>SESF01008075.1_pt1 | contig 20470 bp, 22 predicted proteins | sample 3171521 | NCBI WGS metagenome assembly SESF01 (sample SAMN10866945, study PRJNA518727) | freshwater metagenome | biome: subpolar coniferous forest; feature: holomictic lake; material: water; isolation source: holomictic Lake 227, 6 m and 8 m depth | place: Canada: near Kenora, Ontario | collected...
TCAATTGCAGACACTTCCGTTTTATTTTCAGAAGTTTCACTGGTATCGAGCGAAGTATCTTCTAGTTCATGACGAGCATCATAAGTTTTCCAAAATTGTACTCTTTGCAAATTCAGTTCTCTTTTGTACTCATCAGGGATTTTGTCACAGTCTGCTATAAAGGGCAAATTTACCCAGGCATTGCCTGTTTCAAATCTTGAATGCCCAAAAAACTGTTCAATATAAGACATAAGTTTTGTTGTATCTAGAGGCGTATAATTTAACATTTCATCTTCAACTTTGAATATATTTTTATCAGGTTGAGCGGACAAGCCAATAATTGGGTAGGGAACACCAGAAAGAACACCCTTTAATTCTTCCGCTCCTAGATACCTAAAATGACCAGTAAAGCGACGGCTAAAAAACGTGGGCCATGTGCCCCCGTCAATTGATCTGATAATAAGAAATACGAGATCTATTGACATTATAAAATATCGTGAGCTTGATAATGCAGCAAGACGAAATCCAATATCCATCTGCGGTCCAATAAAGTCAAGCATTTCTCCTGCTCTAGGCTCATTCATATGTAAATACAAACGACATTGATGAATAAAGAAATAATCATCATTTTCTACAATTAGGCCACTAACTTTAAGTCGGTCTAGAGACATCCCTAAAACAATTTCAGCATTATTCTTTGGAAAACCAGCAAGCCATGCCGTTGCCTTAAGGTCAACAGGTTTTCCTTGTTTCTTTATTTCCGCTCTATGGTTATCGATCGCAATAATAAGACAATAAACTGCATAGGTTATTTGCTCAACATTTAATAGCGAGCATTGAAAAATGATTTCATCACCTCTTGCCTTCCAAACCTTGGGTGGCTCACCAAGTTTATCAATCAGAGGGATTGAAAAGCTTGCCTTATTATCGTTCCAGGCCTTTACTAAATTTTCCTCAAGCGCAGAATAAAAATCAGTGAAAAGCCTGAGCCATGCCTGTCCCGGTTTATCCGGCGTTTGTGTCGGTGACGACTGTTTGTACGCTGTTGAGCCAACAATATCGACGGACAAGAACAGCCTTAAGCTGAAAGCGGGAAAATTTGTTCGATCTAACGTCATTAGCGCCATTTTATCCTAGTTTAGTTTTTATATCCTCAATCCTAATAGCGCATACCTGATCAGAAACACCAAATACATCAGCCAGTTTTCCAACATTGCTTTCAACACGATTATATTGGGCTATAAACTCCTTTTCCGGCATAAGTAATGCACGCGCAAACCAATGTGCCTCCCACTCGACACGCCCGGTCCCCTCTCGATTTGCCTTCAGACCTACCAACGGTAGTTCCGGTTTCGGATTATAATGCAAAAAATAATGCCCAAGCTCGTGGGCAGCGGTAAAACGCCTGCGACGAGGGCCAACATTATCGGCTAAATAAACATCGAATTCGTGAAGCGCGTGAACACGAATCGAGCCATCCATCACTTCCTTCCGGGAACTGTAAGGTGTTACCAAATGTACTTTTCCACCAAGCCGTTCGATTACTTCTTCAATGTTATAATCAAGCTTAAGCTGTAGCTTGTCGACAACTCGCTCGGCAAGTGCAAATATAGTGGCTTTGGACAAACCACAGGGCTCAGGCAGCGAGTACTTCGTACCCACTGTTTCAGCCGGCGCAGGTCTAAGGCCGCTCATTTCAGATTCACACCCTTCGCATCTCGATAAAACCTTGATGTTGGGAAGTTTATCCCCGCAAACACGGTGCTCAGTACGCAGAAATGACTTTATTTGTCAAGGGCAATTTTCGCCTCCCCCGACCCGCAAAGTTCAAGAAACATGCCTTCCCGAAGGCTTAATACCCCCCGCTCACGACAGCACATCCCGTAGATTGACCAGCATGCCGGCGGTGGCGCCCCAAATTATATAGTGAAGATAGGGGAAAACATAAAACTGCCGGACGCTGCCGGGCACTTGAAACCCTTCGGTCCGCGGCAGGGCCGGGTCCAGAATAACCGAGAGCGGCACTTCGAAGATTTCGGCGACCTCGTTCGGATCGGGCGACAGCGCGAAGGGCGGCACGACCAGACCGACCACCGGTTCAACCCGAAAGCCGGTGCGGGTCAAATAGGGATCAAGCCGGCCGATCACCTCGACATGGTGGCGCGACAGCCCGATCTCCTCTTCGGTTTCGCGCAATGCCGCAGCCTCGGCGTCGAGATCGTCGGGCTCCAGCCGCCCGCCGGGAAAGCTGATCTGGCCGGCATGGGCGGAAAGATGCTCGGTGCGCCGAGTAAAAATCACGGTCAGCCCGTCGGCGCGCTTGACCAGCGGCACCAACACCGCCGCTTCGCGCCAGATTACCGGCGGCGGCATGTCGGGATTCAGATTATGGTCACCACGCTGCGGAACCGCTCCAGTCGCCGCACTCGAAAAACGAGCAAAGCGACGCCGCAGCTCAGCCGGGGCAAAGCCGATCCCATCCATTCCGCCCGGGGCTCCCTTCAGAAATTATCGACCAACCCATCAGGAGCGATGTGGTGCGCCGCCAAGAAGCTGATCACGGCCTCGCGATCCTTCAAGCCCATTATTCTTTTGAATTCACCAAAGGTAATACGACCGGCGCGAAGCTCATCGATAACCATCGCCTGCATCGACTGTATCGTCTTGTCCGCCGGGTCCGCTTCAGAATACTCGTGCTGAGTCTTGGGCAGATGAATACTGAACTGAAGAGTGACATGTGCGGTCTTGCCGGAGCCGTCCTCGGCATCAACAATGGTGGCGGACGTCGCCTGAACATTACCGACTGCTATTCTGCGGCCGAACAGTGCCAGCACCAGCGGCAATAAGTTCTCGGGCACCGGATGCACCGGGCCGGGTTCGGGCCGGCCCTCGTGCCGGACAAGCTCGGCCAACAGGTCTTCGACGATCCGGGCCGCAGTCTCCGGTAGCACCAAATTGTCGTATTTTTTCAAAGACGCCGTATTTTCGGTGCCGTCGGGCGGACGGGGAACCGCAACGAAGACGGGACGGCCGAATGGAAAATGCGGGTCGTGGCGGTCATAACCGATGGCTGGCGCCGCTTCGCCCTTGATCGCCAACAAAGCATTCGTCTGCACGGGCAGCGCCTTAACCGCGGCGGTTCGTACCGAGTCCCGAAGCTTGAACGGCGCATGGCGCGGGCCGGTTTGCACGACGCCGCTGACAGCCGGATGGGTGCCCCGAAGCAATTTCAAATGGACTTTAGATCCCGCCATGGACTAAAACCTTCAAAAAAGCAGTCCGCATGGCCGGCTTAATCCGGCTGTATATAAGCCTTTATAGAGTACCCAAATATATTCCGTATTGCAACAGGCCGTCGTAAAATGACAGGACGCTTCGGTCTATCAACCGGCCGGCTTTTTTTGGCGTATAGTTCGCGACACTCATGGAAGGCCTGCACCCTTGAACGCCCCGCCCTTGAACGCTGCCTTGAACACTGGCGACCCGGTCGCGCCCCCGCTTACGCCCGAGCAGCTGATGGCCGACATCGAAAGCCTGGGGCAGCGGCTGGTTTCGGTGCGCGAGCGCATCGGTCGCGTCATTTTCGGGCAGCGCGAGGTCATCGACTTGGCGCTGATCACCTTGCTGTCGGGCGGTCACATGCTGCTGATCGGGGTTCCCGGTCTGGCCAAGACGCGGCTGGTCGAGACCTTGGGCCTGGTGTTCGGCTTGGCTGAGAAGCGCATTCAATGCACCCCCGATCTGATGCCGGCCGATATTCTGGGCTCGGAGGTTCTGGAGGAAAGCGAGACCGGCCGCCGCGCCTTCCGTTTTATTCCCGGTCCGGTGTTCAGCCAATTGCTGATGGCCGACGAAATCAACCGCGCCAGCCCACGCACCCAGTCCGCGCTGTTGCAAGCGATGCAGGAACGCCGGGTTTCGGTCGCCGGCCACTATCACCCGCTGCCCGAGCCGTTCCATGTCCTGGCGACCCAGAATCCGCTGGAGCAGGAAGGCACCTATCCCCTGCCCGAAGCTCAGCTCGACCGCTTCCTGATGCAGATCGATGTCGGCTATCCCGATGCATTGTCGGAACGACGCATGATGATTGCCACCACGGGACTTGAAGATCAGGCCATCGGCGCCGTGCTCGAGCCGTCGGCCCTGCTGGCGGCGCAACGGCTGGTGCGCTGTCTTCCGGTCGGTGAGACCGTGATCGACGGGATTCTCGGATTGGTGCGCGGAGGACGTCCTGAAAGCTCCGCGTTGCCCGACGTGCGCCACCATGTCGCCTGGGGACCGGGACCGCGCGCCAGTCAAGCGCTGATGCTGGCGTGCCGCGCCCGCGCCGTACTCGACGGCCGGTTGTCCCCCTCGCTCGACGACGTGGTGGCACTGGCCAAACCGGTGTTGCGTCACCGCATGGCGCTTAATTTCGCCGCCCGGGCCGACGGGCTCAGCATCGACGGGATTATCGAGCGTCTGTGCGAACCGCTGGCTTAAACGACGTGCACCGCAATTTCTGGAAAGCTCTTGACAACACGATATTTTCAGACCAAGTTTATAAGGCAAACGGCGGTGCTTTCGCCTACGCATCCGCGTGGCCCCGTTAACACCGGGAAAAACGCCGGGGCTTTCAGCCCCGAGATCGGAGAACAACGACAGTTGTTTGCTAACCTAGGCTGAACTAGCTGATGCTGACGGTTAGTGGGATGGGCGAAGATTGCGCTAACTGTGCATTGCTTCAGTGTTCATCTGGCCGCTGGTAGATATGTAGACGTGACGAATACCCCGGGTGAAAAATCAAGGGTGCTTAAATTTAAGCACCCTTTTTTGTTTCAAGGCGCTCAGCTCTTACCATGTCATTGGGATAGACATTGGCATGAGTGCCGTAGACTTTTACAGAACCCTGCACGGAACAATGGAATTGGTTCCCTTCAAGGGGTTTGTCATCAGGGTACTGGGCATCGTGATGGAAGCCCGGCCGTAATGGAACCCCGAATCGGAAGAGCTGGTTCATGAGGCGCCGAATTTCATTAATACCTGCCTCCCCCGGAATTTGTCGAGGCAATGCATGGTCGCCGCTTCCCGATTTGGAAGGCGGGAACACGATGCCCCGATGGTCAACGTAAAAATATTTAGCCTTGACCGAACCCAACACCTTTGGCAACTCACTATTATTGAACTTTTTGGGCTTTATAATCTTCCTTAAATCATCGAATGACAGTCCACTTTTTCTAATTCTCTGAAAGTACTGATCAAGCGTTAATTCGTCTTGATCAGGGCGAAAGTTCTTCGGAGGAAGCATTGTGATATCGTTACAGGGCAGCTCCGGACCGGGAAGGTTAGCCTTAGTCAGGTTATTGATGGCATCACTGACAATCCGCAATGCCATGTCAAAATCAGCCCTCCAGCGAATATCCCTTTTGCCATGTTGAGTATTTGGTTGGAGTGGAACAGGATATGCAAAATGATCAAACTGGGTGAGGAGATATTCGTCGTCGTTTGACGGTATGTAGAAAAGGACTATACGACCTGGGACCTCAGGTAAATTTTTCTTTAAACTTTTATTCAACCTCCTTACGGCAAATTCAGCAGTTGTTCGTAAAAGCGTATCAACAGTCCCATGATTGTATAAATTATGATCGTCGTTTCCAGAGCGAACAGCTATAATTTGTATCTTATCGGCGGAGAATTTCTTTTGAAGCTGGTCTCTGACTCCTGGCGTTATATTTTGCTGCAATCCTGCAATCACATACAGCCGTAAACTACCGGGGACTCCAACTACTTTCCTAACCTTTTCCATGACCAAATGCCTTACGGACGACGCATCAGAATTTCAGCGATATCGGACGGAATGACGAACCGTTCCCGCAAATCTAAAGGCTGCGCCGCAATTAATCTCAGAAGTGCATTCGATTCGCCGCTGGTGGTCCGAACAGGCTTGGAAAAGTCATTTTGTTTTGGCGAGACAAAGTCATTAAGCGTTTGAAACACTTGCTGCCTTCGTTCGTTAGGACAAATAGCAACTCTTGATAATACAGTCTCATGACTGACTATAGCAAACTCACTGCTTAAATTTTCAATTATATACCGTTTTAAATTCCCAGGTTTATCTCCGGGAACTGTATAATGCTTATGCTGAAGCTCAGATCCAAGCGTCGCCAAAAGCAAAGGCCGCTCGTTACCAGTGTAATATTCACTGACAATTTTCCTGATACCTTCATCAAGATTAGAATTGCTCTCGCTCATATAACCACTCCAATTAAATTTGATTATTTCGTGACACTAGCCTTGGATAATTAGAAAGTCAACAGCCGCATGGCCTCCGATAACCGGGCCAACCATGACTTCGCGCTCGAGCAACGCAAGCGCAAGCACGAGCGCGAGAGCGCGCATGATGACGGCCCGTCCACCGATGAAATCAACCAACGGTACCAGCGTGCGGTCTGGTACGAATAGCGGCTGTTGATGTTACGGCCTTGGCTGTTACGGCTTCGGCGCGGCGGCGGGCTTCGGTGGTTTCGGCGTCCCGGCGACACGATGCCCCGCCTTGTCTGCGTCGGCACGACAAACATAGGCACCATGCTTGCTCTTGCCGTACCAGCGCGCCCCTTTGGTATGATAAACCTTGGTCTTGACGTTATCCCACACCACCGGGTCGGTACCGCAGGCTTTGGCGGCATCGGCCTCGGTGGCATAAGCGGTGACATCGGCGGCCAGCGCTGCGGCCGACGGCACCACCAAAACGGCGAACGCAGCTATAGTCAGGATGGTGGCGAATCGGCGCATGGCTCAGGCTCTCCCGGTTATTTGGATTCGGAGCTACTTGGTTTCGGAGCGGCGGTTATAGTCCAGTTGCTCGGGCGTCAACTGAAACCCGACCAACAATTGGTAGCCGCCGGCATTCTGGCCCTTGGGCAACGGAATGTGCGGCGACAGGTCTTCGCGTGAACCGGCGCGCGGCCCGCCCGAGGTGAAATCGATGGTGGTCGAGAATTCCTGCTTGGTGACAACGGTGCCGTCGGGCGCCGAAACCGCGACGAAATAGGTCAGCGGCAACGGGCCGCCGGTGGTGGCCGGACCTCGCTCGCCCACCAGAGCCAAGCTGACATCGACGGTGACGCCGCTGTTGTCGTAGGTGCAGTTGCCGCTATAATCGGCGATCAGGCCGCGCCCGACCACATCGACCGGCTTGCGCCCGGGACCGGGACCGAACAAAGTGACCATATTGGCCCCGCGCACGATGCCGACCTTGGGACAGGAGAGATCGGCCTGATCCTTGACATAGCCGGGCAAACCGGAGCAGCCCGCGAGCGCCAGCGCCGTGAGCATGGCGGGAACGAGCAGCGGAACCGTGCTGCGGCGGAATGCGGAACCGGAGTGCAAAAGGGCATGCATGGGTGCGGCCGTGCGTTGGTTGCGAAGGGAACCGGAATCACCTTCCGATCCTCGCGACTCTAAAGAAGCCGAACGATTGAGACAAGCACGCTTGATAAAAAAGTTGAGCCGATAAAAAAGTTGCGGGCCGTGATATTGCAGTGCACCTTTACGCTTAAGCGGTAACGCCCGACCGACAGCACACGACCGACAGCACCCGACCGGCGGAACACTCGACCGATGAACCCACCCGCTGCCCGAAAGAATTCTGCTTTGGCCCGTTCCGCCCGCCGCCTCGAGATCGAATCCGACGGCGCGACGGTGCGCCTGACGCTCGGCGGCGCCTGGAGCCTTAAAGACGGGCTGGCCGATACCGGACCGATCGGCCGCGCCCTGGCCGTCGAAGGCATCGAGGCCCTGAAGGCGATAACCGACGGATTGGAAGGCAGCGACAGCTCGCTCGGGGTCTATCTGGCCACCATCCATGATTTATGCGCGCAGCGCGGCGTACGGTTCGACCTTACCGGGGTAGAGCCGGGCTTGGCCAAGCTGGTCGGGCTGGCCCGTGCGGTGCCCGAGCAAACCGATACCGACCACAACAAAGACCCGCGATCGCGCCTGGAGCAGGTCGGTCATCGCACCATCGCCGCGCTTCGTCAATTCGACGGCGATATCCGCTTTCTGGGCGAGTTGACGCTGTCGGTCGGACGATTGCTGACCGGCCAGGCCCGCTTTCGCTGGCGTGATGTCCGGGAAGCGTTGGAAGATTGCGGCCCGCGCTCGATCGTCATCGTCTCGGTGATTTCGGCGCTGATCGGCATGATCCTGGCCTTCATCGGTGCGGTGCAATTGCGCAAATTCGGTGCCGGCATTTACATTGCCGATCTGGTCGGGCTGGCGATGTCGCGCGAAATGGCGGCGGTGATGACCGGGATCGTCATTGCCGGCAAGACCGGGGCCTCTTTTGCCGCTCGCCTCGGCACCATGCAGGCTCAGGAAGAAATCGACGCCCTGACCACGCTCGGCCTGTCGCCGATCGACTTCCTGGTTCTGCCGCGCATGATCGCCTTGGCGCTGATGATGCCGCTGCTGTACCTTTATGCCTGCGGAATCGGGCTGACCGGCGGCGTGTTGGTATCAACCACGGTGCTCGACCTGACGGTCGGGCAATACTGGCACCAGACCCTCTATGCGGTCGGGCTCAAGCATTTTATCATCGGCCTGTCCAAAAGCGTGGTGTTCGGCGTGCTGGTCGCGCTGGCCGGCTGCATGCGCGGGATTCAGTGCGGCCGTAGCGCCGCCGCGGTCGGTGAAGCCACCACCTCGGCCGTGGTGACCGGCATCCTTTATATTATTATCACCGACGCCGTGTTCGCGGTCCTGCTGGAGGTGTTCGGACTATGAGCGCCGACCGCATCCGCATCCGGGTTGAACGGCTCGACATGATTTTCGGCTCCTATGTCGTTCAGCGCGGCGTCGATTTCGAGGTTCGCCAAGGCGCCATCTTCGTGATCATGGGCGCGAGCGGCTGCGGCAAAAGCACCTTACTGAAACACATGATCGGGTTGGTGCGGCCGGCGGCCGGACGGGTGCTTTACGACGAGGAAAGCTATTGGGAGGCGACGGAGCGCCGCCGCGCCGAAATCGGACAACGCTTCGGTATTCTGTTTCAAAGTGGCGCGCTGTGGAGTTCGATGACTCTGGCCGAGAATGTGGCGCTGCCGCTCTCGCTCTATACCGGTCTGTCGTCCCAGGAAATCACCACGCTGGCAGCCTATAAACTGTCGCTGGTCGGCTTGCGCGGGTTCGAGGATTTCTATCCGTCCGAAATCAGCGGCGGCATGCGCAAACGGGCCGGACTGGCCCGGGCGATGGCGCTCGACCCGGATATCCTGTTTTTCGACGAGCCGTCGGCCGGGCTGGATCCGCTGAGTTCACGCCGGCTCGACCGGCTGATGCTGGAGCTGCGCGATAATCTCGGCACCACCATCGTCATGGTTACCCACGAATTGGCCAGTATCTTCGACGTGGCCGACGACAGCGTATTTCTCGACGCCGACAGCAAAACCTTAATCGCTCGCGGCTCACCGCAGGAGTTGCGGGATCACTGCGAACACGCCAAGGTACGCGCGTTTCTACGCCGCGGTGGCGAAGACGGAGAAAACCCATGATACACCCCGGCACCCGCACCATCGGCCTGTTCGTGGTCGGCGCTCTGGTGCTCGGCGTGGCCGGGTTGCTCGCGTTCGGCAGCAGTGCCTATTTCGAGCAGCGGCCGCGTGCCGTCACCTTCTTTCACGGCTCGGTCGCCGGGTTGTCGCTGGGCGCCCCGGTGACCTTTCGCGGCGTGCGGGTCGGTCAGGTGGTCGATATGGCGGTGCGGATCAATGCCGGCAATGGCGCCGCTCATATTCCCGTGATCATGGAGTTCGAGCCGGAGCGGATCACGGTTACCGACGATGGCGGGCGCGGTAGTAAGGACGGGCTGACCGCTGGCGTGCTATCCAACGGCCTGGGCGCTTCGCTGGTGATGCAAAGCTTTATCACCGGGCAGTTGGCGGTCGAGCTGGATTATCACCCGGCGCTGGAGGAATTCCGCACCGGCATTGATTTGCACGTTCCGGAAATTCCCGAAGCCCGCGGCGGGATCAGCGCGGTCAAGGACACGCTGGCCAAGCTGCCGATTCAAGAACTGGCCGATGATTTGATAGCGACACTGCGCTCGATTCGCGAACTTACCGCCGCGCCCGAGATCAAGGAAACGTTGAAAAATGCCGCCGACGCCTCGCGCTCGGTCGCAGCTTTGGCCGAAACCGCCCGGGTCGATATGGTGACCTTGACCAAAAATATCAGCCAAGCCACGGATTCAGCCCGTAAAGCAGCCGACCGGCTTGACACGCTGTTACAGGAAATGCAGCCGCAACTTGCAGCAATGCCGGCTTTGCTGAGCCGTCTGCTGACCGACGCCGACCACAGCACGATTCAGATTACCGGTGATCTGCATGGCACGCTCGGTGACGTGCATACCCTGGTCACGCCGCGTTCGGCAATCATGCAGGATATCGCCACATTGCTGCGCAATCTGGCCGCGGCGTCCGGCTCGATGCGGTCTTTCGCCGATCAGGTCGACCGCAACCCGAACTCTTTGCTGGTGGGAAGGAAGCACTGAACATGACACTTCGCACTCCGATCCTTTTGACCGCCCTCGTCTTCCTGGCCGCCTGTAGTTCGGTGCCGCCGCCCGCGCTTTATGTATTAAAGGAAATCACCACCACTGAAGGTACCGCACCGAAGCCGGTGACCGAAGGCGCTCAGAAAACGGTATTGCTCGGACCGGTGGCCGTACCCGACTATCTGGACCGCACCGATATCGTACGCCGGGCCACCGACAGCCGGCTCGGCATCAGCGACAATGAACGGTGGGGTGAAACGTTACGGGCCGGGCTGCAACGGGTTCTGACGGCCGACCTTGCCGCCCGCCTCGGTCCGGGCTATTGGGTCGGTACCGGAACCGGCCACGGCGGCACCCCGGATTTCGAAATACCGGTCGATGTCGGCACGTTCGAACAGGAAGCCTCCGGCCGGGTCGTGCTGAGTGCCGGATGGGAAGTGCGGAGCGCCGGCGACGAGCATCTTCTGACCCGCAAACGCACGGTTTATGCCCGCGTGCCGGTTGCCTCCTCTACCGAAGCGGTCGTCGACGCCATGTCCGCCGTTCTGGCCGAGTTGGCCGGCGATCTTGCCGCCACACTGAGGGCGGGGCGGAAATAGCTGTCGCGGAAATAGCTGTCATGGTGGTGTCGCCAGTGCCGGCAGTTGAAACAGCCGGAACGGGCCGAAATGAAGGTACCCGCCATGCATCACGACCGGCAACCGGACCACCGGTTCGGCGGGCAGCTTGCCACCCTCGGTACGCAGGGCCATAGCATTCAGCACCGCCTTGGCGGTTTGGCCCTGTTTGTCCTTAATCCAACCGGTCTTGGCCAGTAAATCGATCGCCCGGCCATAGCCGGACATCTCGGCGGCCAGCGTCCCGACCGGGCGCAAGTCGCGGTCAAGACCGAGCGGACCGGTCACATCAAGCCCGAGCGGCCCCCAGCGCAAACGAGAGCCGCTGTCGAGACTGAGACTTCCACCCTCACGCGTCCAGGCCGCCAGCGAAGCGCCGTCGATGTTCGCGGGGGCGCTGCCGAGCAGCTTCGTGTTAAGCCGCAGGGATTCGATATCGGCACCGAACGGTAGCTCACCGGCCAGCGGCACATGCATTTTGTCGAGGCTCAAGACCACGGTAAAGGCGGTCTCGGTGCGGGTGGCGGGCAGGCGCACCGGAGCGGTGATGAACAAAGCGAGACGGGCCGCCCGTTCCTCATTCGGCGGGGATGCCGCAATATCGCTCAGGTTCAGCCGAGCCTCGGTAAAGCCGCTGGCGCCGCCAAGAGTAACCGAGCCTTCACCGCCACCAATAATCAGCGGGACAAACCCGGTTTCAGCGGGCAAGCGCACTTCATGACGACCGAGCAGGCCGAAGGACAACAGATTGACCCGCCACAGCGGCGCCTCGATGGTCAGGCCCGGCCCTTTCCACCCGCTGCCATCGCGCCGGCTGATCGCAAAGTCGGTGACGGTGCAGCGGACACGAAACGGAAAGCCGCTCAAGCTCATCTCGCCGAGACTGACCGTGGCGCCGTGCCGACGCTCCTGGTCAAACTGCGCGCCAATCGACTGTTGCAGGATTTGCCCGGCCATCCACCACCAGAGCCCCCAGCCGCCGATCGCCAAACTAAGGGCAAGGCCGGCGAGTAAGCGGTTGCGCGGAATCGGGGGGATACGGAACTTGCTCATGATGAACGATCCTCTGCGGCGGTGCGGCAAACCTACCGCTGCCGACAGGGAAATGCCAGCTTGAGCGGCGGCCGGAACGGTTGTATTGCTGTGCGGCATCACTCGGTGAGCCTCGGAGCGCAACCATGGTCAACCTTAGCAACTTAAAAATTCAGACTAAAACGAATTTTATAGCGGGGGCGATCATTCTGACGATTGCTTTGTCTTCTGCCCAAATTCTGTATAAAGTTCACTCGGGGAATACAAACCTCGGGAATATTGCAAATTCTGCGAGCACCGTGGTCAATCAACTTGTGCCTTTAACTGAGCAGGTTACAAAGTTGCATCTTGACGTAGCCGAAGTTCAGCAGTTTCTCTCCGATGTATCGGCGACGCGCGGACAAGACGGCCTGGATGATGGCTTTGAAAAAGCCGCCGAGTACGCCAAGCGCTTCGATGATGACATTTACGCGGCCAAAATCATGGCCGACGCAATGAATTTATCAGAACTTCAAACCACCCTTGCTTCAACGGAACGGGCGTTCAAGCCGTATTACGAAATCGGGCAGCGCATGGCCCGGGCTTACGTTGAGGGCGGACCACCTGCCGGCAATGCGATGATGCCGGAATTCGACAAAAGCGCCGAGTCTCTGGGAGATGAGCTTTCTAAGATTGAAAACGCAATCGCCGGGGTTAACGCAAATAAGTTTAATCTTCTTCAAGACCAAATCGAAGATATTAAGGCCGGAAATCGGCAGGTTGAGTTAGTATCTTTGGTATCCGCGATTTTGATGTTTGCCGTTGCGTCCATACTGATTTTATTTTTGCGACTCGGTGTGACCCGACCTCTGAATGCTTTAAACGGGGTCATGAGCCGTTTGGCTGCCGGCCAACTCCGGACCGAAGTGCGCTACACCGACCGCGGCGATGAGGTGGGTGAGATGGCGCGAGCGGTTCAGGTCTTCAAAGACCGGGGCCTTGAAAATGAGCAGTTAAAGGAAGCGCAGGCTCTTGAAGAGCGCGCTAAAATCCAGCGCCAACAAGAATCCGAAGAACTGATTGATATGTTCGGCTCCAGCGTAGCCGGCGTATTTGATGCTTTGTCCCACTCTTCCGCCAATATGGCCGATAACGCGGAACTGATGCATAGCGCGGCATCCCAAACCAATAATGAAGTCGATGTTGTTACCGGCGCGGTCGGACAAGCCACCTCGAATACACAATCCGTCGCGGCGGCGTCACAGCAATTGACTGCGGCGATCGGAGAAATCGGGCGGTTGGTCAACAGCTCGGCCGACGTGGCGGGAGAAGGCTCGCGCCGGGCTAAAGATGTTGAAGACAAGGTGCTTGCGCTGCGCGAAGCCTCTGAAAAGATCGGAGATATCATCCGAATCATCGCCAATATCGCTTCGCAGACTAATTTGTTGGCACTGAATGCGACCATCGAGGCGGCGCGGGCGGGCGAAGCGGGCCGCGGTTTTGCCGTGGTTGCGGGTGAGGTCAAGAATTTGTCGGCCCAAACCCGACAGGCAACCGTCGATATTTCAACCCAGATTGCTGAAATTCAGTCTTCGATTGCCGGAACCGTGGATTCCGTTCAAGCGATCGGACAAACGGTCGCTCAAATACATCATGCGACCGGAGAAATTGCGGCCGCCATTACCGAGCAGCACAGCGCGACCGACGAAATCGCCCGCAGTGTTCAGTATGTTTCTAATAATACCGATGACATCGCCTCCAGCATCGGCCGGGTTCGCGATGCCGCCGACCGGACCAACACCGCGTCGATCCAGGTGCGCGAGGCGTCCAGCGGCATGGCCGGACAGGCCGAAAAACTGACCGTAGAAGTTCGCGACTTCCTGACCGCGATTAAGGGCGCCGGCACCCGCCATCAGTTCGAGCGGCTGGCGCTTGATACTCCGGCGAAAGTAATTACGGAAAGCAAGATGCTCTCCGGACACGCGCATCAACTGTCCATCGGCGGCGCATGGCTGGATTTCCGGATCGAGCAGCCGCTCGGCACCCGGGTCGACCTGACATTGGACGGGCTTTCGCGCACCATTCCGGCCCGGATCGCCGGTCATATCGCCGAAGGCACCCGCTTGCAATTCCCGATGGACACCGCCCATTTGGGCTTCATGACCGAAGCTCTGTCCCGGCTCGCCCAACGAGCGGGCGGGCCGAAACGGGGGTAACCCCGATAGGCGGCGTTTATAAACTCGATCCACGAGCCGCAATCTTACATTGGATAAGCGTCAATAAAACAATCCTGGATATATGCTTATTATAAGAGAACTGTGCTACGATCGACTTTATAATCCGCCTCATAGTGAATAGAGTTGCTCGTATGTCGCACCGGGAATTAAGCTCCGCGCGTCGGACCACAAAAGGCGTTTGCTTCGACGATAGGCTGGACTTTATACCGAAAGCGGCATATATATGTTCGAGCTTGCAGTGACACCCGAAGCTGAAGCCGACCTGGAAAAGCTGTGGTCGTCGGATAATGCTGCTGCGGCTGATCTGACCGTTCTGGTGGAGGAGTTGCGGGACAACCAAGTTACTCTAGCGGCAATGCATGTTCACCAGCGAATGGAAGGGCGGGTCCACATATCCCGTCTATTGGAGATGCGAGCCCGTCGGCTGGATCTGTGGCGACTGAAGGTTTATGAACTGGATGATCCGAAGCAGATAGTTCCTTACCGGATTGTCTATGCCTATGATAATGCTAACAAAATCTACTACATAATTGCCTATATGCACAGGAGTGTTGACTATGAGCGCGACCCGGAGTTTAGCAGGCGAATCCAAAATGCCTATAAAAACCTCGGAATCCCCGAACTCTAGTCGTCCTGCGTCAACGGTCGGGAATGTGCTTTCTCTAGGCACAATTCGGCAAACGGCGGGGTCGGACGGCAAGTCGCCAACCCTTATTTATGAACTTAGCGTTAGTGATTACCCTCGCGCAGAAGTCGATCCACGGAAAGGACGTTCGGTTGATAAATACGTCGCCGAGTGTGAAAGCAAGGGGCGTGGGCCAGCACTTGCGGCGGCAAGACAGCGCTTGGCTCAACGCGCACTCGCGGATGGCGGAAAGCCGTCACTTAAAGAACTGCGTCTTGCGCGGGGCTTGTCTCAGGCCGAACTCGCCAAACTCATGGAATCCAGCCAACCCTTGATCGCCAGACTGGAAGCCGGTCACGACGAGCCAAGAGTTTCAACCCTCAGAAAGCTTTCCAGCGTTCTTGAGGTTGATTATAACACTCTTATGGAAGCCTTGTAACATGGTTGTTACGCGAGCCATATTTTGCGATGATATCCGAGAGGAAATCGGCAATAAGCACTCTTTTATGGGCGTTTATTCTGGTCAGCTCGTTATCAATAGATACCCGTGCTTGTTACAGACTTTTGCGGTGCATGTATGGATTGCGTTTGATGATCTGAGTGAGCTTGACCAAGTTTCGATCAAACTTGATGTCTTTAGCGATACGCATGTTTTTCCAATTGACGAAAATGCTCTTGCCGCTCTTCGCGAGAAATTTTCGCAAATCGAGCCTGCGGAAAAAGGCAACGACACCGTTGGCAAACCGCAACTCAGCGTGAATATAGGATTTTCTCCCTTAGAGCTTAAAGAGGACGGCACCATAACCGTTTCCGTGATCACCGCAACCGGGACATACCGGTCCGGATGCCTTAAGGTCGTTAGCGCTGAGGAATAGGGCCGTCTTCAGGTTGGCGGCTTAGCCCCTTTCGCGCTTCCTCCCAACTCCCCCATTGCGGTGCGGCGGAAAACCGGCATAGTAGCGCTGTCCTTCCTGCATAAGTCCGCCGGTGCTCATGACCGATTCCCCGTCTCCGCCCTCCTCACCGACCGACGGCCCGACCGATACCCGCGCCAACGCGCTATGGGGTGGCCGTTTCGCCGCCGGCCCCGCCGCGATCATGGAGCGGATCAACGCCTCGATCGCCTTTGACCGCAAGCTGGCGGTCCAGGATATCGCGGGCTCGCGCGCCCATGCCGCGATGCTGGCCGGTCAAGGCATCATCGGTGCCGAAGATGCCGCCCAAATCGACGAGGGGCTGGTCATCGTCCTGCGTGAAATCGAATCAGGAGTGTTTCCGTTCCGGATCGAACACGAAGACATTCATATGAATATCGAGGCGCGGCTGGCCGCGCTGATCGGGGAGCCGGCCAAGCGCCTGCATACCGCGCGCTCGCGCAATGATCAGGTCGCGACCGACTTCAAGCTGTGGGTGCGCGAGGCGCTGGACCGGCTCGATAGCGGGTTACGTGATCTCCAGTCCGCGCTGATCGATCAGGCCGAGCGCCACCCCGCAACCGTGATGCCCGGCTTCACCCATCTTCAGCCGGCTCAGCCGGTCAGCTTCGGCCATCACTTATTAGCCTATGTCGAGATGTTCGGGCGCGACCGCTCCCGCGCCCGCGACGCCCGCACCCGGCTGAATGAGTGCCCGCTCGGTTCGGCCGCCTTGGCCGGCACGCCCTACCCGATCGACCGCAACCGAACCGCTTCGGTGCTCGGTTTCGATCGTCCGACCGCCAATTCGCTCGACGCCGTGTCCGACCGCGACTTTGCGCTGGAGTATCTGGCCACCGCCTCGATTGCCGCCGTCCATTTGTCGCGCTTTGCCGAGGAAATCGTGGTCTGGTGCACCGCGCAGTTCGGCTTTATCAAGCTTTCCGATGCCTTCACGTCCGGCAGCTCGATCATGCCGCAAAAGCGCAATCCCGATGCCGCCGAGCTGGTGCGGGCCAAGTCGGGCCGGGTGATCGGCGCACTGACCGGCTTGCTGGTGGCGCTCAAAGGGTTGCCGCTCGCTTATTCCAAAGATATGCAGGAAGACAAGGAGCCGGTGTTCGAAACCGACGAGACGCTGGCGCTGTGCCTTGCCGCCACCTCGGGCATGGTGCGCGATATGGTCGCCGACCCGGCCGCCATGCGCCGCGCCGCCGAGCGCGGCTTCCTGACCGCAACCGATCTGGCCGACTGGCTGGTTCGGGAGCTTGGCATGCCGTTCCGCGAGGCGCACCACGTCACCGGCCGGCTGGTCAAGCTGGCCGAAGAGCGGACGTGCGGGCTGGCCGAGCTTGAGCTTGGTGTTTTACAGTCGGTTGAGCCGCGCATCACCGCGGCGATATATCAGGTTCTCAGTCTGGAGGCGTCAATGGCCAGTCGCAAAAGTTTCGGCGGGACGGCACCCGATCGGGTTCGGGCCGCGGCATCCGCCGCTCGGGAGCGTTTCCTGTGAGCCGCCGTCTTTCGGCAAGCGCCGCCGCCCTGCTTGCGCTGATGTTGGCGCTGCCGATGCTGAGCGGCTGCGGCAAGAAGCCGGGGACGCTCGACCCGCCCGAGGGCGCGCCCGTGGAGTCCAAAAAATGGCCGCACATCTACCCGAACCCTAAACTGGACAATGGTCCGGTGACTCCAAGCGCCAAGACGATGCCCGCACCGGAACCGATGCAGCCGCAACAGGCCTATCCGCGCATTCTGCATCAAGGCGATGTGACCGCACCGTCGGCGCTCACCCTGCCCGACTCGTCTGCGGTCGGCTCCTGGGCAACGCCGCAAAGGAACAACTAAGTGCATTCGATGAGCGCCGATAGCGACAGCGCCTTTACCTACCGCAACGGCAGCCTGCATGCCGAGGCGGTGTCCCTTGCCGCCCTGGCCGAAAGCATCGGCACCCCGTTTTATTGCTATGCCGGCACCGCGCTGGCCGACGGCTATCGCGCCTTTGCCAATGCCTTTGTCGGTCGTGATGTCGGCATTTGCTATGCGCTGAAGGCGAACTCCAATCTGGCGGTGGTCCGCACTTTGGCCCGGCTGGGCGCCGGGGCCGACGTGGTTTCCGAGGGCGAGATGCGGCGCGCGCTGGCAGCCGGGGTACCGCCCGGCAAAATCGTGTTCTCGGGGGTCGGCAAGACCCGACAGGAGATGAAGGCCGCGCTCGAGGCCGGCATCTATCAGCTCAACGTCGAGTCGCTGCCCGAGTTGGAGGCGTTGAGCGAGGTGGCCGCCGGCCTGGGCACCACCGCAAATATTGCGCTGCGGGTTAATCCGGATATCGACGCCGGCACCCATCATAAAATTTCGACCGGGCGCAAGGAAAACAAGTTCGGCATCGATTACGATCATGCGCGCGAAGCTTATGCGCTGGCGGCACGCTTGCCGGGCCTTAAGGCGGTCGGAGTCGCGGTCCATATCGGCTCCCAACTCACCAGCCTGGCCCCGTTCCGCGCCGCGTTCCGCAAGGCCGCTCATTTGGTCGAGATGCTGCGGGCCGAAGGACACGCGATCGACCGGCTCGATTTCGGCGGCGGCCTCGGCATTACCTATAACGAGGAAAAGCCGCCGCCGGTAGCCGACTATGCCGCGCTGGTCTGTGAAATCACCCGCGCGCTCGGCTGTCACATCACACTGGAGCCGGGACGATCTTTGGTCGGCAATGCCGGGGTACTGGTGTCCCGGGTGCTTTACGTTAAAAACGGATTGCATCGGCGTTTTATTATTCTTGACGCTGCAATGAATGATTTGATCCGGCCGGCACTGTACGAAGCTTGGCACGATATTATTCCGGTTAACTCACCCGGGGCCTATTGTGTCCTGGAGCCGTTCGACGTGGTCGGCCCGGTCTGTGAGACCGGCGATACCTTTGCCGTGCAACGGCCGTTGGCACCGCCACGCGCGGGCGACTTGATGGCGATTCTGTCGGCCGGGGCCTATGGCGCGTCGATGTCCTCCTGCTACAACACGCGACCGCTGGTGCCAGAGATATTGGTTGAGGGCGAGCATCACGCCATAATTCGGCCGCGTCCGACATATCGGGAAATGCTGGCGGCGGAGCGCCTGCCGCCCTGGCTCGAACCGACCGAACTCGAACAAACGGGACTCGAACAAACGGTTTGAACCAAGGGTATAGTCTCGACGTTCCGGCCCGATGCCCCATCTTCAAGAGGAGTTTTATACGCTTGCGGAGGGTTTGGACATGAATGCGTTCCTCTTGATGACCGGCACCGGGGCACTGGCGCTGCTCAGCTCTCATGAATCGGCGGAAGACCCGGTGCTGTTACGCAAACTCGCAGCCAAGGGCATCGATAAATTCATCGGTTACCAAGTCCCGATCGATATTGCCCGGCAACGGTATGGCACGCATTTCGATGCGGTCGTCCAGGATTTGGGCGAAACCGACGATTTACGTGTGCTCGACTTTAATGGCGACCGTGCGTTCAAGCGCTTTCACTTTACCGAGTTAGGCCCGCCGGTGAACCATGAAGGCGGCCATGAAGTCGAGCATGAAGCGATGGCTGCATGAGCGCTGACACGATAGGGCCGGAGGTCGAACCGGTGGCGCCGCGGGCTTTGCGTGTGCGCCATCGTGCCGAGGGACTGGCGGTAACGCTGCCGCCACTCTTGGTTGCGGCTGAACGGGTGGCGGCGACGGTGGCCAGGGGTGGCCATGGCCGCCGCCGGGTCGGCTCGGGCGAGACCTTTTGGCAATTTCGCCGCTATCAAAGCGGCGACAGCGCGGCGCAAATCGACTGGCGCCAGTCCGGCAAATCCGATCCCTTGTTCGTGCGCGAAACCGAGTGGGAAGCCGCGCAAACGGTTTGGTTGTGGGCCGATCGCTCGGCCTCGATGGCGTATCCGACCGACGGCAGCCGCCCGACCAAGCGCGATCAAGCCGAAATATTGTTGCTAGCGCTGGCGGTTTTGTTAATCCGCGGTGGCGAGCGCGTGGCGCTCTTGCATCCGGGCAGCCGACCGGAGTCGGGGAAATTAATGCTGAACCGGTTGGCCGAAGCGCTGACCGCACCAGTGCCGATCGAGGACCGTACTCGTGGCCTGCCCGAGCCGATGCCGCTGCCCCGTTACGGCCGAGTCGTGCTGATCGGCGATCTGCTCTCACCGCTCGATGAGATTCAAGCAACCGTGGCCCGCTTTTCCGGGCAGGGTGTGCGCGGCCATTTACTTCAGGTGCTCGATCCCGCCGAAGAGACCCTGCCCTTTTCCGGCCGGGTCGCCTTTACCGGGCCGGAGGGCGAAGCGCCGCTGCTGGTGCCCCGGGTCGAAGCAATCCGCGCCGGCTATCTCGAACGGTTGGCCCGTCAGCGCGCCGGACTGGCCGCCATCGCCCGCGCCGCCGGGTGGAGTTTTGCCGGCCACCGCACCGACCGGCCACCGCAGACCGCGCTTCTGGCCCTGTGCAACGCGCTTGATCCCGCGACCGGGTGAGGCGGGGGTAAGCCGGGGCGGCGGAGGAAGAGGCGGTTGCAAACAATGTCCGTCATTCC
>SESF01032134.1_pt1 | contig 20462 bp, 7 predicted proteins | sample 3171521 | NCBI WGS metagenome assembly SESF01 (sample SAMN10866945, study PRJNA518727) | freshwater metagenome | biome: subpolar coniferous forest; feature: holomictic lake; material: water; isolation source: holomictic Lake 227, 6 m and 8 m depth | place: Canada: near Kenora, Ontario | collected...
TTTTTCCTAGCGGGTTGCAAAGGTACACTTTATCAACTCTCCTGCCAAACCTTTTTGCTCTTTATTTAAACTATTTTCTTTCTAAGAACTCCCGCTTTTTTACCGGCGGGCAGCAAAAGTAAGGGGGCCATCGTTCTTAACCAAATAATCGAGCACAAAACCCATTGATTTTTACACATTTGTGAATAGTATAGGCATTGTTAACTCATAACTGATTGATATACAGTAACTTAATAAATTGCATTTGTTTATAAAAGATTGAAATATTTTTCGCAAAGGGCTAATTCTCAAGCATCTAGCGCATATAAAATGAAAAAGCCAACACAGATGGTTGGCTTAAAGTATGATATATCATAAAAGATGTTCCTAAATTAAGCTTGTGGTGTGGGTCCGCCGAAATGCATCGGAATTTCAACCTGTTCTAAATCGTGGATCAGACCGTTCGCCTGCTCGTAACGCTCTACATTTTCTGCTAATGCCTTCATAAAACGCTTAGCGTGCATGGGAGTTAATATAATACGCGATTTAACCTTGCTCTTAGGTGTGCCGGGCATTACATTCACAAAATCAACCACAAATTCTGCATGACTATGGGTGATGATGGCCAGATTGGCGTACGTGCCTTCTGCGGTTTCTTCGCTGATTTCGATATTCAATTGACTGTTAGGCTGCTGTTCCATATTTTAATTTGAGCGTCAAAAGTAGCAAAAAAAAGCCCCCGATTGCTCGGGGGCGTAGAATATAGTCTTATCAACTAAGTCTATTATTTATGTGTGAACACATCCCAACAGTTTCTGTAAGCAGAACCGTTAAATGCCACATAGTTCAAAGTGATCTTCTTATTATCAGGGGTAACTGTAATAACTGGATTCTGAACAATTGATACGTTACCTGCAGTAAAGTAGGCAGGAACCATCGCAGGGTCAATCACGGCTTTGAAAGCACTTAATACACCACCAGTATTGGTAAATGATACTAAATAGTTAGGCTGTGTATAATATCCTGTTGGTACTGTAAATACTTTAGGATTCACTGGTAAGGCTGTTGCAGAATGTCCAAAGAAGGAAGCTCCATCATATCCAGTTGGGTAAGTACTAGTTAGAGTTGGATATCTATAGAAATCCCATGTGTAAGGACCCGCCATTGGGTTACCAATGGTGTGGAAATAGATATGGCCAAAGTTCTTACTTACATTAGTACCCGTAACTGTAGGAGCCAATGGATAAATAAAAGACTTACTTGGATCTATTTTGCTAGGATACACTACGAATTTTGCATAAGCTACTCTAGAACCAGCTTTAATAGTAACAGTTGGTGTTACTAGATTAAAAGTAGAATCGGGTAACTTATCATAAACGATTGCATCATTAGCGAAGTTGTCTGTCATAGCAGTCCAATCAGCACCCAATGTTACAGTAACATCTGAAGGAGCAGGAGTAGATCCATTATAAGTAACTTGATAGTAAATGGTATCTACCGCATCAGAAGGTGGAAACAAAAGAGTGCCTCCCCCAAAATATTGCAAACCAGCGTTGATAGTAGATTGGCCACTATCTTTTACATATTCTAATTGTACAAAATTAGCAGTATAGTTAATGTCATTCACATTGGTATTTACCGTCTTCAAGCAAGAAGCTAAAGAAAAGCAAGCCAACGCTGAGATCATGAAACTCTTTATTATTTTTTTCATATTCTTAGTATTTTAAATTTTATTTAGCCCAGAAGATGGTTGAAGAAAACGGTGAAATACCTATAGGAACATTCCCTGAATTATAAGCCCCCTCTTGTGAAGGATATAAAATCCTTGCTGGTAACTTATCTGCGCGTGTACTTTCAGAAACAGTAGATGCAAAAGTTGCATATGCTGGTCCACCAGGTATCACGGTAGGATATCCAGTTCTACGATATTCATTCCAACCTTCTTCACTGTTCACAAAATTCGCAGCAATATATTTTTGCGTAATGATTGCTTCTAATTTTTGAGCAGTAGTAGTGTTTAAGCTAAAGTTTACCAAGACATTTGCTGAGTTATCAGCTTGATATTTAGTTACAGCAGCTGCAGGATCTGCAGAAGTTGCCGTACCATTCTCTAAAGTGTAAGTATACTTGAAAGCAGCAGCAACACCAGCATCGAAATTGGTTTGTGCACTTTCAGCAGTAACACCTAATAAACCAGCTTCCGCTCTTAAGAAATAAGCTTCAGCAGCTGTAATCACTGGATAACCAGCAGTTGGTCCTTTTAATGGTCCGCTCCAAGCACCTGAAGTAGATCCGCTTCTTGTTGGGTTTGAATACCAGAAACTTCCTGCAGGGCTAGCTTGTATACCTGTACCTTCTACACCTAACTGGTTGGTTCCAGTAGCAGGGAATTTGTAGTAAATGGCTGCACCTCTTCCTGGATCGGTAATTTTAGTTCCATCATAGAAAGCCATGATATATTTGTTGGGCATCCAAGATTTGGTTGCATCACTACCAGTGTAACCGTAACCCCAAGTATTCCATTTAGGATTCTGACGATTATTATCTCTGGCAAAACCAGGATTAATGAGGGCATCAGCGGTTAAGAAACCATCTGCAGTGAAATTTGTGTTAGAGAAAGTTACTTTGCCTTTACCTCTAATGATAATACGCAATTTCAATGTGTTGATGAATTTCTTCCAGTTAGCTACATTACCCTTAAACATTACATCGTAAGTACTTAGAGGAGTAACACCTGGAGTAGCGTCACCTTTTACAAAAGAAGCCATTGCAGAATCACACTCATCCGCTAGACTCTTATAAATACCCACAGCTGCATCGTATTTTGGAGTTAAAATACTTGCGCCTTGTAATGCTTCTGAATAAGGAACATCATTATAAGTATCTACTAAGAGTTGATAACTCAATACTTTCATCGCCTTAGCAGCACCTACAAAATAAGAATACAAAGGATTGCCATTTGCGTAATTAATGATGTATTGATAATCTTCTAGGTTATCGTAAGTAGTAGTAAATCTGCCAGAAAAATCTGAAGCAGAGAAGTTATAAGTAATGGAAGTACCAAAACCACCATAACCACCTGCGTTTGCAGAGTAACCTGCAAGCTGCGCACCCATTGAATTAAATCCGTTCAGATTATTAGCAGTTCCGGTCAATGCCTGTGGTAACACCAACTGAGGGTTAGCACCAACAGCATTGTTGGGATCTTTATTGATGTCAAGTTGTTTTTTACAAGAAGATGCTGTTACGATAAGCATTCCTGCAAAAAATATTGCTTTAATCATTTTCATATTAACTAATTTATGTTTAACTAAAATTTTATTTGGATTGAGGCTCATGTAGATAAAATTTAGTTGATGAATTAAAATGTAAATTTAATTGAACCACCAAAGAATCTAGATGGCGGTGATTGGCTAATACCTGTTAAACCAACACCATTACTACCAGCACCAGCATCTTGATATTCAGGATCGGTATAGTAGTTATCTTTTGCCATTAGAACTAGTAAGTTTCTACCTTGAGCACTTACCGTAATTCCTTTAAAGATCTTAGTTTTAGCACATACAGATGATGGTAAAGTATAAGATAGTGTAACCTCTCTTAATTTCCAGAATGCACCAGAAGTTAAATAGTTAGAGGTAATATCTCTGTTGATACCATCGGTCCAGAAACCATTGTTACCATTACCATTTGCAATTGAAATATTAGAGTTTGTTACATATTTAGCTCCATCCCAATAAACTGAGTTAGGGAATACAAAGCTCTTTCTGTCGTAAATCGCAGTTCTGTAACCAGTACCAGACCAATCTAATTCTGTTCCCATTGATTGGTAAGCAGCATATCCACCGCGGTATTCAGCTACGATTGACAATCTAAAGCCTTTGTACTCTGCAGAAATATCAATACCGATTTTGTCTTTAACAACGGCACTTCCTAATACAGAAATAGTATCAGATTTGGTTGGTATACCAGTTACCGAGTTTACAATAACATGTCCTTGAGGATCACGCTTGTAATCGTATCCCATAATCACTGGGAAAGCTTTTCCTGCAACAGCATAAGAACCTGCAGTAGAACCGTAAGTTGCTAAAGCCAATTTAGGAAGCTGATCACTGATGAAGTTTACATTATTATCTAAGTAAGTATAGTTACCACCAACTGTTAAGGTTAATCCTTTATTTCTGCGATTATCAATAACAGTATAGTGTGCGGTTAGCTCTAAACCTTTACTTTGAGTTTGACCAGTATTTGTTCTCAAACCAGTGAAACCTGTTGTGCTAGAAATAGAAACGTTTACAGTTTGATTATCTGTTTTAGTATTGAAATAAGTTACGTTAGAAGTAAATCTGTCTTTAAACAAATTCAAATCAAATCCGAATTCAATACCCTTTGTAATTTCTGGTTGTAAGTTAGGAGCAACTAATGTGTTACCCACACTATATCCAGCCATTGAACCATAAGGGAAACCATATGCGCTAGAAGAGAAAGTAGGTAACAATTGGTAGGCACCATAAGTACCACCTAAGTTAACCTGACCAACTTTAGACCAACCAGCACGTAATTTCAAATAGCTCACAACAGGATTGTTTTTCAAAGCCTTGATCGCATCTGTAGCGATGAAAGATAAGTCAACCGCTGGGTAGAAGAAAGAGTTGCTATTAGTATTAAGAATAGAAACCCAGTCCTTACGACCAGTAACATGTAAGAAGACATATCCTTTATAGCCTAAACGACCATCAGCATAAACACCTAACTGACGAGCCATATAGTTTGATTCACTAGCACCTGGAGTTCCTACACCGTTTGCAACATTGTATAATTCAGGAATCACTAACCCATTAGCAGAAACACCTATGTTTTTTGCTTGGTCTTGTCTCCACTGCGTACCACCAATTAAATTCAAGCTAAAATCGTTGAATTTATGTTGATACTGGGCATAAAAATCAGTCAATAAATTAGTTGTATAAGAAGCACCATCACTTACAGAAGCAGCGATATCTGCTTTTGAACTCTGATCAGTTTGCTTTGAATAAGCTGTATATAAGAACTGACCAACCCAATCTTTATTAGAAGTATTTCTTGTTGTGATACCCTGACGAGCCACAATGTCTAATCCTTGAATTGGTGAATATTTCACCTCTAAGTTAGCAACGAAATAATCGTTTCTTACATTAGAACGATAGTTGTCTGCAGTAAAATAAGGATTCGCATACCAAGGATTATAGAATCCAATTGGGTTAGCAAATTCATTATTTCTCCAGTCCTTATACTTAGTAACATCTACGTTATTCGGCATGTTCAGCATATTGCCGTACATAGAACCTGTCTGAGTAGTGATATCATATCTATTCTGCGTATAACTAGAAGAATAAGAAATATTGATTTTGTTACCCACTTTACGAGTTCCGTTCATTCTAAAGTTAGTTCTGTTGTACTTGTCGCCAGGAGTTGTACCGGTAACTGTAACATACTGACCAGACATATATAGTGTAGAATTCTCATCACCACTTGATACCGAGAAATCTGTTTGGTTAGTTAAACCTGTTTCCCAGAATTTAGTATGTCCTTCGCTATATCCGTAAATAGCAGAATCCTGATGTCCATTTTCTAATGGAGCACCAATTGGTCTTTTTACGTTGTCAAAAGCCGGACCGTAAGATTGGTTCTCTAAGTAAGAGAAACTACCCCAGTAACCGTAACCAGTACCACCGGCACCGAAACCTTTCTGGAATTTAGGGAAGAAAGCAGGCGCTTCAATAGTAGTTGTATTCTGGAAGTTAACAGTGTTCTGACCTTTTACACCTTTTTTGGTAGTAACGATCAAGGCACCGTTAGACGCTGAAGAGCCATAAAGGGCAGCAGCACCAGCACCATTCAAAACGTTTACACTTTCAACATCTTCAGGATTTAAGTTACCCAAAACTTCGTTTGGTACGATTACGTTATCCAACACCACCAAGGCCTGGTTATTACCAGTCAAGGAACGTTGTCCACGTAAAACCAATCTGAAACTTGGGTTAACACCACCATTTGTTGCGTTAATTTGCAAACCGGCAACTTTACCTTGCAATCCACCAGCAATTGTTACAGGCTTAGCTGCAATCAAATTGTCGGCTTTAATTAAAGTACCGCCAGTACCAATTTCTTTTCTTTTAGTTTTAATACCACCCGCTGTTACAACAACTTCGTCCATCACGTTTATATAAACTTCTAGACTCACATTGTAGTTTCCAGCCCCTGTAACTTTTACAGTAGTGCTTTTAAAACCTACAGAACTAATTTGGAGTACGCTACCATCTTTGGCAGAAATTTTAAATTCTCCCTTTTCATTGGTAGAAGTAGCAGCAGCTGAACTACCGGCCACTTTTACAGTAGCGCCACTAATAGGTTGGTCGTTAGAACCAGTAACTTTTCCAGACACAAGCTTAGTTTGTGCGAGAGAAATAACTGACCACCCAATTAGCATTGCAAAAAACAATACAATTTTTCTCAATTTCATAAGTGTTTAGTTTTTAGATAATGCGAATATAACGTCTTTCTTAAAATGTTAATTAATTAACAATAAAAAGTTAAGGAAACCTTAAATAGGCAGTTTTATATCGGAAAACGTTGCATGCTTCATCAAAAAACTACCAATTATTTGCATAAATATTAATTTAATGTATAACTAACTAACAATCATTATCTAAAAAAATAGGGATTCCTTTCATTTTGGCTTTATTTTTGCGGCATGTTAGTACTAGACGGCAAATTAGTGTCAGCTGCGGTTAAACAAGACCTAAAAGCAGAGACAGAAAAATTAATATCGGTGGGGAATAGACCCCCTCATTTAGCAGCTATTTTGGTAGGTTCCAATGGCGCCAGCGAAACTTATGTGGCTTCAAAAGTTAAAAATTGTGAGGAAATCGGCTTTATCTCTACCCTTGTAAGGTTTGAAGCGGATATCGACGAAGCCACGCTACTTGCAAAGATTACCGAACTGAATAATAATCCTTTGGTTGATGGAATTTTGGTTCAATTACCCCTACCTAAACAAATTAAGGAGCAGAAAGTAATCGAAGCGATTGACCCATCGAAAGATGTGGATGGATTTCACCCTTCCAGTGCCGGCAAATTAATGCAAGGCCTTCCTAGCTTTATACCCGCAACCCCTTATGGCATTATGATGATGCTAGAATTCTTTCATTTAGAAACCAAGGGCAAACATGCAGTAGTGATTGGCAGGAGTAATATTGTAGGCCGCCCAATGAGCATCCTTTTAAGTAGTAATATTCCCAATGGCAACTGTACCGTAACCATTTGCCATTCACATACACCTAATTTGAAAGAAATTTGTTTGCAAGCTGATATTCTTGTGGCAGCACTTGGCCGACCAGAATTTGTAAAAGCCGATATGATCAAACCCGGAGCAGTAGTAATTGATGTAGGTATTACAAGGGTTACCGATGCCACTGCAAAAAAAGGATTCCGTATTAAAGGCGATGTGGCTTATGAAGAAGTGGCGCCGCTTACCAGTGCCATTACGCCGGTTCCAGGCGGTGTTGGTTTGATGACCATTGCTGGCCTGTTGAAAAACACGCTTCAAGCTTACAAAACCAATAACGGTATTCAATAAATTAGATGACTACAACTTCAAAATCAACCGATTTCTTACCAGTAATGGAAGCATTTTACAGCATCCAAGGTGAAGGATTTCATCAAGGCAGAGCCGCTTATTTTATTCGCTTGGGCGGATGTGATGTGGGTTGTGTTTGGTGTGATGTAAAAGATAGCTGGGATGCTTCCAAACATCCGCTTCAAAGTATTGAAACAATTGTGGAAAATGCAAAAGCCTATCCGGGACGATTAGCGATCATCACTGGTGGCGAACCGCTCTTACATCCTTTAGATAAGTTAACTGCTGCATTACATGCTGCAGGATTTGAGACCAATATTGAAACATCAGGATCAGCTCCATTGAGTGGGTTCTGGAACTGGATCTGCTTATCTCCGAAAAAGTTCAAAGCTCCCATTGCAGCCATCGTTCCAAAAGCGCATGAATTAAAAGTGGTAATCTTTAATAAGTACGATTTTGCCTGGGCAGAGTCTTACGCAACTGAAGCAAACCCACATTGTAAATTATACTTACAACCAGAATGGGATCGTGCTGATGTAAACACTCCGATGATCATCGATTACATCAAAGAAAATCCGAAATGGGAATTGAGTTTACAGATACATAAATATGTGAACGTTCCATAAATAGCTACTCAATTTTAACAAAGCCATTGCTTGATTTAAACGAACTTCCCTTCATCAATTATTGTATGAAGTCATTTCTTGTTTTACCCTTTTTATTGATTGCTAGTTTTGGATTCGCTCAAAGCTATAACCCTGATCTAGTAAAGCCCAAGGCGCTTGATAAATATGATGATGCCATCGTTCTTTTGAAAGAAGAGCGAATCAAAGAAGCCATCCCCGTTTTGCAGGAATGCATCTTAATTGATAGCAATTTTGTAGACGCTTATTTATCTCTTGGCGCAGCGTATGGACAATTAAAATTGTATAAAGAAGCTGTGCTTTTATATGAAAAAGCAAAAGCAAAAGACAGTATCTATTTTCAGGTTTATAAATTGCCTTATGCCATAAATATAGCTGGGCTCGGACAGTTCGAAAGTGCGCTTACAATCGTTGATGAATTTTTAAATATTCCCAAGATCAGTGATCGAAGTGTGAATGCCGCAAAGTATCGACGTAAGTGTTTTGAATTTGCAATTGATTACCAAAAAAAACATCCTGATCAAGATCTCTATCGTTTTAATCCGATCAATTTAGGTGATAGTGTGAATAGTATTTATGCCGAATATTATCCTTCGGTTACAGTGTCTGATAATATCTTGGTTTTTACAAGAGCGGGGATGCATATGCGTGAGGATTTCATGGAAAGCAGCATGTCGAAAAAAGGATTTTCACTTGCAAAACCAATTGAAGGAGATATTAATATAGAACCTAAAAAAGGCGCGATCACTTCTTCTCAAGATGGTGATTGGATCTTATTTGCCGGTCAGTTTTCTGGACAGGGTTTTGGTAATTTTGATATTTACAAATCAGTCTACACCCCAAATGGCTGGAGTGAACCAGAAAATCTAGGTGCCAATATCAACACAGAATTTTGGGAAAGCTCTCCTAGTTTGAGTCCGGATAATCGCGTCCTCTATTTTAGTAGTAATCGCCCCGGTGGTTACGGAGGAAAAGACCTTTACGTTAGTTACCGCAATGCAGATGGCAGGTGGAGTCCAGCCAGAAATATGGGACCTGATATAAACACAAAGGGAGATGAATTAGCACCCTTTATTCATCCTGATAATCAAACATTATACTATACATCCGATGGCTTACCAGGTTATGGCGGATCAGATATTTATTTGCTCAGAAAAAATGTAGCTGGTCAGTGGGGTATCCCAGAAAATATTGGCTATCCCATCAATACCATTGAGAACGAAGGAAGCCTTGCAGTTTCTGCTGATGGATTAACGGCCTATTATGCCAGTGACAGATTTGATAGTCGGGGGGATTTGGATTTGTATCAATTTGAAATGCGACCTGATATTCGTCCGTATAGAACACTCTATGTAAAAGGATTCGTAACGGATCAAACAACTGGAAAGGGCATACCTTCTTCAGTTGAACTTTTCGACAACGAGAATAATAAAGCATTAATGAAAGTACAGACCGATGAGAAGGGCGAATACTTCATCACACTTCCAACAGGCCGAGATTATACATTTACTGTAAACAGAAAGGGTTATTTATTTTATAGTGAACAATATACTTTAAGTAAAAAAGAAGCTGATAGCACTTATCAAAAAAATATCACATTACAACCGGTTGCATTGCATGCCAATTTTGTTTTTAATAATATTTTATTTAAAAATAATTCCTACGAATTACCATCAGCTGCGTTTATTGAATTAGATAAATTGTTACAGGTGTTGAATGAAAATCCTACTATCAAATTAGAGATCAGTGGCCACACCGATAATATAGGTAAGCAGGAGGATAATTTATTGTTATCAACGAATCGTGCAAAAGAAATAGTTAGTTATTTAAATTCAAAAGGTGTAGATAGTAAGAGACTTTCCTATAAAGGATACGGGGCTTCTAAACCAATTGCAGATAATAAAACTGCTAAAGGTAGAGCGGCTAACCAAAGAGTTGAATTTAAAATTCAAGAATAATTTATAGCTAATATTATTAAAAAGCCTGTATCAAATTTGATACAGGCTTTTTAATAATATTAGCTATAAATTATTCTTGAATTTTAAATTCAACTCTTTGGTTAGCCGCTCTACCTTTAGCAGTTTTATTATCTGCAATTGGTTTAGAAGCCCCGTATCCTTTATAGGAAAGTCTCTTACTATCTACACCTTTTGAATTTAAATAACTAACTATTTCTTTTGCACGATTCGTTGATAACAATAAATTATCCTCCTGCTTACCTATATTATCGGTGTGGCCACTGATCTCTAATTTGATAGTAGGATTTTCATTCAACACCTGTAACAATTTATCTAATTCAATAAACGCAGCTGATGGTAATTCGTAGGAATTATTTTTAAATAAAATATTATTAAAAACAAAATTGGCATGCAATGCAACCGGTTGTAATGTGATATTTTTTTGATAAGTGCTATCAGCTTCTTTTTTACTTAAAGTATATTGTTCACTATAAAATAAATAACCCTTTCTGTTTACAGTAAATGTATAATCTCGGCCTGTTGGAAGTGTGATGAAGTATTCGCCCTTCTCATCGGTCTGTACTTTCATTAATGCTTTATTATTCTCGTTGTCGAAAAGTTCAACTGAAGAAGGTATGCCCTTTCCAGTTGTTTGATCCGTTACGAATCCTTTTACATAGAGTGTTCTATACGGACGAATATCAGGTCGCATTTCAAATTGATACAAATCCAAATCCCCCCGACTATCAAATCTGTCACTGGCATAATAGGCCGTTAATCCATCAGCAGAAACTGCAAGGCTTCCTTCGTTCTCAATGGTATTGATGGGATAGCCAATATTTTCTGGGATACCCCACTGACCAGCTACATTTTTTCTGAGCAAATAAATATCTGATCCGCCATAACCTGGTAAGCCATCGGATGTATAGTATAATGTTTGATTATCAGGATGAATAAAGGGTGCTAATTCATCTCCCTTTGTGTTTATATCAGGTCCCATATTTCTGGCTGGACTCCACCTGCCATCTGCATTGCGGTAACTAACGTAAAGGTCTTTTCCTCCGTAACCACCGGGGCGATTACTACTAAAATAGAGGACGCGATTATCCGGACTCAAACTAGGAGAGCTTTCCCAAAATTCTGTGTTGATATTGGCACCTAGATTTTCTGGTTCACTCCAGCCATTTGGGGTGTAGACTGATTTGTAAATATCAAAATTACCAAAACCCTGTCCAGAAAACTGACCGGCAAATAAGATCCAATCACCATCTTGAGAAGAAGTGATCGCGCCTTTTTTAGGTTCTATATTAATATCTCCTTCAATTGGTTTTGCAAGTGAAAATCCTTTTTTCGACATGCTGCTTTCCATGAAATCCTCACGCATATGCATCCCCGCTCTTGTAAAAACCAAGATATTATCAGACACTGTAACCGAAGGATAATATTCGGCATAAATACTATTCACACTATCACCTAAATTGATCGGATTAAAACGATAGAGATCTTGATCAGGATGTTTTTTTTGGTAATCAATTGCAAATTCAAAACACTTACGTCGATACTTTGCGGCATTCACACTTCGATCACTGATCTTGGGAATATTTAAAAATTCATCAACGATTGTAAGCGCACTTTCGAACTGTCCGAGCCCAGCTATATTTATGGCATAAGGCAATTTATAAACCTGAAAATAGATACTGTCTTTTGCTTTTGCTTTTTCATATAAAAGCACAGCTTCTTTATACAATTTTAATTGTCCATACGCTGCGCCAAGAGATAAATAAGCGTCTACAAAATTGCTATCAATTAAGATGCATTCCTGCAAAACGGGGATGGCTTCTTTGATTCGCTCTTCTTTCAAAAGAACGATGGCATCATCATATTTATCAAGCGCCTTGGGCTTTACTAGATCAGGGTTATAGCTTTGAGCGAATCCAAAACTAGCAATCAATAAAAAGGGTAAAACAAGAAATGACTTCATACAATAATTGATGAAGGGAAGTTCGTTTAAATCAAGCAATGGCTTTGTTAAAATTGAGTAGCTATTTATGGAACGTTCACATATTTATGTATCTGTAAACTCAATTCCCATTTCGGATTTTCTTTGATGTAATCGATGATCATCGGAGTGTTTACATCAGCACGATCCCATTCTGGTTGTAAGTATAATTTACAATGTGGGTTTGCTTCAGTTGCGTAAGACTCTGCCCAGGCAAAATCGTACTTATTAAAGATTACCACTTTTAATTCATGCGCTTTTGGAACGATGGCTGCAATGGGAGCTTTGAACTTTTTCGGAGATAAGCAGATCCAGTTCCAGAACCCACTCAATGGAGCTGATCCTGATGTTTCAATATTGGTCTCAAATCCTGCAGCATGTAATGCAGCAGTTAACTTATCTAAAGGATGTAAGAGCGGTTCGCCACCAGTGATGATCGCTAATCGTCCCGGATAGGCTTTTGCATTTTCCACAATTGTTTCAATACTTTGAAGCGGATGTTTGGAAGCATCCCAGCTATCTTTTACATCACACCAAACACAACCCACATCACATCCGCCCAAGCGAATAAAATAAGCGGCTCTGCCTTGATGAAATCCTTCACCTTGGATGCTGTAAAATGCTTCCATTACTGGTAAGAAATCGGTTGATTTTGAAGTTGTAGTCATCTAATTTATTGAATACCGTTATTGGTTTTGTAAGCTTGAAGCGTGTTTTTCAACAGGCCAGCAATGGTCATCAAACCAACACCGCCTGGAACCGGCGTAATGGCACTGGTAAGCGGCGCCACTTCTTCATAAGCCACATCGCCTTTAATACGGAATCCTTTTTTTGCAGTGGCATCGGTAACCCTTGTAATACCTACATCAATTACTACTGCTCCGGGTTTGATCATATCGGCTTTTACAAATTCTGGTCGGCCAAGTGCTGCCACAAGAATATCAGCTTGCAAACAAATTTCTTTCAAATTAGGTGTATGTGAATGGCAAATGGTTACGGTACAGTTGCCATTGGGAATATTACTACTTAAAAGGATGCTCATTGGGCGGCCTACAATATTACTCCTGCCAATCACTACTGCATGTTTGCCCTTGGTTTCTAAATGAAAGAATTCTAGCATCATCATAATGCCATAAGGGGTTGCGGGTATAAAGCTAGGAAGGCCTTGCATTAATTTGCCGGCACTGGAAGGGTGAAATCCATCCACATCTTTCGATGGGTCAATCGCTTCGATTACTTTCTGCTCCTTAATTTGTTTAGGTAGGGGTAATTGAACCAAAATTCCATCAACCAAAGGATTATTATTCAGTTCGGTAATCTTTGCAAGTAGCGTGGCTTCGTCGATATCCGCTTCAAACCTTACAAGGGTAGAGATAAAGCCGATTTCCTCACAATTTTTAACTTTTGAAGCCACATAAGTTTCGCTGGCGCCATTGGAACCTACCAAAATAGCTGCTAAATGAGGGGGTCTATTCCCCACCGATATTAATTTTTCTGTCTCTGCTTTTAGGTCTTGTTTAACCGCAGCTGACACTAATTTGCCGTCTAGTACTAACATGCCGCAAAAATAAAGCCAAAATGAAAGGAATCCCTATTTTTTTAGATAATGATTGTTAGTTAGTTATACATTAAATTAATATTTATGCAAATAATTGGTAGTTTTTTGATGAAGCATGCAACGTTTTCCGATATAAAACTGCCTATTTAAGGTTTCCTTAACTTTTTATTGTTAATTAATTAACATTTTAAGAAAGACGTTATATTCGCATTATCTAAAAACTAAACACTTATGAAATTGAGAAAAATTGTATTGTTTTTTGCAATGCTAATTGGGTGGTCAGTTATTTCTCTCGCACAAACTAAGCTTGTGTCTGGAAAAGTTACTGGTTCTAACGACCAACCTATTAGTGGCGCTACTGTAAAAGTGGCCGGTAGTTCAGCTGCTGCTACTTCTACCAATGAAAAGGGAGAATTTAAAATTTCTGCCAAAGATGGTAGCGTACTCCAAATTAGTTCTGTAGGTTTTAAAAGCACTACTGTAAAAGTTACAGGGGCTGGAAACTACAATGTGAGTCTAGAAGTTTATATAAACGTGATGGACGAAGTTGTTGTAACAGCGGGTGGTATTAAAACTAAAAGAAAAGAAATTGGTACTGGCGGTACTTTAATTAAAGCCGACAATTTGATTGCAGCTAAGCCTGTAACAATTGCTGGTGGATTGCAAGGTAAAGTTGCCGGTTTGCAAATTAACGCAACAAATGGTGGTGTTAACCCAAGTTTCAGATTGGTTTTACGTGGACAACGTTCCTTGACTGGTAATAACCAGGCCTTGGTGGTGTTGGATAACGTAATCGTACCAAACGAAGTTTTGGGTAACTTAAATCCTGAAGATGTTGAAAGTGTAAACGTTTTGAATGGTGCTGGTGCTGCTGCCCTTTATGGCTCTTCAGCGTCTAACGGTGCCTTGATCGTTACTACCAAAAAAGGTGTAAAAGGTCAGAACACTGTTAACTTCCAGAATACAACTACTATTGAAGCGCCTGCTTTCTTCCCTAAATTCCAGAAAGGTTTCGGTGCCGGTGGTACTGGTTACGGTTACTGGGGTAGTTTCTCTTACTTAGAGAACCAATCTTACGGTCCGGCTTTTGACAACGTAAAAAGACCAATTGGTGCTCCATTAGAAAATGGACATCAGGATTCTGCTATTTACGGATATAGCGAAGGACATACTAAATTCTGGGAAACAGGTTTAACTAACCAAACAGATTTCTCGGTATCAAGTGGTGATGAGAATTCTACACTATATATGTCTGGTCAGTATGTTACAGTTACCGGTACAACTCCTGGCGACAAGTACAACAGAACTAACTTTAGAATGAACGGAACTCGTAAAGTGGGTAACAAAATCAATATTTCTTATTCTTCTAGTTATACGCAGAATAGATATGATATCACTACTCAGACAGGTTCTATGTACGGCAATATGCTGAACATGCCGAATAACGTAGATGTTACTAAGTATAAGGACTGGAGAAATAATGAATTTGCTAACCCAATTGGATTCTATAATCCTTGGTATGCGAATCCTTATTTTACTGCAGACAACTATCGTTCTAATGTAAGAAACGATTATTTCGTTGCTAACTTAGAGGTGAAATATTCACCAATTCAAGGATTAGACATTGTGGCTCGTCAGGGTATCACAACAAGAAATACTTCTAATAAAGATTGGGTTGGTCAGTTCTTATATACAGCTTATTCAAAGCAAACTGATCAGAGTTCAAAAGCAGATATCGCTGCTTCTGTAAGTGATGGTGCTTCTTATACAACTAATTTATTGACTGATTTTTATGCCCAGTATCAACATAAATTCAACGATTTTAGCTTGAATTTAATTGGTGGTACGCAGTGGAGACAAGACCAAGCAAAAAACATAGGTGTTTCTGCTAATGGGTTAGTGATTCCTGAATTATACAATGTTGCAAACGGTGTAGGAACTCCAGGTGCTAGTGAATCAAACTATATGGCTCGTCAGTTAGGTGTTTATGCTGATGGTCGTTTAGGCTATAAAGGATATGTCTTCTTACATGTTACTGGTCGTAAGGACTGGGTTTCTATTCTTAATACTAATAGCAACTCTTTCTTCTACCCAGCGGTTGACTTATCTTTCATCGCTACAGATGCGATCAAGGCTTTGAAAAACAATCCTGTTGTGAGCTATTTGAAATTACGTGCTGGTTGGTCTAAAGTTGGTCAGGTTAACTTAGGTGGTACTTATGGTGCCTACCAATTGTTACCTACTTTCTCTTCTAGCGCATATGGTTTCCCTTATGGTTCAATGGCTGGATATAGTGTGGGTAACACATTAGTTGCTCCTAACTTACAACCAGAAATTACAAAGGGTATTGAATTCGGATTTGATTTGAATTTGTTTAAAGACAGATTTACTTCTAACGTAACTTATTTCAATACTAAAACAGATAATCAAACTGTAAACGTTTCTATTTCTAGCACAACAGGTTTCACTGGTTTGAGAACAAATACTGGTCAAACTCAAAGTAAAGGTTTAGAGCTAACCGCACACTATACTGTTATTGATAATCGCAGAAATAAAGGATTAACCTTAACAGTTGGTGGTAACTATACTTACTTAGATAATAATGTAAACTTCATCAGTGATCAGCTTCCTAAATTGGCTTTAGCAACTTACGGTTCTACTGCAGGTTCTTATGCTGTTGCAGGAAAAGCTTTCCCAGTGATTATGGGATACGATTACAAGCGTGATCCTCAAGGACATGTTATTGTAAACTCGGTAACTGGTATACCAACCAAATCTGATACTATTTCTGTATTAGGAAGTGCCGTTGTTAAAGACAAAATCGGTATTGATATTTCTGCAGAGTACAAAGGCTTTAGATTGTCAATCGTAGCTGAATACCGCGGTGGATATGCTGCTTACCAATCAATGGGAACAGAATTAGATTGGTCTGGTACTGGTTACAGAACTGCGATTTACGACAGAAAGAGCTTTGTATTCCCTAACTCAGTTTATTGGGATGGAGCTAAATATGTAACAAACTCTAATATTTCAATTGCAAATGGTAATGGTAACAATGGTTTCTGGACCGATGGTATCAACAGAGATATTACCTCTAACTATTTAACTTCTGGTGCATTCTGGAAATTAAGAGAGGTTACACTATCTTATACTTTACCATCATCTGTATGTGCTAAAACTAAGATCTTTAAAGGAATTACGGTAAGTGCTCAAGGTAGAAACTTACTAGTTCTAATGGCAAAAGATAACTACTATACCGATCCTGAATATCAAGATGCTGGTGCTGGTAGTAATGGTGTTGGTTTAACAGGTATTAGCCAATCACCGCCATCTAGATTCTTTGGTGGTTCAATTAAATTTACATTTTAATTCATCAACTAAATTTTATCTACATGAGCCTCAATCCAAATAAAATTTTAGTTAAACATAAATTAGTTAATATGAAAATGATTAAAGCAATATTTTTTGCAGGAATGCTTATCGTAACAGCATCTTCTTGTAAAAAACAACTTGACATCAATAAAGATCCCAACAATGCTGTTGGTGCTAACCCTCAGTTGGTGTTACCACAGGCATTGACCGGAACTGCTAATAATCTGAACGGATTTAATTCAATGGGTGCGCAGCTTGCAGGTTACTCTGCAAACGCAGGTGGTTATGGTGGTTTTGGTACTTCCATTACTTATAACTTCTCTGCTTCAGATTTTTCTGGCAGATTTACTACTACTTACGATAACCTAGAAGATTATCAATACATCATTAATTACGCAAATGGCAATCCTTTGTATTCTTATTTTGTAGGTGCTGCTAAGGCGATGAAAGTATTGAGTTATCAACTCTTAGTAGATACTTATAATGATGTTCCTTATTCAGAAGCATTACAAGGCGCAAGTATTTTAACTCCAAAATACGATGCAGCTGTGGGTATTTATAAGAGTCTAGCGGATGAGTGTGATTCTGCAATGGCTTCTTTTGTAAAAGGTGACGCTACTCCAGGTGTTACTCCTCTAAGTACTTACGATGTAATGTTTAAGGGTAATGTAGCTAACTGGAAGAAATTCATCAACACATTGAAATTGCGTATTATCATTAGAGGTAAAGGCAAAGTAACTTTCTCTAACACAAATTTCACTGCAGATGGTTTCTTAACCGCTGATGCCCTCATTAATCCTGGTTTTGCCAGAGATAATAATCGTCAGAATCCTAAATGGAATACTTGGGGTTACGGTTACACTGGTAGTGATGCAACCAAATCTTGGATGCCCAACAAATATATCATGGCTTTCTATGATGGAACTAAAATTACCGATCCAGGAAGAGGTGCAGCCATTTACTACAAATTCCCTGCTACTGGAACCAACCAGTTAGGTGTAGAAGGTACAGGTATACAAGCTAGCCCTGCAGGAAGTTTCTGGTATTCAAACCCAACAAGAAGCGGATCTACTTCAGGTGCTTGGAGCGGACCATTAAAAGGACCAACTGCTGGTTATCCAGTGATTACAGCTGCTGAAGCTTATTTCTTAAGAGCGGAAGCTGGTTTATTAGGTGTTACTGCTGAAAGTGCACAAACCAATTTCGATGCTGGTGTTGCTGCTGCTTTCAAGTATACTTACACTTTAGAGAATGGTACGGCAACTTCTGCAGATCCTGCAGCTGCTGTAACTAAATATCAAGCTGATAACTCAGCAAATGTCTTGGTAAACTTTAGCTTAAACACTACTACTGCTCAAAAATTAGAAGCAATCATTACGCAAAAATATATTGCTGCGAATTTTGTGAACAGTGAAGAAGGTTGGAATGAATATCGTAGAACTGGATATCCTACCGTGATACCTGGTGGACCAGCATATGCAACTTTTGCATCTACTGTTTCTGAAAGTACACGCGCAGATAAGTTACCAGCAAGGATTTTATATCCTTCACAAGAGGGGGCTTATAATTCAGGGAATGTTCCTATAGGTATTTCACCGTTTTCTTCAACCATCTTCTGGGCTAAATAAAATTTAAAATACTAAGAATATGAAAAAAATAATAAAGAGTTTCATGATCTCAGCGTTGGCTTGCTTTTCTTTAGCTTCTTGCTTGAAGACGGTAAATACCAATGTGAATGACATTAACTATACTGCTAATTTTGTACAATTAGAATATGTAAAAGATAGTGGCCAATCTACTATCAACGCTGGTTTGCAATATTTTGGGGGAGGCACTCTTTTGTTTCCACCTTCTGATGCGGTAGATACCATTTACTATCAAGTTACTTATAATGGATCTACTCCTGCTCCTTCAGATGTTACTGTAACATTGGGTGCTGATTGGACTGCTATGACAGACAACTTCGCTAATGATGCAATCGTTTATGATAAGTTACCCGATTCTACTTTTAATCTAGTAACACCAACTGTTACTATTAAAGCTGGTTCTAGAGTAGCTTATGCAAAATTCGTAGTGTATCCTAGCAAAATAGATCCAAGTAAGTCTTTTATTTATCCATTGGCTCCTACAGTTACGGGTACTAATGTAAGTAAGAACTTTGGCCATATCTATTTCCACACCATTGGTAACCCAATGGCGGGTCCTTACACATGGGATTTCTATAGATATCCAACTCTAACTAGTACTTACCCAACTGGATATGATGGAGCTTCCTTCTTTGGACATTCTGCAACAGCCTTACCAGTGAATCCTAAAGTATTTACAGTACCAACAGGATATTATACACAGCCTAACTATTTAGTATCATTTACCAATACTGGTGGTGTATTAAGTGCTTTCAAAGCCGTGATTGACCCTGCGATGGTTCCTGCCTACTTTACTGCAGGTAACGTATCAATTGTTCAGAATCCAGTTATTACAGTTACCCCTGATAATAAGAAGATCACTTTGAACTATGTGGCATTTAACGGTTCTGCTTACAGAAACTGTTGGGATGTGTTCACACATAAATAATAGACTTAGTTGATAAGACTATATTCTACGCCCCCGAGCAATCGGGGGCTTTTTTTTGCTACTTTTGACGCTCAAATTAAAATATGGAACAGCAGCCTAACAGTCAATTGAATATCGAAATCAGCGAAGAAACCGCAGAAGGCACGTACGCCAATCTGGCCATCATCACCCATAGTCATGCAGAATTTGTGGTTGATTTTGTGAATGTAATGCCCGGCACACCTAAGAGCAAGGTTAAATCGCGTATTATATTAACTCCCATGCACGCTAAGCGTTTTATGAAGGCATTAGCAGAAAATGTAGAGCGTTACGAGCAGGCGAACGGTCTGATCCACGATTTAGAACAGGTTGAAATTCCGATGCATTTCGGCGGACCCACACCACAAGCTTAATTTAGGAACATCTTTTATGATATATCATACTTTAAGCCAACCATCTGTGTTGGCTTTTTCATTTTATATGCGCTAGATGCTTGAGAATTAGCCCTTTGCGAAAAATATTTCAATCTTTTATAAACAAATGCAATTTATTAAGTTACTGTATATCAATCAGTTATGAGTTAACAATGCCTATACTATTCACAAATGTGTAAAAATCAATGGGTTTTGTGCTCGATTATTTGGTTAAGAACGATGGCCCCCTTACTTTTGCTGCCCGCCGGTAAAAAAGCGGGAGTTCTTAGAAAGAAAATAGTTTAAATAAAGAGCAAAAAGGTTTGGCAGGAGAGTTGATAAAGTGTACCTTTGCAACCCGCTAGGAAAAA
>SESF01033239.1_pt1 | contig 20441 bp, 12 predicted proteins | sample 3171521 | NCBI WGS metagenome assembly SESF01 (sample SAMN10866945, study PRJNA518727) | freshwater metagenome | biome: subpolar coniferous forest; feature: holomictic lake; material: water; isolation source: holomictic Lake 227, 6 m and 8 m depth | place: Canada: near Kenora, Ontario | collected...
GACAGGTATCCCGTTCGGCTTCTTCGGTATTGCTTTCGATTATGGCGACGGCGTGCATATTCACAGCATGTGCCGCCAGATCAACAAGTGCCACAGCAACGTCAGCGAAAGCTTCCGCACGAACGACGCCCTCATCTCGGGCGGCGGTCGCGTAGTCCGCCCTGGCGAAGCAGGCGCTCGCGTCGAATTGGCGGGCGATTTCATGGATGGCAACCCGTATGAAGTCGAACATATCGACCTGCTCAAGAGTATTCTGGGCACAGGTCCCTATTTCAACGAAGGCGAAACCGTTGCCATGTCTACCGCCTGCGGTATCATGGGACGTATCTCGGCCTATACGGGTCAGATCGTCGGCATGGCTGACCTCCTGACCAAGGTGGACTCGCCCTACTACAAGGGTTGTGCCCTCACCGCAGCAGCCTTTGAGGCAGACGGCGATGTTGAGCTTCCGGCAGAAGTAGCCGCCATCCCTGGCGAAGCAGATCCACGTTTCAAATAAGGACAGGGTTCAGAAAATCACTTCAGCATTGGGCGTTAAGAGCTAAAATTCTTAATGCCCAACGCTGAATTTTCATTTTTAGAAGCTACGCCGTCGTTTCTCAACTTAAGCGTTAAGTGTTCAAACTGACGAAAAGTATTTAGACCATAAGAAGGGCGCCAGACACACGGGAGGGGCACGCGTCTGCGTGCCTAGGACGAGCAGACGCTCGTCCCTCCCTGTGTGTAGAATAGCCCTTTTAGCATAAATATTTTTTGGCTTTAAACTCTCAACGTTTAACTTTTAACGCTTAATTTGAGAAATTACTCCTTCGTTTGTTCGCGGCCCAGCCCGCGCGGCGGGCTTACATATATCCTGAACCCTGGCTTCCTGAACCCTGAACCCTTTTTTTATCCTTTTTCAACGCAAGGTTGACGGGAAGAAGATTTTCTTGTATAGTATTCCACCCGAAGCCCATATATTATAAGTGTACTTTAAAGCGGGGCTAGGTTTAGTACTGTTAGTGGAAATTGAAAAGGATACGTATATGCAAAGTTTAATTAACCATCTCAACCAGTTACAAGAGCTATTACTGATTCGAGACGAGCATCGTACAACGGGTGATGGCCGACACTTGGATCGCCTGAATGACTCGATTGACCAGCTTACCGATGTGTTGCCGATCGAAGTTAAGTCTTTGTATCAACGTTTATACAAAAAAGATCATATTTTGATGGCCCCAATGTATAATGGGTGTTGTGCCATTTGTGGAATGCGGATGCCAATCAGCCAGGTTCAGGCGGTGCGTTTATGTAAGCAAATTCAGAATTGTCCGAGCTGCGCCCGTATTCTTTATGAGGAGGCCGATGCCCCGCGGTGGATTGGCGATACGCCCAGCCGCACGGAACCCCGCAAGTCGGGAGTCTCGCGTTTTTCGGCTGAACAGTTGATGGTTGTCGACTTGAAGGCGAAGACCTCTGCTGAGGCGATTGAAGAGCTGGCCAAGGTTATGGAGGCAAAAAGCTTCATTTCTGCTGCGGACAAGCTCGTGCAATCTGCTCTGGAACGCGAAGCGGTCCTGAGCACGGCTATGGAAAATGGACTTGCCTTTCCGCATGTGCGCGGTGTCGAAGGCGGCGGTCTGACCTTGGCCATGGGTGTCTCCAAGAAGGGTATCCCCTGGGATGACGCCGGAAAAGTCGTCAATATTATCTTTTTCATTACCATTCCGACCGCTGTCAGCGCTTTCTATCTGCGTCTGATGTCTGGATTGACCGAAACCTTCCTGAAGGAACAGAACCGCGAGATGATTCTTGCCGCGAAATCCTCAGAGGAACTCTGGAAGGCCCTTTTGAAGGCGACCCGCTATTCGATTAAGTAGGGCGTCCCCAATAGTTTTACTGGAACGATGGGGGAGGAGCCTTGCTGGGCGAATAGGCGTCCTCGCCTGTTCACGGGGCCGCCGGATGGCGGACCAGCCATATAGTTCAGGCTTCGCTGTACAGGCAGGCGCCTATACGCCCAAGAGAGACACAGATCGCACAGAGAAAAACAATTAAAATGGTTGTTTTTTCGTGTGGTTCGTGGTAAAAACACACGAATTCGAAATAAATAAGGCAATTTTTAAACCAAGGAGTTGTTTATGGGTGGTATCTTTAAGGCGTATGATATTCGGGGCATCTATGGTCTGGATCTGACGGATGAACTCGCTTACAAAATCGGCCGCGCGTTTGTCACGTTCACCGGCTGCACAAAGGTTGTGATCGCTCGGGATATCCGTCCGCACTCGGAGCCGCTTTTCACCAATCTCGCTAAGGGAATTATGGAGCAGGGCGCCGATGTGATCGATATCGGCTATGGCTCGACACCCATGTCTTATTTCGCCAATGGTACGCTGGGCGCGGATGGCAGCGTCATGATCACGGCGTCGCACAACACGGCGGAGTGGAATGGCTTTAAGCTGTGCCGCGCACATGCGGTGCCCGTCAGCGGCGCTACCGGTATCATGGAGATCGAACAGATCGTCCTCAAGGAGGCCTTTGCGCCTAAGGCCGCTAAACCCGGGACGCTCTCGAAAGCTGACGTGAACGAGGCGTATGCCAAGCACGTGGCGCAGTTCGCGCATCTCGCCAGACCCGTCCATGTCGCAATCGATTTTGCAAATGGCATGGGCATCTGGGAAGTCAAAGCGCTTCAGGGCCTGATCACGTGGGATGGCCTCTTTGCGGAACCCGATGGACGTTTCCCGAATCATGAGGCCAATCCGCTTCACCATGCCACGCTCGTTGACCTGCAAGCCAAGGTCCGTGCGGGTACGTATGCCTTTGGCGTGGCGTATGATGGCGATGCCGACCGCGCTGGCTTTATTGATGAAAAGGGTGAAATTATCCCCATGGATCTCATTACCGCGCTGATCGCCCAGGATGTGCTCGCAACTCGCAAGGGCGCCATTTTTTATGATTTGCGCAGTAGCTGGGTCGTCAAGGAGGTCATCGAGGCCGCCGGCGGAAAGCCCATGATGAGTCGCGTCGGCCATGCTTTCATTAAGCAGCAGATGCGCGAGAATGATGCACTCTTCGCAGGCGAATTGAGTGGTCACTATTATTTTAAGGATAACTTCACGGCGGAAAGTTCTTCCATGGCGATTCTCTGCTTAGCGAATATCGTCAGCAAGTCCGACAAGCCCCTCTCTGCATTGATCGCCCCGTTGCGTAAGTATTTCGCCAGTGGTGAAATCAATACGCATGTTTCCCGTGACCCGAAGCTGATCCTCGATGAAATTCGTGCCACGTATACGGATGGCCGGATGTTTGAACTCGATGGCGTAAGCGTTGAATATGCGGACTGGTGGTTCAATGTGCGTTGCTCAAACACCGAACCGCTCGTGCGCCTGAACCTCGAAGCCAAGACGAAGGCTGTGATGGAAACGAAGCGCGAGGAGCTGCTCGCGATTATCAGGAAGTAGAGGAGAGACCGATAAAACGGAATGATGGAATGTTGGAACACTGGAATATTGGAAGAAGGCGCTCCTGGGGAGGGACGAGCGTCTGCTCGTCCTAGGCACGCAGACGCGTGCCCCTCCCAGAGCCGGTATCCCGTCTCCCCCCAACATTCCAATATTCCTGTATTCCATCATTCCAATGAAGTTTTTACGTAAGGAAAAACAATGATCAACAAACCTGTTTATGATGAACTGATTCAGAAGTACCGCACCCATTTTGGACGTGATCCTGAAGTCGTGGCGTATGCGCCTGGCCGTATCGAGGTGCTCGGCAACCATACGGACTATAACGAAGGCTTTGTCTTTTCAGCCGCCATCAACTTCGGAACTTTCTTCGCAGCCTCGAAGAGTCCCACCAAGCAATGCCGCCTTGTCGCAGGTGATCTCATGAAGGAGGTTACCTTTGGCGCGAATGATGTCGTTCCCTCCAAGACGGAACCGTGGCAGAACTATGTCAAAGGTACCTTTGCGGGTCTTACCAACAGCCGCGCGGCTGTTGGTTTTGACGGCATGATCCTCGGCAATGTTCCGCTGGGCAGCGGGTTGTCGAGTTCGGCGGCCCTTGAGATGTCGACCGGCCTCGCGCTCGCGAAACTCTATGCGGTGACGGTCGACACGGTCACGCTGGCGAAGATCGGCCAGAAGGCGGAACATACGTATGCGGGATGTAAGTGCGGATTGCTTGACCAGATTTCAAGCCTGGCCGGACAAGACGGGAAGCTCGTGAAGACGGACTTTCGCTCCCTCGTGTATGAGAATGTGGACATGGGACCCGATGCCTGCTTTTTAATGTGTAACACGCATGCCAAACATGCGCTGGTCGATGGCGCGTATAACCGTCTGCGCGAGGCCTGTGAAGAGGCCGCCGCCTATTTCGCAACGGTACTTCGCCATCCGGTTAAGGCCCTGCGCGATGTGAGTATGGCCGAGTGGGCGCTCTACAAGGGCGGCCTGTCCGAAACCGTCGCAAATCGCGCCGCGCATCCGATCGGTGAGGATGAGCGTGTGCTCAAGGGCGCCGAACTTCTGGCGGCGGGCGACCTTCCGGGCTTTGGCGCGCTGATGTTTGATTCGCACGAAAGTTCGCGCACGCTCTTTCAAAATTCGTGCGAGGAGCTCGACGTGGTCGTGGCGGCCGCAAAGAAGATTCCCGGCGTCATGGGCGCACGCCTTTCAGGCGGTGGCTTTGGCGGTTCCGTGGTCGTTCTTGTCCATCCGCGTGACGCGGAAACAGCCGGAGCCGCGCTGGCTAGTGCTTATGCGGCAAAATTTGGAAAGCCCTGTGACGTCAGCATCATCAAACCCGCCGCAGGCGCGTGTATCGTAAAGGCGTAACGTGTTTCTCACAGAGACACAGAGTATTATAAACGGATCATTTCGTGATTTTCGTGTGTTTCGTGGATAAAAAAGATTAGAAAAGGAGAGGAAAACATGTCAGCAAACTTAATCAGTCTCACAACTGCAACTTTTGATGCAGCGATCGCCGAGGGCGTGACCTTGGTCGATTTTTGGGCACCCTGGTGCGGACCCTGTCAGATGCTTACCCCGATTCTTGAAACCCAAGTCGCGCCAGCCGTGGCGGGACGCGCCAAGGTCGCCAAGGTCAATGTAGATGAGTCGCGCGAGCTCGCCGTGAAGTTCGGGATCAAGAGCATCCCCGCGCTGCTCGTCTTCAAAAATGGCGCGCTCGTCCAGCAGATGGTCGGACTCCAGTCCGGCGATGCACTGGTGAAGGCCGTCGAAGCCGCACTATAATGGAATGATGGAATAATGGAATACTGGAATGATGGGGAGACTTTATGCTGATAAGTGCGCTAGCAGCTCGCTTGGCATACGCTCGGACAACATCCCGTTCGCCTATTATTCCAATATTCCAACATTCCCGTATTCCAATATTCCAATCCCATGAATACTGAACAGCAACTCGCGGATTGGCTGAAGTCCGCTTTTATCGCCGTCTGCGGCGAAGAGGCCTCCAGCCTTTCCATTCGCGTGACGCCTGCGACGGACACGAAATTCGGTGATTTCCAGTGTAATGATGCCATGCCGATGGCCAAGATGTTCAAAAAGGCACCGCGCGCCATTGCCGAGGCTGTGGTTAAGGCCCTGCCGCTCCCACCTGCCATCCAGAAGTTGGAGGTCGCCGGACCGGGCTTTATCAATATCACTGTGAGTACGGAATGGCTCGCGGAGGCCGCGTGCGAACTTTCCGCCGCGCCGCGCTTCGGCATTCCGGATGAGGGCCAGGGCAAGACAATCATCATCGATTATTCCAGCCCCAATGCGGCAAAAGCCATGCACATCGGCCATATCCGCTCGACGGTCATCGGTAATGCCATTGACCGTATGTACCGCGCACTCGGTTATCGTGTCATTGCGGATAACCATCTGGGCGACTGGGGCACACAGTTCGGCAAACTGATTCAAGGCTATCGGGCGTTTTTGACGGAAGAGGAACGCGCCAATCTGACGGTCGAGCTGCTGGAGCGGGTCTATGTCCAGAGCCATAACCGGACCGAGGAGGACCCTGCATGGCTGGAGAGCTGCAAGGCTGAACTCGTGAAGCTTCAGCAGGGTGATCCGGAGAATCGGGCCATCTGGCAGCGCTTTGTCGCCATCAGTATGGTGGAATTCAATCGCATCTATGCCCGTCTCGATGTGGGCTTTGACCTCTATCGCGGCGAAAGCTTTTATAATGACATCCTAGCCGAGACCATCGGTCTGCTTCAGGAAAAGGGGCTGGCGGTGGAGAGCGAGGGCGCGCTCATTGTGAATCTCGAAGCCGATGGCATGCCGATCTGCATGGTGCGCAAGAGCGACGGTGGCTTTAATTATGCCGCCACGGACATCGCGACCGTCCGCAACCGCGTGGCGGAGTTTAAGCCCGACCGCATTGTCTATGTCACGGACGAACGTCAACAGCTTCACTTCAAACAGTTCTTTAAGATCTGCGAGAAGATCGGGATTGCGACCTCCTCCCTCCTACCTTCCCTAAGCAAACTCCTCCCTCCTCCCTCCTCCCTCCTACCTTCTCCCTCCTCCCTTCCCCACCTTGAGCATGTTTGGTTTGGCTTGATGCGTCTGCCCGAAGGCACCTTCTCGACCCGTCAAGGCAATGTGATCAAACTCGACGCGCTGCTCGACGAGGCCGTCAGCCGTGCGCTCAAGATTGTCCAGGAGTCCAATCCTGCCATGCCCGAAGCTGAACAGCGCGAACTCGCCGAAGCCATCGGCATTGGTGCCATCAAGTACGCCGATCTCAGTCATGACCCCCAAACGCTCATCGTCTTTACGTGGGAAAGGGCGCTGGCACTCGACGGCAACTCCGGTCCCTACCTTCAATACGCGTATGCGCGTGTGTGTAGCCTGATCGACAAGGCGGTGGAGCAATTCGGGGATGCAGGTCAAGAGGCCAAGCTCCGGCTGGATACCCCGCTCGAGAAGGAGTTGGCGCTAAAACTCTTACAGTTCCCGGCGGCAGTTTCCCGCGCCGCTGAACTCTATCGGCCCAATGTGTTGGCCGATTACCTCTTCAGCCTTTCGCAAACCTACAGCAGCTTTTACCAGCAATCGCCCGTGCTCAAGTCCGAACCCGAGATCCGTGACAGCCGCTTGCGTCTCTGCGCCATGGTCGCCCAAGCGCTAAACCAAGGTCTGACTCTTCTCGGCATCCGGACACCCCGAAGGATATAATAAGTGAGCAGTCAGCAGTGGCCAGTCCCAGCAGGATCGGTTCTCTCGATTTCTCCCGATTCTCTCGACTTCCCCCCACTGCCTACTGCCACTGTTGACTGCCCATTGAACCCATGACCCTTAAACTGCCAGAAGTCTGCAACGCCGAGACTGTCACGCCGCTGTGGAAACAGCGGATGCCGGAGGTTTGGGCGTTGCGGGCGGGTGACATGCTGACGCTGGATGCCGACGGTGTGAAGAAGTATGATGGCTCTGCGGAGGCGATCATCATCGAGGTGCATCGCTGCGCTGCGGCGCAAGGGTTTACGATTGAAATCCGCGATGCAGCCTCTGTGGTCGCCCGGACCCTCAAGATCTTTAATCCGGCGCACTTTTCCGATCATGTCGCCGGCGAGTTGCCACCCCGCAATACGCATACCGTCGAACAAGTGGGGGCGGCGGCTGTCAATATCTGGCGGGATATCGTCGAGGTTCTCGCCTTTCTGGGCGAGGTCGTTGCGGCGGGCATCTCTTTTATTTGGCGTCCGGGCAGGCTGCGCCTTCATGATACCTTGCTTTGCTTCGAGCGCGCCGGCATGGATGCGCTGCCGATTACGGGCCTCATCGGCTTCTTGATCGGCCTGATCCTTGCCTTTTTATCCGGCGCGTCTATGCGGCAGTTCGGTGTAGAGGTCTATGTGGCGGATCTTATAGCCATCGGTCTTTTCCGCGAGATGGGGGCGCTCATTACCGCGATTATCCTAGCGGGCCGCACAGGTTCGGCCTTTGCAGCGGAACTTGGCACGATGAAGGTGAATGAAGAAATCGACGCGCTGACGACCCTCGGGCTGCCGCCCGTGGTCTTTTTGGCCCTCCCGCGTGTCATCGCCTCAGCCCTCGTGCTCCCGTTTTTGAGTATCTTTGCCGTGCTGATGGGGCTTTTCGGCGGTTTTGTGGTGATGTGGATGATGCATATCCCGGCGGTTACCTATTGGCAGCATGTTTTTAACTCGATCACCGTGACCAATGTGCTAATCGGCCTGATTAAGGCGCTGACCTTTGGTTTGTTGGTCGGCTTGTCGGGTTGTTCGCACGGACTTTACGCGCGGCGGTCTGCAGACGCCGTCGGCCAGGCCGCTACAGCTTCCGTGGTCGGAAGCCTCGTGCTCATCACCGTCTTCGACGGTATCTTCTCCGTCCTGTTCTATGTCTTGGATTTGTAAAGGGAGGGGCGTGCCGTGACCAAGGAAGCGAAAAAAATCGAGCGAATCGGGAGAAATCGAGCGAAGTCGAATCCCTCGATGCTTCCGATGCTCTCGATTTCGATCGGCATTTGTCATGAACATGCTCGACAATGGCAAAAACAATGGAAAATAACGTCATAGAAGTGAAAGACCTGGTGGCAGGGTATGAGGGACGGGTGGTCCTGAAGGATATCTCCTTTACGGTCGCGCGAGGCGAGACCTTTGTCGTGCTTGGCGGCTCAGGCTGCGGCAAGAGCACCCTCCTCAAGCATATTATCGGACTCCACCCGCTTTTGGGCGGGGAAGTCCGTATTTTGGGCAATCGTATCCAAGGGGGCGGGGCGGTCGAACGCGAAAATGCCATGCGTTCCTTTGGTGTGACCTACCAGAGCGGTGCCCTCTTCGGAAGCATGACCTTGCTCGAAAATGTCTGCCTGCCGCTCTGCTCCTTTACTGACCTCCCGTCGGATGCCCGGCGGCTTATTGCTGAGATGAAGCTGGATCTGGTCGGCCTCAAGCCCTTTGCCAACTACTTCCCCTCCGACATCAGCGGCGGCATGAAGAAACGGGCAGCCATCGCCCGTGCCATGGCCCTCGACCCCAAGGTCTTGCTGCTGGATGAGCCCTCAGCCGGACTCGACCCCGTCAATTCGGCTGAGTTGGACCGGCTGATCCTTCGGCTCCGAGATACCCATGGTATCTCTTTCGTGATTGTCACCCATGAGCTCGAAAGCATCTATACGGTAGCAGATCGCTGTATCATGCTCGACGCTGAAACGCGTGGCATCATCGCCGAAGGAAAGCCCAAAGAGCTCCGTGACACCTCCCCAGACCCCAAAGTCCGCGCCTTCTTCCGCCCCAACTCCCTCGGGGAATAGGGGAGGTTCTACCGCAAAAACCGCAATAAGATTGCATCTGCGATTCATTGACCTGTTGACTGGACAGATAGGCTGGGCGTATAGGCGTCCTCGCCTGTACACTGGTCCGGCAACTGCCGGACCAGCCATAGACACCACGCTTCGCTGTACAGGCGAGGACGCCTATACGCCCAGGGCTGCAACGAATCGCATTTGCGCTCCCCTTCGCGGTTTTTGCGGAAAAGCATTTCATGGGCCAGCCCCAAAAAAAGTTCAAAAAATTTTTAATTTCGGCTTGCACTCCTCCCCGCCGTGGGTGTACCCTATACTCACAACGAAAGAATGGTTTTGTTTGATGGTACTGGAAGACGAGTGTCATCCGCGGGCCGTTGGGCAAGATTTTGAAGGTTTAAAATAAGAGAAATCGTAAGGCAGGCTTGGTTGAAATTGCTCTCATCAGCAGTTAAAAACACAATGTGCCCTATTGTTTTTTCTTTGGATGTTTGATAAAAGGAGGATTCTTTTATGAATCTAACTAAATGTTTTGTAGCGGGTCTATGCATTTCTGCAATGACTGCGTCTGCAGGGATTCTACAGAGTGATGCGTTTGAAAATAACACCTACTCTGGTAATTGGTCTGGAGGCCTTAGCCTCACTTTAGGCGGCAGTGTTACTAATGGCGATGCCTCCCTTGAAGGTTATACGCTTGCTCGTCCGATGACAGGCGTAACCAGTAACCGCGTGCTCCAACTCAATACCGAAGGCAGTGTCTGGACAAACACGGTGGGTGCGTCGTTTGCAGGTACTACTAATGTGTTTGCGGATATGCTTGTCAAGTTTGTGCCAAGCGAAGAACTGCCTGTCATTGGAACAGATGTCAAATTGGCTGTTGCAGTATTAGCTGGAACACCAAATAGGTTGGCGATCTCGGTAATTGATCAAGTGAATCAAGGTACGAATGCGTGGATTCTGACAACGGGCGCAATGGATACTAATGTTTGGTATAGATTGACGGTAAATTTGTACTGCGATGTTAACCAAGATGCTTATGCCTATGTGAAGACAAACGGTGTTTTAGTGAATGTTGCTCCGTATTTTGTCAATCAAGCAGACAAAAAACTCAATTCTATCGGATTCTCGGGCACGGGCTTCATCGATGAAGTCGTTGTCCGTACCGATGATCCGTTCGTAACAGAAATTCCGTTGACGTTGAGTTTCTCTACGGGTGTTGATAGTGTCTATGTGGGTGAAATCCAGAAGACTACTGGTCAACCGGTGCTCTCTGGCGCCTCCCTCATCATTACTGCATCGAAGTGGTATGAGATCGCGAATGTCGCGGGTACTGACGTAATGACTAACTGGGTCGCAGGCGCAATCGGTGACTCTGCTGCAACCGTCACGGTTACAGCGGCAGCTTCTGGTAAGACGGTGACCATCACACCACGGACTGAGACCAGCACTGCACCGCAGGGTGGCTCAACCCTCTTCAGCGGGCAGCAGGCGAACAAAGTCGCGGCGTGGGCGATCGCCAAGGGCGTGACAACACTGTTGGATGCTAATTATCCTCAGTATCTCTTCAACATTGCCACGAACGCCACCGTTCCGACGCTGAGCATTAAGAGTGTTGCGATTAGCAATACAACAGCCACAGTATCGGTGCAAGCCGGAACAACTGACTTCTCGCCCAGTGCTATTAATGGCGCCTTGAAGATCAAGGGCTATCCGACGTTGGGTGGAACGGCTGAAGTCTATGGCACAGGATTCACTGGCACGACAAACGCAATATTTGTGCAGGATATTGGCACCAACAAGTTCATCAAGGCTATGGTGACTGGTGTTCCAGCTCCTCAGTGAAGAGTAGATTAAACGCACACAAGCGTTGAACGTAAGGGGCTCGCAGAAATGCGGGCCCCTTGCTTTTTTATGATGTGGTAAGGCCTGGGCGTATAGGCGTCTGCCTGTACAATGGCGGCAATGCCTGGGCGTATAGGCGTCCTGTACAATGGCGGCAAAGCCTGGGCGTATAGGCGTCCTCGCCTGTACAATGGCGGCAAGAAAGCCGCCATCCATAAAGTGAAGCAATGTGTACAGGCGGGGACCCGCCTACGCCAAGGCTACGGCGCGGCAGGACGCCTATACGCCCAGGAGAAAGTACAGGCGGGGACACCTATACGCCCAGGAGAAGTCTTCTGATAGCTCGCATGCCCTCCTCCCTCCTCCCTCCTACTTCCTCCTTGGGGGTGATTCATTTCAAAAAAATGAATCATCCCCCTTTCCTTCTTGCCTTTTGCGTGGATAAAGAGCAAACTAATTAACGGTAAAAAAGGGATATTGTTTTTGTGTGGTATCTTATGAAGACGCATCTTACAAAAGGATTTACCTTGGTGGAGTTGCTGGTGGTTATCTCAATCATCGGTATGCTCTCGGCTGCCTTGATTTCGTACATGCCCGGCGCGATCGAAGCGGGACGCGCCTTGAAGTGTAAGGCGAATCTCAAAAACCTGGCTCAGGCCTCCTCAAGTTGGAGCATCAATAGTAACAATGATGCGGTGATGCCTACAGCAGGCTCGTTTGAGTGGACCTCTGTGGATACGAGCACCGAGCAACAACAAGGACTCTGGTATCACTCTTCTGGAGCATGGGTATCGTGGACGCCCAGCGGGCAGTGGCTCTATAGCAGCAAGGATGTCTCTCTACGTGACAGCATGGGCGTTGCAACTTTTTATGATAAAAGCAGGACGGACATTAATTCGAAGGCTGTTTTTTCCATTACCAACGGAGTGCTCTGGTCGTATGTGGGCAAGGATGCTAACATCTATTTGTGTGAAACGCATAAAAAGGTGCTCGAGCGTCAGACGGGTGGACGTGTCCGCCGCTCTTACGTGATGAATCGCTATTTTGGATACGATGACCGTAACAGTCCTGCCTCCTATCTCCGTTGGGTGCATGTGGATGCCCTCACACAATCTGGCATCGCCGCGATACGCCTGATGTTTGCGGAACTCCCGGGGCAACTCGGTAAGACCATAGATGTCTCGCCGGTAAAAGCGGACAGCGTTTTGGATCCTGCGGCTAACGAATATCTGGGTTTTAATCATAAGATCGGCAAGAAGTGGATTGCGCATGTCGCCTTTGCCGATGGTCATGTTGACGGTCTGGTGCAACCCATGGGGGCCAGTACAGCCGACTTGAAAGATCTTACCGAACATTTGTGTAATGGCGAGGAGATCGATGCCACTGTCCGCGCCAAGATGCAGTAACGAACTCCAAGAGGAGGAACAGCTATGAATATGCTCAATACACTTTTAAAGATGCTCCGAAGAACCTGCCTCTTCGCCTGCCTCGTCCTTATCAGCGCGCCGGCGTTTGCCGATCCAGTCTACGACCTGTCATCCGATGCAGGACGGTATATATTTTTTGATGACTATAAGTTGACGGCGGATAGCACGTGGACGCATGATGGGCCTGCGCCAACATCATTTTCTTCGAAAGGCTTGTTAACTGGCTCTAACCATGTTCATAAATCAGGCTGGTCCTTTTTAAATTGTCGTATGGGTCGTACACAAGGAGGCGTTAGTATACTGCCAGCTACTAATGGTAATACATTTGCAAATGGCACAAATTATTGTGTGTATGTGGAAAACACGACAACAGCAAAGATACTGTCGCCTGTTTTCTCCCAAGGTGTTGGAACTCTGTACCTCGATGCTATTTCGGTATACTCAGATTCGCCGGAACTATCAATCTATATTGCAACCAATATGGTCAATAGTTTAGGTGACCGTGTTCCCATTGATGCGAGTGTCCATACAAATAGGCAAGCCATTATTTGGGAGCCAGATGGGAGTCCTGCGCCAATTGAAATAATAACGCTTACCTCTGGTGCGAGTTATACGCCGTTCAAGCGTGAAATTAATATCCGGAAGCCGATGTGCATTAAAATTGAGCGAAGCAATAATAACGGTACATCATTTGATAATTTCTATGCTGCGATTGACAACATTCGTGTCTCGGAACCGCCAGCGGATGTGGTGATGGACAAAGGGAACAGCCCCTTCAATGTCTATCCGAGTGTCAACACGAACATGAGTCTCCAGTTCAGGATTGATAATGTTTCTGGGCCCAATACGACCACGTACGCAACGCGGACGAATGTACTGTTGGTCTCACGCTGGAACTATCTGAATCAGAAGATCACCTCCTGGGTGACCAACAAGATGCAGTATGTTACAGGTTCAGGCGACGGGGCGGGCAATGGAGAATTCTGGCAGCCTTTGACCCCCATGATGGTCTTTCCCGATGCCGGCGATCTTGAATATTACTTCATCTGTTATTTCAATGGACCCTTTTATCAGTCTAAGAATTATACGGTTTATCCTGTGGTCACCAATCTCGTACTTTTTCCTCCGGAAAACAAGTCCCCTCGGCTCTACTCCGCCGCTGGCATTACCGCTGTTTCGGGAACCTTTACGAACAATCCCTTTGTTTTCGGGCTGCGTCTTTTCCCGTCGTCGCATGAGACGGTGACCGCCATGGTCTCGGCCAATGGTCAAACCCTCAGCGCTCTGCCCTTGTCACTGGTCGGCACGAATAAGTGGCAGGCCAAATATAAGGCGGTTGGTTTGAATACCACCAATCTGCTCTGGTATTTCGAGGCCACGGGTGCCTACACCAATGCCTATATGACCACTTCAGAGAAGACCTACTGGCAGAACACCAGCCCGAGCGGCATTCAGAACGGCGCCTTACCTTACGGAGACAACTGCGGTCTGACTGATAACTCGATTACGAATCAGCGCGCCAAATGGTTCGGCGTGAAGGTGACCCCGGGGGAGTCAAGCTATGTGCTCCTCACACTCGACACCGCCAAGATCAATTATCTGGCAGGACGTGGCGAATACCAGAACTTCAATAGCTGGGTCAACATCGCAGCGCAAAACTATTTTACAGACGCGGATGATAAAGAACCGAAGACGTCCTATTCACAGACCTTTTCCAGCGGCTGGCCACAGAGTTATTATCGAGGCATGAGCAATTGGTTTTTCTCAAACGTTGCCTATACGCCAGCTCAAATCGCAGCCATTAGCGTAGGTCCTGATAAAATTCTAAATAATGATTTTTTCAATGCAGGGAGCTTCCAGTATGTGGTTGAGCGTACGCCGGGCAATACACTCCCCGATTACTCAGGCACAGCCTCGCAACGAAGAAATCAAGCCGTTCGCCTGTTTGGTGGCAGCCAGCCACTGGGGTTGGGTTATTATCAAGGGAACGACAATCAGAAAGGCGGAATTTACGGCGTAGGAACGATCACATATAAGGCTCGTTTGAGTCGACCGATTGCTACGGATACCGAGTACAACTTTAATGTGGGCTGGCGCATGACGGATATGCAGAGGACTAATTATGTGATACGCACATCCATGTATGCGACTGCCATGTCACCGGAAAATCCCTCTATGTCTGTGATTGTCTACTATCAAAATATGTTTAAATTTTATGAGTATCGAATCACGCAGGAGCCGGATAGTCGTGATTTGGGAACATTGGCGACCATCGTGGCAGGTTGGGATAAGCGGCTCCGGCATGAAATCTGGAAATGGGATGGGACAAGGACTCCAAAGTTGTTGGCTTCGGTGGTTCGTACAGCCACTGCTGCTGATGGGAATTGGGATGTTAAATTGACAGATGGTTCGAACTTTGGTACTTCTCCGACAGAGTTTCATGTGTATAATCCGTCAAGTTCGGCCACACGAATGAAGGTCATACTCAAACAGACTGAAATATCGGGCTGGACGCTTTCAAATGGCGCCACACTTGTTAGCGGAGGTGTGATCGAAGATGCCACTACTCCGATTTTGTATGGAACTTATGGGTTCCACTCGGCCGATTGTTCCATCTGGGTTCCTACAATGACGATCAATGGATTGGGGTCTGCGGGGGGCGAAGCGGTTACAACCCCAGCTTCTGTCCTTGGGACTTCGAGTGAGTGGTATATTGGGACAGACTTGTATAAAGTTCAACCGGGGTCTGGGTTTATATCTGATACCCAGTCCACCACCGTGAAGGTGTTGACCGGGACGACGGAAGCGGGATGGATGATCTTTACAACCAATACAGTGACGGGTTATGCGTATCAGACGTTTACTGAGACGCCGAAAGCATGGGATAACCGCTGGGCGAAAATTCAAGCCAATGGCACGGTCGGCGTGGTGATCGACGGTTTCAGTGTAGGGAGCTGGCGTGGCGAGACCATCACATCCTCCCCTTCGGATAATTGGAAGATCACGGAAGGATGGCTGAGCTCCAACAGCATCTATTATGCCCATCTGGATGCATCCCAGGCAGATTCGAATCTGATTCAAGGTGTGCGTTCTGAACGTATTATGGGTATCGGGTCGCTGACGTTTGATTACCGCGTGATGAACGCACCCGCACAGATCAAGATTCAGTATACGACGAGCACCTACCCACAGGATGACAGCAACGCGGGCTGGTTGGATATCACAAATATGACCTTCGCGACGGCTGCAGGGAGTTGGTCGAACGCGAACTATTATCTGGCACTGGCGGCAGCGACCAACGTCTATGTGCGTATCATCAACAATGTGACCAATCGCCAAGCGATCGTGGACCTGAAGAACTTTGTGATTTGGAACAATCCAACCAATTCGCCGAATGACTGGGCCGCCTACAACATGAAGATCACCAATACCGAGACCAACAAGTGGTGGCTGGACAGTGATCGTTCAGGTTATATGAACAGCGGTACCGTCTCCAATACGGCCCCAACGCGTAATATGGATCAATATAACCCCTACATCATGGCTCCGCGTCTGACACGTGGGTTAGGGACCATCTCCTTCTTGGCGCGGGCCTTCACAACCAACTACCTCGCAGGAAACACGAATACATCCATCTCGGTCTATGCGACCACGGATGCGTGGGACAAGAATAAACCAGATGCCTTATGGACGAAGTACTATACCTTCACGAACATTACCAACGGCTTTTATCGTCCCCTCGTCTACAGTCATTCGACCGTGCCAAACAATATCCAGGCAGTCAAGCTGGTGGTCGAAGGCGTGATACCCTTAATTGGCACACCGCAGCGCGTCTGTATCGACGAGATCGTGGTGACCGAAGCACTTTATCCGCGCTTTGATATCACAGGCGTGAAGCTGTTGCTGCCCGGCACGCCCAATCCGATTGAGACCAAGCAACCGCTCGAAGGAGAAGACATTGGCATACAGGCGGAGCTCACCAATGTGTTGTTGGAGCCACAGAACATCCAAGTCTATGTCACCTACGTGCTGGGCACCAACACCTGGGGTGTCACGAATGCGCCGCTCGCTCAGCAAGTTACGAAAACCATGACTGCAACGACAGGGCGTACGTATCGCACCCCTAATCCTTTTATGACCGCGGGCATTCCAGAGCAAGATAAGTACAATGTGATCCAGTACGTCGTCTGGGCCACGTACGACGGTAATGGGTTCCACACGAACTATCAGTCCACCGCCACGACCGATCACTTTGAGAATCCGTCTTGGTATTTTCCCGTTGATTTCAACAGGCAAGGCAACTCATCCACAGGGGCGCTCAAGTCCGCGTGGTCGCCTTACTACATTACGTATGATGTTCCGCCGGGCTCTGTCTGGATCAACGAACTCAACCTGAACGAGAATGCGAACACGATTGTTCAGAAGGTATTTTTGAATCCTTATGTTGAAGTTGCGCAGCCTGCTTGGATGGACTTGACGGGTTGGCGCTTGGATATTTTGAAAGACGATTATTCCGTCCGCCTTTCGAAGCGTATCGAGTCACGAGGCGCGCTTCAGCCTGCGTTGAATGCCAACGGATACGGTCTCTTTGTGATCGGGCCGTATGACTTCGAAGCCACCTCAGCCGTACCCGCCTATCCAGCGTTGTCGACGACCACGACGGTGCATCAGTCGGTACAAAACATCAAGGGTGACATCGGAGTCACTCTTTATCCCGGTGGTTTTCGTCTGGTGCGTCCGATGGGCATGTACGAACATGCCATTGCTTACGATTGGAATAAACTCTATGCCGGGTCAGGGGAAGTTTTTGTCCAGAACGAACCCGTACCGCAGACGCCCTTCATGTATGTCGGTAGCGAACATTATAATGGGTCCCTTTCTTATACCGGTACCGTCATTGTGGCAGCCGGACAGTATGCCCGCACGGACAGCACCAACACCTGGGCTCCTGGGATGGCGAACTATAATTGGACACCGGGCCGGGCGAATGTCGGTCAGACCTTCCCGCCTGCGCCAACGCCGGGTGGATCAAACGTTCTCGTGACCTCAACCTTTGAGTCGCCGGACAGTCTCATGCATGGCTGGCAGAACAACATTCGGCAGAATCCGCTCCAGTTTAAGATGAAGAAGGGCCAGGGGACGAACTTCAACTATGTTGCAGATTCCTGGTTCCGCTTCTATGGCATCACCATGAACGCCGTTCAAATGCTTTTGCCTGCGGAGCAGCAGACGATCACTAATTACACGGTGGTTTTGAATAATATCCAGACGAATATCAATCTGCTCTCCGATCTCCGTCTGGCGCCTTCCGTAATCGGCTCTGTGACCACGCCAGAGATGCTCGCGTGGCTCCAGCAGTTTGGCGACAAGGCCTTGGCAACGTCCTACTACGGCACGAGCACCACTAACTATCCGATTCCGTTCCTCAATCAATACTGGCTCGATATGGATCCGACACAGACGAACCGCCTGATCTTCAAGAATCGGAGCATTGTGCCGGATGCGCATGGCTTATGGCTGACCGTGGAAATGGCGAAGATTGACGGCTTGGGTACGACGAACCGGGTCACCCACTTGCTCGGGGATGCCATGGTTACGGTTTGGGCAAAGGAGAGTGGCTCAGTCGATCCTTGGCAACCCTTTGGCCAGTACTGGCTCAGCGGGCGCTCTTTTGATCCGACCAACTATCTCTCACGCACACGTATTAATGCATACACGAATAGTTCCGCATGGTTCAAGTGGCGCTTGGGTGAGAACGATCAACGTCTGTCAACCAGCGAGTTGATCAATACGCCACTTTAAAAAGGCCAGTAGCGGGCGATGAGGCCGAGAATAAAGAGTCCGGCCGTAAACAGGAGCGCGAGGCGCTCCTGTGCTGTTAATGAGGGTCTGAATTTAGGATTAAATTTCACAGGTCGTGAGTCAAGGTTCAGGGTTCAGGTTCGGTAGTTTAGCTGAGGAGTTGTCAAAAGACAACTCTGAAGTCAGAGGCGGTCGGCGGTCGGGTGTCGCCTATTTCGACTTCTCTCGACTTCTCTCGATTTCTCTCGAATGCTCTCGTTCTTACGCATCCAGCGCTGGATGCGGGGAAGCATACGAAATCGTGAGAAATCGAAAGAGGTCGGAAGCCGTCGAGAGGGTAAATAAAATAAAGCAGGAGTCGTTTTATGTTATCACGTGTCTATTCAGGTGCCGTGTACGGCGTCAATGCCTATGCTATTGAAATCGAAGTCAATGCAGGCAAGGGCGATTCACAATTTGTCATTGTCGGGCTACCCGATGCAGCGGTCCGCGAGAGCAAGGACCGCGTCTTAACCGCCATGAACAATTCGGGTTTCCGTCCGATGCTTGGCCGCACCACTATCAATCTCGCGCCGGCGGACATCAAAAAAGAGGGTCCTTCCTACGACCTGCCTATCGCCGCCGGACTTCTTGCCGCTACGGGTGAAGCCGAAATGCCGCACCTCGACCAGTATGCGCTTATCGGCGAACTGGCTCTGAGCGGCGAGGTGCGCCGCATCCGAGGTGTCCTGCCGGTGACGCTTGAGATGCGTCGGCAAGGAAAGCGGGGCATCCTTGTGCCCGCAGAAAACGCGGAAGAGGCCGCTGTCGCGGAGGGCATTGAGGTCTATCCGGTGCGCCACTTGCGAGAAGCCATTGACTTTCTCTCCGGCAAGTATCCGATCACGCCCTTCAAGGTGGATCTCTCGGAGCTGATCCAGCGTGAGCGTGGGCATGTTGAGGATTTCGCCGATGTCAAGGGCCAGGAATCCGCCAAGCGCGCGATTGAAGTGGCGGTGAGCGGAGGACACAATTTGCTCATGATGGGTTCGCCGGGCGCTGGCAAAACGATGATTGCGCGTCGGATCCCCTCGATTTTACCCGAGATGAATCTGGAAGAGGCACTTGAAGCAACGCGCATTCACAGTATTGCCGGCACGCTCAAGAGTCATCAGGCCCTTGTTTTTCAACGTCCTTTCCGTGCGCCGCATCACACCATTTCCGATGCGGGCCTACTGGGCGGCGGTGCACATCCGCTGCCCGGGGAAGTGAGCTTGGCGCATCGTGGCGTTCTTTTCCTTGATGAGCTACCGGAATTTCATCGCAACGTGCTCGAAGTTTTGCGACAACCCCTTGAAGACGGCCATGTCACGATTTCCCGTGCTGTTGCCACGCTCGACTTCCCTTCGCGCTTCATGCTGGTGGCGGCGATGAATCCCTGTCCATGTGGCTTCGCCGGGGATCCCAAGCGTGAATGCCGGTGTACGTCGACCAAGATCCAGGCTTATCGCAACAAAATTTCGGGACCGCTTTTGGATCGCATCGACATTCATATCGAAGTGCCGCCTGTGAATTACGAACAGATGAGCACCTTGTCGCGAGGTACGCCCTCCGCCGTGATTCGCGAACGTGTTGAGACCTGTCGCAGACGCCAACGCGAACGCTTTGCGCGTCATCCGAAGACCACCTGTAACGCCGCGATGACCGCGCGTCAAGTCCAGGAATGCTGCGTGCCCTCCTCCGAGGCTGCGGAGTTGCTCAAGATGGCGATGAACGAATTTAATTTCAGTGCACGCGCTTATGATCGCATTGTGAAGGTGGCGCGCACCATTGCAGACATGGACAGCGCGGATGAAATCGGCACCATCCATATTTCGGAAGCCATCCAATATCGCTCGCTCGACCGCAGCATCTGGATCTGAGGCACGCAGGCGCATAGGCGCCTGTACAATGGTGACTAAGTCTGGGCGTATAGGCGTCTCGCCTGTGCATGGCGGCAAAGCCTGGGCGTATAGGCGTCTCGCCTGTACAATGGCGGCAAGAAAGCCGCCATCCATAAAGTGAAGCAATGTGTACAGGCGGGGACGCCTATACGCCCAGGGGAGAATGTACAGGCGGGGACGCCTA
>SESF01013772.1_pt1 | contig 20391 bp, 15 predicted proteins | sample 3171521 | NCBI WGS metagenome assembly SESF01 (sample SAMN10866945, study PRJNA518727) | freshwater metagenome | biome: subpolar coniferous forest; feature: holomictic lake; material: water; isolation source: holomictic Lake 227, 6 m and 8 m depth | place: Canada: near Kenora, Ontario | collected...
GTTCCTGCTTGGCAACCTCTCCGCGCTGCTTCTACAGTCTGTCGGCATGACCAAGCCGCCGCTGATTTTAGTCTCGCCTACCATCGAGGAGAAAGGAGATGAATTCGGCGATTTCTCCATCAGCCTTTCGGCCGCCTACCCGCAGGCGCTGATGGGTTGCGGGGCGATTCCCCTGATTTTGCCGACCACGGTCGCGCGCGAGCTGATTGCGGAAGGCGTGCGTCGGTGCGACGGTGTTTTGCTGACCGGTGGCGAGGATGTGGACCCGCGTTTGTACGGGCAGGGGCTGCCGCTGCGGCTGCGCGGCACCGTGAAGGTGACGCCGGACGGCGGGGCGCGCGATTTGCGCGAACTGATGCTGATCGACGAGACTTTCCGGCAGGGCAAACCGTTGCTGGCCATCTGCCGGGGACACCAGTTGCTGAACGTGGCGTTGGGCGGCACGCTAATAGTGGATATCCTGGGCCAAATGCCCCGGGCGATGAACCACCGGCGGATGGACCGGCGCAACGAAGTTGTTCATGAAGTGCGGTTGACAAAAGGCTCATTACTGGCCAAGGTAACGGGTAGGCAGAAGATAGGTGTGAATAGCACGCATCATCAGGCTGTCGCGCGGGTGGCCGCGCCTTTGAAAGTGGCTGCCGTCAGCAGCGACGGGATCATTGAGGGCCTGGAATTGAAACCGGGCTTGGCCGGAATGCTGCCGTTTCTGTTGAGCGTGCAATATCACCCGGAACGTCTGGCGGACCGGTTCCCGGAACATCAGGCCGTCTTCCGGGCCTTCGCTCAGGCCTGCGTGCTCAGTAGGAAAGAATAGTTTATGAAGGGTAAGATTCTAATCGTAGATGACTTGGCAGACTTCCGCAAGCTGCTACGGGACGCACTTGAAGACAACAACATCATAACTGAGGCCGACAGCAAGGCGGCGCTCGAAAAGGCGCTGGCGCAGGAGCAGCCAGACCTGGTGTTCCTGGACGTGAAGCTGCCCGACGGCAACGGGCTCGAACTGCTGCCAATCATCAAGAAGCGTTGGCCGGAGACCGAGGTCATCGTCTTGACCGGGGCGCCCGGTGACGACGAGGCGCTGTCCTGGGCGGTCGAGGCGATCAAACGGGGGGCCTTCAACTTCATTCGCAAGTCCGCTCAATTCGATTTCGAGAAGCTTCTGGCCGATGTGAACAACGCGCTGGAACGTCGTCGGCAGACAGAAGAAACCAGCACGCTGCGGCGCGCGCTCGAAACCATGAGCGGCACCGCCTCACCTGTATTCCAAAGCGTCGCGATGCGCGAGGTCGTCCGCACAATCGAGCGGATCGCCACCAGCGATGTCGCCGTGCTGATCAACGGCGAGAGAGGCACCGGCAAGGAAGTAATCGCCGACCTCATCCATGCTTTCAGCCCGCGCAGCAAGGGCCGAATCATCAAGATCAACTGCGCGGCCCTGCCGCGCGAACTGATCGAGAGCGAGCTGTTCGGTTCCGTTAGAGGCGCCTTCACTGGAGCGCACAGCGATCGCGAGGGCTTGTTTCGCCAGGCCGAAGGCGGCACGCTGTTGCTGGACGAGATCTCCGAAATGCCGGTGGACACGCAGAGCAAACTTCTGCGCGTGCTGCAGGACCAGGAAGTGCGCCCCGTAGGTGGCAAGACCTCCTATAAGACCAACTGCCGCTTGGTGGCTGCGACCAATCGCAAGACCGACGAGGCGATTGCCCAGGGCAAGCTGCGCGAGGACTTGTACTATCGCATCAGTGCCATTTCCGTCCACCTGTCGCCGCTACGCGAGCGGCGCGAAGATATTATGCCGCTGGCCAATGTCTTCTTGAAGCGGTTCGCGGCCCAGGCCAACCGGGTTATCAAAGGCTTCACCCCGGCTGCGGTCGAGCGCTTGACCACGTTTGACTGGCCGGGCAATGTGCGCCAGTTGCAAAACGAAGTGCAGCGCACGGTGCTCTTGTCCGAAGGCGACCAGGTGGACGCATGCGATTTGTCCGTCATGCACCCCAGGGCCGGCGGCGAGGGCAGCGGCGATACGAACTTCACACTGCTGGAAGGAGTCGAGCGCAGCGCCATCGTTCAGATGCTCAAAGAAACCGGCGGCAATAAGCTCGAAACCGCCCGGCGCCTCGGCATTGGGCGCCAAACCCTCTATAACAAGATCAAGGCCTACGGGATTGAAGAATTACGGCCCTGGTAACGCGGCTGCGTGAATGGGGCTGGCGTGCCCACCGCTGGTCACCTATCCGGTGTCAAGTAGCTCGTGATCCCTTCCCGCAGCGGGACTGAGGGGAGCCCGAAAAGTTTATCCGCCGGGTGCGGATCTCCCACATTGTCCTCCTGTAACATGAGAAGCTGATCACGGCTGAGGGGGGCTACCCGGTGCAGCAGTCGCCGGAAAACAAGTTCCAGCCCGACGGCCTGGCAGCGGGCGAGGCTGGGCGGCACCTTTAGCTTCAACCGCCGCTTCCCTAACACGCCCTGGATCAGGTCCACGATCTCCGCGAGCGTCAACACCTCGGGGCCGCACAAATCGTAGGTGTGGGCGGCTGATTTGGGTTCACCCAGCGACCTCACGAAAGCAGCCGCGACGGCCGCAACGGAAACGGGTTGAAACCTGGCACGCGGACTGCCCAGCAGCGGCACGATCGGCGACCGGCGAATGATCCGCGCCAACAGGTTGATGAACTGATCTCCCGGCCCGTAGATTAACGACGGCCTGAAGATGGTGAACTCCAAGCCGCTGTGCCGAACCAGCTCCTCGGCGGCCCATTTGCTCTGGTGATAGCGCGAGGCGGCATTAGGCCGAGTCCCCAGCGCGCTCATGTGGACAAATCGCCTGACTCCGGCCCTCTGCGCCGCGGCGACCATGTTCCCCGTGCCGCGCGTATGCACGTTCTCGAACGTGCTTTCTCCTACTTCACCGATAATCCCTACCAGATGAATAACCGCCTCGATGCCGTCGCCTGCTCCGTCGAGCGAGGTGGCCGCCAGCACATTGCCGGTATGAAGTTCGGCTGCCCACGCTGCCGTCGTCGCCTGCAGCCGCGGCGAGCGCGGGCGGCGGGCAAGAATACGAATCGTATGCCCCGCGGCATGAAGCTGGCGGACAACTTCCCGACCAACGAACCCCGTCGCCCCGGTAACCAGAACCTTCATGCCTCCGCCGGCAGCTTGGCGAGCTCGCGCCGCACCAGTGCTACGAGCGGGGCCATCGTTTCCCGGCTGAATTCAAACTTGCAGCCAGCGGCCGCAAACAGCTCGGGCAACGGCCGCGAGCCGCCCAGTGCCAGCGAGCGCTTGTAGTCATTCATCGCCTGGGCCTGGTCGCGCTTGGAGTTGGCCCAGACTTGCAGCGCGCCGAGTTGGGCGATGCCATATTCGATGTAGTAGAAGGCATGGATGAAGATGTGCAACTGCCGGTGCCAGAGATTGGCCCGCGCCGCTTCATATCCTTGCCAGTCCATCTGGCCGCCAAAACGGGCCATCAGCTCCAGCCACGCTGCCGACCGCTCGGCGCGCGTGTGGCCCGGGTGCGTGTAGATCCAGTGTTGGAACCCATCCACCGTGGCGATCCAAGCGAAGATGTTCACAATCCCCTCCAGGTGCGTGCGGCGGGCGCGATTGGCCTCCGGTGGGGAATAGAACTTCTCCAGGAACTCATTCCCCAGCAGTTCCATGCTCATCGAGGCCACTTCGCAGAACTCGATCGGCGCGTTGCGGTAGGCGTGCAAATCCTCGTCGCACGTGGCCAGCGCATGAAAGGCGTGGCCGGCTTCGTGCAGGAGGGTCTCCACATCCCGCTGCAGGCCGACGGCATTCATGAAGATGAACGGCACCCGCGCTTCGGCCAGCGTGGATTGGTAGCCGCCCGGCGCCTTGCCTTTGCGGTTAGCCAGGTCGAGCAGGTGCAGGTTCTGCATCCGCTGGAATCCGGCCGCCAGGTCGCGATCAAGGCGCTCGAAGATCTCCTGCGTGCGCGAGACCATCTGGTCCACCTGCTCGAACGGGCGCAGCGGGGGCCGGTTCAGCGGGTCCACCGCCACGTCCCAAGGACGCAGCGTCTCCACGCCAAGCTGCCGCTGCCGTTCGGCCTGCAACTCGTGCAGGACCGGCACAATCTCATTCTCCACGGCCTCGTGGAACGCCTCGCAGTCGGCTGGCGTGTAGTCAAACCGTCCCATCTTGCGGAACGCGTAATCGCGGTAGTTCGCGTAGCCGGCATGGCGCGCGATTTGCTCCCTCAGTTTGACGAGCTGATCGAAGATCTCCTCGAACTTCCCGGCCTCCTGCAGTCGCCGGTTCGCCACCAATTCCCACGCCTCCTGGCGCAGCGGCCGGTCGGTTTCCTCGAGATGGCGGCCCATCTGAACCAGGGTCTTCTCTTCGCCGCGGAACTGCACCATCAGTGAGCCGCTCAGCTTCTGGTACTGCTGGCTCAGCCTGGCCTCTTCAGTCTCCAGCGGAATGTTCTCCTCGCGGAACAACTCGACGTGGAGCTGGGTGTCCCGATCGAATACCTGGTAGCGCGTTTGGGGCAATTGCGCGCGAAGCGGATGGTTCACGTAAGTCCGGGCGAGCGCGAACTGGCGCGGTTTGAGCTGGGGATCGACGTTCTCCACGAAATGCAGGTAGGCCTTTTCCGCCTCGGCGTTGTCCGTGTGGCACGTCATGGCGATGTAGCGTTTGGAGGATTCCTCGTCGAGGGCGGCATTGAGTTCGCTCCAATCCAGCAGCCACCGCTCCAGGTCGGTGGCGGTGGCGCACGCGGGGCTGCGGGCGGCGAGTTGGTCGAAGAGCGGGGCGATCTGGCCCCAATCTCCCAGGTCAATCTCCGGGGGCACAAAGCGGCGAGGCTTATGCGCGGGCAAGGCTGCAAATGGCAGTAAACTCATGCGCACAAGATACCTTAAGCCGCCCGGTTGGGAACTGGATTTTGGAGGTCAGGCCAAGCCGGGGCGCATCCTGATACCACCACCGGAACGCCGCCCGCCTGGGTGGTGGTGTCAGAACACGCTCTGCCCGGTGTTCGGGGATAGCTAGAGTCGGTCTGCCCGTTCCTGGAGCCGCAGGCTCAGTGCCTCTGGTCGCCTCGGAACTCCAGCCAAAAGCCCGGCTAATCAACTGACCAGAGACCTGCCCTATGCCAGGAAGCTGCTACTTTCCACTGGTGATAAACCGCGCGCGCGGAGTAGCTTGAGCAGCGATGGACGAGCCCATCCAACTTCCGATTGACGGTGTGCTGGACCTGCACACCTTCAGCCCGCGCGAGATCAAGGACCTCGTGCCGGACTACCTGGCGGCCTGTCGGGAGCGCGGCATCTTCCAGGTGCGCATCATTCACGGCAAGGGCATCGGCAATCTGCGGCGCACCGTCCACTCGATCCTGTCCAAACATCCCGAAGTCGCCTCCTTCACCCTGGACCATCCACAATACGGCGGCTGGGGCGCGACGATCGTCCATTTGCGCCAGCCGGAGACACACCGTCCAGGGCCAGGAAGTCCGCCGGCCGCCCACCCACAAATCGAAACGACATGACCCGATGAAAACGCTCGACATCCCCAAAAGCGGCAAGCACGGCAATACCGTCGCCTTCAGGACCCGGTATGGCCAGTGCGAACGTCAGCACGGCAAACCCACCAACGCCCGCACGGAGGTTCAATGCCAGTGGCGTGAACTGCTCGGCGCGGTCTCGGCGGCGTAGGCCACGCTCACCGAAGAGCGGCGCCTGGCCTGGAACGCCCCCGCCGACCGCGTCCGCAAGCGCAACAGCCTCGGAAAGTCCTACTCCCTGACCGGGCAAGCCCATTTCGTCGCGATCAACAGCGCCCGGACCCGCATTGGCCGCCCGCTGCTGCCGGACCCGCCCCAGCCCGTGAACTTCGGCCTGAGCCCGATTGGGAACCTTGCCTTCCACACGGCCGGCGGCCGCCTCTCGCTCAAACTCAGCGTTTGTGAACCGTTCATCGGGGACATCATGGTCTTTGGTGCGGCCCCATGCAGCCCGGGCCGGATGAAGTGCCGCAACGTCACCTACCTCGGCCTCCTCCCCGCACCCGTGTGCGGCCTGAGTGACATCACCTCGCTGTACCGTGAGAAGTTCGGCCCGCCCCCGGCCGGTGCCCGCGTCTTCATCCGCACCCAGCTACAGGTGAATGGTTGGAAGAGCCGTGCCACCGACACCAATGCCATCGCTCCCGCCAAACCCGCGTTCGCGCCCGCGCCAAAGCGCCGGAGCCCCTGAGCCCCAGTTGCGGACCCGCGTGTACAAAGGATGTACTAAGGGTGCGCTAAGGATGTACTAAGGATGCTCCAAGGACCATCTGGCTATCACCTGGCGAGCGCCACCGGATCACCACCCCCGCAGCAAGCCTGAAACCCGCTCGACCCAATCGCATTCCCCAGGAGTTGCCCGAGCCTGGGAGCGTTGCTTCAACAAATGGGTTTGAAAACCCTTGTGGCCCAGTCGCAGGACGCAGCCTCGCCCACCCCGCCCACGCGGGCGGAGTGCGGATTCCAAGCAGTGCGCTCGCGGTTCGACACCCATCGTGGGCTTGGTGCAGTGCCTGGAGTCCCGGCTTTAGCCGGCAGCGTGTTATCCCTCGAACGCGGCGCGAAATACTTGGAGATTCAAGTCGAACCTCCGTCTCACCAGCTAAAGCCGGAACTCCATACACGATGCCCTCCGCACCTCTGTGAAATAAACGGATTACGGGACTTGCCACTCTTTGGCCACCGGCCCCAGAACCGCTCGGCGGCGCTGACCGAGACAGGCAATTCCTGCGTGCAAACGCAGGCCTTTTGTGCGTTGCTTGAGCCATGAACCAGACCACGAAACAATTCGAAGGGCTGCTCGCCCGCTACTTTGAGACGCTGCTCCAGGATAATCCCACGTTTTCCACCGTCTGCGCGGGGTTGCGGGACGGAGAAGGAAAACTAGGCCGCCTGACGCTGGACTTCCATAGGCAGCGTGAGAGCGAGAGGCAGTCCGCGCTGCGCGCGCTGGAAGGTGTCTCACCCCGCGAGCTGTCGAGCGAACAACAGCTCGACCGGCTGGCGCTGCGCAGCCTGCTGCTGAAGGAATGCGAAGATTACGCACGGGGCCGACATGCGCTCGAACCGAATGCCCCGGACCAACTTCTCAACATCCTGTTGCACGAGCTGCAGCGTGGTGACGACGAGCCCCGGCGGGCGGCGCGCAACCTGCGCTCGCTGCTCAGGCAGGCGCCCGACTTCCTGAACGAGGCCGCGGCGGTGGTCCGCAATCCCGAGCGCGTCTGGCTACAAGTGATGGAGCAAACCGTGACGGGGGGCCTGGAACTGCTGGAAGGCCTGCGCAAGTTCCTGCAAAAGGCGGCACCGGAGCCTGACGATGAAGATCTGCTAGCCGCCGCCGGGAGGTCCTTGCAGAGATACCGGGATCGCGTGAAAGAACGGCCGCCGGCTCCGGAGGGCTCTTTCGCCTTGGGAAGCGCGTCCCTGCACCGCCGCGTGCGGGATGAACTCGGGCTGGACTACACGCTCGGCCAGGTGGAAACCCTGGCGCTGGGCGAAGTGGAGCGCATAGGCAAACTCCTGAAGGCGGCTTGTGCGCGTTTTGGCCGAAACCGCTCGGCGGATCAGATCATTGCGGAGGCTCGCGCAAGCTGGCGCCCCGCCCAACCGCTGCTGGAGCTCTATCAGCGGGAAACAGACCGCATCGCCACCGGGTTCCGCCGGGCCCGCGCGGTGTCCTTCCCGGAGGGCGACGTGCTGCAGGTCAAACCCGTGCCCGAGTTTCTGCGCGCGGTGATTCCCACGGCCGCGTACCAGCCGCCCGCGGCGTTCGCGAAGGCCCAGCGCGGCGTGTTCTGGGTCAACGACCTGAGCCTGGCCAAGCAAACCCCAGCGGAAAAGCTCGCCGAGCAGCAGCAACATTTCGGCCTTCCCCTCACCTGCGCCCATGAGGGTTACCCGGGCCATCACCTGCAATTCGTAACGGCCAACCATCATCCGCGCCGGTGGCGGCGGTTGTTCGCCCATGCGGTCTTTTACGAAGGCTGGACACTCTGGTGCGAGCAGATGATGGTGGACCTGAGCATCGACCGGTCGCCCTGGCTGCTGGTGCAGCAACTTCACGACGCGCTGTGGCGCTGCCACCGCATCCTGGTGGACCTCCGCCTGCAAACCGGCCGCTACAGCTACGAGCAAGCCGTTCGGCATCTGCAGCAGCATGTTGGTTTCACCCGCGCGCGCGCCGCTGCGGACGTGAATTGGTACACCGCCCAGCCCGCGGTGCCGATGTGTTATTGGCTAGGCCGGCTGGAGAATGAGCGCTTACGACAGCGCCTGGTAATCGGCCGTGGCTGGACCCTGCGGAAGTTCAACGACTGGCTGTTGAGCTTCGGGACAATTCCCCAGGCGTGGATCGAGAAATACGGCCTGGACTGACATCCAGAATCTAGTTCCCCACTGGACGGCGATGCCAATCGGAACGCCGGATACATCCGGCAGGCCCAATACGGCTCGCCGGTCTGCCGGATGAATCCGGCGTTCCGGTGGTGGTATCAGGATACGCCCGACCTGCCATTCTACGCCTTTTTCCATTCGACAACCGGCTATGGGCGTTACAAGTTGTCTGCATGGTTGCGGTTAATTCCACAATGCTGCCGCTGGGGACGAGAGCGCCGGATTTCCGGCTGCCGGATCTGAGCGGGAAAGAGGTATCGCTGGCCGACTTCAAGAATGCGCCGGCGCTGCTGGTCGTCTTCATGTGCAATCACTGTCCCTATGTGAAGCAGGTCTGCAGTGGCCTGGCCAGGCTCGCCCGCGATTACCGGCCGCGCGGCGTCGCGGTGGTCGGGATCAACTCCAACGACGTGGCCAATTATCCCGCTGACAGCCCGGCGAAGATGGTGGCGGAAGCGGCGGCGGCGGGTTACCTCTTTCCGTATCTCTATGACGAAACGCAGGCGGTCGCTAAAGCGTATCGGGCGGCTTGCACACCGGACTTCTATGTGTTCGACCAGGACCAACGGCTGAGCTACCGCGGCCAGTTTGATCACAGCCGTCCCGGCAATGGCGTGCCCGTCACCGGCAAGGACGTGCGGGCAGCGTTGGAAGCGGCGCTCGGCGGGAAGCCGGCCTCCGTTAATCAGCAGCCCAGCATCGGCTGCAATATCAAATGGAAGCCGGGCAACGAGCCGGATTACTTTTGAAGGCGGAAGGTAGAATGCAGAAGAAGTCCCGGAGGGGTGTTGCCAGCGTGCCGCATTCGTTCTTCCGTCTTCACTTAATATGAATCTCGGCATTGAAATCGGGGGAACGAAGTTGCAGCTCGTCCTGGGAGACGAGGCGGGGAAGATCTGTGATCGGCGAAAGCTGGCCGTTGATCCGGCGGGGGGCGCGGCTGGGATTCGGCGGCAGTTGGAGCAAGCGATGCCCGAGCTGCTGGGCGGTTGTCAGGTTGCGAACGTCGGCGTCGGCTTCGGCGGGCCGGTGGACTGGAAGACAGGCCGAATCTGTCGCTCGCACCAGATCGAGGGCTGGTCGGAATTTGATCTGAGCGGATGGCTGCGCCAGCTTGCCGGCACTCGCGTCGTCGCGGATAACGACGCCAATGTGGGGGCTTTGGGTGAGGCGCGGTGCGGAGCCGGCCAGGGGTTCAGCCCGGTTTTTTACGTCACACTCGGCAGCGGCGTGGGCGGCGGCCTGGTAGTGGACGGCAAGATCTACCACGGCGCGAAACCCGGCGAAGCGGAGATTGGTCACGTCTGGCTGGACCGGGCCGGGACGATTGTCGAAGAACGCTGCTCGGGGTGGGCGGTGGACGCCAGGATCCGCGAGCTGCAGGTGGCCGACCCCGCGAGCCTGCTGGCGCGTCTGGCTGGCGAGAGGGTTGGCGGGGAGGCGAAGCATCTAGCTGCGGCCTGGCAGCAGGGGGATCCCGCCGCCAGACGGCTGTTGCAGGAGACGGCCGAAGATCTGGCCTTTGGCCTGTCGCATGTCGTGCATTTGCTCCATCCGGAAATCATTATCCTGGGTGGTGGGCTGTCGGGTGTAGGGGAGCCGTTGCGCGCTTCCGTGGAGGGCGCTTTGCGGCATTTTATTATGGAGGCGTTCGCTCCGGGGCCGAAAATTGCGCTGGCTGCGCTGGGGGAAGATGCGGTGCCGGTTGGGGCGCTAAATTTGGCCTGACAAGTTGTGCCGGGCACCGGAGTATCAGCGGCATGAATCAGTGGATTGTTGAATATATCAGGGCCCAGAAGGTCGCGCACGACTCCATCCCGTGCGAGGCAGTGGCGCAGCTTATCGAGAAGCTGCGCGTGGCACTCAGGGAAGACCGACAGATATTTGTGTTCGGCAATGGCGGCAGCGCCGCCAACGCGTCCCACTTCGCGACCGACCTCGGCAAGCTCGCGTCGGACAAAGTGGGCCAGCGCTTTCGGGTGCTCTCGCTCAACGACAACGTGGGGTGGCTGACCGCGCTGGCGAATGACTACGCCTACGAAGACGTCTTTGCCGGCCAATTGCAGAACTACGGCCGGGCAGGCGACCTCGCGCTGGGGCTGAGCGTCAGCGGCAATTCCCCGAACTGTGTGAAGGCGATCGAGTGGGCAAAGGCGCACGGCCTGCGCACGGTGGCGCTGGTCGGCGCGCGGCGCGGGCGCATGGCCGAGGTTGCCGAGCAGGCTATTGTCATCAACGACACGCACTATGGGCGGGTGGAGGACGCGCAGATGGGCATCTGCCACATGCTGTGCTACGCGTTCGTGGAAAAGCCGGAGCTGGGCAGGTAGCCGGTCCTTACTTCGGCAGCTCGCGGTCCACGGTCTCACAGAGCACGTGGAAGAGCAGTTTCTGGCTTTCCTGAATGCGCGCAGTAGAGGTGCCCGAGACTATCAGGTCCAGGGTAGCGACTCCTTTGGTAAAGCCGCCGTCACGACCCAGGAAGCAAATGCTCTTCATCTTCTTTTTGTTGGCCTCTTCTAGCGCGCGCAACACGTTGCGTGACTTGCCGCTGGTCGTGAAGGCGATCAGCAGGTCCCCCTTCTGGCCCAAGCCCCACACTTGCCGCGCGAAGATCTCGTCGCTGTGGTAATCGTTACAGACTGCCGTCATGAACTCGCCGTTGGCGGTGAGCGATAAGGCGGGATAGGGCCGGCGGTCGTCGCAGTAGCGGCAGAGGAACTCGGTGGCCAGGTGCGTGGCGTCGGAGGCACTGCCGCCATTGCCACAGAGCAGCAGCTTGTGGCCGGCGGTGAGGCACTGGACCACCAGCTTCGTAGCCCGGTTTAGCGGTTGTTGCAGGGCACTCAGGGCGCGGGTGGCAACGACTGATTCTTCAATAGCGCGTTGGAGCGGCGTCATGGGCCAAGGATATGTGTGAAGCCCACCCTTTGAACAGCGAAAATGAGGCGTCCGGGGGCGAATCCCGCACCTTACACGGAGCTCGATGTTCGCAAGCTGCAACGCTGTTTCTGCAACGCTGTTTCCCTCTCCTCCTTTGGCGGAGAGGGGGAAGCACTCGCACAGCGTTCGGGAGAGGCCTATAAGGTGCAGAGCGGACAGGCGCTCGCAGGGACCACCAAACGGCGAGAGCGGCTGATGATGGAAATGCGAATCCCTAAGGCTCAAAACGACCCGCGGTCGTGCTGGTTTCGGATTTCGCCCCATTTCCGCCTTTTAGGTTTGTTTCGGGTTTAGGATTTCGAGTTTCGGATTTCGGCAACCAGTAGCTGGTGTTTTCGCTGCGCTTGCCGTCTCCCTTGCCACCGGCAACCGGCACCCTGTAAGTTAAAGCCGGCATGTTAGCCGCCGACCACATCCGCAAGAAACTGGGCACGTTGCCCCACAAGCCGGGCATCTACCTGATGCGGGACCGCTTTGGCACCGTGATCTACGTGGGGAAAGCGCGGGATTTGCGCAAGCGCGTCAGCCAGTATTTCCAGCCGTCGCGGCGCCTGGGCTGGGACCTGAAATTCAAGGCGCTGACCGACGCCATTCACGATTTCGATTTCCACGTCGTCCGGAGCGAGCCGGAAGCGCTGTTGCTGGAAGGCAAGCTCATCAAGGAATTCCACCCGCGCTACAACATCAGCTTTCGCGACGACAAGCAGTTCCTGATGCTGAAGGTCAACCTCAAAGACCCGATCCCGCGCTTCACGCTCACGCGACTTAAGCAGGATGACGGCGCCCGCTATTTCGGCCCGTTCCCGAATTCGAGCGCGCTGCGCAGCACGCTGGCCCTGGTGCGACGCCAGTATCACCTGCGGGGGTGCCGTCCGCTGACTCCGGCCGAGCGCGATTACAAGCATTGCCTCTACGCGCATCTGAAGTATTGCACCGCGCCGTGCATCGGCAACGTGGGGCGCGAGGAATATCTGGGGCAGGTGACCGCGGCGTGCGACTTTCTCGCCGGCCAGTGCTCAGAGCTGCAGGGGCAACTGGAGGCGGAGATGAAGAAGGCCTCGGCGGCCCAGGACTACGAGCACGCGGCGCAGTTGCGCGATCTGCTGGCGGACCTGCGGCACACGACGAAGAAGGTGAGCCGGTTCGAACGCATGCCTTACAGCCTGCCGCTCGCCATCGCTCCCGACAAAGACCTGGAAGAACTCGCGCAGGCGCTCGGCCTGGCCGCGCCGCCGCTGCGAATTGAGGGGATCGACATTTCAAACATCAGCGGGACGTTCAAGGTCGCGTCACTGGTCAGCTTCCGCAATGGCCGTCCGGACCGGGCCAATTACCGGCGGTTCAAGATCAAGACCGTCGAAGGGCAAAACGACTTCGCGTCAGTGGCCGAAGTCGTACGCCGGCGCTACACGCGGCTGCTGCATGAGTCTAAAGTCCAAAGTCCAAAGTCCAAAGTCTTGGAGGACACAGCGAGCGGGGTGGATCTGGAGGCGCGCGATGACGTGCCCGCGTCGTCCACTCCGCCCTCCGCATTCCCCGACCTCATCCTCATCGATGGCGGTAAAGGGCAGCTCAGCGCGGCTTGCGCGGAGCTGGAAAAGCTGGGGCTGGCACACATCCCGACCATTGGGCTGGCCAAGGAGTACGAGGAGATCTATCGTCCGGGCGAGCAGGAGCCGCTGCGTCTGTCGCACGAGAGCGGCGCGCTGAAGCTGCTGCAACGCGTGCGCGATGAGTCGCACCGGTTCGCGAACACCTACAACGCCCAACTGCGGCTGCGGAAGATTTCCGAGAGCATCCTCGACGAGTTCCCGAACATCGGCGAGCGGCGCAAAGCGGCGTTGCTGAAGAAGTTCGGCTCGGTCCAACGCATGCGCCTGGCCAGCGTCGAGAAGATCGCGGAAGTGTCGGGATTCGGCGGCAAGGCCGCGGCGGAGCTCAAGGTGTTCCTGGAGGCACGGCAGGAGCGGGTGGAAATCCGAAACCCGAAACTCGAACCCCGAGACCCGCCCAGCACACCCGGTGCGGAATAAAGAGCGTGCAATTGGCGGAATTTGTGTGTTCCTATAACAGGATGAACATTCAAGTGGCGGTTCTATGCGACGCGGCGACCGATGACAACGGCAAACTCAACTTGCTGGGGGCTTTCGACACCATCTACACCCAGCAACTCCCGGCGATACATCCCCAATGTTCGATTGCGTTGCGGGTGACCTTCTCAAGCGGTGACGAGGGTAAGCACGCTCTGGCGCTGAACTTTATGGATGCGGACGGCCGTTCGATCGCCAAGTTCCCCCCGATCCCGGTGGAAGTCACGCTACCCGATGACATGCATTTCGGCACGCGCAACTTCATCGTGAACATACAGCAGTTGAAGTTTGATAATCCAGGGCTGTACTCGATCGATATCCTGCTCGATGGCCAATCGCAGGCGAACATTCCCCTGCTCGTACGCCATAACCCGCCGGCACCGGCGGCGTGAAGACCGGGCGGAGGAGCGGAGGAGTGATGGTGTGTAGGGGTGGTGAAAGGAGCGGTCCTGCAATACTCCAATACCTCAGCCCTCCATCACTCCACCACGCCTCTACTCCGTTGCTCCCGTAGTGTCCGGAAATTCGCGCGCGGTGGATTTTTCAAGCCGCTGCCCGATGACCTTGTTCGGCAGTCCACTGAGCTGACTCCGGCGTTGGAGCGCGCGCGCCTATCCGGGAACGGCGTGAATTCGGGTTGCAGGATCTGATTCGCTGGCAGGTTGAGAGCAACGACCTCCTCTCCCTGACCCTCTCCTCCAAAGCAGGAGAGGGAAACAGCGTTGCGGCCTGCGAACATCGAGATCCGTGTAAGGGGCAGCGGGGACGGGCGTACTCCGGTCGGTGCCGCGAAGATGCACCCAGCGGACGCCCCATTCTGCGGTTTTTAGTGCATCCGGCACTCATGCCCCGTAAAGTAGTCGAGCGTATGAAAAAAGTGAACCCGGGAACAGCGTTGCTGAAACCACAGGTGAATTGTGCCGCGAGCGGGCGGCCGGCAAGCGGTTTGGACGAGCCTGCCAGCTTTCAACCAGGGAAGTCAGTGGCGGACTTCAAAACGGCCTCCTTACGGGTCGGCACCTGTACCTGGCTAGCCGCATCCCTGGGCGGCGAGAATCCGCAACCCGTCTTTCGCGACCGGTCGTCTGACATGCCCGTCAAGGCGCGGGAGAGCCTCCCGGCCGAGCTGGCGCGCACCCTCGGCAAAGGCTGCGGCCGGCGCATCCTGCCCTACCGCCTTCAGGACCGGTATGGGCGCAAGCGTGAGCTAAGTGATTTCGAGGCTATCGTGCTCGAGAACGAGCACCTCAAGGCCACCTTTCTACCCGGACTCGGCGGCCGGCTCATGTCCCTGTTTCACAAGGCCGAGCAGCGCGAACTGCTCTTCAACAACCCCGTCTTCCAGCCAGCCAATCTGGCGTTGCGCGACGCCTGGTTCGCTGGCGGCATCGAGTGGAATATTGGCCAGTACGGGCATTCGTTCCACACCTGCTCGCCGGTCTTCGCCGCGGCCATACCCGGCCTGAGCGGCGAAACCGGTTTGCGTCTCTACGATTACGAACGTTGCAAGGGCCTGCTCTGGCAGATTGACTTCTACCTCCCTCCGGGCGCGCAGTTCCTCTACGCCTTCACCCGGGTGCTGAATCCGCGCAACGAGGAAACGCCGATGTACTGGTGGACCAATGTCGCCATTCGCGAAACCCCCGACGTGCGGGTGCTGGCGCCGGCCTCCCAGTCGGTCTATGTGGATTATGCGGGCGACGTTGGCGACCTCGCCTACGGCCAGGCAGTGCTCCCGGGGCTGCCGACCATTGGCGGCAAGGACGGCACCTACTCCAGGAACTTGAGCTTCACCAACGAGTTCTTCTTCCAATGCCAAAAGGCGGAGATGCCCTGGCAGGCAGCGCTGGACGCCCGTGGCACTGGCTTCGTCGAGGCGTCCACTCACCCGCTCAATGTGCGAAAGCTGTTCTGTTGGGGCATGCACCGTGGCGGTCACCGCTGGAAAGAATTCCTCTCCGGCCCTGGCCAGGATTATATCGAGCTGCAGGCTGGGCTCGCCCCGACGCAGCAACACACGGTACCCATGCCCGCCGGCAGCCAATGGAACTGGCTCCAGGCCTTCGGCTGCGTCCAGGCCGATCCTGCCAAAGTGCATGGCGCCGATTGGCCGGCCGCGTGGCAGGCAGTGGACAGCGCTCTCAAACAGAAGATCACGCTTGATCAGCTCCACCGCATCCAGGCCGAGTGCGCCGCCAAAGCTGACAACGCCCCGTTGGAGATCCTGAACGCCGGCTCAGGTTATGGCGCGCTGGAAGCCCGGCGCCGCGCCGCCCAGAGTGAGTCAGCCTTCCCGGCCGCCTTCTCTTTCCCGCGTTACACAATGCAATCCGAGCAGCATCGCTGGCTGATTCTGTTAGAGACTGGCGGTTTGCCCCAACCCGATCCAGCCGACCCGCCCGGCGAATGGATGATCCAGCCCGAATGGCGCGCCTTGCTGGAGCAGAGCCTTCAGAAGCCTGCCCACCGCAAATGGTTCGCCTTCCTGCACTTGGGTGTGATGAAGATCGAGGCGGGCGATGAGGCGGGTGCAGCCGCAGCATGGGATGAATCTATCCGCCGCGAGCCTTCGGCCTGGGCCTTCCGCAATCTCGGCGCGTTGGCCGTGCGCCGGGGCGCTCCGGCCGCAGCGCTGCCCCACTACCAGAAGGCATGGGAGTTGGCCTCAGCCGCCGAAACCCCAGATATTTCGTTCGCGCTCGAATACCTCTCCGCGCTCCACGCGGCCAACCAGCAAGAGACGGCGTGGACCTTCTACCAAAACCTGCCGCCCCGCATGCAGGCGATGGGCACCATCCGCCTGCTGGCCGCCAAAGTCGCCTTCGCCCGCGACGACCTCGCGTTCGTCGCGACCGCCCTCGACGGCGAGTTCGCTTCCATCCGTGAGGGTGCCCGCGATCTGACCGACCTCTGGTTTGGCCTCCAGGCGAAACGGCTGGCGGCCACCGGACGCCCATTGGATGCCGCGTTACTCGAAGAAATCAAGCGAACCTGCCCGCCCCCCGGGCCCATCGACTTTCGCGTGGTCGAATGATGAATTGAGCATGAAACTTCATTGCCTGTTGCCCTTGGCCGCCTTGGCGCTTTCCTTAACATCTCTCGCCCAGGGCGAGGGGGAGGTGGTCCGCCTCGAAAGCAAGTCACTGGAGGTGACGCTGGACCCAAAATTCCCGCGCCTCATTCAGTATCGGCTTAAGGCCGATGGCGCGGTGATGGAAGGTCAAAGTGCGCCGGTGTCGGTCGTCGAGTTGAACGGGAAGGCTGAGCCCTGCCAGGTGGCGTTCAAGAATCTTGGCACGGATTCAGCGCAATACACGCTCACCTTTCCCCAGGCAGCGATCGAAGTGACAGTGCAGGTCATCTTGGGGGAGAGTGCGGTCGATCTGCGCGTCACGAATATCAAAGAGGACGACACCACCAAGCTCAAGACGCTTTTCTTCCCCGACAACGCCCTGCTGACGATACGGAGTTCCCAACCGGATGCTGCCTTGGCCGCGGTCTTCTGCACGAACACCCGCGACGAGTTCCAAACCACCTTCCGCGAGCATGTCGGCCCGATTACTGCCATGAAGCCCGGTGCCGACACCGGCAATTATCTCTTCCTCTCCGCCGCTTCGTTGGCGGCCGGAATCGCTTCTGGTAATCCCATCGACATCCAACGCACCGCCTGGAAGCTCACGGAGAAAGACGGCGCGAAAACGCTCACGGCCTGGTGCTCCGCCTGGCAGTATCGCGAGATTGACTCTGAGACGGTTGGATTGCCGTGGGCCAAGGTGTTCATCACTGGTGATCGCAATGGCGATGGCCAAGCCACCTGGCAGGATGCGGCCATCGTCTATCGCTTCAACATGCCCAAGCCCTTCGGACACCAGTTCGTCCGCTCCACCGTCGGCGAGAACATCGCCATGAACTTCGCCAGCGGCGCACAGCAACCCTTCCTGCGCATCCTCGATGAAATCAAGAAGTGCTCCCTGGCCACTGACGGGCTGGGCCAGCAGGTCCTCATCAAAGGCTTCAGCTCCGAAGGCCACGACAGCGCCAACACCGACTACGCCGGACATTGGAACGAACGTGCCGGCGGGTTAAAGGCATTCACCGTCCTGCTGGAACACGCTCATGATTACAATGCGCGCGTCGGCATCCATATCAATGCCAGCGAAGTCTATCCCGAAGCCCAGCGCTACAAGCCCGAAATCCTGCGGCACGACCCCCAAGGTAATCTCGTGCCCGGCTGGACCTGGCTGGACCACGCCTACATGATCGACAAGCGCAAAGACATCCTCAGCGGTGATCTTTTTGCCGCTCTGGACCAGATGCGTCGGGACTTGCCCAGGCTCGACTTCGTCTATGTGGATACCTACTGGGAAAACGGCTGGCCGGCCTGGAAGATCGCCAGCAAGCTGAATAGTCTCGGCCTGCCAATGTACACCGAGGGCGCGGGAGCGGTGGACCCCTGGATAAGCTGGGCGCACTGGCGCGACATCAACTTCACCGTAATGCGCTTCCTCTGGTATTCCGACCGTGACCTCTTCAACAACGACCCCATCCTCCGTGGCGGTCGCGCCGATGACGACGGCTTCATGGGCTGGCAGAACCAGCACAACTTCGGCAACTTCATTCGCAGCACCTTCTCCCGTCACCTGCCCGCCAAGTTCCTCAAGCACTTTGAACTGCTCCGCTGGGAACCAGGCCAGGAGGCCGTTTTCAGTGATGGAGTGAAAGTCGCGAAGAACGGCGACGCCGTCACCGTCACTCAGGAAGGCCGCACGCTGATGACCTGGACCGGCGGCGGTGCCAATAGCCGGCTCTTCGTGCCGTGGGACCCCAAATCGGCGGCCAAAATCTATGTCTGGGACGAGGTTGGCACGCCCCAGTCCTGGGATCTTCCCCCGGGCTGGCGAGACCTGCCCGAAGTCTGCCTGTATAAACTCACGGACCTTGGCCGCACCGATGAGACGAAGCTGCCGGTCGTGGATGGCCGCGTAACGCTCGCTGTCGCCAAGTCCACTCCCTATGTTCTGTATCCCAAGGCCGCCCCCAGCCAGCAGCCGTTGCTCTGGGGCGAAGGTTCCCCGGTGAAGGACCCCGGCTTTGACAGCCGCTCCTTTGCCGCCTGGAAACGGGGTCCGGCCAATGCCGACGTTAGCCACATCAAGATCGAGTCTGACGTCCGCGGCAATCCCCGCCTGGTCATTGCTGGGAATGACGGCGCCGCCGGCGAGGTATCGCAGGTAATCACCGGATTGGAGGGCGGAAACACCTACGCGGCCTCCGCATGGGTCCAGTGCAAAGGCATTCGCACCGCCAGTATTAATGTCCTCCCCCTGAATGTCCCGGATGCCAAGCCGTTTTCCAATTACGTCAGCCGAACCAACATTCGTCACAGCGCCCCCAACGATCCTCGCACGGGCAGCAACTACCAGCGACTGAAGGTGTCTTTCGAGCTGCCCGCCAACTGCACCTCCGCCCTGCTCACCCTCAAGGCGGAAAGCAGCGTCTCCGCCACTGCCGTCGAGTTCGATGACGTGCGCGTTGTCCCTGCCGCGCGCCCATCCCCGGAAGTCGCCCGGCACTACTTCTACGAAGACTTCGAGAACGTCGATCAGGGCTACGGCCCTTTTACCTGTTGCCCCGACGAATACACGCATCTATCCGAAGCCCACCGGCCATTCACGGATGACACCATCAACGGCCGTTTCTCTCTCAAAAGCCGCGGTGCCGGCCGCGTGCTCCGCACCCTCCCATGCACGCTTCGACTCAAACCCAATACCAAATACCACCTCACCTGTGAGACCATTGGCAACGGCCACCTCACCGCCGAAAGCAAAGGAAAGACCGTTCTGGAACTGAAATTCCCCGGAGGCCGCGGCAAGGTCACCGGAGATTTCGCCACACTCAATGACACCGAGAGCTTCCTCTCCCTCTTCAAAGAGGGTGGAGACATGATTGTGATCGATGACCTGGCCATCGACGATCTTGGGCCCGCTCCGACTACCCAAACCCCAGAGCCTGCCAAAGTGGATGACGCCTCTCCGGGCCGAAAAATCCTGTTGGCAGAAGATTTCGCCAAGCCGCTGACAGCCGAATGGACCACGCACACCTCCAAACGCCCCGGAACCAAAGTGGCCGTCGCCGAAACGGCACTGACCATCCCGGCCGCAGCCAACGTCAGCGCTTTTGCCGAACGGGCGCTGCCGGCGGGCACGACGGCGATCGAATGCCAGCTGGACGCCGGCACCGACCAGGGTCAGACCTGGGGACCTGGCCTGGCGCTCGTGTGGCCTGCGGGTCAGGCGCTCCGCGTCAATGTCCGTCTCCCCGAGGGCTGCTTCGGCGTGGACTCTTCGGCCGAGCCTCAAATCCGCACCGGGCACACCTCCAGCGCGGGTGAGATGACGCTGCGCATTCTACTCGAATCGGACAAGGTCATCGCTCAAGCCAGGGCCGACGGCGAAGATTGGCAAGTGCTCGCGACCTTCGCGCGGGACAAGTACCCGGGCGACCCCGCCAAGGTTCGCCTGGGTAAGATGCACGGTGTCGAAGGCGTGGACGACAACAGCGACCCCGGTGCCGAAGGCAGCGCCAGTTTCCGTGCATTGCGAGCTTATGGCAAAAGCAGCCCTACGCCGTGAGAGTCGAATCGCCCCGGTCAAGGCTCTCGATGGCCAGGCCGTACTGATGCAGTTGAAGCAAGCCCCGATAAACCGCAGAGGCTTGGAGCAGCGGAGCCGCAACCAAATTCGATACGCCTGTTTAACCGCAGAGACGCGAAGAGCGCAGAGAAAAACTGCCGACAGCGTGCGGGAAAAATCCTGCTCGAAATGCACGATTCTGAGGATTTGCACGGCGATGGACGCAGAGCCGGAACAGTCTCAGTCCGTTGTGAAGCTATCGCCGAATCGTAATCGGTTGGAG
>SESF01031508.1_pt1 | contig 20312 bp, 22 predicted proteins | sample 3171521 | NCBI WGS metagenome assembly SESF01 (sample SAMN10866945, study PRJNA518727) | freshwater metagenome | biome: subpolar coniferous forest; feature: holomictic lake; material: water; isolation source: holomictic Lake 227, 6 m and 8 m depth | place: Canada: near Kenora, Ontario | collected...
ACGGAAAGTGCAAACTTCGGTCTAAGGCGTACGGGGTGCGAAGTAACGGGCTGAGAACTCTTCGGAAAAGAGTCGGTTCTTGAAGCGCTCGGCCGCCGGTGATACGGCGGACAGCAGTCGATCTTCCTCGGAATAGTTCTTGTCGTGGATCCAGGGCCGGCGGGCCAGTTCACGGTCGTTGAGCCAGAACTCCGACCAGTCGCGGGTGGTTTCAACGAACTCCCGCGCATATTCGGCACCAAACTCCAAGGCACCGTCGATGACGACATCGATGTAGGATTCGAGCAGGGGGAAGGCGGCGCTCGGCGGCGCCAGCCCCTCGCCCGGCTTGCCCTCGCTGCCCACCGGCACATAGATCCAGACCTGGATATCGGCCGGCACCGGCTGCCACGATACCGCCTCGATCAGGTCCAGCGGCACCCCGACCCGGACATAGCCCTTTTCCCGCTGGTCGAACGGCGTCATGTCGGTGCCGTCGACCGGATAGAGCACGCCGTTGATGGTCTCGGCCGGTTCGCCGTCCAGGGGCTTGCGCACCCCGAGGGCGGTGAAGCCCGAGGACGAGCGGGCCACCCAGGCGCGGATATAGCCGAACTCGGCCGAAATCCGCACCGGGATCGCCGCCGTCACCTTGCCCGCGGTGGAGTTCCGCGAGGGCGTGTTGATCAGGGAGCCATAGCCGAAGATGAACTGGGTCGGCCGGTTCGAAAGGTGCTTGCCCCAATAGTCGGCGGCCTCAGCCGGCACGCCCGAAGACAGCAGGCCCATGACAACCAACAAACCGATCGCAGCCCGCATCACCGTGCTGACCATTGTGTCCTCCACCATCGTCCGAGACCGATCTCACGCCATGAACCAAGCATCAATGATATGGCGCCCGCTCCCCCCTCCGTCAGGGGGCCGGGTGTCAAACATGCGGTAGCACGCCCGCTCCCCTCGGTAAAGCCCCGGTCTGCCCGCAAAGGAAGAGTTGCGCTTCCCGGCGCCAGGACTTAGCCTCGTGGAGCAAGACTCGGCTGGGCCACCACAGGTCACGATCATGTCAATGGAATGGACCGACCACTATGAAACCGGCCACCCGGTGATCGATCGCGATCACCGGGATATCGTCGACATCATCAACCGGCTTGAAGTCGAACTCGATACCGAAAACCCGACCGAGATCAGCGGCATTCTCTGCGACCTTACCGACAGCATCCTCGACCATTTCGGGCGTGAGGAACGGATGATGCTGAAAATCCGCTACCCCGAGTATGGGGCTCACATGCTCTCACACTGCCGGTTCTTCGCCGCCCTGACCCGGTTCATCTACGTCTTCGAAACCGATCAGGCCACGTCCTGCCGCGCGATGCATGCCTTTCTGACCGACTGGATGGTCGGGCAGGAATGCTCCGAAGACCAGCCGTTCGTCCGCTTTCTGAACGCCGGTTACCCCGACGACACCGGCCGATGACGAACCGTGGACGCCACCGGAACATGGCGGTTGGTATCGGCCACCGGGATGTGGCGGTTGGTATCGGCCACCGGGATGTGGCGGGTCGTCGATACCACAGGGTCATGATGGCTGGTAAGCATTGGTCCGATCTCCCCCTGATCGATCATCGATAGAGTCACGACGAACGCCGGCCCCAGGCATGGGCGATGGCGGCCCGGGCGTGGCGGGTCGCGTCGCCGAGCTGGCTGCGCATCCATTCCTGAGCATCGAGCGCGGTGCGCGGGTCCAGCGGCGCCTCGTGGAGCAGGCCGCGATCGACGGCCTGGGCCACCGCCAATTGCAGCGTTTCCAGCGCTGCCAGCACCTCGGGCGCGGCGGCAATCAAGTGAGCATTGGCCTTCTCGGTTTCGTGGTCGCGATAGGGCGTGGCCACGCCCTCGGCGGTAACGCGGTTCCGGGTGATCGGCGCCAGGGTGGCAACGGTTTCATAGGCGGCGCTGGAGCTTTCGTGACCGGCGCCCCGGATGTCAGCGCCGGCGAGACGCCACGGTCCGGGAGTGTGGCTGGCATGCATGGCTCTGGTCCTTTCCCCTGGCCGCCGTTCCCCTGATTGGCGGACGAGCCTGCCGTAAGAGGTGCGACCGCGTCCCGCTGCTTTCAAGGGTCTATGTGCAGGTGCGAAGGCGCCGGCGCGAAATGACGCGGCGAATTCGCGAATGCGCGATCACCGAAGGCGGGATCGACGCCCTGACCGCCTAGGATTATCGGCTGCCGATTCCGCTGTGGTAGCTGGTCCCGGGCTTCTGGCGAGGGCGGACCGACGGGTATCTCCGATGGATATACCCTTGCCGTGACCGAGGGGGTGAATTCAGTTCACACCCCTGCAGCCTGCATTCCCGCCGTTGGGAGGACGTTCACCAGGGCTGCCGGGCGAAGGCACACCGTCATGGTTGCCCCTTCAGCCGCCGGCGGCCAACGCGCGGACCGGCGTCTCGGTCAATGCCCGCTGGCGAACCGGATCAGGACGAAAGCGGCGCCGAAGATTGCGAAGATCAGCCCGGCAGCTGCCAAAGGGTGGGAATTTGCCGAAGCTGGCCTTCGATACCGGTGAGCCGACCATCTATCCGGGCAACGTCCGTCTCGACCTTGGACAACCGGTCATCGAGCTTTTTGACATCGCCCCTGACCTCGCGAACGTCTTCCGTCAGCCGCGACAGCACCGGTTCCAGCCGCCGCAGGATGTCCATGGCTGCATCGGGATGTCCGGTGCCGACCGGGGGCTTGCGTGCGGGTGAGTTCGCCGTGGTCGCTCGTTGTGAAGAATTTGGAACATGGTCGGGACTGCCGCGGCCAGAATGTCATCAACGCAATGCAGGCGTCGTCTGGGAAAGTTCAGCCCGCTCAGCCCCTATTGCCGCCAGAATTGACGCTGACGGCAAATTCAGAAACAAGCGCCGATAAAATACATTGTTTTATTACGTCAAATGCTGCCGGGTCAGGTAGTCCTCGGCCTGCATTTCCATCAGCCGGCTGACCGTGCGCTCGAACTCGAAGGCGTGGATGCCTTCGCGGTAGAGGGCTTCGGGCGGGCCGTCTGCGGCGACGATGGTGTTGACCCGGTGCTCGTAGAGGGCGTCGATCAGGTTGGTGAAGCGGCGGGATTCGTTGCGCTGGACCGGCTTCATCACCGGCACCCGGTCGATGATCACGGTGTGGAAATGGGTGGCGATGGCCAGAAAGTCGGCGGCGCCATGGGGCTTGGCGCACATCTCCCAGAAATCGACCCAGGCCACGCCCTTGGCCGCGCGGGGAATCTCGATCCGGCGGCCCTGCACCAGCAGATGGTCGGGTTCGCCGCCGAGGCCGCCGGTGAGGTAGGCGAATATCTCTTCAAGGCTGCGGGCGGTGGCCTCTCCGAGCGGCTGGTGATAGACCGGCCGCCCCTTGAGCCGGTCGAGCCGGTAGTCGGTTGCGCCGTCCAGCGCCAGCACGTCGAGTCGCTGCTTGAGCAGCGCGATGAAGGGCAGAAAGCGGTTGCGCTGGAGACCGTCCTTGTAAAGAAGGTCGGGCGGCCAGTTGGAGGTGGCCACCACCACCACGCCAAGCTCAAAGAGGGTGGTGAACAGCCGGCCGAGGATCATGGCGTCGGCGATATCGGTGACATGGAACTCGTCGAAGCACAGCAGCCAGGCGCTGTCGGCGAGCTTGCGGGCGAACTCGGGGATCGCCTCGTCGACGCTCTTGACCCCGGCGCTCGGGCCGCCGCGCGCCACCTTGTTGGCGGTGCGATAGGCGTGCATCTCGGCGTGCACGTCGAGCATGAACTGGTGGAAGTGGACCCGCCGCTTGCGCTCGACCGGCGCCGCCGCAAAAAACAGGTCCATCAGCATCGACTTGCCGCGCCCGACGCCGCCATAGAGGTAAAGCCCCTGGGGCTGGGTCGGCTGGACCTCGCGCCGCCGCCCCAGGCCAAAGCGTGCCATCCAGCCCTCGTGACCGGTCGAGGGGCGATAGCCGGCCAGGGCATGGGACAGCGCCTCCAGCTTCTCGACCGCCAGTTCCTGGTCGGCGTCGTAACGCAAGGTGCCGTCGCGGCGCCGGGCGCGATAAGCGGCTAAGGGGCCATTGGGCATCGGGCTCATTCCTCGGGCGTGACGGCCCTTCGCGCCGCGGCGGCGGCCTCGGCTTCGGCCATGGTGCGGGCGATGTCGACGGCGCGCTGGTGCTCGATCCAGCGGGCGGCCCAGATCGAGATCTCATAAAGCCCGATCAGCGGCACCGCGAGACTGATCTGACTGAAAACGTCGGGCGGGGTCAGCACCGCCGCGACCACGAACACCATCACGATGGCATAGCGCCGCTTCTCGGCCAGTTGCTGCGAGGTGACCAAACCGACCCGGGCCAGCAGGGTCAGCAGCACCGGCAACTGGAAGGCGACCCCGAAGGCGAAGATCAGAGCCATGACCAGTGACAGGTATTCGCTGACCCGGGCCTCGAGCTGGATCGGCAGGGTGCCCGGGTCCGTGGGATTCATCTCGAAGCCGAGGAAGAAACGCCAGGCCAACGGGAAGACCAGATAATAGACCACAGCGCCACCGAGAAAGAACAGGATCGGCGTCGCCACCAGAAACGGCAAGAAAGCCTTCTTCTCATGCTGATAAAGGCCCGGCGCGACAAAGAGCCAGAGCTGGGCAGCAATAAAGGGAAAGGTCACAAAGGCCCCGGACCAGAACGCCACCCTAAGGTAGGTGAAAAAGGCCTCAGTCAGACCGGTATAGATCATCTTGCGCCCCTGCCCGGCCAGGATGTCGGCCAGAGGCTGTACCAAAAAGGCGTAGATGTGCTGGGAGAAGAAATAACAGACCACAACGCCGGCCAGCAGCGCCGCCACGGCATAAACCAGCCGGTTGCGCAACTCGATCAGGTGTTCGAGCAGCGGCATTTTGTGTTCTTCGAAATGCTCGTCCACGGGCGGTTATCCCTGCCTGACTGGAGTCGGGTCGGCGGGCGCCGCCAGCGCCGCCGCGGCCGGTTCCGGCACCGGTTCGGCCAGCGCCGCGGGCTCGCTCTCGGACGGCGAGCCGGCGTAGCCGGCGGCCCCGGAATGGATGGGATCGAAGCTCTGGCGGATGCTGCCGTCGGGGTCCACAAGGTCGGAGAGCGAGCGGGCGCCGGTAAGATCACGCGCGGCCTGGGCCTGCTTGCGCAACTCGTCGAGTTCGGCCTCGTGCATCATGTCGGAAAAATGGTGCTGGAACTCCCCGGCCATCATCCGGGCACGCCGCAGCCATTTGCCGGCCTGGTAGAGCACCCGCGGCAATTCCTTGGGACCGATGGCGATCAGCGCGACCACCGCGATCACCAGGAGTTCCGTCCAGCTGATATCGAACATGGGTCCAGTTTTCGGATGAGGGGGGGGAAGCCGCTCCCCCGGACGCACGGCTCATCATCGACGCCTTGCCCGCCGCTGTCAACGGCAGGCCGCATTTGTATCCTCGCGTAGGGGCTGGCCGCTGGGCTATCCTGCCGGCCGCTGATGCCGTTATCGGAGGGTCCTGTCCTGAGTGCCGACACACCCGCTTTTCTTAACGTCGCCCGCTCGATTTCCGGCCGGCGCTGGCTGGTCCGCGACGGCTGCGAGCGTACCGCGCTGGCGTTGTCCCAGTCGCGCAGCCTGCCCGAGGTGGTGGGGCGGGCGCTGGCGGCGCGCGGCATCACCCTTGACGGTGTCGACAGCTACCTCGCCCCGACCTTGCGGGCGCTGATGCCCGACCCCAGCGTCATTGCCGACATGGACGTGGCGGTCGCCCGCCTTGCCCGGGCCGTGACCGAAGGCGAGCCGGTCTGCATCTGGGGCGATTACGACGTCGACGGCGCGACCTCGACGGCGCTGCTCTACCGCTACCTTGCGACGGTGGCGAAACCGCCGCGCTTCTACATTCCCGACCGACTGACCGAGGGTTATGGCCCCAACGCCCCGGCGCTGCTGAAACTGCGCCAGCAGGGAGTGAAGCTGGCAGTGACCGTCGATTGCGGCACCAGCGCCTTCGAACCGCTGGCCGCCGCCGCCGGGGCCGGGCTCGACGTCATCGTGATCGATCATCACGCCGCCGAGGCGACGCTGCCGACCGCCCTGGCCGTGGTCAACCCCAACCGCCTCGATGACCGCTCCGGCCTCGGCGCTCTCTGCGCCGCCGGTGTCGTGTTCCTGACCCTGGTCGCGCTCAACCGGGACCTGAGGCGGCTCGGCTGGTTCGCAAGCCGGCCCGAGCCGGATCTGCTGGGCTGGCTGGATCTGGTCGCTCTCGGCACGGTGTGCGACGTCGTGCCCCTGGTCGGACTCAACCGGGCGCTGGTCACCCAGGGCCTGAAGGTGATGGCCCGCCGCGCCAACACCGGGTTGGCCGCCCTCGCCGACGTCGCCGGCGCCAGCGGCCCGCCCGAGGCCTATCACGCCGGCTTCGTGCTCGGGCCGCGGGTCAATGCCGGGGGCCGGGTCGGGGCCTCCGATCTCGGCACCCGCCTGCTGGCCACCGCCGACCCGGCCGAGGCCCGGACGATCGCGCTCCGGCTCGACGAACTCAACGGGGAACGCCGCCAGATCGAAGGTCTGGTGCTGGAAGCCGCGCTCCTGCAGATCGGCGGCCGGGAACCGCCGCCGCTGGTGTTTGTGGCTGGGGCCGACTGGCATCCCGGCGTGATCGGCATCGTCGCCTCCCGGCTGGTCGAACGGCTGAAGCGCCCGGCCTGCGTCATCTCGCTCGCGGGCGGCGTCGGCAAGGGCTCGGGGCGTTCGATCAAGGGCGTCGATCTCGGGGCCGCAGTGATCGCGGCCCGGCAGGCGGGGCTGCTGAGCAGCGGCGGCGGTCACCGCATGGCCGCCGGCTTCACGGTGGCCGCCGGGCGCATCGAAGAACTGACGGACTTCCTCACCGGCCGGGTCAGCGAGCAGCTGGGCGGTGCCGCGCCGGTGGCCTGCCTCGAACTCGACGGCGCGCTGTCGGTCGGCGGCGCCACTCCGGCACTGGCCGAGACCCTCAGCCGCCTCGCCCCCTTCGGCAGCGGCAATGCCGAACCGCGCTTCGCCGTCACCGATGCCCGGGTGGTGCGCGCCGATATCGTCGGCACCGGCCATGTCCGCTGCATCCTGACCGGCGCCGAGGGCGGCCGGCTCAAGGCGATCGCCTTCCGCGCCGCCGACAGCGAACTCGGCCATGCCCTGCTCGGCGCCGGCTCCCGCCCGCTGCACCTGGCCGGCGCGATCCGCGTCGACAGCTGGAACGGCGCCGTCAATACCCAGCTGGTGATCGACGATGCCGCCTGGCCGGGCTGACCGGCCGGCGGCCGGCGGTCACGGGCCGGCGCAGGCGGGCATCGGGTCGTTGCGCGGCCGGGCCGGGCCGCTGCCAGGCGCCCGGTGCCTCAGGTCATCGACCAGGGCGGCGCAGATGCGGCCAAGGCCGCGGTCGAAGGCCGGCAGCACCTGTTCGATCTGACCCTGCGCCGCCGGTTCCGCGGCCTGATAGACCCCTCTCAGCAGCACCCGGTGCGTGTCGTCGTCGATCAGGGCGACCTGGAGCCGGATCAGAGCATCGGAACAGTGGCCGGCCACCCGGTGTTCGAGTTGGTCGAGACTGCCGGACAGGATGTAGCGGGGGTGAAAACGGCGATCACGCCGGACCACGCCGTCAAAGAGGCCGGCGCGGTCGAGACAGGTGGCGATTGCGGCCTGGACCATGGTCGCCGGCGCTTCCTCCCACTGGCTGGCGGGATAGAACTGGGTCTCGTTGGCCTGGGCGAGATCGCGATAGAGGATGGTCCGCTCGCGGGCCAGCGCGCCCCGGGACTCGAAGCCCTCGACCATCAGCATGCCGTCGACGGCCTTGCCGGAGCCGGCCGGCGGTTGGGGATCGCTGAGACGGAACAGCCGCTCGGGCACCGCCGAGCCGCCGAGGCAACCGGCCAGGGTGAGGCCGAAGACCGCCGCCAGCAGCGCCACGGCGCCAGCGCCGCGGCCGCGGCTGCGGCTGGTAAAATCAGGGCTTGGGTTTGTGCTGGCCGGGTTCGTCATGGGGGGGGCGTCCGAAAATGACTGCGCTGGGATTGTCCCGCATTTGCTGTGCCAAGTCATTAAGGTTGGCGGTCAGGGCCTGAAGGTCTTCGAGCAGGGGATTGATCGCGCGGGCCAGGCCATGGAGCACGAACTCGCTGTCGTGAACCATGCGCCGGAGATCACCGGCGCTGTCGGCGGTCAGGGCCGAAAGCTGGACCATCAGGCTGTCGCCGTGGCGGCCGATGGTTTGCAGCTGCTCCAGGCTGGTCCGCACCGCAAGCAGGGTCTTGCGGGTTTCATCATTGACGGTGGTGACGGCGCCGGTGGTGGCGGTGAGGGTGGCATGGGTGTCGGCGAGCACGCGGCCGACGGTGGCCGGCTCGGCGCCGGGCTGGGCCGCCGTGGCCGGAAAGCCGAGGACGCGGTTGACACTCGCCGCCGCCGCCGCCGCCTGATCGGCGGCTTCGCCGATCTTGTCGAGCAGCGCGGTCACCCGCGGCGCCAACTGGCTCACGGTGTCGAGCAGGCCGGGCGCCGGCGCCGCGGCGGCGATACGGTCGCCCGACTTGAACCAGCCCGGCGACTGGCCGGGCACAATATTCAGCCGCACCACGTCGATGGGGTTGCTCTGATGGAGGGTGACCGTGCTGTCGTCGGGGACCTGCCAGGCCTGATCGAGCCGGATCGTGACCTCGAAGGCGCGCACCGTCATGTCGAGCGGCTGAATCGCGATCACCCGGCCGACCGAAAAGCCTGACATCAGGACATCGGCCCCGACGCGCAGTCCGGCGACTCCGCTCAGCCGGGTACGCAGCACCAGCGCCTCGGAATTATAGAGCCGGACCGAGACCGCGACGGTCAGCGCCAGCATCAGCAGCAGCATCACCGTCATGCCGACGCGCCGGTGCCTGTTGATCTGCTTGCTCATGGCGACGCCGCGGCGGGAAAGGCGGTGGACCAGACTTCGTCGTCGAAAATAGCCCTCAGCACCGGGTCCTCCATCCGTTGGTCGCACAAACGGGCGAAATCGCCCTGGAAGGCCAGTCGCCCGGCGTTGAGCACCGCCACCTCGTCGGCCAGCCGCTTGAGCTGGGCCAGATCATCGACCGCCAGCACGATGGTGGTGCCCTGCTCGGCGCGCAGCCGCCGCAGCATGCGGGTAAACGCCAGAATCGCCCCGAGATCCAGCCCGGTGGTGACTTCATCGCAGATCAGCAGCTTCGGCCCGGTGACCAGCGCCCGCGCCAGCGCCGTGCGCCGGATCAGGCTGGTCGACAGCTGGTAGGGCATGCGGTCGCGGTGTTCGGTCAGCTCGAGTTCGGTCAGCCAGTGCTCGATGCGCAAGGCGACCTCCTCCCGGGCCAGCCCCCGCCGGGCCAGCGGCAATTCCATGTTCTCGGCAACGGTGAAGCCGTCGAGCAGCGCCCCCTCTTCGAAGACGACGCCGATCTCAAGCCGAAGCCGGCGCCGCCCGCTCTCGCCAATCGCCTCGGTATCCTGGCCGAACAGGCGGATGCTGCCCGCGCGCGGCTGGACCAGGGTCGACATCAGGTCGAGAAGCGCGCTCTTGCCGCAGCCGTCGAGGCCGGTCACGCCGAGAATCCGGCCGGCGCCGAGGGTCAGCGTGATGCCGTCGATCAGCGTCCGCCCCTCGGTCTGAGAGACGGCCTCCACCAGTTCGATCGCGGGCTCGGCGGACGTCATCGGTCACCACTGCAAGGAGAAGGCGAGCTGAACCAGAATCACGATCAGCAGCGACTGAACCACGGTGTAGGTGGCCACCCGCGACAGGCCCTGGGCGTGGCTGTCGATGGTCAGGCCGTTGAAGGCCGAGACCACCACGACCAGGATGCCGATCACCAGCCCCTTGACCACGCACATCAAAATGTCGGACCAGGAGAGGGTGTTGGCCACGATGCCAAGCAGCATGGTCACCGGAATCTGGCTCCAGTATTCGAGGAAGCCGCCGGCGGCGATCACCGACAGCGCCGCAAACCACAGGCTGAGCGCGACGATGCTGATCAGATTGACGCAGAAGATCGGCGCCACCACGAAGCGCAACGGGTCTATGTCCATCAGGGTCAGGGCGTCGATCTCGCGGCGCAGCACCATGTCGCCGAGTTGCACCGCCAGCGCCAGCCCGCTGCGTCCGGCGACAAAGATGCCGACCACGATCGGGGCGAAATGGCGGACCAGCGCCAGCGCGATCATCTCGATCATCTGGCTTTCGAGATTGAGCACTTCCAAAAAGCGCACCGCCTGACTGGACAGGATCAGGCCGAGGCTGATCGCGAAGATCGAGACCACCGGCAGCGGCTGCACCGCCATCAGACGCAGATGACCCCAAAAGGCGCGCGCGCCGAAGCGGTTTCGCCCCTGGATCAGGGTCACGACGAACATGCCGCTTTCAAAGAGGGCATCGACCAGAAAACCCAGAAACTCGACGATGCTCGCCATCACCCTCCCCACGGCGCGAAACCGCCCTCAGGCGCCGAGCCAGGAGACAAGTATCGAGTGGGGGCTTGAAACTGTCAATCCGGCGTCATCGAGCGGAAACGTGGCCGCGAACCTCTTCGGACCGTCGCGACAGCGGGAGCGGCGGCACGGACTCGGCAACGGCGGCCGAGCCCAGCCCCGCCGCCATCCAGCCGACGCAGCCATCGGCCAGTTCCGAGAGCACGGTCATCATGGTACCGCAGGGAACGTTGATGGTCATGAAGACATCGCTGCTGTAAGCCTCGACATCGGCCCGGTACTTCAAGGCCAGTTTCTGCATTCTGCGGTTCGAGAGCAGGCAGACGACATGGGCGGTGTTGACGCCGCGGTTGCGCAGAATGATCAGCGACCGGGCCATCAGGTTGGTGCCGACCCGGGTATTTTGGAAGCCGGCCTCGACACTGAAGGCCAGTTCGGCCCGGGTCGGGAACAGCGCCGTTTCATAGCGGATTTCCCCGGCCCCGCGCAGCGCGCCGTCTTCGAAATAGCCGATAATCATGCACCATTTCCAGTCGATCGCCTCGACATAGCGCTCGATGGTGGCGTCCGAGGTGGTGCCGGAAAAGCGGGCATAGCGCGAATCGGCATCCAGGCGCAGGAGGTGCTCCCGATAGCGGCCGGCATCGATGCTGAGGAGAAGGCGATAGGCGCTCATGGCGAAACCAATCCAATCTGATTGGTCTCAATACTATATTGCAGTGCAGCAAACGTCAATATTGTAAAGTGACGACAGCCGGCGCCTCAGAACAATCACGATATTTCCGGCGATGCCGTGGCGAGACCGCCACACCCGATTGCCCTCTTGTTAAACAAAGGCCGAGGATGCGCCATGGTTCGATCCCGGCGCCCCCGGGCGGACCGGGCGGGGCGAACCCCGCTCTCGACCTCAACCCGGAAATACTGGAGTCAATAAAGGAAGCGCACCTTGATCGTGCCTTCGATGCCGCGCAACTCGTCGCGAACCTGATCCTCATCGACGGCGCCATCGACATCGACCACGACATAGCCGACCTCGGGGTCGGTTTGCAGGTATTGGGCTGCAATGTTGAGGTTGCGGGCGGCGAAAACTTCATTAAGCCGCTTCAGCACGCCGGGGACGTTGCGGTGGAGATGCAGGAAGCGGGTGCCGACGGCATGTTCGCGGGTGGGCAGCGCGACCTGGGGAAAATTGACCGCGCCGATGGTCGAGCCGTTGTCGGAGTATTCGATCAGCTTGTCGGCGACCTCGAGGCCGATGTTGGCCTGAGCCTCAAGAGTGCTGCCGCCGATGTGCGGGGTCAGAATGACGTTGTCCATGCCGCGCAGCGAGCTCTCAAAGACGTCGTCGGTGCCGGCGGGCTCGCTCGGAAAGACATCGATGGCGGCACCGAGCAGATGCCGGGAGCGCAACGCCTGAGCCAGCGCCTCGATGTTGACCACCGTGCCCCGCGAGGCGTTGACCAGATAGGAGCGCGGCTTCATCTGGCGCAATTGCTCGGCGCCGATCATGCCCCGGGTGGCGGCGGTGTCGGGGACATGAAGAGAGACCAGGTCCGAGGTCTGCAGCAGCTCTTCGAGGGTATGGCAGGGCTGGGCGTTGCCGAGGGCCAGCTTGCGCACGATGTCGTAATAGCGCACCCGCATGCCCAGAGCCTCGGCCAGCACCGAAAGCTGGCTGCCGATATGGCCATAGCCAATGATGCCCAGCACCTTGCCCCGGGCCTCGAACGAATCCTTGGCGCTCTTCGGCCATTCGCCGCGATGGACCTGGGCCGAGCGCTGATGGAGGCCGCGCAGCAGCATCACGATCTCGGCCAGCACCATCTCGGCCACCGAGCGGGTGTTGGAATGCGGCGCGTTGAACACCGGCACCCCGGCCCGCCGCGCCGCCCCCAGATCCACCTGATTGGTGCCGATGCAAAAGCAGCCGATGCTGAAAAGACGGGTCGCTGCCGCCAGCACCGGCGCCGTCAGCTGGGTGCGCGACCGGATGCCGACGACATGGGCGCGGGCGATCTTCTCGACCAGTGCGCCGTCGTCAAGGGCCTTGGGCAGGCTCTCGATGTTGGAATAGCCGCGCGAGCGCAGCAACTCGACCGCGCTGTCATGGATGCCTTCCAGCAGCAGAAACGAGATCTTGTCTTTGGACAGGGACAGCTTGGACACGGGCCTTACCTCTTGAGGACATCGCCTTCGCGAACGCTTAAGCTACCCCGAACCGAACCGCCCTGTCACCCCCCCCTGCCGCCCCGAGGTGAGTCATGACCAGCCTGTTCGCCGCCCTGCCCGCCCGGCCCGGACCCGAAGAGCAGGTCAGCGTGCTCGCCGCCGGCCCGGCCACGCGCATCGAGCGCATCGTGTCGACCGGGCAGGCCTCGCTACCCGGATTCTGGTACGATCAGGAGGAGGACGAGTTCGTCGCCCTGCTGACCGGCGCCGCCGGCCTCCGCTTCGAGGACGAAGCCGCGCCGCGGACCCTCGGCCCGGGCGACTGGCTGCTGATCCCGGCCCACCGGCGCCATCGGGTCGAGTGGACCCATGGCACGGCGCCGACGGTTTGGCTGGCGGTGTTCTTCCAGGCATAAAAAAGGGTCCGGGGAGCGTTCGCCCCCCGGACCCCTGCCAGAAACACCGTCCCTGGACCCTTTGTCTTACGCGCGGTTCATGCGGTTATCGACCAGGCTGGTGACCACGGTCGGGTCCGCAAGAGTGGTGGTGTCGCCGAGCGCTTCGTACTCGTTGGCCGCGATCTTGCGCAAAATCCGGCGCATGATCTTGCCCGAACGGGTCTTGGGCAGACCGGGCGCCCACTGGATCAGGTCCGGTGTCGCGATCGGGCCGATCTGGGTACGAACCCAGGCCACCAGTTCCTTGCGCAGCGCTTCGGTCGGCTCGATGCCGGCGTTCAGCGTCACGTAGGCGTAGATGCCCTGGCCCTTGATGTCGTGCGGGTAGCCGACCACCGCCGCCTCGGCGACCTTGGCGTGAGCGACCAGCGCGCTTTCGACCTCGGCGGTGCCCATGCGGTGACCGGAAACGTTGATCACGTCGTCGACCCGGCCGGTGATCCAGTAGTAGCCGTCGGCGTCCCGCCGCGCGCCGTCACCGGTAAAGTACTTGCCCGGATAGGTCGAGAAGTAGGTCATGCCGAACCGGGCATGATCACCAAAGACCGTCCGCATCTGGCCGGGCCAGGAGTCGATCAGGCAGAGATTGCCTTCGCACGTGCCTTCAAGCACCTTGCCGTCGTTGTCGACCATCTGCGGCTGGACGCCGAAGAACGGCCGGGTGGCGGAGCCGGGCTTGGCACCATTGGCGCCGGGCAGCGGCGTGATCAGGATGCCGCCGGTCTCGGTCTGCCACCAGGTATCGACGATCGGGCAGCGCTTGTCGCCGACCACGTTGTAGTACCACAACCATGCTTCCGGATTGATCGGTTCGCCGACCGAACCCAGGAGACGCAGGCTCTTGCGGCTGGTCTTCTTCACCGGGCCGTCGCCTTCGCGCATCAGCGCCCGGATGGCGGTCGGAGCGGTGTAGAAGATATTGACCTGATGCTTGTCCACCACCTCCCAGAAGCGCGAGAAGCTCGGATAGTTCGGGATGCCCTCGAACATCAGGGTCTTGGCGCCGTTCGACATCGGGCCGTAGACGATGTAGCTGTGGCCGGTGACCCAACCCACGTCGGCGGTGCACCAGAAGACGTCGCCGTCCTTGTAGTCGAAAATGTACTGGTGGGTGATCGAGGTATAGACCATGTAGCCGCCGGTGGTGTGCAGCACACCCTTCGGCTTGCCGGTCGAGCCCGAGGTGTAGAGGATGAACAGCGGGTCTTCCGCGCTCATCTCTTCGGGCGGGCACTCGGCCGGAACCTTAGCGGTCTCTTCACCCCACCACAGATCGCGGCCCGCCTTCCAATCGATGGCGCCGCCGGTGCGCTTCAGCACCAGAACGTGACGGACGCCGGGGCAGGATTCGAGGGCCTTGTCGACATTGGCCTTCAGCGGCACCTTGCGGCCGCCGCGCAGACCCTCGTCGGAGGTGATGACGAAATCGCTCTCGCAATCGAGGATGCGGTCCTTGATGCTGTCGGGCGAAAAGCCGCCGAAGATCACCGAATGGATGGCGCCGATGCGGGCGCAGGCCAGCAGAGCGTAAGCGGCTTCGGGCACCATCGGCATATAGATGGTGACGCGGTCGCCCTTCTTGACGCCCTTGGCCCGCAGCACGTTGGCCAGCCGGCAGACCTCTTCATAGGCCTGACGATAGGTGACCGTCTTGCTTTCCTCGGGATTATCGCCTTCCCAGATGATCGCGGTCTGGTCGCCACGGGTGGCGAGGTGACGGTCGAGACAATTGACCGACGCGTTGAGGGTGCCGTCATAATACCAGCGGATGCGGACGTCACCGGTGAAATCGACGTCCTTGACCTTGGTATAGGGCTTGATCCAGTCGATGCGCTTGCCTTGCTCTCCCCAAAACCCCTCGGGATCCTTGACCGACCGCTCGTACATCTTAAGGTACTTGTCGTTGTCGATCCAGGCTGCCTTGGCGAACTCTTCACGAACCGGAAAGAAAGTATTATCGGTCGACATTGGACAGTGTCTCTCCCTAATTAAGGTTTCTGATTCTGTTGTTTTAAGTCGGAGCGCCAGAACGGCTCCCCAGGATGGCCGACGCATTATCCACAGATGACCCGGTCATTACAAGACTGGATTGCCCGACGAAATGATCTTTCGGTCTTAAGTAATTGACGATTGCTCAGTCGCCATCACTGTTCGCAAGTGCAACATAAGTTTTTCTGGGAACCGGCCGGTTGCTTTCAAGAAGCGCGGAAATTGTGGACCGACCCGCCCCGACGGCGGCTGCCGCTCATGCTGCAATGCCGCCAAGCCGGCAGATTTCGTGCCATTCCGCTTCGCCGACCGGGCACACCGAGAGCCGCGACTGGCGCACCAGCGCCATGCCCGACAACAGCGGATGGGCTTTAAGGGCGGCGAGCGGCACTGGTTGCGCCAGCGCCGCCAGCGGCCTCACATCGACGTTGCCGAACTTGCCGCCGGCATCACCAGGATCGGGATAGAACTCGCGGACGATCTCGACGATCCCGACAATCTCGAGTCCGAGATTCGAGTGGTAAAAAAATGCCTTGTCCTCGAGTCGCATCGCCCGGAGATTGGCCGCAGCCTGATGATTGCGGACACCGTCCCAGTGGGTGCGGCCATCTTGCAGCATCTGCGCCCAGGAATACTTGGCCGGTTCTGATTTTAGCAACCAGTACGCCATGCTGCGGCCCCTACGCCTTGGGAAACACCCGGCGCCAGGGCCGAATCGTCACCGAGGCAAAGAGACCGGCAATGGCATAGGGGTCGCCGGCGGCGAAGGCCTCGGCCTCGGCCGGGCTGTCGGCCTCAAACACCAGCAGGCTGCCGAGCGGGGTCTGGCCGTCCTCGGAGAGCAGCGGCCCGGCGGTGACCAGCTTGTCACCCTGGCTTTCAAGATAGGCGAGATGGGTCGGCCGGTTGCCGAGCCGGATCTCGAGGCTGCCGGACTTGTCGAGGCAATAGATGGCGTAGAGCATGGGGCAATCCCTTCAGACCAGTCTGACCAGCGCGTGACGTTTTTTACCCGCCGAGAGCTTGAGCGTGACTCCGGCGGCGGCCTCGACCGCCGCCGCCTCATCGGTGATCGCGGCATCGTCGAGTCTCGCGCCGCCGCCCTTGATCAGCCGCCGCGCCTCGCCCTTGGAGGCGGCCAGACCGGCGGCCACCAGCAACTCGACCACGCCATGGCGGCCGGCGGCCAGTTCCACCGTCGGCAGCCCCTCGGCGGCGGCGCCCTCCTCGAAGGTGCGGCGGGCGGTTTCGGCGGCCTCGCGGGCGGCAGCCTCGCCATGGGCGAGCCGGGTCGCCTCGAAGGCCAGCACCTTCTTGGCCCCGTTGATGCCGCTGCCGGCGACGGCCTCGAGGCCGGCGATCTCGGTCACGGGCAGTTCGGTGAAGAGGCGCAGGAAGCGGCCGACGTCGGCGTCCTCGGTGTTGCGCCAGAACTGCCAGTAATCATAGGGGCTGAGACGGTCGGCGTTCAGCCACACCGCGCCGGCCGCGGTCTTGCCCATCTTGGCGCCCGAGGCGGTGGTCATCAGCGGTGTCGTCAGGCCGAAAAGCGCCGCCTGATCGACGCGCCGGCCCAGTTCGATGCCGTTGACGATGTTGCCCCACTGGTCCGAGCCGCCCATCTGGAGCACGCAGCGGTGGCGCCGGTGCAGCTCCATGAAGTCGTAGGCCTGGAGAATCATATAGTTGAACTCGAGGAAGGTCAGCGGCTGCTCGCGTTCCAGCCGCAGCTTCACCGACTCGAAGCTCAGCATGCGGTTGATCGTGAAGTGGCGGCCGACCTCGCGCAGAAACGGGATATAGCTGATGGCGTCGAGCCAGTCGGCGTTGTTGACCATCAGGGCGTCGGTCGGGCCGTCGCCGAAGGTCAGGAATTTCGAGAACACCTGCCTGATCCCGGCCATGTTGGCGGCGATCTGGGCGTCGGTCAGCAGTTGCCGGCTCTCGTCCTTGCCCGAGGGATCGCCGACCTTGGTGGTGCCGCCGCCCATCAGCACGATCGGCTTGTGCCCGGTCCGCTGCAGCCAGCGCAGCATCATGATCGGAACCAGCGAGCCGACATGGAGGCTGCTGGCGGTGCAGTCGAAGCCGATATAGGCGGTGACCGGCCCGGCCAGCGCCAGCGCGTCGAGCGCCGCGGCGTCGGTGCACTGGTCGATGAAGCCGCGCGCGGCGAGCGTGGCGAGAAACGGGGAACGGCAGGGGGTCATGGCGGACCGGACAGCGGGGAAAGGCAATGGCCCTGGGTTAGCACGTTCGCCCCGCCGGGACAATCACGGCCGACGCGTGCTAAGGTCCGCGGCGGGAGGACACGCCATGACCCTGCTCACCACCATCGGCCTGATGAGCGGCACCTCGCTCGACGGCATCGACGCCGCGCTGATCCGCACCGACGGCCGGGACCGGGTCGAGACCGGGGCCTTCCTGACCGTACCCTATGCCGAGCCGCTGCGCGCCCGGCTGAGAGCCTGTCTCGGCGGCCAGGGACCGGCGGCCGACATCGCCGCAGTCGAGCGCGACCTCACCCGTGCCCATGCCGAGGCGGTGCGCGCCCTGCTGGCGGCGGCCGGCCTGACCGCCGAGGCGGTCAACCTGATCGGCTTTCACGGCCATACCATTCTCCACGCCCCCGAGCAGCGCCGGACCTGGCAGATCGGCGATGGCGCCCTCCTCGGTGTCCTGACCGGGATTCCGGTGGTCGACGATTTCCGGAGCGCCGACGTCGCCGCCGGCGGCCAGGGCGCGCCCCTGGTGCCGCTCTATCATCAGGCGCTGGCGGCAACGCTGGCCCGGCCGCTGGCGGTGCTCAACATCGGCGGCGTGGCCAACGTCACCTGGCTCGGCCACGGCGAAGACGCGGTGCTGGCCTTCGACACCGGCCCGGGCAACGCCCTGATCGACGACTGGGTGCTGCGTCACACCGGCCGGCGCTACGACGAGAACGGCGCCCTGGCCGGCCGCGGCCGGGTCAACGCCGCGGTGCTGGCCACCCTGCTCGATCACCCCTATTTCGAACGGCCGGCGCCCAAATCCCTCGATCGCGACGCCTTCGATCCGGCGCCGGTGGCGGTTCTGTCCACCGAGGACGGCGCCGCCACCCTCACCGCCTTCACCGTCGAGGCCGTTGCCGCCGCGCTGCCCCAGTTGCCGGAGCTGCCGGCGCGCTGGCTGGTCACCGGCGGCGGCCGGCTCAACGCCACCCTGATGGCGCTGCTGGCGGCGCGCCTGGAGGTGCCGGTCGAACCGGTCGATGACCTCGGCTGGTCGGGCGACGCCCTTGAGGCCCAGGCTTTCGGCTATCTGGCGGTGCGCAGCGTGCGGGGATTGCCGCTCAGCCTGCCGACCACCACCGGCGGCCCCCGGCCGATCTCGGGCGGCCGCTTTCACGGTCTGGCGAACCGGGGCGGCAAGCCGGACAAATCCGATCGATAGGCCGCCTGCGCCCTGGACAGTAAACCACACCCTCAGTATGGTATATTAGACAGCGCGGTCCCGACCCGCCGTTCCGCTTCCCCTCCCCTTTGTCCCGCCTCCCGATGAGGATGTCATGAGTTTCTGGAAGACTCCGGTTCAGCGCGCCCCGGTTCCGGCTTCGCCCCAGCCGAACGAGACCCCCCGGGGCACCAGCGCCACCGAGAGCGAGGCGGCGATCCTGGCAACGCTCGACCTTCTGGAGCGTGGCGCCTTCGAGGACATCCCCGTGGGTGACGGCGTCCTCGGCCGCCGGCTCAAGCAGGTGGCCCGGACCTTCCAGGACCGCAACTCCGACCTGCTGGGCAAGCTGGTCAATCTTTCGATCGACGTCAATCAGGCGGTCAGCATGGCGGTGGCCGGCATGACCCGGGACATGATGGAGGTCGACCGGCGCTCGAAGGCGGTGGTCGACGCCACCGAGCGCATGAACCAGTTGATCACCCAGGTCAACGAGGCCCGCGACGGCGCGGCCGGCTGCATTCTCGACGCCCAGAACACCGCCGCCTCGGGCATTACGGCCGCAGCCAGCGCCGAGACCACCATGAGCCACATTTCCAACGTGGTCAGCGGCACCGCCGCCAAGGTCAACGCGCTTTCGGAGGCCTCGGACCAGATCGGCGCCATCGTTTCCCAGATCGAGGCCATCGCCTCCCAGACCAATCTGCTGGCGCTCAACGCCACCATCGAGGCCGCCCGGGCCGGCGAGGCCGGCAAGGGCTTTGCGGTGGTCGCGACCGAGGTCAAGGCGCTGTCGCGCAAGACCGCCGAGGCCACCGACGACATCCGCCGCCGGATCGAAAATCTGCGCAAGGAAATGACCGGCATCGTGCAGTCGATGCGCGAGGGCGGCATCGCGGTGACCGAGGGCCGCGAGGTGGTGGTCAGCAGCACCCGGCACATGCGGACGATGAACCAGGAGATCGGCCAGATCACCGGCATGATGGACACGGTGTCGAGCGCGATCTCCCAGCAGACCGCTGCGGCGGGCGAGATGGCCGGCGGCATCTCGGCGATCGCCACCCTGGCCGCCCACAACGTCGCCCAGGTCAACGACCTCGCCGACGGCATGGGCCAGGCCAACGGCCGGCTGGTCAGCCTGCTCGACGCCCTGACCACCCCGCACATCCCCAACTCGACGATTCTGCGGGCCAAGTCGGACCATGTGATCTGGAAGAAGAATCTGGCCGACATGATGATCGGCCGTACCAAGCTCAACCCCGACGAACTGGCCGACCATCACGGTTGCCGGCTCGGCAAATGGTACGACAAAATCGAAGACCCCGCGATCAAGGGCCATCCGGCGTTCCGCACCCTCGAAACCCCGCATCAGGCCGTGCACCGCCATGGCATCGCCGCCGCCCGCCTCTACCGAGAGGGCGACCTGCCGGCGGCAATGCTCGAAATCGACAGAGTCGACACCGCCTCCAAGGATGTGCTGCGCCTGCTCGACGATCTGGCCTGCCGGACCGGGCAGTGAAAAACCAAACTGGCACCGCGGCACTCAAGCCGCTATGCTGCGGCGCATGAGCGAGAGAGACGAAACCGAGACAGGGAATTCCGCCGCCGCCGTGCCCGATCCGGGTTCGGAGGGGCGATGGTTCGGGTTCAAACCGGTGGACCCGCAGGAAAAGGCCGGGCTGGTCCGTCAGGTGTTCGACAGCGTCGCCGGGCGCTACGACCTGATGAACGACCTGATGTCGGCCGGCGTGCACCGGCTTTGGAAAGCGGCGCTGATCGAGATGATCCGGCCGCGCGCCGG
>SESF01020172.1_pt1 | contig 20300 bp, 20 predicted proteins | sample 3171521 | NCBI WGS metagenome assembly SESF01 (sample SAMN10866945, study PRJNA518727) | freshwater metagenome | biome: subpolar coniferous forest; feature: holomictic lake; material: water; isolation source: holomictic Lake 227, 6 m and 8 m depth | place: Canada: near Kenora, Ontario | collected...
AATGCTTATGCGTGCGACCTGCGGTCGCCGTCACTGAGCCGCTTTTGCTGCGTCGCACAACAGAGACCTGAAGCCCCCCCGAAACACCCTAATGGCCGAGTGTGACAGTATGGTTTCAGGATTGCGGCGATCCAGGGGTCTTGCCGGTGGGTCCACCGTTTGGTCCCGGCCGGCTGCGGGCGTTCAACGCCGTTGATGTCGGCGCCGCCTCGCCCTATGACAGACGCGGGACTCGCCGCTGTGCGACCCGGCCACCTTTTTTGAGATTACCTGCGGGGCGTTGCTGCCATGTCCGATCTGACCGCTCTCTCCCTGGCCGAGGCCCGCGACGGCCTTCGGAAGGGCGCCTTTTCGGCGCGCGAACTGACCGAGGGTTATCTCGGAGCCATGGCGGCGACCCGCGCGCTCAATGCCTACATCACGGAGACTCCGGAGCGGGCGCTTGCCGATGCCGATGCCGCCGACGCCCGGCTCCGGGCCGGCAGCGCGCGACCGCTCGAGGGCCTGCCGATCGCGGTCAAGGATCTCTATTGCACCAAGGGCGTCGCCACCACCGCCGCCAGCCACATTCTCGACGGTTTCACACCGCCCTACGAATCGACGGTATCGGGCAAGGTCTGGGCCGCCGGCGCGGTGATGCTGGGCAAGACCAATCTCGACGAGTTCGGCATGGGCTCATCGACCATGACCAGCCATTTCGGCGCCACCATCAATCCGCTGAAGCGCCGGGACGACGACACGCCGCTGGTTCCCGGCGGTTCCTCGGGCGGCTCGGCGGCGGCGGTGGCGGCTCGGGCGGCGGCGGCCTCCCTCGGCACCGACACCGGGGGCTCGATTCGCCAGCCGGCCAGCTTCTGCGGCATTGTCGGCATCAAGCCGACCTATGGCCGCTGTTCGCGCTGGGGCATCATCGCCTACGCCTCGTCGCTGGATCAGGCCGGGCCGATTACCCGCACCGTCCGCGATGCCGCGATCCTGCTCCGGGAGATGGCCGGCTTCGATGCCCGGGATTCGACCTCGGTCGACCGCCCCGTGCCCGACTACGAGGCCGCGCTCGGCCAAAGCGTCCGCGGCCTGCGCGTCGGCGTGCCCCGGGAATACCGCCTTGAGGGTCTGCGCGCCGACGTCGGCGCCGCCTGGGACGAAGGCGCCCGCCGCCTTCGCGCCGCCGGGGCCGAGGTGGTCGAGGTCTCGCTGCCACTCAGCCGCTACGCCCTGCCCTGCTATTACATCATCGCCATGGCCGAGGCCTCCTCCAACCTCGCGCGCTACGACGGCGTCCGGTTCGGCAAGCGGGTCACCAGCCCCGGCGATAACCTGATCGAGATGTATGAGGCCACCCGCTCGGCCGGCTTTGGCACCGAAGTGCGGCGGCGGATTCTGCTCGGCACCTTCGTGCTCTCGGCCGGCTATTACGACGCCTATTACAAGAAGGCTCAGCAGGTGCGGCGGATGATCGCCGGCGATTTCACCGCGGCGCTGACCGGGGTCGACGCCCTGCTCTACCCGACGTCGCCGGTGCCGGCCTTCGGCATCGGCGAGAAGATGGACGACCCGGTGGCGATGTATCTCGACGACATCTTCACCGTCACCGTCAACCTCGCCGGCCTGCCGGCAATCTCGGTGCCAGTGGGCCAGTCGGCCGAGGGCTTGCCGCTCGGACTGCAGGTGGTTGGCCGGCCGTTCGAGGAAGAAACCGTGCTCCGGCTCGGCGAGGCGCTCGGGACCGCCTGAGCACCCTCAGTCGACAAGACGGATCAGTTCACCGAAGTTGATCAGGTCCATCAGCTTGCGCACGATGCCGTGGGCGCCCCGAATCGTGACCTCGCTGTTGACGACGCTGGCGGCATCTTCAAAGATGACCAGCATGCCAAGACCGGCCGAATCGATGAACTCGAGGGCGGAAAGATCAAGGATGATCTTCCGGCTCGGGACATCCCCGGCCACAATCTTGATTTCGTTGAATTTAATATGATCGTCGTAGGTCAGTCGCCCCTCGAGCCTGATCTCGGTCGTCTCGACGGCCTTAACGATCTGAAAATTCATGCCTTCCTCCACCTGCCCTGCCAGCACCTGCCTTGCCGACCAGAAGGATCGGCTTGGTGCCTCGTACGGAAAAGAAGAGGCGGGCTGTCCGCATCACCGCAGCCGGCAATGCGATCGTTCGTGAGCAATATACGGGGAACGGACGGAAGCGTCGAGTCCCCCCTTGGCGAGCGGGACCCCGGCTCAGGCTTCGTTCTGGGTCTGCCAGTCGCCGGGATCGATGGCGCCGCCGAGTTCCCGCTGCCAGTCGCCGCACCAGTCGGTTGACAGCGTGATCGGAAAGGCGCCTTCGGGACAGCGGTCGGTGACCACCGGCGGATAGCGCCGGCATGAGCCCTTGGGGCCGCGCTCGCGCACGCCCTGACCGATCCAGAACTTGCAGTAATAGCAGGTGTCCGAGCGTCTGATCGTCAAGGGGCGCGCCTTTCTCCGTCCGGGGGGTCTTGGGTTCTCTATCCCCATGGCGGCGCTGGCGCAAGTGCCGCGGATCGGTTAAACCCCAAGCCGCCTTCCCGCCAGCCGGACCCGCCGCCGTGACACCACACGATATCGATATTCTTGAGCGCCAAACCGTCTTTCGCGGCTACTTCCGCATCGATCGCTACCGGCTGCGCCACGCCACCTTCGCGGGCGGCTGGACCGGCGAAATGGTCCGCGAGGTCTTCGAGCGCGGCCACGCGGTTGCCGTCCTGCTCTATGATCCCGACCGCGACCGCGTGGTGCTGATCGAACAGTTCCGCATCGGTGCCCACGCCGCCGGACGGCAGGCTTGGCTGCTGGAGGTGGTGGCCGGAATCATCGGCGAGGGCGAAGCCCCCGAGGCGGTCGCCCACCGCGAAACCCTCGAAGAGACCGGTTGCGTCGCCACCGACCTGATCCCGATCGCCGACTACCTGCCCAGCCCGGGCGGCAGCAGCGAGACCATCGGCCTCTATTGCGCCCGGACCGACGCCCGAACCGCCGGCGGCGTTCACGGCCTCGTCCACGAGCACGAGGACATCCGGACCGTGGTCATGACCACCGATGAGGCCATCGCCCGCCTCGACGCCGGCACCCTCGACAACTCGGCAATCATCATCGCCATCGCCTGGCTGGCCCGCAACCGCGAGCGGCTGCGCCGACTCTGGGCCACCGCGGGCTGAGACGCCTCGTCCCAGCCGCCCGTCTCCGCCGTCTTGACGCTTTTCCCGCCGGCGGTTCCGGTCTAAAGTGTCCGGCAATCGTCCCCCGCCTTGCGTTCAAGTGCGGAAACAATAATAAAGATGACATATAAGGACCCTGAGGAGGATTCCACCCGATGCCCTACTCTCGACCCGACGCGCTGGTCAGCACCGACTGGTTGGGTAACCACCTGACGGCACCCGACGTCAGAATCGTCGACGGCACCTATTTCACGCCGGAGAGCGGCCGCGACGCCAGGGCCGAGTATCAAGGCTGCCACATCCCCGGCGCGGTGTTCTTCGACATCGACGATATCGCCGACTCCGGCAGCGATCTGCCGCACATGCTGCCGCCGCCCGAGAAGATTTCCTCGCGCATGCGCGGCCTCGGCCTCGGCGACGGCAACCGCATCGTGATCTACGATGCCCACGGCCTGATGTCAGCGGCGCGGGTGTGGTGGATGCTGCGGGTGTTCGGCCACCGCGACGTTGCGGTGCTCGATGGCGGCCTGCCGAAATGGCTGGCGGAAAAGCGCCCGATCGAGGATCTGCCACCGGTCTCGCGCCAGCGCCATTTCACCGCCACCTACAACCATACCCTGGTCCGCGAAGTCGATCAGATGGTGGCCAACATCGCGTCGGGCCACGAACAGGTGGTCGATGCCCGGGGCGCGCCTCGCTTCCGCGGCGAGGCCCCCGACCCCTGGCCGGGCCGCCGCAGCGGTCACATTCCCGGCGCGCTCAATCTGCCCTATCCGGACCTGCTCGACCCCGAAACCAAGACGGTTTTGCCGGCCGAAGAGCTGCTGAAGCGGTTCGCTGCCGCCGGAATCAATCTCGCCCGCCCGGTCACCGCCAGTTGCGGCAGCGGCGTCACCGCCTGCATCATCGCGCTTGGCCTCTATCTCGTCGGCAAGGATGACGTCGCGGTCTATGACGGGTCCTGGGCCGAATGGGGCCTGCGCCCGGAGCTGCCGGTGGCGGTCGGCGCCTGAGCGACCGGACTGATCGCCGGCCCCCTGGGGCCAAGCCGCCACCACCCGGCATGCTCCCGGTCGTGGTGACCTACCTTGAGATGCGCGCGGCTCCGGAACGGCCTCCGGAGCCGCCGCCTTTGGCTGACGCGGTGATCCGCCGGCTGATCCGGCCCGGGGTTACCGCCTATCGCTTTCTCTATCAGAGCGTCGGCGAGCCCTGGCTGTGGAACGAGCGCCGCCGCCTCGGCGATGGCGCCTTGCGGGCGATCATCCATGATTCCCGGCTCGAGATCCTGGTGCTGACGATCGCCGGCTGGGTCGCCGGCTTCGCCGAACTCGATCGTCGCCCGGCCCCCGATATCCGGCTGGCCTATTTCGGCCTGATGCCAGGCCAGATCGGCCGCGGCCTCGGCTCCTGGTTCCTGTCCCACACCGTTGCCCGCGCCTGGAAGAGCCGGCCGCACCGGTTGCTGGTCAACACCTGCAGCTTCGACCACCCGGCCGCGCTGCCGATGTACCAGCGCGCCGGCTTCACCCTGGTCGAGCATGTCCACCGCTGTTTCCACGACCCGCGCCTGACCGGAATTCTGCCGCGGGACGCCGCGCCCCATGTGCCGCTGGCCGAGCCTCCCAAGCCCTGACGACAAGGCCGCGGTTGACTTCGCGCCGGCGAGGGCGGAGAAGATTCGGCGGGCGATGCGGAAGGAACCGAGACCATGACCGAGGGCGACAAGCGGGATGCAGGCGACCGCCGGCACGGCAGGCGCGACCGTTGGACCAGCCGGCTGGCCGGCGCCGGGATGACCCTGCTGCTGCTGGCCGCCTGCGCCTCAAGCGGCGGCGCGGCTCCGCCCGGCGGCGCGCTGCCCGCGACTCCCGGCACCGAAGCCGAGTCGATCGCCGCCCGCAGCCTCAGCCTGCCCGAGTGGCTGGCCGAACTCCGGGCCGAAGCGGTGCGCCAGGGCATCCGCAGCCGCACCGTCGACACCGCTTTTGCCCACGTTCATATTCTCGACCGCGTGCTGGAACTCGATTCGAGCCAGCCCGAATTTTCCCGTCAGGTCTGGAACTACCTCGATAGCGCGGTGTCCGAAGACCGGGTCAGCCAGGGCAAGGCCAAGATCGCCGCCTCGCGACCCCTGCTGGCCCGGGTAGCGGCGGAATACGGTGTGCCCGCGGAAATCCTGGTCGCGTTCTGGGGCGTCGAGAGCGATTACGGCCACGATTTCGGCACCTGGTCGGTGATCGACGCCCTCGTCACCCTGGCCTACAAGAGCCGCCGACCGGCCTTCTTCCGGGGCGAACTTCTGGCGGCGCTGCGCATCCTCGACAACGGCGACATTCCGCTCGAGCAGCTGTGCGGCTCCTGGGCGGGGGCGATGGGTCAGACCCAGTTCATCCCGACCATCTTCCTCAAGCATGCCGTCGATTACGACGGCGACGGCCGGCGCGACATTTGGAGCAGCCTGCCCGACGTCTTCGCCTCGACCGCCCATTTCGTACGCATCGGCAATGGCTGGCGACCGGGAGAATCCTGGGGCGAAGAGGTGCGGGTGCCCGCCGACTTCCCCTGGGATCAGGCGGAATACACCATCCAAAAGCCGGTGTCGGAGTGGCTGGCCCTTGGCGTGCGCCCGGTCTCGGGGGCGCCGCTGGCCGAAACCGGCACCGCCGCCATCCTCGCCCCCGGTGGTCATACCGGGCCGGTGTTCCTGCTGCGCGAGAACTTCCGCGCCATCATGCGCTACAACCCCTCAACCAGCTATGCCCTGGCCGTCGCCCTGCTTGCCGACCGCATGGCCGGCGGCGGCCGGATCGTCGCCCCCTGGCCGCGCCAGGAAGAGGCGCTCAGCCGCTCCGAACGGCAGGAACTTCAGGAGCGCCTGACCGTGCTCGGACTGAATTCCGGCAAGGCCGATGCCCTGATCGGCCCGGCCACCCGCACCGCCATCCGAAGCTTCCAGAAAAGCCTGGGCGAGGTGCCCGACGGCTTCGCCACCAAGCGCCTGCTCGGCAAGCTGCGCGCCCGCACCGGAGGTCACGCATGATCCGCCGCCATGGTTTCCTGACCCTGGACGCCGAAGGCGCCAAGGAACTCGACGAGTTCGCCAACGAGCGGTGAGAGGAGCGCTGAAACGGAGAGGGAGGATGAAACGTTTCCATATCTCCGTTCTCATCGCCATGCTGGCCGCGCCGCTCCCGGGCGCGGCCGGGAGCGGCGGGGACTGCGCCGGTGCCCCGGGCATCGAGGCGATGGTGACGTGCGCCGAAGCCGCCGACCAAAAAGCCGACCAGCGCCTCAACCGCTCCTACGCCGCCGCCCGGCAGGCCCTCGACGCCGGGGACGGCGCCAAGCTGCTGCTGGACGCCCAGCGTGCCTGGCTGAAATTCCGCGACGCCGACTGCCGCGTGGTCGCCAACCAGGCCCATGGCGGCCTGCTCTCGCGCTTCCTGTGGTCTGCCTGCCGTGCCGACCTCACCGAGGCCCGAAGCACCGAACTCGACGCCCAGGCCAAGGGGTTGGGGGAATGACCACCCTACCGCGGCTTGAAGAACGCCGCGGCGCCGCTGAGGGCGGCTTTCTTGCTGACGATCATGGCGCGGGCGCGCTCAACTTCGCCGTTCAGCTCGAGAATGTAGTCCTCGAGATCGGCGATCCCGAGCACAGTCAGGTCTTTCAACGCCGGCTTCTTCTTGCGCGGCTCCAACTCGTCAGTGTCCATGGCCATGGGGTGGGGCCTCCCTCGCCTGCGATGACGGCTTGCCGTCCGCCGATGGTCGTTTTACCTTGAGCGCGCCGCTGCCGAAAAGAGGTTTCCCGATGACCGCCCTCCCCGCGACCATGACCGCGATCGAGATCGCCGCGCCCGGCGGCCCCGAGCAGTTGCGCGCCACCATCCGGCCGGTGCCGGTGCCGGCGGCCGGCGAGGTACTACTGGAGGTGGCGGCAGCGGGCGTGAACCGCCCCGACATCATTCAGCGCCAGGGCCATTACGCGCCGCCCCCCGGCGCCTCAGACATTCCCGGGCTCGAGGTTGCGGGACGGGTGGTCGCGCTCGGCCCCGAGGTCGGCGGGTTGGCGGTCGGCGATGTCGTGTGCGCGCTGCTCACCGGCGGCGGCTACGCCGAATACTGCACGGCACCGGCGCCCCAATGCCTGCCGGTGCCCGCGGGCTTCGATGCCGTCCGGGCGGCGGCGCTGCCCGAGACCTTCTTCACGGTCTGGCACAACGTCTTCGAGCGCGGCGCCTTGCGCTCCGGCGAGTCGCTGCTCGTCCACGGCGGCTCCAGCGGCATCGGCACCACCGCAATCCAACTCGGCCGGGCCTTCGGCGCCCGCGTCTTCACCACCGCGGGCAGCGCCGAAAAGTGCCGGGCCTGCGAGGATTTGGGGGCGTTCCGCGCCATTGATTACAGCCGGGAGGATTTCGTGGCGGTGATCCGCGAGGCGACGGGCAGGAAGGGCGTCGACGTCATTCTCGACATGGTCGGCGGCGACTATGTCGCGCGCAATCTCGAAATCCTGGCCGCCGACGGCCGCCATGTCAGCATCGCCTTCCTCAAGGGGCCGAAGGTCGCGCTCAACCTGATGCCGGTGATGCTGAAACGCCAGACCCTGACCGGTTCGACCCTGCGCCCGCGCCCGGTGGCGGAAAAAGCCCGAATCGCCGGGGCACTGCGCGAAAAAGTCTGGCCGCTGCTGGAAAGCGGCGCCGTAACGGTGGTGCTCAACCGGACCTTCCCTCTCGCCGCAGCCGCCGAAGCCCACCGCCTGATGGAAAGCAGCGCCCATATCGGCAAGATCGTGCTGAGAGTCCGTTGAACCGTCAGCACGGACGCTGCGGTCAGGTCGTCGTAATCTTGGTCGGCTTGCCGCGCGGAGGGAAGCGGGTCGAGACCGAGTGCGGCCCCCGGGTGTAGCTCGGGCCGCCTTCGCCAAGTGACTCGTCGGCATTGGCGCGGGCCTGGGCTTCGCGCTTCTTGTTGGCCTCGGCTTCGGCGATGGTGCCCTCCAGCTCGCGGATGCGGTCCTTGAGGGTGATGACCACCGGGCCGGACGGCTTGCGGGCGGTGAACTGTTCGAGGTCGTGCTTCAACCGGGCCAACTGGTTCTTCATGCCCGCGATGTTGGGCTTGGTACGGCCGACGTTGTAGGCTCTTTCCTCGTATTTACTCACGGTGTCTCTCCTCTACGGTCTCGCTGCATACACGGTGCGCTGAAAATAAACTTTGTCAAGCGGCCGATCATGCCCCCCCGACAATAAAGCTCCGCAACAGCGCAAGGAAGCGGTCGCGGTCGGCCAGATGAGGCGAGTGATCAGCGTCGTCGAAGACATGAAGAGCGGCCCCGGGAATCCGCGACGCCACATAACGCGCAGTTTCCGGGCCATAGTAGTTGCTGACGCCGCCATACACCAGCATCACAGGCATGGTCAGCGCGGGCAGCAGCGGTCGATAATCAGCGGCAGTCAGACTCTGCCAGCACACGATGTGGGGCTCGGCGGCACGGCCGCGCAGCATCTCGCGCAACCGCTGGATGCCGCGACCATTCTGCCGGTACTGGTCGCGGGCCGCCTCGTTGTGACCCCCGGCGATCAGACGCAGCACGGTCTCGGCAAAATCGGCGCGCAGATCATCAATGAAGGCGCGGTCGCGGTCGCGGCTCCAGTCGCCGTAGATGCCAAGGCGCCAATCGGCGTCGGTGACCAGCCGGGGCGACTGATCGATCAGGCACAGCCGGCCGACGGCGCCGGGGCCATGGTCGGCGATCAATTGCCAGAGCACCAGCGCCCCCATCGAGTGCCCGACCAGTGTCGGCCGAATCAGGCCGAAATGGCCGATCACCGCCGCAAGGTCGCGGGCCATGCGCGCCACCACCGGCGGTTCGCGGCCACCGCCGCTGCCGGGATGCGGCTCGCCGTGGCCGCGTGCGGTCCAGGCATAGACGGTATGGCTCCGGGCCAGGTCGTCGATCAGCCGCGACCAGATGCCGAGCGCGGTCGCCCAGCCATGGAGCAGGACCACGGGCGGACCATGCCCGCGCACCGCCACCTGGAGCCGCTCGCCATCGTCGAGAGTGATCGACCTCATTCCTCCTCCGCCTCCTCGGCGAACCGGGGCAACGCCGCGGGCCGTCCCTTTACCGCCGCCTGAACGATGTCCTCGGCCTTGAAGGCCGCCCAGGGATCAAGCTCCTCGTAGACGATGGCGGGCGGCGGCCCCGGCGGCTCGCCCTCGGGCGGGCCGTAGCCGCCGCCGCCGGGAGTCTGGATCACAAAGACGTCACCCGCGGCGACCTCGGCGCGGTCGGTGGAACGCAGCCAGACGCGGCCGCCCCCGGCGCGCTTGATCCAGGCCGCGCCCGGCTTGCCGGGATAGCCGCCATTCAGGCCGAAGGGCGGCACCCGGTGGCGGTTGGCCAGAAGCGCGACGCTCATCGGCTCCAAAAAGCGCAGCCGCCGCACCGTGCCGTCACCGCCATGGAAGCGGCCGAGCCCGCCCGAGCCCGAGCGGATGCGGAACGCCTCGACCAGCACCGGATAGCGCCACTCCAGAACCTCGGGGTCGGTCAGCCGCGAGTTGGTCATGTGGGTGTGGACGGCGCTGGTGCCGTCGAAGGTGTAGCCGGCGCCCGAGCCGCCGCACACCGTCTCGTAATACTGGAAGCGCTCATTACCGAAGGTGACGTTGTTCATCGTGCCCTGAGCCGAGGCGAGCACGCCGAGGGCACCATAAAGGCAGTCGGTGATGCACTGGGAAGTCTCGACGTTGCCGGCCACCACCGCCGCCGGATAGACCGGATAGAGCATGCTGCCCTTGGGCACGATCAGCGACAGCGGCTTGAGGCAGCCCTCGTTGAGCGGGATATCGGCATCGACCAGGGTGCGGAAGACATAGAGCACCGCCGCCCGGGTCACCGCCAGCGGCGCATTGAAATTATTGTCGCGCTGCGGACTGGTGCCGGTAAAATCGATGGTGGCGGTGCGTTTCTCGCGGTCGATGGCGACCTTGACCTGAATCCGCGAGCCATTGTCAAGCTCGACCGCGAATTTGCCGTCCTCAAGGGTGTCGAGCACCCGGCGCACCTGCTCCTCGGCATTGCTCTGCACATGGCCCATATAGGCGCGCACGGTGTCGAGGCCGTATTGGGCAACCATCCGGCGCAGCTCGCGTACGCCCTTCTCGTTGGCGGCGATCTGGGCCTTGAGGTCGCCGAGGTTCTGCTCCAGGTTGCGCACCGGATGCGCCCCCCCGGTCAGCAGCGTCACCACCTCGGTTTCGAGGAAACGCCCGGCGCGAATCAGCGGCATGACCTCGATCAGCACCCCCTCCTCCTCGATCCGCGTGCTGTCGGGGGGCATCGAGCCGGGGGTAATGCCGCCGATGTCGGCGTGATGGCCGCGCGAGGCGACGAAGAACAGCAACTCGCCGCCGCGCTCGCCGAACACCGGTGTCACCACCGTGATGTCGGGCAGGTGGGTGCCGCCGCAATAGGGGTTGTTGAGCATAAAGACATCGCCGGCTTTCATGCCCTCGTGGCAGCGGTGCAGCACCGCCCGCACCGACTCGCCCATCGAGCCGAGATGGACCGGCATGTGCGGCGCATTGGCGATCAGGCCGCCGGCGGCGTCAAACACCGCGCAGGAGAAGTCGAGCCGCTCCTTGATGTTGATCGAATAGGCGGTCTTCTCGAGGGTAAAGCCCATCTGCTCGGCGATCGACATGAAGAGGTTGTTGAACACCTCCAGCATCACCGGGTCGGCTCCGCTCCCGGTCGGCAGCCGGGCCAGCAGCGGCTCGGTGCGGTTGAGCACCAGATGATTGCGCGCGGTGACGTCGGCCATCCAGCCCGGTTCGACCACGGTGGTGGCGTTGGCCTCGCGGATGATCGCCGGCCCGAGCATGCGGTTGCCCGGCATCAGGGTCTCGCGATCGAACACCGGCACGGAGGCCCGCTTGCCGGCGAAGGTCACGACCAGGGTGGCGAGGCGGCGCGGCAGCGGCAGTCCAGGCCGGCCGCCGCCCTCGATCACCGGATCGTCGGCAACCTCGGCCTCGCCGGTGGCCTCCACCGATACCGCCTCGACCACCAGGTCCTTGCCCATCATCACGAAGCCGAAGCGCTTGTGGTGGGCGGTCTCAAAGCCCCGGGTCAGACCGCCCTCTTCGTCGACATCAACCGGCAGCGCGGTGTCGGTGCCGTCGTATTTGATGTGCACCAGCCGGCGCACCCAGGTCCGCGACTCGGGCACGCCCTGGCGCGCCAGTTCATCGCGCCCCTCGTCCTCGAGGGCGGCCAGCAGATCGTTAAGCGGCTCCATCAACTCGGGCCTGAGCCGGGCCTCGACCGCGCGCTCGCGAATCACCACGGTGTCGGCAAGGCCGATGCCATAGGCCGAAAGCACGCCGGCATGAGGATGAATGAACACCCGGGTCATGCCGAGGGCGTCGGCGACCTGACAGGCGTGCTGCCCCCCGGCGCCCCCGAAGCTGACCAGGGTGTAATCGGCGATGTCGTGGCCGCGCTGGATCGAAACCCGCTTGATCGCCGCGGCCATGTTTTCGACCGCGACCTTGAGAAAGCCCTCGGCGATCTCGGCCGGGGTGCGGCGGATGCCGGTCTTGCGCTCGACCTCCTCGGCCAGGGTCTTGAACCGCTCGGCCACCGCCTCGGCGTCGAGCGGCAGGGTGCCCTCGGGACCGAAAACGGCGGGAAACAGCTCGGGATGGAGCTTGCCGACCATGACGTTGCAGTCGGTAACGGTCAGCGGCCCGCCGCGGCGGTAGCAGGCCGGACCGGGATTGGCGCCCGCCGACTCCGGCCCGACCCGGAAGCGCGCGCCGTCAAAGCTGCAGATCGAGCCGCCGCCGGCCGCCACGGTATGGATGTTCAGCATCGGCGCCCGCAGCCGGACCCCGGCGACCTGGGTCTCGAAGCTGCGCTCGTATACTCCGGCATAGTGGCAGACGTCGGTGGAGGTGCCCCCCATGTCGAAGCCAATCACGCTGTCGAAGCCGGCCATGCGCGCGGTGCGCACCGCGCCGACCACGCCACCGGCCGGCCCCGAGAGCACGGCGTCCTTGCCCTGAAACGAGCGGGCGTCGGTCAGGCCGCCGTTCGACTGCATGAACATCAGCTTGACCCCGGGCAACTCGTGCTCGATCTGCTCAACATAGCGGCGCAGCCCGGGGGTAAGATAGGCATCGACCACAGTGGTGTCGCCGCGCCCGACCAGTTTCATCAGCGGACTGACCTTGTGGCTGACCGAAACCTGCGTGAAGCCGATCGAGCGGGCCAGCGCCGCCACCTGCCGCTCGTGGGTGGGGTTGCGGTAGCCGTGCAGAAAGACGATCGCGGCCGAGCGGAAGCCCTCGGCATAGGCCGCCTCGAGCCCGATCCGCGCCGCTGGCAGGTCGAGCGGGGTTTCGATGCTGCCGTCGGCAAACAGGCGCTCCGGCACCTCGACCACCCGCTCGTAGAGCAGCGCCGGCAGCACGATGCGCCGGGCGAAGATGTCGGGCCGGTTCTGGTAGCCTATGCGCAACTGGTGGCCGAAGCCCTTGGTGATCACCAGCACCGTGCGCTCGCCGGTGCGCTCCAGCAGCGCGTTGGTGGCCACCGTGGTGCCCATCCTGACCGAGGCGATCTCGGCCGCGGGCAGCGGCTGCCAGTCGGCCAGTGCCATCAGCTGGCGGATGCCCGCCACCGCGGCATCGGTGTAGCGCTCGGGATTGTCCGAGAGCAGCTTGCAGGTCACAACCCGGCCATCGGGCCGCCGACCGACCACGTCGGTGAATGTGCCACCGCGATCGATCCAGAATTGCCACCGTCCGGACGCGATGTCGCCTGTGGTTCCGGTCATCCTGGCCTCCCGAAGCTCCGCCGGGCGCGATACTGCCACCATATTGCGGCAGGGCAAAGGGGGCAGAACAGGAAGATGAGCAGGACAATCGACGGGAAGCGATTGACCCGGCCGGTTCAATCCGGTTTCCTGGGGCCGGTTTCCTGAGGCCGGTTTCCCCGGGATCAAACTTCTGGACCCGCCGGGCGCGCGGGGCGGAGCGGAGACGGTATGAGCGAGGAACAGGACTGGCTGGTCTCGGTCAGCGACAGCGGCACCCTGGTGCTGGCCGCAAGCGGCGGCTGGACCCTGGCGGCCTCGGCGCGGCTGGCCACGGTTCTCGACGGCGTCCAGCCCGAGCCGGGTGCGGCGAGCCGGGTCAGGCTCGATCTCTCGCGGCTCGATGCCCTCGACACCGTCGGCGCGCTGCTGATGCGCCAGTTCCGTGACCGCATGAGCCGGGAAGGACGGGCGGTGGCCATCATCAACGTCCGGCCCGAGCACATCGCGCTGATCGACGCCGTCTGGCGCGCCGCCGACAGCGAACCCGTGGTGCCGCCGAAAAAGCACCTGATCGCCGACACCGTCGAGGCGGTGGGTCAGGCCAGCCTCAAGGCCCTTTCCGGCTCGGTCGAGCTTATTTCCTATCTCGGGCTGGTGATCGCGACGCTGGTGCGGGTGCTGACCCACCCGAAGCGCCTCCGCCTGACCGCCCTAGTCTATCACATGGATCACACCGGCCTGCGCTGCCTGCCGATTCTCGGGCTCTTGTCGTTCCTGATCGGGGTCGTGCTGGCCTATCAGGGCGCCGAACAGCTGCGCCGCCTCGCGGCCGAGATTTATGTCGTCAATCTGCTCGGCCTCTCGATTCTGCGCGAGATCGGCATTCTGATCACCGCGATCATCGTCGCCGGCCGCTCCGGCTCGGCCTTCACCGCCCAGATCGGCACCATGAAGGTCAATCAGGAGATCGACGCCATGCGCACCATCGGCCTCGATCCGATCGAGATGCTGGTGGTGCCGCGGATTCTGGCCCTGATGCTGGTGATGCCGCTGCTGACCTTCTTCGCCAACATGGTCGCCCTGCTGGGCGGGGCGACCATGAGTTATATCCTGCTCGATATTAACTATTACCAGTTCGTGAACCAGATGCGCATTCCCATCGACCTCGGCGACGCCACGGTGGCGATGATCAAGGCGCCGGTGTTCGCGCTGGTGATCGGCATGGTCGGATGCTACGAGGGATTGCTGGTCTCGGGCAGCGCCGAGAGCGTCGGCCTGCGCACCACCAAGTCGGTGGTCGAATCGATCTTCCTTGTCATCGTGCTCAACGCCTTCTTCTCGGTGCTGTTCCAGATTCTTCATATTTGAGCGTGGGGAGAACCGCCATGGCCGATGCCAGAGTCACCCTGATCGAAGCGCGACCGCCGTCGTGACCCTCACCCAGCCGCGTCCGGCCGCCGACACCGTGATGCGCATCCGCGGGCTGGTGACCCGGTTCGGCGGCCATCTCGTCCATGATGGTGTCGATCTCGATGTCTTTCGCGGCGAGGTGCTCGGCGTGGTCGGGGCCTCGGGCTCGGGCAAGTCAGTGCTGCTGAAGGCGGTGGTCGGCCTCGTCCATCCCAGCGCCGGCACGATCGAGGTGCTGGGCCACGACATCGGCAGCCTCTCGGAAAACCGGCGCATCGCGCTCCAGGCCCGCTGTGGCGTGCTGTTTCAGGATGGCGCCCTCTTCAGTTCGCTCACCGTGGCCCAGAACGTCGCCGTGCCGCTGGTCGAGCACACCGGGCTGCCGCCGGCGCTGATCGAGGAGGTGGTGCGGGTCAAGGTCGCGATGGTCGGCCTGCCCGCCGACGCGGCGCTGAAATACCCGTCCCAGCTTTCGGGCGGCATGCGCAAGCGCGCCGGCCTCGCCCGCGCCCTGGCGCTCGACCCCGAGATTCTGCTGCTCGACGAACCGACCGCCGGTCTCGACCCGATCGGCGCCGCCGCCTTCGACCAGTTGATCGGCTCGCTCCAACATGGTTTGGGGCTGACCGTATTCATGGTAACCCATGACCTCGACAGTCTGGCCGCGATCTGCGACCGTATCGCCGTGCTCAACGACCGCAAGCTTCTGGTGGGAACCTTGGATAGCCTGAAACAAGTGCCCGATCGCTGGATTCGCGACTATTTCGGCGGCCCCCGCGGCCGGGCCGCCCTGCGCACCGGAGCCTGACGCCATGGAAGCCCGCGCTCATCATTTTCTCGTCGGCGTCTTCGTGCTGGTGCTGGGAGCGGCGCTGGTCGGCTTCACGCTCTGGGTGGCCAAGGTCGAACTGGGGGAGAAGCGGCCGCCCTACTACATCTATTTCGACGGCTCGGTCACCGGCCTCAAGGAAGGCAGTCCGGTGCGCTACCGGGGCATTCTGGTCGGCACCGTCTCCGAGATGCGTATCGACCCCGCCAACGTCGAGCGGGTCCGGGTCAAGGTTGCCCTCGATGCCGCGACTCCGGTCAAGACCGACGCCGTCGCCGCCCTCGAGATGTTCGGCCTGACCGGCAACGCCTACATCCAGATCAGCGGCGGCAGCCGCGACGCCGCGGCGCTGGCCCGAACCGATGGCGAGATTCCGGTGATCCCGTCCAAGCCCTCGGGGCTGTCGGAAGTGTTCGAGACCGCCCCTCACCTCGCCCACCAGCTGGTCGAGATCGGCGACCGCCTGACCCGGCTGCTCAGCCCGGAAAACGAAAAGAGGATCAGCGCCTCCCTCGACAATCTTCACAAGATGAGCGCCGATCTTGCCGCCTCGGCCCGCGAGGTCGGCGAGACCATGGCCCTGGTCCGGACCACCGCCGTCCACATGGACGGCCTGATGACCGAGATCCGCCAGCGCGCCGACACCATCACTGGCGGCGTCACCGGCATCCTTGGCAAGCTCCAGGGCATGCTCGACAGCATCAACAGCCATACCGGCGTGGTCATGACCGAGATGGTCAAGACCTCGGCCGAGGCCCGCGAGCTGTCGCAGTCGCTGCGCGGACTGGCCGACCAGACCGCGGGCGCGATCAAGGAAAACCGGGTGCCGGTGCGCGATTTCACCAGTGTCGGCCTCTATGAGCTGTCGCTGCTGATTTCCGAGATGCGCGACCTGACCACCAGCCTGTCGCGGGTCAGCGGTCAGATCGAGAAGGGACCGATGGAGTTCCTCTTCACCGGGACCAAGCCGGAGCCGGAAAAGCCAAAATAATCCGGAGCCCCCGCCATGGCGCTGACCACCGACTTCCTCTCGCTGCCCCGCGCGTCGCTGGAGACGATGGCGGCCGCCGGGCGTGAGGTCCGCAACTGGGAGCGGATTCTCGAGAAGACCGGTGACACCATGGTCAGCGAGGTCACCCGCGCCGCGGCCAAACTGCCCGAGTGGGAGCATTACCCCCCGGGTGACGTTTACGACCGCGACCATCATGCCCAGTATTATTTTCACATCCATCCGGCCTCGGAGCGGCCCTATGGCGAGTTCGGGCACTTTCACACCTTTTTGCGCGGCCCCGGCATGCCCTCTGCCGATACCGTCGAGGCGGTCTGCCATCTGATCGCGGTCGGCGTCGACCGGCGGGGCTGCCCGATGCGCCTCTTCACCACCAACCGCTGGGTCACCGACGAGATCTGGTATGATGCGGTCGAAGTCGCCTGCATGCTCGACGGCTTCACCATCGACCACGCCCGGCCGTCCTGGCCGGTCAACCGCTGGATCACCGCCCTGCTCAGACTGTTCCGGCCCCAGATCATGTCGCTGCTCGCCGAACGCGACCGGGCGATTCGCGCCTGGGCCAGCGACCATCCCGGAGTCAACGTCCTCGAGGACCGGGCGCTGGAGGTTCCGTCCGAGACCGGGATTTCGGTGGAAGGACAGCTATCGGCGGTCGAGCGGGCGCTGGCCTGGATCAGCTGAACCGGCCGACAGCCCCTCGTGGCACTCCCGATCGGGAATTTGCGGCGCCGGAGCGGTTAACCCTTGATCTGGTTTGCGTAGTTCTTTACTTGATAGTATCCTTGTTGGCAGGTACGAAGCGAGTACCGCGTCATCCGCCGACTGGCTCCCCGCTCCGGATTGGCCTATAATGGCGAGAGCATGACCGATAATCTGACCAAAGATGACGTTGCCAAGCTGCTGACCGACCCGTCGCCCGGACACCGGGCCGCGTTGGCCGGCAAGGTTGCGGTCCAGTTCGACCGCCAGCAGCTGACCACCGCCGAGCGAAAACTGGCCGAGGACATCATCCGCATCATGGCCCGCGATGCGGTGGTCCTGGTCCGCCAGTCTTTGGCCGATAATCTCAAGACCTCCCCCAACCTGCCGCGCGACGTGGCCATGACCATGGCCAAGGACGTCGAGGCAGTGGCGCTGCCGATTCTTGCGGTGTCGACGGTGCTGAGCGAAAGCGATCTGATCGAGATCGTGCGCGGCGGCTCGTCCTCCAAGCAGTCGGCGATCGCCGGCCGCCCCGAGGTTCCGGAAGGCCTGGCCGACGAACTGATCACCCATGCCGACGAAACCGCGATTGCCGTGCTGGTCGGCAACGAAGGGGCCAGGCTCGACGAGGCCCGCCTCAACCGCGTGATCGACCGCTTCGGCGACAGCGCTCTGGTTCAGGAGCCGCTGGTCAAGCGCTCGACCCTGCCGCTGACCGTGGCCGAGCGGCTGGTGACCAAGGTTTCCGAGAGCCTCCAGGCCTATCTGGTGGCCAATCACGATCTGCCGGCCGAGGTTGCCCAGGAGCTGGTGCTGAAAAGCCGGGAGCGGGCCACCGTCAGCCTCTTTACCGGCGAGTCCGACGAGGCGGCGGTGGAGCGACTGGTCGCCCAGCTCGTCCGCGGCGGCCGCCTGACGCCCTCGCTGCTGATCCGCTCGCTGTGTACCGGCGATTTGACGTTCTTCGAGGTGGCGCTCTCTCACCTCGCCAAGGTGCCGCTGCTCAACGCCCGTCTGCTTATCCACGATGGCGGCCGGCTCGGCTTGAAATCACTCTATGAGCGGGCGGGGCTGCCGGCCTCGCTGCTGACCGTGGTGCGCATCGCCGTCGACGTCGCCCACGAAACCCCCTTCGATGGCGGAGACCGCGACCTTGAGCGGCACAGCTGCCGGATGATTGAGCGCATTCTCACCCAGTACGAGGCGCTTGAGGATTCCGACATCGACTATCTGCTGACCAAGCTTGGCGATCTGGCCCGCCCGGCGGCGTAGGGCAGCGCCCGGATCCGCCCATGCCCGTCGTTGAGGGACGCAAAACCGCACAGCGACAAAGCCCTCCGGCGGCGGTTCTTGTATGCCCCTGGTGGCGGTGCCGGATGGCCTGACCGCCGCCCGAAAGAGAAAGGGTACGACCATTCCTCCCCCCGATCAATTGACCCTCGAACTGCTGGCCTTGCTTCAGGTTATCCTGATCGATCTGGTGCTGGCCGGAGACAACGCCATCGTCGTCGGCATGGCGGCGGCCCAGGTCGAAGCCTCCCGGCGCAAGACCGTGATCTTCTGGGGCGTGGTTGCCGCCGTGGTGCTGCGGGTCGGACTGTCCCTGGTCACCGTCAAGCTGCTGGCGGTGGTCGGACTGACCCTGGCCGGCGGCCTGCTGCTGCTCTGGGTGTGCTGGAAACTCTATCGCGAGACCCGCGCGGCCCACCGCCGCCACGGCTCGGGTGAAGCCGATGGCGACGACGACGCCCCGAGTCCCGGTAAATCGATGCGGGCCGCGATCGAGCAGATTGTGGTCGCCGACATTTCGATGTCGCTTGACAACGTGCTGGCGGTGGCCGGCGCCGCCCGCGACCACTCGGTGGCGCTGGTGGTCGGGTTGGTGGCATCGGTGGCGTTGATGGGCATCGCCGCGACGATCATCGCGCCGCTGTTCAAGCGCTGGCCCTGGATCGCCTATGTCGGGCTCGCCGTGATTCTCTACGTTGCCCTCGAGATGATCTGGAACGGCAGCGCCGAAGTCCTCTCCTTCGCCCAGTCGAAGGCCTGACCACGGTCGCAGCGCTTTTCAGTCACCGGGGATCAGACGACCGCAATTCCCATGAGATCGCCTTCAGCTGTCCTTTTTCAGCCAGAAACTCCATCACACGCTCTCCCGTCTCATCCTCCAGCACGTACCGGCCCACGCCCCCGAACAACCGGCGCAGGTGCTCGGGAGGAGCGGTCGGAAGAAACGTCCGCAGGACTCTGGGATCGTAGAAGCGGAAGAGCAGGGATTTGCCGGCTTCGGTGTTGACCACGGTGAATTTGCGGAAGTGGCGGCGGACCTCGTCGAACGGTTCGTCGGACCGGACGAAGATGCCCCAGCTCTCGCCCCAGCCGTTTTCCAGCAGCCAGGTGGTGAAGGATGCCTCACGGTCCAGTTGCACCAGATAGGGCGCGACTTCGGCCAAGTCCTCGGCCATGTCGCCCTGGTAGAGGCAGCGGATCGGCACCTTGCCCTCGTGATCGTAAAGAGCGCGGTAGATGGCCGGGGACCGCGCAGCATCAAGAACGGCGTAAAGCTGCGACGGCACCTCGGGATCAACGGACTCGGGATAGAGGACCTGAAACAGGCGGCGCAAGGACTGGGGCGAAAGCCGGGGTGGCATCAGGCCCCCCCTGGCGCGCTGGGCTCGGCTGCGCCTTTGGCGCAAACTTCGCAGAAGGGCGTGCCACTTTGAGCCGCCGCCTTCATGACCTGGGCCTGAACCACCGCCTCTGTCATCCTGCCGGGTACAGGCAGGCGCTTGGGCGCGGGCGCCTCGGCCTTTTCGCCGGGCTTGGCGTCGTCGGCGATCGCCGGCGGGTCCGGAGGGTGAGGATTTGCCGAGAGCGGCGATGGGGCACCGCCGCTGTTGATCAGGACCATGGTCCCATTAATCATCACCCCAGCCGGGCCAATGGTGACAAAGTTTCCACTGGCCTTGAGGGAAATCGTCATTCCGGCCTCAAGAACAATGTTCTGGCCGGACCTATGGATGAAGTTCATGCCGACATCCTCGTGAACCTCCATGCCAACCTTGAGTGAGATGCCGCCGCTAATGTTTTCGTGTTGATCGCCCTTGACGGTCAGATGCTTGTCGCCATCGATCTGATCGAGGCTGCTTTTCTTGACGATCAGGTGACGATTGGCGCCAATCCATTCGCGTCGATTGGCCTTGATTCGTACATCGAGATCACGCTCCGCATGGACGAAGAGTTGCTCCTTGCCTTTCTTGTCTTCGAAGCGCAGTTCATTGAACCCTCCCCCACCTGGAGGTATTTGCTCAGCCCCCC
>SESF01030151.1_pt1 | contig 20297 bp, 17 predicted proteins | sample 3171521 | NCBI WGS metagenome assembly SESF01 (sample SAMN10866945, study PRJNA518727) | freshwater metagenome | biome: subpolar coniferous forest; feature: holomictic lake; material: water; isolation source: holomictic Lake 227, 6 m and 8 m depth | place: Canada: near Kenora, Ontario | collected...
CCTTTCGGAAAAAATCGAGCGTATCGTGCATCCAACCCATGTTCCATTTGAAGTCGAAACCCAGACCGCCTTCGGCGACCGCCTTCGTCACGCCGGGGAAAGAGGTGGACTCCTCCGCGATGACGACGACGCCAGGCTGGTAGAGATGGATGAGCGAGTTGACGTGACGCAGGAATTCAATCGCCTCGATATTCTCGCGGCCACCATGGCGATTCGGAATCCATTCGCCCGCCTTACGGGAATAATCGAGGTAGAGCATCGAGGCCACCGCATCGACCCGCAGGCCGTCGATATGGAAGCGCTCAAGCCAGGATAGGGCCGAGGAGGTCAGGAAGCCGCGGACCTCATGCCGTCCGTAATTAAAGATCAGCGTACCCCAATCCTGATGCTCGCCGAGCCGCGGGTCCGCGTGCTCGTAGAGATGCGTGCCGTCGAAACGGGCGAGGGCGAAGAAATCGCGAGGAAAGTGGGCAGGCACCCAATCAACAATCACCCCGACGCCGGCGCGATGGAGCGTATCCACCATCGTCATGAAATCGAGGGGTGAGCCGAAACGGTGCGTAGGGGCGAAGAAACCGGTCACCTGATAACCCCACGAACCGTCGAACGGATGCTCCGAGGGCGGCATCAGTTCCACGTGCGTAAAGCCCATGCGGGTGCAATATTCGGCGAGTTGCTCGCCGAGCTCTCGGTAGTTCAGGACACGCCCGCCCTCTTCCGGCACGCGACGCCAGGAAGCGAGATGCACCTCGTAGACCGACATTGGGCGCCGGCGGAGATCGCCACGACGGCGCTGCTCAAGCCACGCTTCATCGTGCCAGACGAAGCCCGAGAGATCGCAGACAATCGCTGCATGGTTAGGTGAGGGCTCGAAGTGCAGACCGTACGGGTCGGTCTTGAGGAAAGGCGTCGGATCGTGTGGGCCGACAATTTCATATTTATAACGAGCGCCGGCGGCCAGACCGGGAATGAAAAGCTCCCAGATACCCGAAGCCCCCAGCATGCGCATCGGGTGCGCCCGGCCGTTCCAGAGATTATGGTCGCCGACGACCGCCACCCGCCTGGCGGACGGCGCCCAGACGAGGAAAGACACCCCCGCGATACCATCGAGGGTGCGGACGTGGGAGCCGAACTTATGGTGGCAACCATGGTCGTCGCCCTTGCCGACTAGGAAGAGATCTGCCTCCGAAATCGTCGGCAGGAAGCGGTACGGATCATCGACCGTGCGGACCGAGCCGTCGGCATAAACCACTTCGAAAGAATAGCGGAAATCCGGGCTGCTGGTCAGCTCGAGTTCGAAGACGCCGCAGGCATGCAGGCGGGCCATCGGGAGGGACGAACTGGCCGGGGCCTTCCGCAGTCCGCACGAAACGGCCCCGGGGAAGAGGGAACGGACCACGCAACCGCCTCCAGCCATCCCGTGGAGACCCAGAAAACGGTGCGGGGAGGTCTCCGTGGCGTCCACCAGGGCGGTCAACTCTGCTGGACTGAGGCGCATGGCAGAACACTCCACTCCCGGGGATAAGTCGGCAAGCGCTCATTGCCCGAAAATACTTGAGGGAAACCCCTGAGCGACAACTCTGGGAAGGATGCCCGGACGTCGTTTTTGGATTCTTGCAGCAAGCCTCGGGCTGGCCCTCACCGCCTACGCCGCGGACTCCGTCGCACCCGCCCCGAAGGGATTCACGATGCCCAACATCGAGGCGGACGCCTTCTCGAATGAGGAAGGCGGCCAAGTCGTCGTGGCCACCAACGCGCGGCTGGAAACCAAAGACTCCAGCATCAGCGCGAAGAAAATTCGCTACGATACCCGTACCGGGGTGATCACCGCCGAAGGGGATGTCGTCTACGCCACCCGCTCGCTGCGCATCATGGGCGCCAAGGTACGGGTCGACCCGCAGGCTGACACCATCGACGCCACCGCGGTACGCTTCGGTCGCAGCCCCGTCTACTTCACCGCCGAAGAACTGCACGTCGTCAAAGGGGACAAGACCATGAAGGGCGTCCGGATGTGGAACAGCGAACCTGATCCGCTCGGCATGAATCTCAGTATCAACGAAGCTCACTACGCGGAGAAAGAAGATTGGCTGACCTTGCGCGGCACTTCGCCACACCTCGCCGGCGTGCCGTTCTTCTACCTGCCCTACTACGGCCAGGAAGGGTATCGGGATATTCCCTACGACCTCTACCTGAACATGAGCTCGCAGGATGCCCAGGGGCACTACCTGCGCTCGACCTTCCTCATGCGCACCTCGCCCTCCCTCTGGGTCGGCGGCCTGCTTGATTATTACTCCAAGTCGGGACTCCTGATCGGCCCGGCGTTGCGCTTCGACAACTGGAACAAACCGGAAGAAGGGACGATCTGGAAAGGTAAATTCCAGGCCGGTTATATCAATGACCACGGCGACCTGCTCGTGGATGACTTCGGCCGCACGCCGGGACGCAGCCGGAGTTTCGCACTGGGCGAAATCAACGGCCGCACCGCCCAAGGCCTCGAAGTCGCGGGCTCGATCTTCGCGGAATCCGACCCCGGATTCATCCGCGACTTCCGCCCCAATCTGCTCAGCCAGACCGGCATTCCGCAGGCCAACCTCGAAGTCTCCTCGCCTTACGCCGGCGGCTATCTTTCGGCCAGCATCACCGCCAAGGCCGACAACTTCCAGGACGTCGTCCAGAAACTCCCGGAAGTGCGCTTCGACCTCCCGCCGACCGCACTGGGCACAGGCGGATGGATGCAACGCAGCTTCGCCAGCCTGAGCTATCTCTCAGAAAGGCCCTCGGCCGCCCTACCCCTCCCGGCCTTTCAGACGGCGACGCTTTCAGCCGACGCTTGGTCCACCGCGCGCCTCGACGCCTACTATGGAATCAGCCGACCGATCATCATCAGCGATTGGCTCACCTTCAAGCCCGTCGCAGGTGTGCGCACGACCGACTGGACCTCTGGCATCAACAATAACGGCAACGCCGCCAAAGTCATCGGACAGATCGGCTTCGACCTCGAAGGACTAGCCACCGGATCCTGGGACCTCGTCGCAGACAAATGGAGTATCGATGGCATGCGCCACTCCGTTCGCCCCATCTTACAATACCGCGCCATGCCCGGTGCGGACCGTCAAATCGGTGTCGTCCCGATGTCCGAACGCGCCGTGTCCTCATCCGTCCTCGAAGAAGTGGATCTCGCCGACCGCCTCGACGCCGCCTCAACGACCGACACCCAAGTCGCCCGTTTCGGCATCCGTAATACCCTGGAAACACGCGATGCCAAGTATGGCACCCGCGAGCTGCTCAGTTTCGACATCTATACGGATTGGCGCAAAGGAGCGACGGACGCTCAGACCGGCCGCAGCGATTTGCTCTGGGCGCTCAAGCTCAACCCGGCCCCTTGGGTCTCACTCGGCTCGAGCATGAGCCTGCCCAACGGCGGCGGTGCGCCTAAAGAATCCATCCAAAGCCTAGGCTTCCACTCCGGTGATTTCTGGAAAACCACCATCAGCTGGGTGGAACTCCGTGACATCACCGTGGCCCGCCAGTTGATGTGGAACAGCCGGGTGACCCTCAACTCCGTCTACTCCCTCGTTGCTAACTTCAATTACGACGCCCTGGCCCACCAAATGTCGTACGAAGAAATCGGTATCGTCCAGCGTATCGGCAACTCCTGGGAGCTAGAATATGCCGTTGAGCAGCGGGCCGACCCGCTCAGCGGAAGCGGCCACTCATTGGGCTTCCACCTGCGGGCCACTTTGTTCAAGTTCTGACCGTGACGGACTCACCTCCAGACTCCCCCGGCGTCCCCGCGGACGGCATCCTGCCGCCGTCAGACCTGCCCATTCGCCTCGATGTCTTCGAAGGCCCGCTGGACCTTCTGCTGTTCCTAATCCGCAAAAACGAAATCGATATCTACGATATCCCAATCGAGAAGGTCACCCGCCAGTATCTCGAAATCCTCCGGACCCAGGAAAAAGATAACCTCGAGCTTGCTGGTGATTTTTTCGTGATGGCCGCGACCCTGATGTACATCAAAAGCCGCATGCTTCTGCCGGTCGAAAGCCGCCCCGAAGAAGAAGTCGCCGCCGCCGAAGAAGGGCAGGACCCTCGCTGGGCGCTCGTCCAACAGCTCATCCAATATAAGCGGGTCAAAGAGACCGCCGCGATTATCCGCGGGCTCGTCGACGACCGCCAAGGACTGCTCAGCCGCGTTGTGATCCAACCGCAGGGAGAAGACGCCGTCATCCGCCCCGTCGCCCCGGCCGACCGCATCGAACTCTGGAACACTTTCAATCTCGTCCTGCGCCGCCTCGCTGAGCGCATCCAGCCGGGCAGCATCACGACCGAGAACGTGACCGTCTCGGACCGCATGGAGACGATTCTCGCCCGTCTGCAGACCGAGGAAAAATTCACCTTCACCAGCCTGCTCCCCGACCGCCCCACCATCGGGCTCCTGGTCGCCACCTTCCTCGCCTGCCTAGAACTTGCTCGACTCGGAAAGCTTCGACTCGAACAAGACGCCTCCTTCGCCGACATCAACTGCTCCAAGGCGGAAGCTACGACCGTTCCGCACGCCGGAGAAGCCACCGAGGGACTTTCGGAGTTCGATACGCCGGCCGAAGGCACAAACTGAGCCGCAGGCTTGAATCCGCGGTAAAACCGGCCAGTCTTTCCGCATGGCTAGCGCGAAGCGCCCCCTTAACCAACTTCTTGGCATCGGCCTGGACGCACAAGATAAACATAAACGCATGACGCGAGGGGAGGGCTTCAACCTCGTGGGCGGCTCGGAGGAAACCCACGAGCGCATGACCGAGACGGTCATCAAGACCACGGAGGATCTGGGTCGAAAAGGACGCACCATCGGGGACGCCCACCCGGAGGAACTCGCCGACTTGCTACGCAAGCATGACCGCAGTCGCGACTAGTCCAAAAAGCGTTACAGACTGATTGACTCACCTCTTTTGCAGGATTTGACTGTCTCTCCCCAAATGAGCAACGAGCTGCCCCCTCCCCCGCCCCCTCCTCCTTCTGAAGGCGAGAACTCCGCACCGCAGGCACCGAAACTGAAACTGGCCAAGCCCGCTGGCTTCGTCCCGCCTCCTCCGCCCGCCGCCGCAGCCGGCATCCCGACCCCTCCACCAGTCGCCGGCATTCCGGCCGCTCCCGCCCAGCGCCAACTCGTCCCGTCGAACCGTACGGTCGGAAATGCCGCCGCCGCATTTGACGTGGTCGCCCTTGTCGCTTCTCTAGCTGGTGCCGTCCTGCTCTTCCTCGAGCTGTTCGTAAAATCCAAGGGTTAAGTCTTAAGTCTCTTCCATGGCCTCCGATCTCATCTTAAATCTCGATAACGCAACCTTCGACTCGACCATCAAGTCGGCGACGGTCCCCATCCTGGTGGACTTCTGGGCCACCTGGTGCGGCCCATGCAAGCAGATCGGCCCCGTGCTCGATCAGCTCGCCACCGAGATGAACGGCACCGTGCAGATCGCCAAGGTCGATGTGGATACCAATCAGGCTCTGGCTCAGCAGCTGGGCGTGAACTCCATCCCTGCCCTCTTCCTCTTCAAGAACGGCGTGGTGGTGGATAAAATCGTCGGCGCCCGCCCGAAGGGCGACATCGCCGCCTTCATCCGGAAACATACGGACGCCAAGGCCTAAACGGACCGCAAGTCCGACAACAAAAAGGCCCGGGATTAACTCCCGGGCCTTTTAATTTCTAAGACCTCTAAGGCTTACTTAGCTTCGAGAGGGTGCTCCTTGGCCAGCTCAGCCGGGCTATACGGTGCGTGACCGGCGAGGGCCTTGCGGACCTCAGCCACCTTAGTGTCCATGACGGGCTCGGCGTTGTTACCCCAGGCCGAGCGGACGTAAGTGGCGATGTTGGCGATCTGGGCGTCCTTCAGGCCGGCGCCGATATTCGGCATGATGCCGACATACTTGACGCCCTTGACCTCAATCTCGCCAGCAAGGCCAGCGAGGATGGCCTTGATCATCCTCTCATCGGTGCCGGCCACCCAGGGCGAGCCTGCGAGCGGAGGGAAGACGCCGGGAAGGCCGAGGCCCGTCGGCTGGTGGCAGACCGCACAATTCGTTAGGAAGAGTTTCTCGCCCTTGGCTGCATCGGGCTCGAACACCTTGGAGGCGCCCTCGGCGACGGCCTTGGGAGCATCGAGATCGAACGCACTGGCAGAGAACTGACCGGAATTACGCGTCAGGTAGAGGCCGGCCCAGAAGCCGAATCCGCAGAACAGGAAGACAATCAGAATCGGCGTCAGGGAGAAACCCTCCTGAGGCTCCTCCTTGTCGCGGGCGATCTGCGAGTGAACCTCCACTAGGCGTCCGTCGGAAAGGCCGTCGGAGCCAGCACCGGAGGGGCCCCGGCGGTGACGGTTATTATCAGGATGACGATTACGGTCGTTCATGGGTTCACTGCTTCAGTTTGGCTTCCGGCGAGGAGTAATCCTGACGGAGAGATTGGAGATAGGCGGCCAGGCTGGCGGCACGTTCCGAAGGGATTTCCCCCTTGGCGCCCGATTCATAAAGGAACGCGAACGCTTTGCCATGATGGATGGCGACATGCACATCAGCGATGGACTTGGCGCGGACACCGTAGTTAGCGAGGTCCGGACCGATGCGACGGTCGCCCAAGAGGACGTCTGGCTGCAAGACGTAGTCGCGGGCGACAGAAGGACGTTCGCCATAACCGCGAGCGATATCGCTACCCTGCCCGGCCGGACGCACCTGCTGGGTGTGGCAACTGACACAACCGAGAGAGACGTAGACCGCCCGGCCTTGGACGGCGAGACCCGGCGTGCGCGGAGGGAAGAGCGGTCCACCTTCTTCGGCGGGAGCCCGCCCGAGCGAGCCAAGCTGAGCCTGCGAGCTGAGGAGCAAGGCCCCGAAGGGCAAAGCGACCGTCAGAAAGACGCCAGCGATGAGGAGTTTGGTATTCTTCATGGCGGGGGCAATTAGTCGTGGCGGCTTTCAGCAGCCGGGGCGGAGGATTTAAGGATCATGCCGAAAGCGTTCAACGCGAAGGCCACATGGCCGACGAGGAAGAGGATCGCGAAGAGGACACTGGCGGTCGCGAGGCCCGAAGAGGCGGCGAGGACCTTGGCATAAGGCACGGAGGCATCGGCGAGCTGTTTGCCCGATTGCCAGCCGACCGTGAGGGCGGCGGCGATCGACCCAACCGCAGCCAGAGCGGTCGCCCAGAAATGCAGATGCACCAGTTTCGCGGACGGCCAAAGCGAGCCCGTCAGACGCGGAAGAATGAAGTACGCGGCGCCGAAGATCACCATGGAGGCGAAGGCGTAAGTCAGGAGCTGCTCCTGACCGGCGCCGAAGGAAGTAAAGCGCACCACGGCGTTGTAGCCACGGAAAGAGAAGAAAGCATTCAGGAAACCGGCAATCGTGAAGGCGACGGCCCCGAAGGAGACAAAGCGGAGCGTCGTGCTGTTCCAGGCGCGCGACCAGCCGCCGTCCACCGAAAGCGTACCATGGAAATTGATCGCCGTGATGATGATTGGCACGAGCAACATGGCCGCGCCGACGACCCCGACGGACTGCACCCAAAGCGGAATCGGGCTACCGAGCAGGCTGGCCGAGCCCGTCCATCCGGCGAACAGGAAGAAAGTCCAGAAAGCCACGGATGCCAGATAGTAACCCGTGATATTCCGTCCCAGCACCTTGGGCAGAAAATAATACACCGAGGCCAACGCGGAGCCACCGAGCCAAAGCAGGAGCAGGTTCTGGATGAACCAGCTATGCGCGAGTGCCTGCACGACACCCGAAGCGGGATTCCAGAGCACCAGCAACTGCGTGAGCAGATAAGTCAGCGGGAAGACGAAGGATGCCCCGACGATGAACCACTGCGAGGCGAAGGAATGTCCCGTCGGGCGGCGCGCGTAAGCCACAATCGGCCAGAAAGCGGCCAGCAGGAAAGCCACCGCCAGCACTGGGCCAACGCCACGAGGCATTTCCAGCAGGCTGAAACTATTCATATCGCCCGCGAAGATACGGAGCACGCCATAGGTGAGCGTCAGATTCCAGACAACCGCACCCAGCGTTACCAGCCAGGCGTTGCGCAGCTCAAAACGCCCGAGCTGAGAGGTCAGCCAAAGGTTGACGGCGAAGAACGCGTTGAAACCCCATCCGTAGATGAAGAGATTATGCTGCGCCGCGGACACGCGGCCGTAGGTGAAGATCTCGCAGTCAAGGACGCCGGCGGCGGCCTGAAGTTTGAAGGCGGAGATTAGGGCAAGCACCGAAGAGGCGAGCAGCCAGATCAAGGCGGAGACGAAGAAGAAGAGAAAGGGACTGCGCAGCTGGGCTTCGACGCGGGAGAGACGCGAATCTCCTTCGGGAGGGCGGCCCTGCGGGCGGGCGGAATGATTATCCTGTGACATCTTGGGGAAAGGTTCGGGGGTTATTTGAGGCCGAGTTCAGCGGTATTCCACATAGCAGTGCGGGCAGCGTTAGCGGCACGGACGGCCTTGACTTGGTCGACGGAGACCGGGTTGCCCTTGTTGCCGAAACTCTGGCGAACGTAGGTGAGAACATCGGCGATATCCTGCTCGGTCACGCCGGCGACCGGAGGCATCATGCTGTTAAAGGTCGTGCCCGCAACGGTGATGGGTCCCATGAGTCCGTTGGTGATGAACTTGATCGGCAGCTCAGGATTACCGACGACGATGGGCGTCTCGGCGATCGAGGGGAAGACGGGCGGCAGGCCCTTCCCTGTCGGCTGGTGGCAGGCGATGCAGGTGCGGGCGTAGACGGCGGCACCCCGCTTCATCTGCTCGGCATCGGCCGCAACGAACGGACCAGGAAGATAAGCCGCTGCAGTTGAAGAGCCGGCGGGAGCGGCGGACACGGCGGGAGTTCCGCCGGCTTGAATCTTGGCGATGACCTTGGGGTCAGCGGCGATGAGCGCGCGAGCAACGTTTAACGGGATGCGGTAAGTGCCGTCGGCATTGCGCGCGGGCTGGGTGATGAGCTCCAGCGCCTGTTTGTTGTTGTCGACCCGCAGGGCCTTCTCTTCCTGACGGCGCTGTGCATCGGCGCTGGGAGCCCGTCGGACAAGCGTGTAGGCGGTACCCGTCGCGATTAAAGCGGCGGCGGCGGCGGCGACAACGCCGAGCCAGGAGGAAATCTGGCCGGGAATCAGCGGGCGGCTCCCGGAAGAGGGATGGTCACTCATGGTAATTGATAGACTCGAGGATGCGGGGGTCGTGCACTGGGATTGCCTCGTTCCTCGAGGCACTGCGTAGGAAAATAGCGATCACCACGGCGCCGAAGCCGATAATCGCGAGTAAATCAAGGAAGAGCGCTGAGGTCAGGAACGGCGCCACGCTGAACCCTTCGGGGTAATTCGTAAGGTCGGTTTGCGTCATCTGACGAGGCAGCGCGTTGAACCACAGGTCCGCCAAAGCACCGGCGACAATGATCCATGCCACCGTCAGCAGACGGCCCGGAACGATCTTAGTGCGATACGGAAGCAAGGACAGGAACGGCAGGAAGAAGAAGCCGAAAATCATGAACATCGACACCCCCCACCACTGGCTCTTAAACCCCGTCGCGGCGTCGATTTCACGGATGTTATACCAGAAGGTTTCTTCCGGGATGTTCGCCGTGTAGATCAGGAAGTACTGGGAGAAACTGATGTAAGCCCAGAAGACGGTGAAAGCCAGCATCAGGCAGCCAAGGACGTGGCGGTGGGCCTGATTAAGTAGACCGTCGAGCCAGCCCCCGTTGGAGAGTTTGTAGGTAAGGATGACCGTGACCGCCAACGCGAGACGGATGGAGAGCGCGAAGAACCACACGCCGTACATAGTCGAGAACCAGTGGTACGACAGGGCCATCAGGCAGTCGAAAGCCAGCATGGTCAGCGTGATGGCACCGAGCGGGATCCCCACTGCGGACACGGCGTGCAGGCGGTGCGTATGGCCGGCAGTACGATCAGTGTCCTGGGCGAAGGACCAGCGACGCAGCAGCACGGCGAGCGTGCCGAAAATCGCGACGTAAAGGGCGATGCGTGCGAGGAAGAAATTCTCGTTCAGGAACCAGCTCTTGGCCTGGAGAATCGGGTCAGCGCCGACCGCATGGCCGCTCGGCAGCATGTGGGTGGCGTCGGTCCATTCCCAGAGAAGATGGCGGAACGTCGAATTAAAGGCGAGCGGAGCGACGCCGATGATGAGCAGAATCGGTAACGCGATGATGAGATGCTCCCAGTTGCGACGGATGAGCGGAGCCCAGCCGGCGTCAAAGACGCGGGTGATCATGGTCAGCATCAGCATGCCGATCAGGATGGAGATCCAGAAGAGTGACCCGACGAGGACAGAGAGACCCTGGCGGTAGTCATGGTTGCCGGCGCCCTTGCAGGCGGAGAACCAGACGATGGCGAGGGCGACGACGCCGACGGCCAGGAATTTCTTCCAATGGGCGGTCAGGGCGTGTGGCGAAGAATTGCTCATATGCGAATTACTTGATTTGGGCCTTCACGGCGGCGGGCACGAGGTCGGCGGGGCAGTTCTGCGAGAGCTGCAGCGCACGTACATAGGCGACGACCGCCCAGCGCTCCTCGGGGGAAAGTTTGTCGCCATAACCCATCATCGTGTTCTTGCCATTGGTGATGACATCAAAGATTTGGCCGTTCGGATAGCCACGGATGATCGGGGCCTGCAGATTGGCGATGGTCACGATCGCCACATCGCCTTCGATTTTGGAGCGGGTCTTCATGATGCCGTTGCCGTCGGCGGCGAGGCCGTGACAGACCGCGCAATAGATCTGGAATTTACCACGACCCACTTCGAGGACGCGGTCGTTGATTGCGTAGTCCTGCAACTCACCCTTGGCCGTCGCGAGGGACTTAGCTGGGAAGCCAACCAAGAAAGCACCCTTGGCGTCCTTACCCGTGACAAAGGAAGGGTTGAGGGATTCGGTGCGGCGATAGTTCGGGGAGAAAACCTTGCTAGGCTCAAGCGCGTTGCCGCGGGCGACCGTGCCGGCCACCGGAGGGCGGGCGTCGCGGCCATCGGCGAAGAAAGTGTTCTCCCCCTGGGCCTTGTACTTGTTCTGGTAGTCCATGTCGTCGAAGACATAGACGGGCGTGTCCTTGGACTTCTTGCCCTGGAACCCGAGGAAGCTGACCATGGCGATGACAGCGACGGCGAGAAATGCGAGATAGCGGCTCATGGTTGCGGATTAGGCGCGGATGACGGTGATTTCCTGACCGCCGAGCGACAGGAGGAAGTTGCGGGAATCATCCAGATGGAAGCGCGGGTCGCGGGCCTCGAGCACAATCATGAACGTGTCATCGGAGACCCGACTGAACTGCGGGAGATCAAATAACGGATGGTGGTGGTGCGGCAGGCGGTTGAAGATAAACTGCCCAAAGAACGTCCCAAAGGCGGCGAAAAGAATCGTGCACTCGTAGATGACCGGGAACGGGAAGATGACACTCCAGTAAGGCTTGCCGCCGACGATGAGCGGGTAGTCGTAGGAGTTCATATACCAGGTGAGCAGACAGCCGGTGATGAAGCCGGTGATGCCGCCCAAAAGGGTCAGGCGCGGGACCGGCGAGCGGGGCAAGCCCATGGCTTGGTCCATGCCGTGGATTGGGAAAGGCGTATGCACGTCCCAGTTCTTCCAGCCGGCGTCGCGCACTTTCTCGGCGGCGTGAAACACGTCGGAGACATTGCGGAAGGTGCAGGCTACGCCGTGGATGCGTTCGTTGCGTTCGTTCATGGTCGGATCGGCGGCGGAAATCAGTGGGCGTGGGGGTCGGCCTGCGGCGTGACCATCTTCACCTCAGCCATGGGCAGCAGAGGGAGGAAGCGCACGAACAGGAGGAAGAGGACGGAGAAGAAGCCGAAGGTGCCGAAGAAGGTGAAGATATCCACGATCGTCGGGCTGTAATAACCCCAGCTGGACGGCAGGTAGTCGTTCGCGAGGGACGTGATGGTGATCACGAAGCGCTCGAACCACATGCCGACGTTGACGAAGAGGCAGATGATCCAGACGAGCGAGTGATTCTCGCGGACCTTCTTGAACCAGAAGAGCTGCGGAGTGATGACATTGCAGGACACCATGATCCAGTAAGCCCAGGCGTACTGACCGAAGGCGCGATTCACGAAGGCGAACTTCTCGAACGAATTACCGGAGTAAGCGGCGATGAAGAATTCTGTCGCGTAGGCGTAGCCGACCATCGTGCCAGTGGCCAAGATGATCTTACACATGTTGTCGATGTGGTACTGATTAATGACGTCGTGCAGGCGATAGATCGCACGCAACGGGAGCATCAGGGTCAGCACCATCGCGAAGCCGGAGAAAATGGCCCCAGCGACGAAGTACGGCGGAAAGATGGTGGTGTGCCAGCCAGGGACGTTCGAGACCGCGAAGTCAAACGAGACGATGGTGTGCACCGAGAGCACGAGCGGCGTCGAAAGGCCGGCGAGCAACAGGTAGGCCATTTCGAAGTTGGACCACTGGCGGTTACCGCCGCGCCAGCCCATGGCCAAGAGGCTGTAGAAGGCCTTGCGCCACCAGGTCGTCGCACGGTCGCGAATCGCACCGAGGTCGGGAATCATGCCCATGTACCAGAAGAGCGTGGAGACGGTGAAGTAAGTCGAGACCGCGAAGACGTCCCACTCGAGCGGTGAACGGAACTGCGGCCAGATACCGTTCTGATTCGGAATCGGGAAGAGCCACCAGGCGAACCAGACGCGGCCGACGTGAAAGAGCGGGAACAGTCCGGCGCACATGACCGCGAAGATGGTCATGGCCTCGGCGGCGCGATTAATGGAGGTGCGCCACTTCTGACGGAGAAGGCAAAGAATCGCCGAGATCAGAGTTCCGGCGTGGCCGATACCGACCCAGAACACGAAGTTGACGATCGCCCAACCCCAACCCACCGGGGAGCGCAAACCCCACGTACCCGTGCCGGTGGAGACAAGGTAACCGAGGCCGATGAACGTGAACGAAGCGACGAAGAGAGCCGCGACGAACATGACCTTCCACCAAAGCGGGGTCGGTTCTTCGACGATACCGCAGACCTTGTCGGTGATCCAGTGGAAGCCGCGATTGTTGAGGATCAGCGGCGAGCGCGGAAGCTCGGCTGGTCGAACCCTGTCGAGGATTGCGGGGCGCTCCTGGGAGCTGTCGTGGGCGTGAGCCATGGGACGGTAATTCGGTTAAGGGTTATTGGGCGTGCTTCTCAGCGCCGTGTTCGGGCTGCGCATGGGCTTCGCCGTGGGCGGGAGCACCATGCACCGTGCCGTGAGGCGCGGCCGAGTGACCTTCGCGACCGGCCATCTCCTTACGGGAGAGCGGCGTGAGGAGCGCACCAGGCATGCGCAGGTTGAGGTTACGCAGCTTGGCCTGATAAGTCGTGCGCGGACGGGTGTTGAGGTAGGTCAACGCACCGTAAGAACGGTTCGAAGCCTTGGCCTTGGAGACGCGCGACTTCGGATCGGTGATATCGCCGAACTCGATCGCGCCGGCGGGACAAGCCTGCTGGCAAGCGACCTGGATGGCGCCGTCCTGAATATTGATTTTGGCCGAATTGCGGGCGCGGACCTTGGCGTGAATCTTGGCCTCCTGGATGCGCTGCACGCAATAGGTGCACTTTTCCATGACGCCTCGCATGCGGACAGAGACGTCAGGATTCTTCTGAAGCTGAGGCAGGTCAGCCGGATCCTTCGGCAACTTCTCCGGCCCGAGAGGACCTTCGTAGTAGTGGCCGTCGACGCGCTTGTTGAAATCAAGGAAGTTGAAGCGGCGAACCTTATACGGGCAGTTGTTCGCGCAATAGCGGGTACCGATACAACGGTTGTACGCCATGGTGTTGAGACCTTGGTCGTCATGGACGGTGGCGTTGGCGGGGCAGACGGTCTCGCAAGGGGCGGTTTCGCAATGCTGGCAGGCGACACCCATAAACGTGACCTGCGGGTCTTCCGGGATGGCGTTGCCGGCCTTCTCGCGGCCGTCGAAGAAGTAGCGGTCCAGGCGGATCCAATGCATGTTACGTCCCTTCAGCACCTGATGGCGGCCGACGACCGGAATATTATTCTCGGACTGACAGGCGGTCACGCAAGCGTTGCAACCCGTGCAGGTATTGAGATCGATCGACATCCCCCATTGCTGGAGCTCCGGGAATTCGGTTTCATGCCCCTTCCAGACCGCTACGTTCGGCGCGGCCCCATGATTAGGATGTTCGTAGGCCGAATTACCGCGCGGGGTGGTGCGGGCTTTGTCGGCCGGCGACATCGCGCCGTCCTTGCCGTAAACGGCGGGTGCGTGTCCGTCGATGCCCAGCTTGGCGAAGGTCTCGTTTTTCTTCATGTCCTCGACACTGCCCTCACGGACGATGTCGCGGCCTTCCATCGACCAGTGATCCTGCATATTGCAGACCGCGACAGTGCGCTCGGTAATTTCGATCTTAGCCCCCGTGCGGAAGGCGGCCGCCGTGCTGCTGACAAAACCATAGACGTCGAAACCATTGCAAGTGCCGCGACCGGCGAGACTTTCATCGACGCGCGTGGCGACGCGGCCGGCGACCGTGCGACCGAAGCCGAGCTGCACACCGATCGTATTATCGGCGAGGCCCGGCATGATGAAGACCGGACCCTGAACGGTATAGCCGTCGACGGTAAGTTTGGCGACGTGGCAGATCAGGCGACCGGCGTCGAGTTGGTTGATATTACGGTTAAGCGCACCGATCTTGTTGATGACCATCTCCGTTGGCTCGACCGCGAGTTTAGCGGCCAGCTTCGGGCTGATGAGAATGACATTCTCCCAGCAGGTCTTAGACATCGGATCCGGGGCCTCGGCGAGCCAGCCGTTATTGGCATAGGAGCCATCGCCGGCGTGCACGCTCGGCAGGATGCGTACTTCCAACGAATCAAGCGAGAGAGCCGGGGCGGCGAGAGACTTGATCTGCTCGGCGCTGACGGCCGGCTTGGCGGCGGCGAATTCGGAATGGGCGAGCACGCCCTCGGCGAGCCAGGCGGCGAAGGCTTCGTCGGAGGCACTCTTCGAGAGCGAGTTGAACGTCTCGCGGACGAGCGCGTGGGCGTCTTTATCGGTACCGGCGAAAGGCGCGAGAACGTCGAGTTCGGTGACCGTCGCGAAAAGCGGGTCAATCATCGGCTGGACGGGCACGTAGGTGCCGTTGATGGTACGGCCATCCGACCAGCTTTCGAGGTAATGCGAGGAGGCGAGGACGGTTCCACCGGCAGCCTTAACCAGCGAAGAGGTCTCGTCGAACGCGGCACCGAAGTAACCGAGGCGAACGACCTTTTTCGCGGCCTTCACAGCTTCGACGAATTTCGCGTCGGACGGTCCGTCGTAGGCGGGGTTGCCACCAAGAATGATCAGCGTGTCGGCCGGCTTGGCGGAAAGCGCAGAGATCGCCAGCGAGGAAGCAGCAGGGGCGGCGACATACTTGACCGCGGCACCGAGGGCTTGGTTCGCGAGGAAGACCGCGCGATGAGCGTCCGCCGTGAGGTGATCGCCAGCGACGATGAGAGCGGACCCTTTCGCCTGCACGAGATCGGCGACGCATTCCTTGACCCAATGTTCGTCGACGGAGACGCCGGAGACTTTGGCCTTCAGCGCGGCACCCGACGCGTTGTTACCCGTCTGGGCGAGAACTTCGGCGGCGAAAAGCGCGGCGAGCGCGGAAATATGGGAGGTCGAAGCACGGAGACGGTGATCGGCGGCGGCGCCGGTCAGCGTGAAGGTCGATTCGACGACGTAGAGTCGGGTCATCTTCTCAGCCTGTTCAGCGCTGTCGGCACGTCGGGCGGAGGAGTAGGCGCGGGTGTCTTCGACAGTCGTGTCGTGCATGCCAAAGAAATCACGGTCAAGGCTCAGGACGCGGCGAGCTTTCGCATAATCAGGCAACACGCGCGCACCGAGGATGGCTTCCGCGCGATTTTGGGCGACGGGAGTGTATTCAATCCAGCGGGCCTTCGGATAGACGGACTTAAGACCAGCCACAAGGCGGGCGCGGGTCGGCGACGTCGAAGGACGGGCCAGGAAAGCAAGACCAGCGCCGGCATCGGCTTTAGAGGCAGTGGCTAAGCTGGCAAGGAGGGTGCGGACTTCGGCGACGGAAAGAGCAGCCCCGTTGGCACCGTAAGACGACTGCGCACGATCTGGATCGTACATGTCGAGCACGCTAGCCTGGGCGTACTTCGATGAGGAACCACCATTGGCATGATGACTCGGATTGCCTTCGATCTTGGTCGGGCGGTGCTGATGCGTCTCGACGAGAATGGGCTGATTGGCGAACTCGCCCGGGAAGGAGGAAGCGTAGAAAGTCGGGACGCCCGGAATCGTGTTTTCCGGCTGCTTCGAGTAAGGCAGGGTGTGGTTGCGGGGCTCGCGGCAACCGGCGAGGCCGAGGCCAGCCAGACCGAAGGAGGCACCCATGAGCATCAGGAACTCACGACGCTCGACGGAAGTGATGGCGGCGGCGCCGTCGACGAACTCGCGTTCGGCGCGCGTGCGGAACTCGGGCGTCTTGTTGCGCTCATCCAAGCTGCGCCAATAGGAGGGACCGACAGGTTCGCCGGGCTGGGCGACGGGGTGTTCGAAAACTTTCTTGCTCATCGAGGAAAAGGTAGGGGATTAGCGGTGGCAGCCCGAGCAGCTCTGGGGCGGGTTAACCTTCCAGTCGTGGACGAACTTCGTCCCCTGCTCGATCTGCTTGGCAGGCGATTCGGCCTTCCAAGCAAGGTCGGTGATTTTGTCGACCAGGCGCAGGGCGTTCTCCGGATTGCGGTGGCAATCGAGGCAGAACGACATGTTAAGAGCCTTCTGCTGGCCGACAACGGCCTGCTGGTCAATGCGACCGTGACACTCCACGCAGCTCACGCCGCGGTTCACGTGCACCGAGTGATTGAAGTAAACATAATCAGGCAACTTGTGCACCTTCACCCAGCGAATCGCGTCGCCCGTCTCCATGCTCTTCTTGACGAGTGCCAGCGCCGGGCTGTCGGGCTTCACCTGGCTGTGACAGTTCCAGCACGTATTCGTGGTGGGCACATTGGAATGACCCGACTTCTCGACGAAGTTGTGGCAGTAGCGGCAATCGAGACCTAGGACGGAATCCGGACCAGCGTGGAAGGAGTGATCGAAGGCCACCGGCTGATCAGGCGTGTATCCGACGTTCAGATACTTGTTCGTGGCGTACTCGTTGACCGCAGCCGTGACGACGACACCGGTGATCAACAGGCAGACGAGGATCTGGAAGGGGGCGGCATTGACGCCCCGGGAGAAGAAGTTCCCACGGGGGGCTGGGCGGTTGAGATAATCGAGGAGCTTGCGCATCGCGTTCGGACGAAGGGATTGACGGTTTTTTGACCGAAGAAGCACGAAAGGCGGACCCCCTTCGCAACCCAAAATTAAGGGGTTTTAGTCGCTTTTCAGGGGTTGCCTGTGAATCAGCACACGAAATCGCTGTGATTTAACTGTCTATAAGTATCTTAAATTGCTGTTCAATAATTACTTACAAACTTTTGAAGTATTCCAGTCATTTGGGCATGCCTAAAAGCCGCCAATGGCCGCTTCCGAACTATTAGACCAGCAACGGGAAAACCCCAGTTGGGCTTATCCCGTTACTGGATCTAAGTTAGGGCTCAATCAGTGGGTCAAGGACTTCGCCGCGCTCTTCACGAGATCGACAAAGCTCTTGGCCTCAAGGGCGGCGCCACCAATCAGGCCGCCATCGATGTCGTGTTCAGCCAGCAACGCGTCCGCATTGTCGGGCTTCATCGATCCACCGTAAAGAATCCGCATGCGGCCAGCGCCCTCGGCGCCGAACTGGGCAACCAGTAGCGAACGGATGAAAGCATGCACTTCCTGCGCCATGGCTGGGGTGGCGGTCTTGCCGGTACCAATCGCCCAGACGGGCTCATAAGCGATAATGACCTCTGCGGCCTTCCCGACGGGGACACCCGCCAGACCGAGCTCAACCTGGCGCTTCACTACGGCGTTCGTGGTGCCAGCTTCGCGTTCCGAGAGCAATTCACCAACGCAGAGAATCGGTTTCAGCGAGGCCGCCAGCGCGGCGTTGACCTTGCGGTTGATGAAAGCGTCGTCTTCGCCGAAGATACTCCGGCGCTCGCTGTGTCCGAGAATCACGTGCGTGACGTGCAAGTCGCGCAGCATGGCGGCGGAAATCTCGCCCGTGAAAGCGCCGCTGGGCTTGTCATGCATGTTCTGCGCGCCCACGGCGAGGTGCGTGCCTTCGGCGGCGGCGCTCACTGCGGAAAGCGCGGTGAAGGGCGGGCAAAGGACCATCTGGACGGCGGATTCAGTGCCGACCGCGGCCGCGATGGCCTTGACGAGTTCGGTGCCTTCGGTGGCCGTCTTGTTCATCTTCCAGTTACCGGCGATGAGGGGAGTGCGTTTGGACATGGTGATTATAAATCTGAGGGTTGTACGAAATGAGGGTGCGCAAATCAGGCGGAGAGAGCCGCGACGCCGGGCAGGATCTTGCCTTCGAGGTATTCGAGCGAAGCCCCGCCGCCCGTGGAGCAATGCGTCACCTTGGTATCAACGCCAAACTTCTTGGCCGCCGTGGCCGTGTCGCCGCCGCCGACGATGGTGATTGCACCGCGTTCCGTGGCCTTGGCCACTGCGGCCGCCATGGCCTTGGAGCCGACGGCGAACTTCTCGAATTCGAAGACGCCACAAGGACCGTTCCAGACCACCGTGACGGCGCGGCCGATGGCGGCGTCGTACAGCTTGATGGATTCCGGACCGCAATCCATGCCTTCCCAGCCGGCCGGAATACCAGACTGCATCGTGGCGGGCTGGGTGTTAGAATCAGGGGAGAATTTGTCGCCGCAGAGGAAGTCGACCGGGAGGGTGACTTTCACGCCACGGGCCTTGGCCTTGTCGAGCAGCTCCTGGACAATCTTGGCGCCTTCCGCATCGTAGAGCGAATTGCCGATTTCCATGCCGTCGCAGACCTTACGGAAAGTATAGGCCATGCCGCCGCCGATGATGATCTCGTCGGCCTTCTCGATGAGATTACGAATCAGCGGGATCTTATCGGCGATCTTCGCGCCGCCCAGGATGGCGAGGAGCGGGCGTTTCGGGCTGTTCAGGACGGTGTCGAAGGCCTTGAGCTCGGCTTCAAGGAGGAAGCCCGCGGCCTTGCGCGAGAGGTTCACGCCGACCATCGAGGAGTGGGCGCGGTGTGCGGTGCCGAAGGCATCGTTGACGTAAACATCGCCCAGACGTGAGAGAGAAGCCCTGAATTCAGCCACTTTAGTAGGGTCGGCCTTCTGGCTCGTGCTGTCCTCGAGCTTCACTTTGCCTTCTTCTTCAATGTGGAAACGGAGGTTTTCCAGCAGCAGGACTTCGCCCGGCTGGAGGGATTGAGCAGCGGCTTCCGCTTCGGGCCCGACGCAGGCGGCGACGAACTTCACCGGCTTGCCGAGAAGTTTCTCGAGCTCGACGGCGATGGGGCGGAGGGAGAACTTCTCGACGACCTTACCGTCCGGACGGCCAAGATGCGACATCAGCACCAGGGAGGCGCCGCCTTCGAGCAGGAACTTGATCGTCGGCAGGGCCGCCGCGATACGCTGGGTATTCGTGATGGCGCCGGTCTTCTTGTCCTGGGGGACGTTAAAGTCGACACGGACGAGGACACGCTGGCCCTTGACGGAGCCGAGTTCGCGGAGGGTAGGAGCAGGCATGGTGGTGAAAGAGAGCACAGAAAGGCGTAAGGCCAAGGGTGGGAAGAACAAACCGCCCAAGCCCTCGCAAACCCTCGTTACCACCCTCCCCTCCCACCAAAGCCTAAAACAAGACAGGCGGCCCACTTGGGCCGCCTGTCACGGAGGATTCTAAGCGAGGCTTAGAGCTTAGCCGTAACCTTGCCCAGAAGCTCGACGACGCGATTGGAGTAACCCCACTCGTTGTCGTACCAGCTGATGAGCTTGAAGAAGTTCTTGTTCAGCTCAATCGAGGAGCCGGCGTCGAAGATCGACGAGCTCTTATCGTGGATGAAGTCGGAGGAGACCACTTCTTCGTCGGTGTAGGCCAGGATGCCCTTCATGTAGGTCTCGGACGCCTTCTTGAGGGCGGCCTTGATCTCGGCGAGGGAGGTGTCCTTGACGGTCTTGACGGTGAGGTCGACGACCGAGACGGTCGGGGTCGGCACACGGAAAGCCATGCCCGTCAGCTTGCCCTTCACTTCAGGAAGGACGAGAGCGACGGCGCGGGCGGCGCCGGTGGCGGACGGGATGATGTTGATCGCGGCGGAACGGCCACCCTTCCAGTCCTTCTTGGAC
>SESF01028764.1_pt1 | contig 20261 bp, 21 predicted proteins | sample 3171521 | NCBI WGS metagenome assembly SESF01 (sample SAMN10866945, study PRJNA518727) | freshwater metagenome | biome: subpolar coniferous forest; feature: holomictic lake; material: water; isolation source: holomictic Lake 227, 6 m and 8 m depth | place: Canada: near Kenora, Ontario | collected...
TAAACCGAAACCGCTCTAACAAGCGTGCCGCTTGACCTGCTTCGCGCTACCGCGCGTTGCGGCGGCTTACGCACGCCGCTTCGGTGGGCTGGCGCCATTTGAAGCAGGGATGCGTTTCGCGGAGTGAATGCAGCCTCTCCTCCGTCCTGAGTTCCTGATTGGCCTTTCCTGATTTCCGCCGGGGCATTTGACAAACCGCCATCTCCGCGTATCGGTATAAATCCGCATTTGCGGATCATGGATTCACCGATGCGCCGCTATCTCGTCTTCACCTACTACGCCAGCCATCCCCTGGGAGGGTGGCACGACTTCCTGGATTCCTTCGCCAGTCCGCGCGAGGCTTTGGCGAACCTCCTCGACGAACCGGGCCGCTACTTCCAAATCATCGACCGCAACAACATGCGCATCGTCCGGCAGGGCCTGACCTCCTTCAAAGACTACGACCCCGCCGCTTTCCGGCGCGAGGAAGGCTGACCCGCCCGCCGCCGGATCTCCTCCAGCGCCCACCCGGCATGTTCCGCAATGAGCGGCTCCGGGTCGGCGGCGGCGACTTTCAACGCCGGGATGTCTTCGGGCGTCCCGGTATTGCCGAGCGCCACGCAGACATTGCGCAGCAACCCGCGCCACTTGACCCTCTTTATCGGCGAGCCCCGGAACAGCGTGCGGAATCCCTCCTCATCCAGCGCCAGCAGTTCGCGCAACCCGAGTTGCACGGCGGGCCGGGCCGCAAACGCGGCTTCGCGTGACGCCCGGGCAAAGCGGTTCCAGGGGCACGCGGCGGCGCAGGCGTCGCAGCCGTAAATGCGCCCCCCCACCAGCGGGCGGAGCGCCTCCGGGATGCTCCCCTTGTGTTCGATGGTCAAATACGCGATGCAGCGGCGCGCATCCAACTGGCAGGGGCCGGTCAGCGCCCCGGTTGGGCAGGCCGCGAGGCAGCGCGTGCAACGGCCGCAACGCTCCGGCAGCGGCGGGTCGGGCGGAAGCGCCAGCGTGGTGAGCACCTCGGCCAGGAAAAACCAGGTCCCCAGCTCCGGGTGCACCAGCATGGTGCTCTTCCCGTGCCATCCCACCCCTGCCAGCGCGCCAAAATCCCGCTCCAGCACCGGCCCCGTGTCCACATAGCCCCGCTGGACTCCGCCGTGCTCCTGCAAAAAAGCGTCGATGCGCCGCAGCTTCGGCGCGATCACGTCATGGTAATCCTCATTCCATGCATAGCGGGCGATCCGTTCTCCCGACGTCCCGGCTCCCTGAAAATAAGGGAGCGCCAGCACCACCACGCTTTGCGCCCCGGGCAGCACCAGCCGCGGGTCCGCGCGGCGCTCCGCGTTGCGTTCCATCCACGCCATTTCTCCGGCGCACCCCTCCGCAAGCCAGCGCCGGAACGCCCCGGCATGCGGCGGCGCGAGCGCCGGAGCCACCCGGCAGAGCGCGAACCCCAGGGAGCGGGCCAACTCCGACACCCCTTGCTTCAGCGCCTCCGGCCCCTTTACAGCCCCGGGTTCCATGACGGGAAACGCCGGCACGCCTCGGCGAGGATCGCATCGGCCGCCTGCGTGTGGGAATGGACGCTGGTATCCACCGTGAAATCCGCCGCCGCCTCATAGAGCGGCGCGCGCCCAGTCAACAATTGCGAAAGGGTTTCCCGGGGGTTGGGCGTGTGGAGCAACGGGCGGGTTTTGTTGCGCGAGACGCGCTCAAAGAGGACCTCCTCCCGCGCCGTCAGCAGCACCACAAACCCGAGCCGGTGGAGCAGCGCCACATTCTGCGGGCGGATCACAATTCCCCCGCCGGTGGAAATCACCGTGCCCCGCACGGGCCGGTCCGCCAGGCATTGCAGCGCATACGACTCGTAATCGCGGAAAACGTCCTCCCCCTTCCAGGCAAAAAGATCGGTAATCTGCATCCCCGCCGCCTCCACCACCATCGCATCGGTGTCCACGAGATGGAACCCGAGCTTCGTCGCCAAAATGCGGCCGATGGAGGACTTGCCGCTGCCCATGAACCCGATCAACACGAAGTTCAGCGCGGGGGCGGCGGGATGGGAGGGAGCGGTCATGGGAATGCGCCAGCGTAGGCGCTCCCACTCCCTGCGTCAACCGCCGCATTTGGCCGGCTGGTCGAACCGGAAGGTGCAGCAACCCAAATCCAGGACGGGCTCCCCGGCGCGGACTTGCAGGCGGAGATCCGGGGCGATGCCGCACGCGACCGTTTTCCCTTCCCGATGCGTCGTGACAATGCCCGCCTCGCGCAGGATGCGAACGTGTTTGGAGAGGTTATAACGCGAAACATCCAGCCGTTCGGCCAGGTCGCCCATGGCGAGCGGCGAGCGGAGGAGTTCGCCGACGATGCGCCAGCGCGTGGGGTCGGCCAGCGCCTTGAGGATCCGTGTGCACGGTTGGTTTTTCATGCCGGAGGAAGGGAGGCGGGAGTGGGAGCGGGACGGCGGAAGCCTTCACGGGCGAAGGCCGCGTGGACGGCCACGGCCAGATCGCTGCGAATTTGCCCCCATTGGTCGAAGCGCTCCGTCCACGCCGTCAGCTTGAACTGCATGGCGTCCGCCGCCCCCAGTTCGGTGAGGAGTGCGTTGGGCGGCGGCTGGGCGCATACGAGCGGGTGCGCCGCCGCGATGGTTTTGAGCAGCTCGATGACCCGGCACGGGTCCGCCCCCTCGGCCACGCTCACGGGAAGTTCGATGCCGCGCAGCCGGTTGGAGAGGGTCCAGTTGATCACCTGGTCGGAAATCAGCTTGCCGTTGGGAACGATGATCTCAGAGCCGTTGCCGGTGCGGATGATGCTGGCGCGGATGCCGATGCGGTCCACGGTGCCGGAGGTGGAGTCCATTTGCACCACGTCGCCGACTTTCACCGGGCGCTCGAAAAGGAGGATGACGCCGGAAACGAAGTTGTTGATGATGTTCTGCAAGCCAAAGCCCATGCCGACGCCGAACGCGCCGACGAGGATGTTGAACTTGGTCATGTCGATCCCCGCCAGCGCGGCCGCGATGTAAAAGCCGAAGAGCAGGACGGCGTAGTGGAGCATTGTGGAGACGGCGTAGGAGAGCCCCCGTTCCACGCGGACGCGCGGGTAGAAATCCTCCTCCAGCACAAAGCGCAGGAAGCGCGAAAGCAGGAACGCCCCCCAGACGACCGCCCCGAAGGCGAGCGCCTGGCCCAGCAGGGTCAAATGATCGTAGTCGCCATCCTTGCAGAGGAAACTCTGCAATTTTTCCCAAACCACGGACCGGAATCCCCGCTGGTTGAGCGTTTCCGAAGCCCAGAAGAGGAGCGCCGCCACGTCAAAAAGCCGGTGGGTGCGCTGCCAAAGAAGCGTCCGGTGGTGGCGGACCATCCGCAGCCCGGCAAGCGGCTGCGCGGAAAGCCCCCCCGCGATCAACCCGTTGGCGACGCGCGTGGCGGCGTAGAGCACCACCGCAAGGCACGCGCTCTGGAGCGCGGCGTCGCCGAGAAGATTGCCCAAATCCACACAGCCGACGGCGTTGGCCAGCAGCGCCGCCGCAAAGACGGCCAGGGCAACCTGTCCTCCGGCGCGGGTCACTTTCGCAAGGCGCGGGTTCTGTTCCCGGAGCTGGCCGAGCCGCCGGGAACGCAACAGCCACGCGGCGAAGGCAACGCCGCCCGCCATTTCGGCCAAAAAGAGGAACCGGGCCGCGATGGGCAGCGCCGTGGCGACGCGACGCCATTGGTCGAGGAAGTAGAAGACGACCATGGCGTTCAAGACCGGGAAGAGATGGCGGTCGAGCAGACGGCGCAGGATCAGCACCGCCGGGATGAGCGCGGCCGCCCCCCCCAAGGCCACCAGCAGCGGCGGCGCTTGCGGGTAAATCCCCTGCGCTGCCAGCAGAGAGAAGACGATGGCCATGGAAACGGGGGCCTCAAACACCTGCGCCGCGCGGCTCAAGCTCGGGTCGTCGCCGGTCCAGGCGCGCACCCGCCGCCGGGCCCAGAAGAGGACGCAGAGGAGCACGGCGAAGAGAAACCCGTGCAGAAGGAACGTGGCCGACATCCCCTGCGCGTAAGCGCCCACCGCCTGGCATTGCTTGGCCCACGCAACGCGGGTTTCCGCGCCAAGGTTGAAACCCGAATCGCTCCAGAGCGTTTTGCTCCAAAGCGTGGCGCTCCAAATGGGAACGCTCTCGGTGAGAAAGAGGCGGCCCATGGCCTGCGGACGCGCCTGTTTGATGCGGCCGATCATTTCATCCACCTGCAAGACCTGCTTTTGCGCGGGACCGAGCAAATACGCGAGTTCGCCCCGGAGTTTCTGCACGTCTTCCCAGTTCTTTCTGGCCGCCTTGCCCAGGGCGCTCATCCGTTTACGCAGCTCCTGGGGCGTCGCCGCCTCATTCGCCCGCTGGTTCCAGGTTTTCTGGAGCTCATCGAGGGTTTTGATCCGGGTATCGTAGCGGTCGGCCCGGTCGGTGAGGCTCTTGCGGAAGACGGCCAGCGCCTCGCTCTGGTCCTGCCAGCTCGCTTCCAGGTTCCCGACCACCTCCAGCGAGGGGCCGGAGGCGAGGAGCTTGCCGTCTTCGGCCAGCCGGTTGCCGATCTCTTTGTTGAGCGCAGCGGCTTTGGCGCTCACCGCGGCGAGCGGTGCCTCGGCGCTCAGCTCGGCATCGATCTTCCCGCGCTTTTCTTCGTCCAAAAGGAGGGCGGACGTCAGTTCGGCCAGCGAATCGGGCGTGGGGCTGACTACGGGGGAGACCGAGGGCCCGGGCGGCGCGGAACCGGCCGGGGCGGGGCTCTGCGCCTGAAGCGCGGCGGGGGCGGCGGACAGAACGGCAAGCGCCACGGCGGCTAGAGCGCTTCCAGAAAAGGTGAAGCTGAATCCTTGGGAGCGCCGAGGGTTGGTGCGAGGTTTTTCAAGCGAAGTGGCTGTATTTTCAATACTGCCCGAGCTTGAAACTCCCCGCAACGGCCCTCGCCGCCCCAAGAGGCGGCTACATATTTGATGGAATCGCTCCAGGAAGGTTCTGGAAAATAGCGGCATAAGAAGCGTGTATCCGGTGAACCGGCCCGGAAGTCAACCCGGCATTTCGCGCCGCCGGGCGAAAAAACGCGCATGGACACCCCCGGCGTTTCTTGTAAAAATTGCCGTCCCATGCAGAACCGGATCGACCAGACTTTCGAGCGCCTGCGCGCGCGACACCAAAGCGGCTTCATCGCCTACATCGGGGCGGGCGACCCGCATCTCGCCGCGACTGCCTCCCTCGCCCTCGCCCTGGAAAAAGCGGGCGTGGACATCCTGGAACTGGGCGTCCCGTTTTCCGATCCCGTGGCCGACGGCGTGGTGAACCAGCTTGCCGCGCAGCGGGGGCTTGCCTCCGGCACGACCCTGCACGGAGTGCTCGATTGCGTGCGCGGCATCCGCAAGCAATCGCAGCTCCCCATCGTTCTCTACACCTACATGAATCCGGTCTACCGCTTCGGGTTCAAGGAATTCCTGGCCGAAGCCGAAGCCGCTGGCGTGGACGGCGTGCTGCTGCTCGACCTCCCGCCGGACGAGGATTTCGGCGAATTTGACGTGCAGAGCAACGTGCGGCGCATCCGGCTCATCGCCCCCACCACGCCGCCCGCCCGGGTGGCCGAACTGGCCCGGCGCGCCGAGGGCTTCCTCTATTATGTCTCGCGCGAGGGCGTGACCGGCGAGCAGTCCACCATCGCCGACACGCTGGCCGCCGGGGTCGCCTCCATCCGGGCCGTCACCCAACTCCCCGTGGCCGTCGGGTTCGGCATCTCCAACCCGGAGCAGGCCCGCGAAGTGGCCGGCCAAGCCGACGCCGTGGTGGTCGGCAGCGCCATCGTCAAGCGGATCGCGGAATACGGCGCGTGCGCCGACCTGGCCGAGCGCGTGGCCGACTTCGTGCGCCCGATGGCGGCGGCGACGAAGGAGGGGTAGGACCGGAAGATTGACCCCATGGAGGCTCCGATGCCTCACGCGCACATCGAAACCCTCGACATGCAAAAAAAATTATTGTTCCATTCCGGCCTGTCAGGAGACCGTTGTAAAAAGACATAATCGCAATGCCTGTCCATTACCACTTAGGGAAATTCCCTCCCAAGGAGCTTGACTGGCCCAAGCTAATTCCATTGCTCGGTCCCGCAAATGCCGGATTGGCCCGTTATGATGGTTTGCTTTCCGCGATTCCCAACGCGCACATTCTTCTCACGCCCCTGACAACACAGGAAGCCGTGCTTTCTTCCAAGATCGAGGGGACGCATGTTACCATCGGGGAAGTTTTAGAGCTCGAAGCCGGTGGTGAGTCCGAGCAGATGACCCAGCCCAAACGGGATGATGCGGAAGAGGTGCTCAACTATCGCCGGGCCATGACCGCCTGCATCGAGGAGATGATGCATCGCCCGCTTTCCCAACATGTGCTAAGGACGGCGCACAACCTGCTCATGCAAGGCGTTCGGGGAAGAGACAAATCACCTGGAAGCTATCGAGATGAGCAAAATTGGATTGGTGCCAAAGGCTGTACGATCAAGGAAGCCAGCTATGTACCCATTGCAACGGACCACTTACAAAGTGGAATGGACAACTGGGAGCACTATCTGAGCAGCGCTGAGGAACTTGATACGCTCGTTCAACTCGCAATTCTTCATGTTGAATTTGAGGCACTTCACCCCTTTAAGGACGGCAACGGACGTTTGGGGAGAATGTTCATTCCTTTGTTCCTTTTTCAGCGGAAGCTCCTTGCCAGCCCGGATTTTTATATGAGCGGCTATCTTGAGGCAAACCGAGAGGAGTATCAGGAACGTCTGCGCGCGGTTTCCAGAGACGGCGATTGGACTGGATGGTGTGCGTTCTTTCTCCAAGGGGTCCGCCAACAGGCGGCAGAGAATGAGCGCAAGGCCCGGGCTATCCTTGCGCTCTATGATCGGGTGAAAACCCAGGTGGTTGACCTCACTCATTCCCAGCACGCGATCCGGGCCATCGACTTCATTTTTCACACCCCTATTTTCGCCTCACCCTCGTTCACGAATCATTCGGCAATTCCCAAACCGACAGCAGCCCGGATACTAAACATCCTCCGGAACAAGGGTCTCTTGCTCACGATGCTGGAGGGAAAAGGGCGGCGCGCAGGAATTTACGCGTTTCGGGAACTGCTCAACATTGCCGAAGGAAAGGACGTTTTTTAAGTCTCACGCATGAGACACAAAAGCTTTTGTGTCTCACTTTTTTTGATTTTTGAGACACAAACATGTTAGCGTTTAACCCGTGAGACACAAAAACGATCTTGTTCCTCTGTGAGCCGGTTTCAGATTCAGATACTCTGTTAAAAACAGTTTTTTCGTGTCCAAGCTGGAGCTTGGCAACAAGGGGAAATGACCTCACGCAAAGGAAATATCTTCCCCTCCCCGCGGCTCCGCGTCTTCCCCTACCCCTTCTTCGCGGTGCTCTGGATGTAGAGTTCGCGGAGTTGCTTGAAGTCCACGGTCACGGGGGAGTGCGTCATCAGATCGGAGCCCCGGTTGTTTTTCGGGAAGGCGATGACTTCGCGGATGCTTTCCGCGCCGCAGATGAGCATAACGAGGCGGTCGAGGCCCAGCGCGAGGCCGCCGTGGGGCGGCGCTCCGAAGCTGAACGCTTTGAGGAGGTGTCCGAATTTGACCTGCTGCTCTTCGGCGGTGACGCCGAGGGCATCGAACAGCTTGGCCTGCAACGCTTTCTCGTGAATCCGCAGGGAGCCGCCGCCGAGTTCCACGCCGTTGAGGACGACGTCGTAGGCGATGGCGCGCACTTTGCCGAAGTCCCCGGATTCCAGCAGCGCCACGTCTTCGGCCTTGGGCCGGGTGAAGGGGTGGTGGACAGCCACCCACTTGTTCTCTTCGGGGGTGAAGGCGAGGAGCGGGAAATCGACGACCCACAGGAAGTTGAGCGCGGTGCTCCCTTCGGTGAGTTTAAGCAGATCGGCGACGCGCAGGCGAACGCGGCCCAGGATTTCGCAAACCTGCTCCCATGCGCCCGCGCCGAAGAAGAGGACGTCCCCTTCCTCAAAGCCCATGCGCTCGGCCAGGGCCGCTTTTTCTTCTTCGCTGAAGAATTTGACGATGGGGGATTCCCATACGCCGTCTTTGAGCCGGATGTAGGCGAGGCCTTTTGCACCGAATTCGACCTTCACCCATTCCTCCCACTTTTTGAGCTGTTCCTTGGAGAAGGCGCTGGCGGCTCCCTTGGCATTGATAGCTTTAATGACGCCGCCGCCGTCGAGCACGGAGCGGAAGACCTTGAAGCCGGACGCGCCGAAGAGGTCGCTCAGTTCGGTCAGTTCGACGCCAAAGCGGGTGTCCGGTTTATCGGAGCCGAAGCGGTTCATCGCTTCGTTGTAAGGCATGCGCAGGAAAGGCGTGGGGATATCGATCCCCTTGGATTCCTTGAAGATGCGCACGAGGAGCCCCTCGACGAGGGCCTGGATTTCCTCCTCGGTGATGAAGGAGGCTTCGAGGTCGATCTGCGTGAATTCGGGCTGGCGGTCGGCGCGCAGGTCTTCGTCGCGGAAGCACCGGGCGACCTGGAAGTATTTTTCGACGCCCGCCACCTGCAGAAGCTGTTTGTATTGCTGCGGGGCCTGCGGCAGCGCGTAGAATGCGCCGGGGGTGAGCCGCGAGGGGACCAGGAAGTCGCGCGCCCCTTCCGGGGTCGGGTTGGAGAGAATCGGCGTTTCGATTTCGAGGTAGCCGTGCTCGTCGAGGTAATCCCGCGTGGCTTTGACGACCCGGTGCCGCACTTTCAGGTTTTGCAGCATCTCCGCGCGGCGCAGGTCCAGGTAACGGTAGGCGAGCCGGAGGTCTTCGTTGGCGACCTTGGAGTCGAGCGGGAAGGGCGGCACGTCGGATTTGTTGAGAACGCTCAACTGCGTGGCAATGATTTCGATGGCCCCGGTTTCGAGCTTCGGATTGACGGTCCCCTCCAGGCGGGCGGCGACGCAGCCGGTGATTTGGATGACGTCTTCGCCGCGCAGGTCGTGCGAAAGTCCGGCCACCTGCGGGTTCTCCTCGGGGCGGAAGACGACTTGCGTAATCCCTTCGCGGTCGCGCAGGTCGATGAAAATGACGCCGCCGTGGTCGCGGCGGGAGTTGACCCAGCCCGAAAGGGTGACGGTCTGGCCGATATGTTCTGGGCGAAGGGCGTTGCAGAGGTGGGTGCGGTACATGGCGGTAAAAAATACGGAAAAGGAATTAGGAAGCCAGGAAGCCAGGAGCGAAGGAAGGAGGCGGTCCCAGCAGGGCCGGGAGGTCTTTCAGCTCGACAAAGGCCTCTTCGCGCGTGGCAAGGGTTTTCAATTTGATCTGCGGCCACTCTTCGCCAATGACGAGGGCGAAGCGCGCTCCGGCCTGCTCGGCGGCTTGGAATTGCTTGCCCACTTTGGCGGGCGAAAGCGGATAATCGACGCGGCAGCCCCGGCCTCGCAACGCCTGGATGAGCCCCAGGGCGTCGGCGCGGCGGGCTTCGGCGGCGATGACGACGTAGACGTCGGCGGCGTGGCGATGGGCGATCCACGCTTGCATTTTCGCGGCGGCGGCGGGGGTGGCGGCGATCAGTTCGCTTAAAACCACGTCGCCCATGCCGAAACCGATGGCCGGGAGGGTGGTCTTCCCGTCGCTCATGACGCCGATCAGGTTGTCGTACCGGCCGCCGCCCGCGACGGCGCGGAGCGTCTTCTTGCGGTCAAACACCTCGAACACGAGGCCGGTGTAGTAGGCCAGGCCGCGCACGATGGTGGGGTCGAGCTGGTAAAAGCCTTTCAGCCCCCGGGCGTCGAGTTCGGCTGCGAGGGCGTTGAAGCGTTCGAAATGGGTGCCGGGGTTGGCGATGAAGGCGCGCACTTCTTCCAACGAAATCCCGAACGGCTGCAATTTGGCTAAAGTCGCCTCGGGCCGGTCGCGCTCAATCTTATCGACGATTTGGAGGAACTCGGCGAGCCGGGCTTCGTCGAAACTCCCGTGGGCGTCGAGAAAGGCTTTCCAGGCGTCGCGGTCGCTCACGCGGACGACGAAATCGTGGTGATCAAGGCCGAAGGCGCGCAGCATGTCGATGGCCAAGGATACCATCTCGGCATCCGCCGCGACCGAGGACTCACCCAGCAGATCGCAGTTGAGCTGCCCAAACTCGCGGAGCCGCCCTTTTTGCTGTTTCTCGTAGCGGAAAAATTGCGGGGCGCAGAACCACTTGATCGGCTTTTTGAAGTCGCGCTCGCGGGCGATGACCATGCGGGCCAGGGTGGGTGTCATCTCCGGGCGAAGCGTGACGTGGCGGCCCCCTTTGTCTGTAAAATCGAAAAGCTGGCCAACCAGTTCCCCGCCGCTTTTCTTCAGATAAAGCTCCACGGGTTCGAGCATCGGGCCATCGAATTCCACAAAACCATAGCGGCGCGCGACTTCGCGCCACGTCGCGATGATGTAATTGCGGCGCGCGCAGTCTTCCGGGTAAAAGTCGCGGAAACCGGGCAAAAGTTGCATAGGAATTGCGAGCCTATCCGCCTCGCCCGACAATTCAAGTTCGGAAAGCCAGAGCCTGGGAAGGTTTTTCTGGGAGGGCGCAGCTTCCTGGTTCATATTGCCCGGATGCAGCCGCAACTGACCGTGAACGAGATTTTTCTCTCGATCCAGGGGGAGAGCACCTGGGCCGGGCTGCCTTGCGTTTTCGTGCGGCTGACGGCGTGCGATCTGCGCTGCACTTACTGCGACACGGCCTATGCTTTCACCGAAGGCAAGCGCCGTCCGCTCGCGGAGGTGGTGTCCGCCGCGCTGGCTCTTGAGTGCCCGCTGGTGGAGGTGACGGGCGGGGAGCCGCTGCTGCAACCGGCCGCGCTCCCGCTGATGGCGGCGCTCTGCGACGCGGGCCGCACGGTGCTGTTGGAAACCAGCGGGGCGCACGACATTTCCCGGGTGGACCCGCGCGTGCACCGGATCATGGATTTGAAAACGCCCGGCAGCGGGGAAGCGGGCCGCAATCTGTGGGCCAACCTGCCCCATCTCACCCCGCGCGATGAGGTGAAGTTCGTGATCGGCTCCCGGGAGGATTACGCGTGGGCGCGGGAAAAAGCCCTCCGTTTCGATCTCCCCCGGCGCGTGAAGGCCGTTCTTTTTTCCCCGGTGTTTGGCAGGATCGAACCGGCGGAAATCGCGGGCTGGATCTTGGAGGACAAGCTCGGCGTCCGCTTCCAGCTCCAGTTGCACAAAGCCCTGTGGGACCCGCACCGCCGGGGGGTGTAAGGGGAAAGACGCGCAAGATCGCCTCAGGGCTTTTTCAACAGGCTGCTAAACTGCGGGAGGACAGGGCGAGGCCGGTTCTTCCGGGGTTTCCGCAACGGGTTCCAGAGAGGCAGATCCCTGGGTCACGGGCACTTCGGCGACGGGTTCCTCAAGGATGGGCGCTTCAACAGGCGTTGGGATCGCTTGCGCCTTCTCCGCGTCTCCCTCTCCCCGCGTCTCCGCGTCTTCCTTGGCTGCTTCCTTGGGCGCGAGCGGCAGTTCAAACGTGCCGTCGTGGAACTCGATGATGTGGCCGGAGCCGATCAACCAATGCAGGTCGGCGGCGAGGGCGGCTTTGAGTTTCGGGAAATCGGGCTCGGCTTCGTGCGGCTTGAGGAGGTGGTTGAAGAAGTCGGCCCGGGTGCACCGGGGCGAGGCCTCGACAATGTTGAGGAGGTTGGCGATGTGCTCGGAGACGCTCCGGGTTTCGGACCCGAAACGGACCGGCCGGACGCTGGAGACGTAGAGAATCCGCTTCCTGTGCTTCCAGATATGCAGCCCGGCTTCCTGGAAGGCAGGGCGCAGGTGGTTGACGGTCTGGGCGGGGAAGGAGCGCTCTTTTTCCCACGCGGCCCGGATGGCGTCGCGGATCTGGCGGTCGCCGACGTTGCGGCTGACGACGCCGCTCATTTCCAGGGAGCGCCCGGTGCGCACGCACGCTTCCAAATAGTGGGCTCGGAAGTGGGCCTCCACTTCCTGGAGCGACTTGAACTCCACCGGTTCGGCCTCCTGGGTGGCGCGGAAGACTGTCACGGTGCTGACCTGTTTTTTCCACGCTTCGATGACGGCGGGGTCGCTGACGACTTCGATCTGCCGCAGGAATTCCTGGAAATCGACGCGGCGGCTGAAGCGCGCCTCGTAGAGCCGCCGCAGGGCGGGCTGGTAGCCGTGGTGGTTGGTGGGGCCGAGCAGGACGCCGCTCAGGCGGCAGCGGGCAACGTTGGCATAGTTGCCCTTGGGGGGCTCGGTTTCCGTGGTTTCCTCCACGTAATACTTTGCGCGGCAGGCGCGGAAAGCTTCGCGCTCGGCGGCCTGGCGGCTGGGGGTCACCGCTCCCTCTTCGCCGACCTGGTAGAGCGGAATGGCCGGGGCGTTGCAGGTGACGCGAACGCGGTGGCGCTCCGGTTTGTTGAGGAACATGCGCCCGAGCCCGTAGAGCGGGTAGGCGCGATGGCTCGCCTTGATTTGCTTGGCCAGCGCGGCGATGCCGCTCGGTTCGGGCAGAAATTCAATATGCAGGGGCAGCGGGGTTTCCGCGGGATGGGGCGCTGCCGGGGGACGCGGACCGGCGGGGCGTTCCTGGCGGCGGTCGCCAGGGCGGCCCCCTCCCCGGGGGGCGCCGGGACGGCCACCCTCGCGGCGCGGGCCGCCGGGGCCGCGCTGGTCGGCGCGCCCTTGCGGGCCGCTGCCGGAACGGGGGCCGCGGTTTGGTCCGCCAGGACCACGATTGGGGCCGCCGGGACCGGTGCGGCGGGGGCCGCGATCGCCGCCGAAGCGGCGGTCAAAGTCGCGCCGGGGCTCCTCGCCCGCATAATCCGCGTACGGATTTTTGTCGGCGGGCTCTTTCAGCCAGTCGGGTAAAAATTTCAGGTCAAGGTCTAGAGGCGAGTCACTCATGGATGGGTGGGCAAAAGGGGTGTACGGCGGCGTTTAAAAACAGGAGAGTAAAGCAAGGCTGCTCCGGGCTCAATAGCGATTCGTTGTGAGGAAGTGCAAAATCTTTGTTGCCAAAGAGGCACGGGATCATTACTGGTGTGCGCACAAAAGATTTCGACCCAAACTTTAACCCTCAACCAAGGAAACCCAATATGTCAGAGAAAAGCATCGAAGAAAAAGTCAGAGACATCATCGTCGAGCAACTTGGCGTGAATCCCGAACAGGTGACCATCAACGCTTCGTTTATCGAAGATCTTGGCGCCGATTCACTGGACACCGTCGAACTCGTGATGGCGTTTGAGGAAGAATTTTCGGTTGAAGTCCCCGATGAGGACGCCGAGAAGCTTCAAACTGTTGGCGATGTCGTCAAGTACATCGAAGAAAAAGGGAAATAACCCCCTCGGAAAACACTTTTACAAACCACTCAACCCGCAGAACTTCTTTCTGCGACAAAAAAAAGCCACGAGCGACCCTCGTGGCTTTTTTGCGTTCCCCCCACCCCCGTCTGCGCGTCTCCCCTTCTTTTCCCTCATTCTTTCCCTGCCCCTGGGGGGTGCCTCGCAAAAAGATTGCTTGATTGCCGGGGGTTTGATTGAGTTTGGCTCTGGATTGCATATTTTTGCGGGCACCTTGTCATGACCACACTTTCTTCGACCGCTCGTCCGGTTCTTCGGAAAAAATCCCCGGCTTCCCGTTTTCTCCGTGCGCTGCCCTGGAAAACGGCGGGCCTCCTCGCTCTCTTGAACGCGGCGTTCCTCTCCCCTCTCTGCATGGCTCAAGGGGAGCCGCCCCGCAGCATCGACGTCGGCTCGCTTCCCGCGACGGTCGTCGATGAAGTCGTCATCCCCGTCCCCACCGAAGTCTTCGGCGTGCTCGACAAGCTCGGCTCGCCCAACTGGCACGAAGTGTTGCGGCCGGTGCAAACCGAAACCCTCGGCAAGCGCCCGCAAGTCGCCCTGCTCTTGGGCGCGACCATCGCCGAGGGCTTCATCGCCGTGGAGGCGCAGGAGCCCGAGGAGGTCAAAAAAATCGGCCGCCAGGTGTTGACCCTCTCCAAGGCTATCGGGGTGCAGAAATCCGTCATCAGCCGCACCAGCAGCATCATCGAAGCCGCCGACAAGAAAGATTGGAAGACCATCCGGCTCGAATTCGACGGCGCCTCCAAGGATGTGAAGCAGGCCATGATCGAGTTGGAAGACGCTCAACTCGCCCAGCTCGTCAGCCTGGGCGGCTGGCTGCGCGGCACCGAGGCGCTCACCCAGGTGGTCGCCAAAAACTACACCAAGGACGGGGCCGAACTCCTCCATCAACCGGCGATTGTCGAATACTTCGAGCGCAAGCTCGACGGGCTCAACCCGCGCCTGAAGAGCAGCGCGGTCGTCAAGAAAATCGCCCGCCAGTTGCCGGAATTGCGCAAATTGATTGAGCCCGCCGGCGGCATTACCCCTCAAAAGGTGGAAAAAATCCACGCGATAACCGCAGAACTGGTGAAAGCCATCTCTTCCCAGGAATAACCCGTGAAAACGATTGTCACCTTCACCCTCGCCCTTTTCCTCCTTCTCTGTGGCGCCCACGCGACCGTGGAAGACGCCTTGTCCTACGCCTTGCAGGCGGCCCACCCCTACCTCAAGGAAGGCTTCACCATCCGCGAGGATTATTGGGGCGGCGACCTGCCCGTCAAACAGCAAAAAGCCATCGTCCAGCAGCTCTTCAAAGGAAACGAATACTGGTTCTGGATGGGCACCGACGTGGCCAACGCCAAAATCTCCGTCCATATTTACGACGCCGAGGGGCACCTGGCCGAAGTGGAATACTGGAAGAACAAGCAACCCCACATGGCGGCGGCCCGGATCGTCCCGAAAGTCAGCGGCTCCTATTACCTGATCGTCGAAATCGAAAAATCCCCCCTGGAGCGGACCCACTGGGCCCTCGCCTACGGCTTCCGCTAGGCCAAAGAAAGGGGCTGTTTGCGTCTCCCGGGGAGGGAAACTCCGGGGCAGGCTTTCCCTGCCGGAGAGAGGGGTATTTCCCTGTTCCACCCCAAAATATGCTTTCGACTTTCCCCAGTTCCTGATTTCCTTTTCGTTTTCCTTTTTATGAATGCCGAATTTGATGTGCGTTACACGGCCGATCTTGCCCGGCTGCAACTGAGTGAGGAGGAGGCCGCCAAATTCCAGGCCCAGCTTTCGCAAGTGCTCGAATACGTCGAAAAGCTCAAGGCAGTGGACGTCTCCGGCGTGGAACCGATGGCGCACGCCAACCCGATTTTCAATGTCGTCCGCGAAGACGAGCCGCGCGATTGGTTCACCCCCAAGGAAGCGCTGGCGAACGCACCCCGGCAGGCCAACGGGCTCTTTGCCGTGCCCAAAGTGATCGAATAAGCCCTCCCCCCGCAATGTCTTCTTCGCTGACTTCACTTTCCGTCGCCGAACTCCAGGCGCACCTCCGCGCCAAGGCGGTTTCCCCCGTGGAGGCTCTCCAAGCTCTCCAGGCCCGCATCGCGGCCGTGGACGGCTCCCTGCACGGCTACCTGGCCCACGACGACGCTGCCGCGCTGGAAGCGGCCCGGAGCGCCGACGTCAGCCTCCCCCTGGGAGGCGTCCCCATCGCCATCAAGGACGTCATCAACGTCCAGGGCCAGCAATGCACCTGCGGCTCCAAAATATTGGAAGGGTTTGTCTCCCCCTACGACGCCACCGTCATCGCCCGGTTGAAAACCGCCGGAGCCATCCCCTTTGGGCGGACGAACATGGACGAATTCGCCATGGGCTCCTCCACCGAGAACTCCGCCTACGGCGCAACCCGCAATCCTTGGGATCCCTCGCGCATCCCCGGCGGCTCCAGCGGCGGCTCCGCGGCCGTCGTGGCGGCGGACGAGGCGTTTGCCGCGCTGGGAAGCGACACCGGCGGATCGATCCGCCAGCCGGCGGCCCTCTGCGGATGCGTGGGGCTGAAACCCAGCTACGGGCGCGTCTCCCGCTTCGGGCTCGTCGCCTTCGCCTCCTCGCTCGACCAGATCGGCCCGTTCACCAAGACCGTCCGCGACAGCGCCCTCCTGCTCAACGTCCTGGCCGGGCGCGACCCGCTCGACTCCACCAGCCTCGACGAACCCGTGCCGGATTACACGGCGCTGCTGGGCCGGGACCTCAAGGGCGTCCGGCTCGGGATGCCGAAGGAATACTTCATCGGCGGCACCGATCCCCAGGTGGACAAAGCCGTGCGCGACGCCATCCGGCATTACGAAAGCCTCGGCGCGGAAATCGTCGAGATCTCCCTCCCCCACACCGACTACGCCGTGGGGGTCTATTACATCATCGCCACGGCCGAAGCCTCCGCCAACCTGGCGCGCTTTGACGGCGTCCGCTACGGGTACCGCGCGGCTGAGCCGGAGAACATCATCGACCAATACCGCCGCACGCGGGAGGAAGGCTTCGGAGCGGAGGTCAAGAGGCGCATCATCCTCGGCACCTACGTATTGAGCAGCGGCTACTACGACGCCTACTACCTGCGCGCGCAGAAAGTGCGGGCGCTGATCAGGGCGGACTTCACCCGCGCGTTCGAACAAGTGGACGCCATCATCTGCCCCACCTCGCCCGAGCCCGCCTTCAAAGTGGGCGATCGGAGCGACGACCCGCTGCGGATGTACCTCGCCGACATCTTCACCATCGCGGTCAACCTGGCGGGGGTCTGCGGCGTCAGCATCCCGTGCGGCTTCGCCCAGCGGGAGGGAGTTCCCCTCCCCGTGGGGCTGCAATTGATCGGCAAGCCCTTCCGCGAAGCCGAACTGCTCCAGATCGCCCACGCCTACGAACAAAGCACCCCATGGCACACGGCGCGCCCCCCTCTCGGCTAAAAAACCCTTTTCCCCGGCACCCTTTCTCCGCTTTATGAGTGTTCTATTATTTAAGCGCTTCCTGGCCAAACCGTTCCAGGTCGCTTACATCCTGCCAAGCTCCAAAATCCTCACCCGCAGGGTCGCCGCCAAGTGCGACTTCTCGCAACCGCGCATCCTCGTGGAACTGGGGCCCGGAGAAGGTTGCCACACCCGGGAAATCATCCGGCGGATGCACCCCGGATCGCGCCTGTTTCTCTTTGAAATCGACCCCGTGCTGGCCGAACACCTCCGCAAGCAATTCGCCCACGATCCCCGGGTGGAAGTCCTGCAACAGGACGCCGCGCTGCTCAAGGAGGAACTGCAAAAGCGCGGGCTGGAATACTGCGATTACGTCATCTCGGGCGTTCCCTTTTCCATGTTCGACGTGCCCACCAAAAAGCGGATTCTGAATGCCGTATACGCCTCGCTGGCCCCTACGCCCCTCTCCGCCTTCGTCATCTACCAGTGCACGCACGAGTTGAAGCGCCACGCGACCATGTTCGCCCGTGTCCACTCCGAGTATTGCCTCTTCAACCTCCCCCCCATCTTCGTCACCGTGTACCACAAGATGGCGCTCAACGGCCAGCCGCAGAAGCACAACGGCGCAAACCACAAGGAAGCCCCCTGCTGCTGCTAGAGCGGTTTTTATCGCCCTGGAACCTCCGAGGCGGGCGGCGGGGGAACGAAAAACGCAAACCGCCACGCGCCATGCACTTGCTGCAAGCCGGCCCGGTAGCCCCGGTAGTCGGGGTCATACGTCACTTCCGCCGGGGCGACCATGAAATTGCCGCTCGGGACAAATTGCTCCCGCAGCACCAGTTCCACTTCCGGCCAGAGATTGTTCCGGTTCCAGTAATCAAAAACGCCCGCGCCCTCCCCGTCCGCCTCCCAGCTATAGCCGAAATTGGATGTCATCATCGAGGCGAGCATCTGCACGTCCCGCTTCGCCACCGCCTTGCGCAAGCGCCCCTGGAAGGCCTGGAACGAGGTGTCTCCGCTCACGTCCTCCATGTCGGGTTTCTTCGGTGCTTTCTTCTTCAGCGAGGCGCATCCGGCCAGCCCTCCCGCGGCAATCGCCAGCACGGTGGCCGTCGTCCAGATCAACAAGGGGCGAAAATACGTGGGCATGGGAAGGACTTAACCGCCGCCAAGGCTCCTTGGAAAGGGGAATTTTGCGCCGCCTGGGCAAAACGGGGGATTTCACTTGCCGGGGCCCGGTCGGTTGTACATCCTCCATGCCCATGTCCTCCAAACATATCACCCCCACCCTCCAGGCTTCCGTCATCTGCGAAGATGTGCGGCAGGAAAACAACGGCATGCAAACCCTCGTGGGCGTGCTGAACGTCATCCCGGCCGCCAACGTCCCCGTGGGCCTTCTCAAGTTGGCCATTTGGGCCCGCTGGGTCGGCGGAAACGGTCAGTTCAAACAAACCACCCGCATTCTCGGCCCGGACGGCACGACCGCCTTGGGGGAAGCGGCGGTGGAGTTTGCGTTGAAGGACGTCATCGGCCAGGCCACGAACGTCAACTTCTTCGCGGGGATCCAGTTCAAGGAATTCGGAACCTACACGGTCGAAATCTCCCTGGACGGCAAGAAAGCGATCCATTACCCCTTCCACGTCCTCCAGATCCAGCAACAAGGCCCGGCTCCCGCCCCGGAAGCATAAGCAATTTTCGCCAGTCTCTTTTCGCAAAGGCCCCGCGCGCACCTCGCCCGGGGCCTTTGGCGTTTCCAGGCTTGCCTTGACCGCGTGATCCAGTATGAAGGCTGGGTGCGTCCAAGGAGATTCTAGCAATGGAAAAAACAATCATAGGGTATATGGCTCTTGGGCTGCTGAGTTGCTTTAACCTTGCTGCTCTCGCCGCCGAGTCCGCGGCTGGTTCGCAGGGTGTGTCCGGGAGTGTGAATTCCCAACCGGATGAGGTTCTCCGCCTGTGGCCTGGCGATGCGCCGAACCTGCTTCCTGACCGGGAGGCGGAAGTAGCCGATGAAAAAGGTTTTATACAGCACACCTCGGTTCCTGAGCTCTTTGTTTATCTGCCGAAGAAGGAGCAAGCGCGCGGCACGGCGGTGATCATCTGTCCCGGTGGCGCCTATGCCGGCGTGGCTATGCGGGCGCACGTGGAAAACGCCTTGCAGATGTTCCATGAACAGGGCATTGCCGTCTTTGGGCTCAAGTACCGGACCAGCTACGGCAAGAACGACCCGGAAGCGGATGCATTGGCCGATGGCCAAAGGGCGCTACGGATCGTGCGCAGCCGGGCCTCAGAGTGGGGGATCGACCCGCACCGCATCGGTGTGCAAGGTTATTCCGCAGGAAGCCACCTCTGCCTCAATTTGGCCAGCCGATTTGACGAAGGCCAACCTGGCACGCCCGATCCCCTGGACCGGTTCAGCAGCCGGCCCGACTTCGTTGTGCTGATGTGCCCCTGGCCCTACAAGAAACAAACGGCGGAGTATTTTCCACTGAGCTGCAATACGCCGCCGGCTTTCATTGCCAACGCTCGGGATGACAAGGACTGCTTCTCCTTGGCCACGTCCGTCGACAACCGGCTCAAGGCCCTGGGCGTTGAGGAAATGCTCTTTATCGTCGAGACCGGAGGCCACGCCGCCTTTCACCTCGGCTTGTCCAAGGGCTTGGGTGGAGAGTGGCCTAAACACCTCATGCCATGGCTGAAGAAGATCGGGATGTTGAAATAGCATTTAATGAAGGAAAGGAACGGGCGTGTGTCTATCGGAAAACTTGTAAGACTAACCATTATTGCCATGTTGCTGGCCGGGACGCCGGCTCTGGAGGCGGATGATTTGGAATGCGGATTCCAAAACCCGCCCGAGAGCGCCAAGCCGCAGACCTGGTGGCACTGGATCAACGGCAACATCACCAAGGAGGGGATCACGGCCGATTTGGAGGCCATGAAAAAGGTCGGTCTGGGCGGAGCGGATATATTTGCCGTGAGCACAGGGATCATCCCCGGCCCGGTCAAGATGATAACGCCAGAATGGTCCGCGCTGGTGACGCACGCAGCCAAGCTCACCGCCGGCAATGCAGCCGAGGTCGTAGAGGCGCCCTCCGCCCACGCCGCCGAAAAAGCCGCCGGCCAGCAGACGCTCAACATCGAGTTCCCCGCGCCGCCGAAAAGCCATCCAAGTCCATTCCGCCGAATAGATTGGCGCTAAGGACACGAAAAACATGAGGCCCACACACGTCCCAACTTTTAAAAACTCCGGCAAATTTTTCCGGAGGGACGCAGTGGCTATTTATTCAGCGATTCCTTAGTAGCAGCCTGTTAGAGCAGCTTCCAGGTTCTACCGTCGATGTCTTGGCGACACTATTTAGAGCGGTTTAATTTTTTCTGTAGCCGCGCTCGCAAAAAGCGTTTGTGTGAACAGCCCACTAGACCATCTATACGGTTTATTTGGTAAAATTGGCAGAGGGTTTCGCTTTCGCGTCCCATGG
>SESF01014087.1_pt1 | contig 20250 bp, 17 predicted proteins | sample 3171521 | NCBI WGS metagenome assembly SESF01 (sample SAMN10866945, study PRJNA518727) | freshwater metagenome | biome: subpolar coniferous forest; feature: holomictic lake; material: water; isolation source: holomictic Lake 227, 6 m and 8 m depth | place: Canada: near Kenora, Ontario | collected...
AACAAGAATTTTGGCACACTAAAAAGGATTGGTACGTTATCCAAGACCATTTTCATACGTGACGGTGGCGTAACCACCAAGATATTTTTCATGCCGGCCGGCAACGGCTGCGTGACGATTAAAAAGGAATTTGTTTTATAAGGTATAAACAATAGCATCGTACCGGTGCGTCCGGCTTTATTCGCCGCGTGAGGTCACGCGGCGAAAACTCTATTCCGCATAAGTTACCATGATTTTTTTCCGTTTGATTTTTCAACTCTTCCATGTTACACGTGAACCACGTGCGAATCAGGAGGGTTTCCATTGAAACAAAATATCACCATCAGCCTTGATAAGGACATGATCCGTGCAGGCAAGATGATCGCGGCTCAGCAAGGGACATCGCTGAATCGGATGTTGCGACTGGAACTGGAAAGAATCATCCAGAACGTAAGGCAATACGATATAGCGAAACAGAAGGCAATTGCCGCGATGAAGGCGGGCTTTAATTCCGGGATGGATCGCTACCCTTCAAGAGATGAACTACATGAAAGATAGGATATTTGTGGATACCAATATCCTCGTTTATGCGCACGACTTAAGCGCCGGAGATCGCCATGCCAAGGCTTCCGCCATAATGGAAAGCCTGTGGGAAGCGCAAACGGGGGTTATCAGTACACAGGTGCTTCAGGAGTTTTATGTCACCATCACGCGCAAGATCAAGAATCCTTTGAAGCTGGCTGAAGCACGAGAAATTATCCGGAATTATCTTGCATGGCCCGTGCAGGTCAATGATCCGGAGACGACTATCCGGGCTTCTGAAATCGAGGAAAAGAACGGTATCTCTTTTTGGGACGCGCTGATTGTTGCCGCTGCGCTGCGTCTGCAGGCGGGAAAAATAATCTCAGAGGATCTGAATTCCGGGCAGATCATTGAAGGCATCCTGATTGAAAATCCGCTGGCACGATTGTAGAAACTACTCACCTTCGTACAGGCCAAAATTGTGGTTCATTCCCTGAAATACGTAACATTATCAGGTTCATAGACTTTATCTGACTGTGCCACCGGCCAGTAAAATGAAATTTCAGTTAAAATTTCTTGAGTAATGATTTTAATGCTGGTATGACATGCCCGTTGTTTTGAAAAATTATTTTAAGGATGGTTACTTATGCAGAACCCTAACTTTAGTTCCGGCCCTTGCAGTAAGAGGCCAGCATGGAATATTGACGCGTTGAAGGGCGCCACAGTCGGTCGCTCTCACCGTTCCGCGCTGGGTAAAGAGAGAATTGTCAAATCCATAAGCGAAACAAAGAAAGTATTAAATATTCCGGCAGATTATCTGGTAGGCATCATGCCGGCTTCAGATACCGGCGCTTTTGAATGCGCCATGTGGAGTCTTTTGGGTCCCAAACCAGTTACCGTATTGGTCTGGGAAAGTTTTTCCGAAGGCTGGGCAACAGACATCGCCAAGCAACTCAAACTTAATCCTAAAGTTCTCAAAGCGGATTATGGGAAAATTCCTGATTTAAAATCTGTGGACTGGACAAACGATGTCGTGTTTGTCGCCAACGGCACAACCAGCGGCGTCAAGCTACCGGACTACAACTGGATCCCGGCTAACCGCGAAGGGCTCTCGCTTTGCGATGCCACCAGCGCCGCCTTCGCCATGGAAATAGACTGGAGTAAGATTGATGTTTTGACTTTTTCGTGGCAGAAATGTCTCGGTGGTGAAGCCGCGCACGGTATGATGGTTTTAAGCCCCAAAGCCGTTGCCCGTCTGGAATCTTATGATCCGCCCTGGCCCATGCCAAAAATCTTCCGCCTCAAGAAAAGCGGTAAAATCAACAAATCTATTTTCGATGGTGATGTCATCAATACTCCCTCCATGATTTGTGTTGAAGATTATCTTGACGCACTCGATTGGGCAGGTAAAATCGGCCTTGCGGGTCTCATCAAAAAAAGCCAGGCCAATCTGAAAGTTGTTGAAGACTGGGTAGCCAAAACAGACTGGGCGGAATTTCTGGCTGCCGATGCCAAAACTCGTTCTAACACATCCGTTTGCCTGAGTGTGACAAGCACCAAAGTCAATGCGCTTGCGGCGGATGAAAAAGGTAAATTCCTGAAAAGCATCGCTTCAGACTTGAGCAAGAAAAATATCGCCCATGACATCAACTCTTACAAAGACGCGCCTGCCGGGTACCGTTTCTGGTGTGGTCCGACAATTGAAGAGGCGGATCTCAAGATCGCGCTTGCGGAGCTGGAAAAAGTTTATGCTGAAAAAGTTAAAAGCCTCTAATTATTATTAAGGAGAAAGATATGAAAAAAGTATTAGTCAGTGATTCGATGGCACCCGAAGTTGCGGAAATATTAGGCAACGCACCGGGGATTAAAGTTGACGTCAAAACAGGCATGAAGCCTGAAGAATTAAAAGCGGTGATCAAAGACTATGACGCGCTGATTGTCCGATCATCTACCAAAGCTACAGCAGAAATAATTGAAGCGGCAACAAAGCTTTCCGCTATCGGCCGCGCAGGCGCAGGTGTTGATAATATTGATATCCCCGCTGCCAGCAAACGCGGCATTGTCGTGATGAACACTCCCGGCGGAAACACTGTGACGACAGCCGAACATGCCATCGCCATGATGGTGTCCCTTGCCCGTAAGATACCCCAAGCCACCGCTTCAATGAAAGCAGGCAAGTGGGAAAAAAGTAAGTTCATGGGTAATGAGTATTGCAACAAGACGTTGGGCATCCTGGGGCTCGGTCGTGTCGGCGCTGTTGTCGCTGATCGTGCCAACGGTCTTAAAATGAAAGTAATTGCCCATGATCCTTTCATTTCTCCGGATGTTGCCGCGCAAATGGACGTGACGCTTGTCAGCCTTGATGATATTTATGCCAACTCTGATTTCATCACGGTTCATTCACCTCTTTCCAAGGAAACAAGAGATCTGGTCAACGCGGATTCGTTTGCCAAAATGAAAAAAGGCGTATTCCTGATTCACTGCGCCCGTGGCGGAATCGTCAACGAAAAAGCTCTTTATGACGCGCTTAAATCCGGTAAAGTTGCCGGCGCGGCAATTGACGTTTTTGAAGAAGAGCCGACTAAAAATATGGAATTAATTGCTTTGGATAATGTTATCTGCACGCCGCATTTGGGCGCGTCCACCGATGAAGCACAGGTAAGCGTTGCTATTGCTATCGCTCATCAGATTGCCGCCTACTTTGCCACAGGCGAAATTAAAGGCGCGGTCAATTTCCCCTCTGTCAGCGCGGAAATAATGACGGTTATCCGGCCTTATCTTGATCTGGCCGAAAAGCTGGGGACATTCCAGGCGCAATTAATCACCGGCGCCATACAGGAAGTGAAGATCGAATACAGCGGAGAAATTCTCAATCACAATGTCGCCCCGATAACTATTTCTCTGATCAAGGGCCTGTTGGAACCGGTTTTAACCGAAGCTGTCAATTATATTAATGCTCCGATTATTGCCAAAGAAAGAGGCATCAAGGTTATTGAATCTAAAAGCAGTGAAATCAAAGATTACACCAATATGATTACGCTGAGTGTAAAAACATCAAAAGAGACAAGCATCACTGCCGGTGCGTTATTCGGCAAACATGATCCGCGAATTGTGCGCATTAACGAATTTTCCGTGGAAATCGTTCCCGAAGGCTTCATGCTGGCAGTATCCAATGACGATAGGCCTGGTGTTATTGGAAATCTGGGAACCACTCTTGGTGAAAATAAAGTAAATATTGCCCGCCTGCATTTAAGCCGTGATCCTCAGGCAAAACAAGCGCTGGTTATTTTAAATACTGATTCGGCAGTGGGCACTGATGTTTTGGAAAAATTGCGGAAATTGCCCCATGTAACCTCCATCAAACCGATCAAAATGTAAGGATTATTTATGTCCAATGTTGCAGTTGTAGGCACTCAGTGGGGCGATGAGGGCAAAGGGAAAATTGTTGATTTATACACAGAAAAAGCGGATGTAGTTGCGCGTTTTCAGGGTGGGAATAATGCCGGCCATACGCTGGTTGTTCAAGGTCGAAAAACTATTTTGCATCTGATTCCTTCAGGAATTTTGCATGACCATAAAATTTGCATTATCGGTAATGGTGTTGTTTTTGATCCCGTTGTTTTTCTTCAAGAAATAGAGGAATTGCAGCAGGGCGGACTTTTACCGCCCAACACTAAGCTTTTTATCAGCGAAAAAGCTCATTTAATCATGCCTTACCACCGCAGCATAGATCAGGCACGTGAAGCCAGGGCATCTGGTAAAAAAATCGGCACGACAGGCAGAGGAATTGGTCCGGCATACGAAGATAAAGTTGCCCGAACGGGAATCCGTGTGGGTGATCTTTATGAAGAAGATTTGTTCCGGGAGAAATTGCGACAAAGCCTGGAAGAAAAGAACTTCTTACTGGTAAATTACTTTAAGGATAAGCCGCTTGACGAGAAAGAAATAGCCACCCAATATTTAGCCTATGCCCAAAAGATCAAGCCTTATGTGGCGGATACTTCACTAATCCTGGATCACGAAATAAAACAGGGAAAGAAAATTCTTTTTGAGGGAGCACAAGGTTCTCACCTTGATGTCGATCACGGAACGTATCCTTATGTGACTTCTTCCAATACAGTTTCCGGCAATGCTTCCTGCGGCAGCGGCATCGGGCCTAATGCCATAAGCACTGTAGTAGGAATTTGCAAAGCATACACCACAAGAGTCGGCGAAGGCCCTTTTCCCACAGAATTACAAGACGATATCGGCAATCACATGCAGCAGGTAGGCCAGGAATTCGGCGCGACAACCGGCCGTAAACGCCGTTGCGGCTGGCTGGACATGGTACTTGTGCGTCAGGCAGTTCGAGTCTCGGGTATTACCGCGCTGGCCATTACTAAACTGGATGTTTTAACCGGTTTGAGCAAACTGAAAATCTGCGTCGGCTATAAATCCGCAAGCGGTGAGTTTTCTTACGCCGCACCGGCCAGTATGCGCGTGCTTTCTGCGTGTCAACCAATTTATGAAGAATACGACGGCTGGAAGGAAAATATTCTTGACGCACGCGATATAAACGATCTGCCGGCCAATGCCCGAAAGTATCTGAAGCGGTTGGAAGAACTGGCGGAAGCCAAAATTGTTCTTGTATCCGTGGGCGCAGGACGCGAGGAAACAATACTTCTGGAAGATCCTTTCCATAAATGACTTATTGTTCTTGACACACGCCGCCCTAGCTGCTAAGAGGGCAGGTTCAAAATAATCACTCAGACGGGCTGTTAGCTCAGCGGTAGAGCAGCGGACTTTTAATCCGTTGGCCGAGGGTTCAAATCCCTCACGGCCCACCAACAAAATCAAGGGGTTACAAGCCACAAAGATGGTTTGTAACCCTCTTTTTTTGGCTATTGTGATAAATTTGCGATAACCGGTTTACGGAGGTTATCCATAACCTCAATGGCAGACCTGAGAGTCTCAGGATAATGGTGTGCATATCGTTGAACCATAGTAATACTTTCCCATAGCAAAGCATGAAAGAAAACTACCGGACATAAATTGAATTATTTTTTGTCCGGTAATAAAGTATAGTCAAAACTGCATAGTTGACAAATAGTTCAATTTGTTATCTGCTTATTTTGCGAAAATCATTAGGAGGAATAAATATGCGTAAAGGCATCTGTAAAGGAATAGCGATAGTATTGTTATTAGCAATGTCAATTTTATCTCAGTCATGCACCGATGCTAAATGCCTAGCAGATAAAACAATATGCACATTCGATTGTCCGTCGACAATTGGATTGAAGCAAGCTTGTGAACAAAAGTGCAATCTTTTATATGACATTTGCAGAAAATAAAAATGATACTTTTGTGAAGGATGTTCATTAAGCGTGATCTAAAAACTCCATCACTTTTTTTGAAAGGGGTGCTTCCTGAAGTCAATAGAAATGAGATTACAAGAGATATAGAAGCTTCAAACAGTATTCATCGATGTAAAAAATACGGTTCCTTTTTAGTTCCGCCTTAGGTAACATTTAATCTTGAATGAGCACGGCAGGATGTTGCCGGCAAGCCAGTAATAAAGTCAGAGGCTCCAGAATTAGATATTTTTATTTGTAATTACCATTGGTTGTTTCTCTCCCAACATCGGCATATTCATTGGTCATTTGGTCGCTATCCCAGGCATGATCATTGAGAGTGGGGTTGACTTCTCTGTCGCTTGTCAGCAATTGTTCTTGAAGTTGAATCTGCTCGCGGGTATTAAAAATATATGTATCCTGATTATGCCGGTGTTGTGCAAGCTCATGCATTGCCGCTTCATCATATTTGATAAAGTTCTGGCCGGCGCGCGTCGCGCTATATTTGCGAACACCCAGTTTGACCAGGACATCAATACCGAGCCGCACGGAGGTGTCTAGCGATTCGCGATAAATATCTTTAACTCCCATATCGAGAAGTTCATAGGCATCCAGGCGGCTTTTGGCACGCACCATTATCGTAAGATGGGGAAATAATTTTTTCGTTTTTTCAACCAGATCAGAATTAGTTTCTGGTGAATCAATCGCGGCAATCAGAACTTTCGCCTCCTCGGCGCCGGCTGATTTGAGAATATCAATACGTGTCGCATCCCCATAGAAAACTTTAAACCCCATTTTTCTTAACAGATCGACACGATCAGAATCATTATCCAGAATTGTCGCAGAAATTCCGTTTGCCCGCAGAAACCGGCCAAGAGTAGAGCCAAAATGCCCGAACCCGGCAATTATCACGGGATTGGAAACATCAATATCATCAGCTTCTTTTCCTTCATTTTCTTTAGTCCCGCAACGTGGCTCAATAAACCGCTCATTGACAAGCAGCAGCAAAGGCGTGACCGTCATGCTGATTGCCGTGACACCCATCAATATATCTGTCCACTGAGAGGATAGAATATTGAGTTGGGAAATAAAGGAGAAGAGGACAAAGGCAAATTCTCCCACCTGTGAAAGCCCCAAGGCAAATAAAAGATTTTGATCAAAGCTCAGCCGCGAAAGTTTTCCTGTAAGAAATAGCACACCGGCTTTGATTCCGACGATTCCGCAAACCAGGGCAGCGATTCTTAATGGATTGTTGAAAATCAGACTAAAATTAATCGAAGCGCCGACGGAAATAAAAAACAAACCAAGAAGGATTCCTTTAAACGGTTCAATGTCGCTTTCCAGTTCATGCCGAAACTCGCTGTTGGCCAGCACTACGCCTGCCAGAAAAGTCCCCAGCGCGGGGCTCAGGCCCACAAGCATCATGACATAGGCGGTACCGATGACGATCAGCAGCGCCGCAGCGGTGAACAATTCCCGCAAATGAATCCGGGCAATAAAGCGCAGGAAGGGGACCATCATCAAGCGCCCGCTCAGTATTACCAACCCCACCGCGCAAAGCAGCGTCAGTGTTTGTGCCCAACCGGGAAGTCCCGAAAGAAGTGCTAAATTTCCGGTAGCCGGTGCGTGAACAGAGGAAATAGCTAAAAGTGGCAGCAGCGCTAAAATAGGAATAACGGCAATATCCTGAAAAAGCAGTACGGCAAAAGAGCTTTTACCCGACTCGGTCTTGGTTAATCCCTTTTCCCGGAGCGTTTGCATGACAATTGCGGTAGATGACATGGCCAGTGCCAAACCGCACGCAAGTGACGCTTGCCAGCTAAACCCGATAAAGATAAAAACCGCAAAAATAAGTACCGTTGTTGTGCCTAGCTGCACAGAACCTGTTCCCAAAATGAGATTGCGCATGCGCCAGAAATTGGAAGGTTCCAGCTCCAATCCAATGAGAAACAGCATCATCACCACGCCGAATTCGGCAAAATGCAGAATGTCCTTTCCTTCCTGCCCGATAAAACCAAGAAAAAAAGGACCGATAATTATCCCGCCTAACAGATAGCCCAGCACCGATCCCATCCCCAGCTTTTTGGCGATAGGAACAAAGACCACAGCGGCTGCCAGATATATTAACGCGTCATGTAAAAAGATATTGCTCATGATTTGGTAAGTCCTCTTGCAGGCAAAAGCCAGTCATTGAGATATTCCACTTTTTTTATGGCTTCGATATCAAAATCACTGTTTACCAATCTGCCTAAAAGTGATGAATAGAGAGCAACATGATGATTAAGTTCCTCGTCGGCTAATAAATGAGTGCCCTGCACGGCAAACGGTGGCAGATAAACCATTTTACACAAAGTGGCCGTCTGTTCGAAAGGCACAAGAAATTCCCTGATCGTAAAACGATTGTATCCACCAGGGCTATAAACCTCCCGCGTTCCGCCTGTAGTAATAGCATTAAAAATAATTTTGTTTTTCAGGAAATTACCATCTTGACCATGCGCCCAGCCGTATTCCAGCACCAGATCAATCCATTGCTTAAGCAGGGCGGGAGCGCTGTACATGTAGAAAGGATGGTGCCAGATAATGACTTCGTGGGCTGCCAGCAGTTCTTTCTCGCGATTTATATCAATATTGAAATCGGGATATTGCTCATACAGGTCATTTAAGGTGACACCCTCGCGCGCTCCGATATTTTTGAGCAACGCGCGATTAGTTTTTGATTTCTCAAAACGTGGATGAGCAAAAAGGATAAGAATATTGTTCATAAAATGTCACCAATTAATTATAGAATGATAAGCTTTTAGCACATTTAAAGATAGAGTTCTTTAACTTTTTTATTTACAAATTATAATGAAAGAGATACAAAATTGACAAATATTAGCAAATTGATCAGGAGGGTGAAGATGAAAGTTCTGGGCATTATGGGAAGTCCGCGGGTAGGCGGTAACAGCGATATTCTTCTGGATGAGGCTCTGGCTGGCGCGAAAGCTGTCGGTGCGGAAGTCGAAAAAATTATTCTGGATAAAAAGAAAATTGCCGGCTGCAAGGACTGCAAAAAGTGTAATGAAACAGGCATCTGCGTGCTTAAGGACGATATGCTCGAAATCCATAAAAAGATTCTGGAAGCGGATGCCATTATTCACAGCGTGCCCGTTTACTTCTGGTCCATGACGTCGCAGATGAAAGCTTACCTCGACAGATGGTGCGCCTTCTTTGACGCCGAGTGGCGTTGGCAGAAAGCTTACTATCCCAAGATGAAGGGCAAACGCATTGGCCTGATTACAGTCTGTGGCGATCCGAACGTCCACACGGCTGACCCTATTGTTCTCAGCTTTAAGTCAACTGCGGAAATGACGAAGCTTACCTGGCTGGGAGCCGTCATGACCTCTGCTAATGATAAGGGAGACATTAGCAAGGACGAAACGGCGGGGAAGCAGGCGATGGAATTGGGCAGAAGAGCAGCTACGCCCTGACTAATACAGGCAATCCGCTATTCGTTTAGGATGGAAAATGTTATTAGTCCTCATTTCTTTTAGTGTTATCATCGTGATCGTCTTTTTTGCCATCAGGCTTTATAATCGGCTCATTCGCGGTCGCAATGACGTGAAGAATGCCTGGGGCGCGATAGATGTGCAGCTCAAAAGGAGGCATGATCTGATTCCCAACTTGATCGAGGTCGTCAAAGCCTATGCTTCCCATGAAAGGCAGACGCTGGACGCGGTTATTCAGGCAAGGCAGGAGGCCATAAAATCTTCAGGAAGAATAGAGGCACGGGCGAAGTCAGAAAACGCTTTGAGTACTTTACTGCGGTCCCTCCTGGCGCTTGCCGAAGCATATCCAAACCTCAAGGCCAATGAAAGTTTTATTGCCTTGCAAACCGAATTAGTAGCGACTGAAAATAAAATTGGCTTTGCCCGACAGTATTACAACGATAATGTTCTGCGCTATAATAATTGCGTGCAAACTTTTCCCGGCAACATAGTTGCCGGTATGTATAGCTTTCGGCTGGAACCGTTCTTCCAACTGGAGAAGGCAGGAGAGAGGGAAGCTCCGCAGTTTAAATTATAATTAGATTATACCGGTGTGCATACTCAACACGGGTAAGATAAAGGGGGTTTTATGACAGAGACAATAAGCAATATCGGATGGTCCATAGTTTTTTCACTAATCGGCGGTTTGGTCGGCATGGCATTGGTGCTTGCAAGTTCAGCCCTCATACCTAAACTAATGGACAGGTTGACCCCGAACATTGATGAAGAGAAGGAAATTCTCCGGGGCAATACTGCCGTGGCGGAATACTTTGGCAGGATAGTGGGAGCCTGTATTATCGGATTGAGCATTGTTGTTGCCGCCGCGGTATTGGGCGGGATAATAGCGGCGCTCCATTAGGCCATACCGATATGATTTCTAATCAATATTGAGGAACAGTTATATGAAAAAGTGGACTGTTGCGGCAATTATAGTGCTTTGCATTTTTGCTTCTTCTCCTGCCTTTGCGCGTGGTGGCGGCGGTTGCCTCGCGAAGGGAACACCTGTACTGACACCCTCAGGTACTATCGCCATTGATAAGCTCCGCGTGGGTGATCCGGTCTGGAGTATCCGGGCAGGAAAGCTGCAAAAAGCTACTGTCCAGGCGCTGACTGAAGTTCATCCGGATAATTATCTGGAAATTTCCACAGGAGAAAACACGTTCCTTATCACACCGGAGCACCCGGTAATGGTGGCCCAGGGTGAATTTCGTGTCGCGCGGTTACTTCAAGTGGGAGATAATATTTATCAAATTCAAGAAGGCAGCCTTCATGCTGTGCGCATTAAATCTGTTAGCTCTATCCAGTCCAAACAACCTGCCTATAATCTGCTTGTAGTCCCGGGCGGGACGTTTATTCCCGCCAATATTGTCGTTCACAATAAAGGCTGCTTCCTGCCGGACAGCGAAATTTTGAAGGCTGATGGCACAGCAATTCGTATCAGCGGCGTAAAGCGCGGCGATGAATTATTGGCCTATTCGCCGGAAGGTAACATTGTTCATACAAAGGTCAAAGCGATTATTAGCCATAAAGTGGATGAGTACATTGTGCTTAAGACCGACCGGAGCACTCTTGCGGTAACTGAGGAACATCCCTTCTATACAGGGAACGGTACTTTCAAAACACTCGATATCCTGAAAGCCGGTGATACAATTTTCGCCTGGGATGGCCAAGCACTCTCGCCACAGCGTATCGTTTCTTTGCAGAAGATCAATAAACGTGTCCGTGTTTTCAATCTTCAGACCGATCAGCCCAACACATTTTTTGCTGCAAGCCTTGCCGTCCATAACAAAGGCGGCGGCGGATGCTTTCCCGCAGGCACCATCATCCGTAGACCGGCAGGTCAGATTCCTATCGAAAATATTTCGGCAAATGACACCGTGCAGGGAGTTGATCAGCAGGGTCACATCATTAATGCCAGTGTGGAGAAACTTTTTGCCACGCGCAGCCATGTTTTATCGGTTAAAACAAACCTGGGTGAATTGCGAACAACTACTGAGCATCCGGTGGGATTGACTGACGGGACATTTTTAGAAGCAGGCAGACTTCGTCCAGGTGATAGTGTTATTTTCAGGGATAATGGCCGCCTGATTCCGGCCACAGTTCTCCAAACAACAAAGAGTGATACAAAAGAGCTGGTTTATAATCTCAGCGTGAATCAGCCGCATACATTTCTCGCGGATGATTTTGTGGTACACAACAAGGGTGGGGGAGGATTCAGTCGCTCCAGTTCAGGTTCCCGGAGTTCCGGTTCCGGCAGTAAATCGTCCTCTGATGATATTATTGAATGGTTCATTATTTTCGGAATTTTCGGCACGATTGTAATCCTTATGCTAAAAAACAAGAAACCGGGCAAAGACGAGAATTTAGACTATGTCTATAGCCGGGCAGAAATAACCAAAAAATCAATAAAGACCGAGAAGCTTCTTGATTTTATAAGCAAGCAGGATTTAGCATTGTCGCCGAAGGAATTGCGCGTTCTTAGCGAAGCGACATTTCGCAGGCTTCAAGAATGCTGGCAGAAACGCGATTACGCGCCGATGAAGACTCTGATGATGGATAACCTCTTTGTCCAGCATACAGCTCAGCTTCAAGGGTTGATCCGCAACAACGAGATAAACAAAATTGATGAGCTTCAGATCAAAAATGTGGACCTCGTCAATGTGCGTTATACGGAAAAACCGGATCAACGCGAGTTTACTGCGCTGATCACAGCTTCCGCGCGGGATTACTATATTGACGACTGTACTGATAAATTTTTGCGCGGGGACAGTCGATCCTCACAGTTTCAGGAGTTCTGGATATTTCAACGCTTAGGAAATCAATGGCTGCTGCGGGAAATTGAGCAGTCCGGTGAATCGGATATCCTCAAGGACGATAACTTTGTAGAAATGCTGACCGACCAGACAATTAAAGGAATTTATGAAGATGCCGCCGCAAAAGAAGGCAGCGCGGGCCCCTGGCTGGAGGAACCAACCGGACAAAAAGCAACACGCATTGACCGCATTTTAAACTTCCTTGTGCAGACAGACAAGCTCTGGAATCGCGGGCTGATGCTGGAGAGGGCACGTCAGGTATTTTTAGACGTCTATCTGGCAAGGGAATCAAGTGATCCGGCATCTGTTCCGGCGGTGGACTTATTTCCGCAAGTCGCAGAAAGCCTGCGCAAGCAGATGGAGCAATGGCAAATGGAAGGCACCGTGACGGAGTACAGAAATCTTTGCGTGCGCAAGGCGGAATTAATTCTGATAAGAAACTATGCTGACCCGGCAAAAGACGAGTTTACCTGCCGCATCAGCGCCCATGCCCAGAAAATTGTCCGCAAAGGCAAAAGAGTTTTAACCGAGCAGCAGTATGTAACGCCATTTGAAGAATACTGGACATTCGGTCGTCTCGATAAGCTCTGGATACTTAAGGAAGTATTGCCTCCGTCACGCGGCAAGAAATTGATTGCCGAAGAAAATGTGGATGAAGAAAGCAGCGCACAGCAGATGGAATGGTACTCCCGGCAGACGCGTGCCAACTGAGATTATTTGTTTTTGCTGGTAACGAACACAGAAAATGTGTTTGTCGCGAAACAGAAGCTTCTATGGCAAATGCATTTCCAAACCGGTGCTTGGGGACGAGAAAATTAATTCGTCCGGCATACGTCGGATTCGGCTCTTCGTGCGCCACCTTCAGCCTAAAACGCTTCAGCCTGCTTTTTAATGTGCTTCGTCCCAGTTTGCTCCTGACGCAATTTCAACTTTAAGCGGCACTTTGAGTTTAATGACTTCTTCCATTTCTTTTTTGACAAGCGCCATGACTTCTTCTCTTTCTTTTACCGGTGCTTCGACAACCAGCTCATCATGTACCTGCATAATCAAGCGGGCGGCAAGATTTTTTTTGGTCAGCAATTGATCAATATTGACCATGGCGACTTTAATCAGATCGGCGGCGGTTCCCTGAATAGGAGTGTTGATGGCCATGCGTTCGGCAAATTGCCGCACGGTGGGAACCGGGCTTTTTAGTTCCGGTAGATAACGGCGGCGGTTGAGCAGAGTGCAGACAAAGCCATCACGCCTGGCTCCTGCCAGAATATCATCCAGATAGATGCGCACTTTTTTATAGTGCTGGAAATAACCGTCAATATAGACTTGAGCGATTTTATTGGTGACCCCCAGTTCTTTGGCCAGCCCGAAAGCGCTCATGCCATACAGAATGCCGAAGTTTATGACTTTGGCCTGGCGGCGCATATCGGCATTCACCATTTCCGGGAACACACCGAAAATATCGGATGCGGTGCGGCTGTGAATGTCAACACCTTCGGCGAAGGCATCAATGAGAGCATCATCTTCAGAAAGATGTGCCAACACCCGCAGTTCGATCTGCGAATAGTCGGCGGAGATGAGCAGAAAATCAGGCGCGGCGATAAATGCCTGGCGGATTCTTTTCCCTTCCATAGTTCGAATGGGGATATTCTGTAGATTGGGGTTAGAGCTTGAGAGCCGGCCAGTGGCCGCGACGGTCTGATTGTAGGAGGTATGAATCCTGCCTGTTTCAGGATTGATAAGCGCGGGAAGCGCGTCCACATAAGTTGATTTTAGTTTGGCCAGACTTCGATAGGCCAGAATCTCTGCAGGTAGCTCATGACTTTTGGCAAGCTCTGTCAGAACATCAACATCGGTAGAGAACCCATCTTTGGTTTTCTTGCCTTTGCGGAGGTTGAGTTTTTCAAAAAGAATCGTCTGTAATTGTTTGGGGGAATTAATGTTGAATTTCTCCCCGGACAAACGAAAGATTTTTTCCTCCGATATAGACAAAAGCTCACCTAACTCTTCGGACATCTGTTTTAAAAGCGCCGTATCCACCAGCACACCCTTTTTCTCCATCGCGGCCAGCGCATACAAAAGCGGCATTTCCACTTTCCGGTAGAGATCGGTAGCACTGATCTGGCTAAGCTTTCCGGCAAAGACTGGAACAAGAGCAAATACAGCATCCGCGCGCGTGCAGGCATAATCTGCCATTTTGTCCACCGGTACCAGATTGAGTGGATAGGTTTTGCCTTTCCCCCCCGCTATATCTTTGGGAGTAGGAGACTGCTCATGTAAATATTCCCAGGCTAGTTCCTCAAGCTCATAAGAATGCTTGGCCGGGTTGAGTAAATATGCAGCCAGCATCGTATCGTCACCTTCTTGAATTTCCACTCCATAATTTTCCAGAGAAACGAGCGCCGCTTTGAGATCGTGAATATATTTTTTTGTTTTAGCGCTCGATAGCACTGGTGCAAGCGCGGCAAATACTTCCGCCGCCTGTAATTGTGCCTGTGAGGTTGTATGCGCTAGTGGCAGATAAAAAGCATCGCTGCCGGCACTAGCACCAATACCGATTAGATCTGTTGGTGGATTTATTTCCCAAATCAATTCTATGGCTATTTCCCTGCATTCCTGCAAACGTAAAGCAAGCGCGTGGAGAGATTCCCTCTGATCTACTATCTTGCTTTCTCTTGCCTGTTTTTCGGCTTTTTGGTCACTGCGTTTTATTTGCTGCAAAAGGGAGGAAAACTCAAATTCGCCAAATAGCTTTGCCAACACTTCTTTATCCGGTTGCCTGCTTGCCGCATCCTGCAAATCAAAATCAAGTTCAATATCCCTCCGGATGGTGGCTAGTTGATGGCTTAACCTTGCCTGCTCGGCATATTTACGCATGGTCTCGCGCAGTTTAATGTTTCTCAAATTCTCCGCGTTTTGCAGAACATTTTCCAGCGTCCCGTATTCTTCAATCAGTCTTTGCGCTGTCTTCGGGCCGATACCAGGCACACCAGGAATGTTATCCGATGTATCTCCCATGAGACCTAGAATCTCCACCACCTTTTCCGGTCCCACACCGAAGCGTTCCTTCACCGCCGCCACGTCATAAGTTTTATCTTTCATCGTATCAATCATGGTGACATTTTCATCAACAAGCTGCATCAAATCCTTGTCGCCTGATATTACGGCCGTCCGCCAGCCTTTCGCGCTTGACTGCATAGTCAGCGTGCCAATAATATCGTCCGCCTCTGTTCCCTGCTTTTCTAAAATCGAAATGGAGAAACCACGCACAACCTCTTTGATAAACGGTATCTGTGGGATGAGATCATCAGGCATGGGCTTGCGGGTTGCTTTATAATCGGTGAATTCCTCGTGACGAGTGGTAGGGCCTTTAAGATCAAAAGTGACAACGATATAGTCCGGCGCAAGATCGCGCACAAGTTTGAGCAGCATGTTGGTGAATCCGTAAATGGCGTTGGTGGGAAAGCCTTGAGAATTGGTCAAGAGCGGCACACCATAAAAAGCGCGATAAATATAATTGCTTCCGTCAACCAGCGCCAGCAACGGCGCTTTTTTTTCATTAGTCATAAGTTGTCACAGTAACCCCTCTATTATTTGATAACAGTTTGCGCTCTGGCTTCCTCCGCCTGCTTTTTGTTTTTATCAACAAGCCGCTGGTATTGCAGAGCTGTTTCATTTGCCGCCTTCCTTACTTGTTCAGGTGTCGGGTTTCGAACTGAATACTCCGAATTGAGTGATAACATGGTTAATCCTATCCCAATTATCCATGCAATGCCAATTATCCCAAAGACCAGCAAAGCTCTTCGGGCGGGTATACCATTCACCTCTGCGCTGGCAATAACTATATAAAAAGTTACAATGACAACAGATAAAACCATACCGGCATAAGGAACTACTGCTATTATCGCGATTAGTGGTGAAATGGCCATCAGATAAGCCATACAACGGTAGGATACTTCGTAGTTCTGTTTCGATCCAATCAGCTTCCAGAAAAAAAACACAATGGCCGCGCCGATAAAGGTGCAAACGTTCAAAACAATCGGTATAAAAATAATTGATAAAAGAATCCATGCCCAACCTGATTGGGGCTGGCCTCCATAACCAAAACCAAGCAAACTCAAAATCGCATGGATTATACTGGCTGTAAGGCCAGTAACTCCCGCAAAGACAAGGGGCTCCAGAAATCCTCCTTTTTTGGGCATTTTACGGAAAGAGTCTGCCGGCGCTACTATTATCCGCACAGCTATTCCTGGCATCGCTGCAAAACTAATTTTTTTTGGCCCCATGCAATCCCCCATGCTATTTTTAAAATCTATACCTCAAAGGTGGCATCAATTTTAAATGTCCTTACCGCTCTCATATCTAGAATATCAGTAATTCCTGTCTTTTTTTTCAAATCTGCCAGAAATGATTCCACATCTTGAGCTGTTGCGGCGTTCAAAGTGAACCAGACGTTATATTCATTATCCCGCAGATAATTATGCGTTACTCCCTTGCTCATATTTACCGCAGAGACAAAATATTCGAGTTTATCTTGTGGCACACGCGCCGCGCAAAGCGTGCTGACGCGGCCAAGCTTAGCGCCGTCAAATACAGCCCCAATCCGGCGAATGATTCCGACATCTTTCAATCTTTGAATGCGGGATAGCGCATCCTCTTCGCTGATACCACACTTTTCGGCAACGATCTGAAATGGTCGTTCCGTCAGCGGAAATTCCTTTTGCAGAATATTTAATATTTTTTTGTCTATTGTATCCATGATTTACGCTATTCGATTTTATTTTTTACTATTTTCAGCAGTCTGCTAGCGAAGCGGTTGATACAAGCACAATGGCTCCTCCGCCAAATAATCACCCGTCGCCTCGTACGCTCTTGCCCGACATCCCCCGCATACTTTTATAAATTCACATCTGCCGCACTTGCCGCTGTACTTACTCAAATTACGCAAATTGCTAAACACTTCCGAATTTTCCCAGATTTTGTTAAAGCTCATTTTTTGAACATTACCGCAATCCAGTTCCAGATAGCCGCAGGGCTGCACCTGGCCAACGTGAGAAATGAAGCAAAACGAGATGCCACCCAGACAGCCACGAGTCATTTCATGGAAATGTCCCGCCGGTTTCTTGCGCTCATCCCCTTTAATTTGTTGCTGATGAAGAATGCGGAAGTAATGCGGGGCGCAGGTAGCTTTGAGCTGTATTTCGCAACTCAGGCTTTCCTGATGAAACCACAATAGCGTTTCTTCGTATTCGTCTGCTGTTATCGCCTGATTGGCCAAATCTTTCCCACGGCCTGTAGGTACCAGCAAAAAGATATGGTGCGCTGCAGCGCCCAGCGACTTTGCCAGTTTCAGAATATCTTTAATCTGGTTGAGATTGGCAGTTGTAATGGTAGTGTTGATTTGAAATTCCATTCCGGCAACTTTTAGCGCATCAATCCCGGCCATCGCGCGGGCAAACGCTCCTGTCTGCTGGCGAAAAGTATCATGGCTTTCCGCATCCTTGCCGTCAATACTGATGCTGATTCTTTTAATGCCGCTGGAAATCATTTTCTTTACGGTGGCTGCATTAACAAGAGTACCGTTTGTCGCCATGACCATGCGCAACCCTTTGCTGGTCCCGTACGTCGCAATCTCAAAGATGTCCGGCCGCAGAAGCGGCTCGCCTCCGGTTAGAATAATTACCGGCGATGACATGCTGGCAATTTCATCGATAAGTTCAAAGCATTTCTCTGTGGAAAGCTCTCCCGGATAAGGCCCGCAGTTGGCGGCAGCCCTGCAATGGACGCAATTCAAATTACAACTGCGCGTCACTTCCCATGCAATCATATTCAATTTGTTTACTAGCAATTTCTCTGGTTTTTTCAATCTGGTTATCCTTATTAATTTGTCATTTCCGCAGACCGGAATGAAAAAAATCATCAATTCATGTAAAGAAATATTTACTTATTAAGGAGTATTGCCATCTGCATGGCAAAGTATGTTATGAGAATATCCGCTCCGGCTCTTTTAATTGACGTCAGCGATTCGATCATGGCTTTTTCTTCATCGATCCAACCTAACTGTGCCGCGGCTTTGATCATCGAATACTCACCGCTGACATTATATGCAGCCAGAGGCAAATCGAATTCCTGTTTGGCACGATATATAATATCCAGATAAGCCAATGCCGGTTTGACCATGATAATATCCGCGCCCTCACTCACATCCAGCCCAATTTCACGAATGGCCTCATCGGAATTCGCCGGATCCATCTGGTAGGCCTTTCTATCACCGGACTTAGGTGCGCTTTGGGCGGCCTCACGGAAAGGGCCATAGAATGATGATGCATATTTTGCCGAGTAAGCCATGATGGGAATATCCTCAAACGAATTTTCGTCAAGCGCTTCGCGGATTGCCGCTACTTGCCCATCCATCATCGCCGAAGGCGCTACCATATCGGCGCCTGTTCGCGCTTGCGAAATCGCCGTTTCCGCCAACACTTCCAGCGTTGTATCATTTTGCACGCAATCTTTTTCCAGCATACCGCAATGACCGTGGCTGGTGTACTCACACAAGCAGACATCGGTTATCACCATAATATCGGGTACTTCATTTTTTATGCGAATGACCGCCTGCTGGACAATGCCATCTTTGGCAAAAGCTCCTGTGGCCATTTCATCTTTTTTTGCGGGAATGCCAAAGAGCAGCACGGCCGGGATTCCCAGCTCATAAGCTTTTCGCGCTTCTTTGGCGATATAATCTACAGATAGTTGGAATTGGCCGGGCATCGAATTAATCGGCTTTTTAACGCTCTTGCCGGGAACAGCAAACAGCGGATATACCAAATCGTCAACGCTTAAACTTGTCTCGCGAATCAAACGCCGCAAGTTTTCATTTTTTCTCAACCTACGAGCACGATATTCAGGAAACTGCATATTTTAATCCCCCCTCTTATTTATTTCTTTATCCGTTAAATAACAGGCTGGATCCGCCCCCCAAATGTCGCCTGCCGATTCAGCCCGGGCGCGGAAGTTGCCGCCGCAAACAGTAAGCCAGGCGCATGTGGCACAACGCCCGTGAACATGCTTCTTTTTGTCTTTGAGCTTAACTAGCAATTCATTTTCCCCATCCAGCCATATTTTACTGAAGGACTTCTGTCGGATATTGCCTAGTGGTTGGTTGCGCCAGAATTGGTCGGCATAGACTTCTCCATCCCAGCTGACACAGCCGATACCGTGGCCGGAGCTGTTGCCCTCATTCATTTCCAGAAGCTCCAGCACTTCTTTGGCGCGTTCAGGATTTTCCTGCCTCTTTTTCAGATACAGATACGGGCCATCGGCATGATTATCCACAGTAAGAATTTCCGGCTGTTTGCCGGCATCAAACATTTGTCTTGTCCGCATCATAATTAAATCAAGCAGCTTGCGGGTTTCCTGGTGTGACAAATCCTCCTTACGCAGCTTAGATCCACGTCCGGTATAAACCAGATGATAGAAACACAATCTCTGTATGTTTTCCTGATCTAGTAAATCAAACATGGCCCCGACATCCGGCAGATTGTGTTTGTTGACGGTAAAGCGGATACCGACTTTAATTCCGGCATCGCGGCAATTGCGAATCCCTTCGATTGCCGAATCAAACGCACCCTTTTTACCCCGGAAGCGGTCGTGCGTTTTTTGTAACCCGTCAAGACTGACACCAACATAAGAGAGTCCTATCTTCTGAAGCTTTGCCGCGATTTCTTTGGTAATAAGCGTGCCGTTGGTGGAAATGACCGCGCGCATTCCTTTGTCCGTCGCATATTGTGCCAGCTCCAGTAAATCAGGACGCAGTAGCGGTTCGCCACCGGAAAACAAAATTACCGGCGAGCCGAACTCTGCCAGATCATCAATAAGTTTTTTCCCTTCCTCAGTAGTCAGTTCATCGGGGTAATTGACATCGTCAGAATTGGAATAGCAATGGATACATTTCAAATTACAGCGCCGTGTCATATTCCAGACAACAACCGGACGCTTGTCCGCGGAAAATTGTAAAAGATGCGAAGGAAGCTTGCCTGAATGCCGATTGTAACGCAGCACATCGGCAGGCTCCACTGCCCCGCAATA
>SESF01002132.1_pt1 | contig 20248 bp, 20 predicted proteins | sample 3171521 | NCBI WGS metagenome assembly SESF01 (sample SAMN10866945, study PRJNA518727) | freshwater metagenome | biome: subpolar coniferous forest; feature: holomictic lake; material: water; isolation source: holomictic Lake 227, 6 m and 8 m depth | place: Canada: near Kenora, Ontario | collected...
AAACGATATATTGATGCTATAAAACCACACGGATGTAACCATGTTCGGCAATTACAATGAAACTCACCAGAATCCATCAGGGAGGCGTTATCGATTTTTATTCGGCGGATTGTTCAACCCTTCTTTCACTCCCGTTCGCTGAAACCGGGGTTTCTGCAGGGTTTCCCTCTCCGGCTGACGATGTTATGGAGCTTGGCCTCGATCTCAATAAGGCGCTTGTTTCGCACCCGGCAGCAACCTTTTATGCAAGGGTGAAGGGCAGTTCCATGATTGACGCAGGTATCGGGGATGGGGATATTCTCGTTATTGATAAATCCCTTGACCCGAAAGACGGTGATATCGCCATCTGTTTCCTCGATGGGGAGTTTACGGTCAAACGCATGCTCTGCCGGGATGGCGGGCTGCTGCTCATGCCGGCTAACCCGGAGTTTCAGCCTATACGGATCACCGAAGAGAATGACTTTCTGGTATGGGGCGTAGTGACCTACATTATTCACAAGGCAAGGTAACGAGAGGAGAGTGCCATGTATGCCCTGGTGGATTGCAATAATTTCTATGTCTCCTGTGAGCGGGTCTTCAATCCTGCTTTGCGCGATCGGCCTGTTGTGGTGCTTTCCAATAACGATGGCTGTTTTATAGCCCGCTCTGAAGAGGCCAAGGCCATCGGTCTCAACATGGGTGCACCGGCATTCAAGAGCCGTGAATTGCTCCGTGAGCACCATGTAGCGGTCTACTCGGCCAACTTTGCGCTTTATGGCGATATGTCGGCACGAGTCATGAAAACACTTGACGACTTTGCACCCGATATCGAGATCTATTCCATCGATGAATGCTTTCTTGACTTCAGTGGCTTCGGGCGTTTTGATTTGGAAAAGTATGCTCATGAGATCCGCCGAAAGGTGCGCCGCAACACGGGTATTCCTGTCTCGGTCGGTATCGGCGCCACCAAAACCCTGGCCAAGGCGGCAAACCGCATGGCCAAGAAAAACCCCGCTCTCGGGGGTGTTTCAATCATACTTTCACAACCGCAGGTTCATGCAGCTCTCGAAGCTATGGCAGTCGAGCATATATGGGGAATCGGACGGCAGTACGCTGCATTGCTGCACAACCACTATATCCATACCGCACTTGACTTTGCCAGCGCTCCGGTGCCCTGGGTTCAGAAAAACCTGCACATTACCGGCGTCAGGGTTCAAGAGGAGCTGAACGGTCAATCCTGCCTGCCGCTCGAACTGGTACGGTCTCCCAAGCAGACCATCTGCACCTCACGTTCCTTCGGTAGAGCTGTAACAAGCAGGGAAGAGCTGCAACATGCCGTGGCGCATTTTGCATCGAGATGTGCCTTCAAGTTGCGCACTGAAGGCTCAAGAGCCTCACTCATTACTGTTTTTGCCTCTGCCAGCTCTTATGCCGACAGAGAGCAGCGATACCGGGGCACACAGAGTGTGTCGATTCCTGAGGCTTCAAGCGATACCATGCTTCTGGTGAAGGTTGCAGAGCGTGCGCTTGAGTCCATCTATCGGGAGGGCTATCAATACAAAAAAGCAGGGGTGATGGTCAGTGCTATAGGTTCAAATTGCGAACCGGAGCAGCTCTCGCTCTTGCTTTTCGACACCGATCCGTCGCCAGCAAAGCAGGAGAGAGCCGGGCAGCTCATGCAGGCAGTTGATGCCCTGAATGCTCGCTATGGCACCGGAACACTCCGGGTTGCCTCCGACAACGTTTCCGGGTGGAAATCAAGGCAGGAGCGCCTCTCACCCCGCTATACCACTCGCTGGAGTGATATTCTGGAGGTGAAGGCATGAGCTTCCATCTGCCAGGAAGTTGCCAGGTTCTGAACCCGTATTTAATTTGGCAGGGCTTTGAATAATATCTACCTTTTGTCAGGCATACTCTTTTAACTTTTCTCAACGCTTTCCGATTTTCGATGTTTGAAAAAATAAAAGAAAAAGGATTTCAAGTACTGGCATTGCATCATGCAGAGGCAATATTGACACATGACATGGATCGTGCGGTAGAAGAACTTGAGTCAGTTTTGCTTGATGTTCGTATTCCAGTTCAGGAACTTATCTATGGAGGCGGAGGAGAAGGAGAGTTGACACAGAGGCTTCGAAAGGTTTTGTCCGATACATACGGATGGAAAAAGCACATCTTCGAAATCAAGAAAATCGTTGATGGTATAGAAAAGGAATCTGTTTCTCATGAAATTGATCACGTTAAAGTATTTCCTTCCGGGACTTTTGCTCTTGAGATAGAGTGGAATAACAAAGACCCGTTTTATGACAGGGATCTTGAAAACTTCAAAAGGCTTCATGCGGACGGCGTGATTTCCATTGGCGCAGTGATTACTCGTGGAGAATCGTTACATGGTGGTATGAGGGAACTGGTTGAAACTTTTGCTTTGAAAGAAGGAATCGATAGTATTGAAAAGCTGGCTATTTTTTATAATCCGACACAACGCCAAAAGGAATGGATAGAAAAAGCGGCCATAGCAAAAGGCTCTTTTGCTAAAGGTTGGGCGCATGCTTTTGTATCGGATAAATTCGGAGAAGCTACAACGCACTGGCGGAAGCTTGAAGATCGTGTCCACAGGGGAGTGGGGAACCCTTGTCCGCTGCTTTTGATTGGTATTCCGAAAAGTGTTGTTGTTATGTAATCATGAAAACGAAGGGTATGTATTATGACTATGGTTCACCGGATCGTTGAACGTCATCCTGCCGAAGACTTGCTGTTGAAGGCGCAAGGGCCATATTCGACTATTCTGGCCGATCCACCCTGGCAGTTTCAGAACCGTACAGGCAAAGTTGCTCCAGAGCACAAGCGGTTACTCCGCTATCCTACCATGGAACTGAAAGAAATTATGGAACTGCCGGTTTCAAAGATTGCTGCTGCACAATCGCATCTCTATTTATGGGTTCCCAACGCGCTGCTTCTTGAAGGGCTGAAGGTTATGGAAGCGTGGGGTTTTACCTACAAGTCCAATCTGGTATGGTACAAGGTCAGAAAAGATGGAGGGCCGGACGGGCGGGGGGTGGGATTTTATTTCCGAAATGTGACAGAAATCATCCTTTTTGGTGTGCGTGGCAGCATGAGGACCCTTCAGCCGGGCAGAACACAGGTAAACATTTTGTCAAGTCGCAAACGTGAACATTCAAGAAAACCTGATGAAATCTATGATCTCATCGAGTCATGTTCTCCCGGGCCTTACTTTGAACTGTTTGCAAGGTTTCAGCGTCCCGGATGGGATCAGTGGGGCAATGAGGATGTAGAGGAAAATTCATTCAATGGTGTAGCCCGCCGGATTGCCCATGCAGATTCGCAACTACGGTTGCTTGACAGCCCGAGAGGGTACAGGTGACGGTCAAACAATTGGCATGTTTTTATGAACCCTGTAAAGGTTTCAAGAGAGGGGGTCAGGCGGCTGACTGATTTGCCGAATATCGGTAAAGCCATGGCCCGTGATCTTTGCCTGATCGGTATTACTCAACCAGCCCAGCTTGCGGGTCGCTCTGCGATGGAGATGTACCGCGATCTGTGCCGGATAACACAGAGTGTTCAAGACCCCTGCGTGATAGATGTCTTCATGTCGGTGACGAGCTTCATGTCGGGCGGAGAGCCTCGTGCCTGGTGGTCTTTTACCGAAGAACGCAAGCGTCTGGTCGGCCAGGAGAGGCTTCAACCTTCATCCACGAAGGGTGGCGTTGCATGATTGTCAGTGCCAGCAGAAGGACAGATATTGCGGCCTTTTACGGTCAGTGGCTCCTGAACCGACTGAGAGCAGGGGAGGTGCTGGTGCGTAACCCCATGCAGCCGAAACAGGTGAGCAGGATTATGCTCACCCCCCAAACGGTTGATGCCCTTGTCTTTTGGACAAAAAACCCGGAACCTTTTTTCCCCTGTTTGCCTGACATCGATGCCCTTGGGTACCCATACTATTTTCTCTTTACCCTCACGCCCTACGATGCAACACTGGAGCCTGGTGTTCCGGGGAAAGCTTCTCTGATAAAGGTGTTCCGGCGCTTGTCTCAGCTTGTCGGCCCGGAAAAAGTGGTATGGCGCTATGACCCCGTTGTCCTGACCGATCGGTTTACCCCTCTCTGGCACAGAGCCGCTTTCAGCCGTCTGGCGGAAGAGCTCTTCGGTTGCACGAATCGCTGTATCATCAGCTTTCTTGACGACTACCGCAAGGTGAGGAACCGGATGAGCACTCTTCGCTACACACTGCCCGACAAGGCTGTTATGGGTGAGCTTGCCGGCATGTTTGCCGATATCGCCTCCAGACATGCCATTGCGCTCTCTACCTGCAGCCAGGAAGTTGATCTTTCCAGTCAAGGCATCATGCACAGTCGCTGCATTGACCGTGAGCTGGTCGAGCGAATTTCCGGTCACCAGTTGAAAGGGGTAAAAAAAGACACCAGCCAGCGTCATGCCTGTGGATGTGTCGAGAGCCGAGATATCGGCAGTTACGATACATGTCCTCACGGATGTCTCTACTGCTATGCTGTTTCAAGCCATACCAGGGCATCTGCTGCTTTCCAGGCTTATGATCCTCTCTCACCCATGCTTTGTGACCGGTTGCGGGGTGACGAAACCATAACGAATGCTTTATCAAGAAAGAGTAAAGGCAAGGGTGCTTCCGGATTGCTTCAAGGCGATCTGTTTGCGACACGAGCGGAGTGATGGCGCTTTGGGGACAAAAAAAAAGACACTGGCCGGGTAGCCGTGTCTTTTATTGCTGAGGAGGCAGGACTCGAACCTGCAATTGCCTGATCCAGAATCAGGAGCCTTACCAATTTGGCCACTCCTCAGTATCATTGAGAAGTGCACCCGAGAGGAGTCGAACCTCTAACCTTCTGATTCGTAGTCAGATGCTCTATCCAGTTGAGCTACGGGTGCATTGTTATGGTAGCGTGTACGGGATTCGAACCCGTGATCTTCGCCTTGAGAGGGCGATGTCCTGGGCCACTAGACGAACACGCCAGGTATATATATTCTCTTCAAGCACTCACTCACAAATACTGTGGGCCCTGTAGGACTTGAACCTACGACCCAGCGATTATGAGTCGCTTGCTCTGACCAACTGAGCTAAGGGCCCTCAATGCTTGGCTTTAGAGGCAGTTAATATAATGCATCAACGGTAATATCCAAAACAATAATCTATTTTTTTCTCTGACTGTTAAAATTCATTATACTTTTCACGACTGATATCAGCTCCCAGACTTTTCAGTTTTGTTTCAATCTTCTCATACCCCCGGTCGAGGTGGTAGACTCTCAGTACTTCTGTTGTACCTTCAGCGATAAGTCCTGCAAGTACAAGGCTTGCCGATGCCCTCAAGTCGGTTGACATCACTTTTGTTCCTGAAAGTTTTTGTGGCCCGTGAACTACCGCCTGATTTTTGTGAATCTCGATACGGGCACCAAGCCTGTTCAGTTCCGGAATATGGTTGAACCGTTCATGATAAATTTTATCGGTAATATGGCTTGTTCCCTCTGCCTGTGTCATCAGTGCAATCCATTGCGCCTGCATATCGGTTGGAAAGGAGGGGTAGGGTTTTGCGGTGACATCTGTCGCAAGAAGCTTTTCAGGGCTTTTCAGGGTCACGCTGGTTTCTGTGGTGTCGATGGTGCAGCCAGCATGGACAAATTTTTTCAATACCGCTTTGAGTTGCTGGGGCTCGACACCGTTTACCGTAATATCTCCTCCGGTTATGGCTGCTGCAGCAAGCAGTGTTCCTGCCTCGATGCGATCAAACACATTGTGAAATTCAATTGGATTGAGTGACTCTTTGCCCACTATTTCCAGTTCGGTAGTTCCTGTACCATGGATTGTGGCACCCATGGCAATGAGAAATTTGCAAAGGGTCTCAATTTCCGGTTCCGCTGCGGCGTTGCTTATGGTTGTGGTACCTGTGGCAAGTACTGCTGCCATGAGAGCGTTTCCTGTTGCTCCAACCGACGAAACAGGAAAATCGATATGGGCACCGCGCAGTTTTCCATCAGGAATTGAAGCATCTATAAAACCGGTTTCAATGGCGATACGGGCCCCGAGCTTTTCCATTGCCATCAAATGCAGGTCAATCGGACGTGGTCCGAAAGCGCACCCTCCAGGCAGAGAGACTCTTGCATGGCCGAAGCGTGCAAGAAGGGGGCCGAGCACATAGATCGACGCCCTCATTTTTTTGACAAGTTCGTAGGGCGCCATAAGGCTTTCCACGTTCCGGGAAGAAACTTTCAGGGTGTTGTCGGCAAAAGAGGTTTCGACACCCAGGTGATTGAGAAGCTGGCTGAAGGTCTTGATATCCTGCAGGTCAGGGATATGATGAAGCGTAAATGTTCCCTTTCCGGTAAGCAGTGTTGCGGCAATTATCGGCAGTGAAGTGTTTTTTGAGCCGGAGGCTGTTACGCAGCCGGAAAGTCGGCGTCCACCTCTTATGACAAGCTTGTCCATTGAATTGGTATACTGATGGAAAACCGATATTTACTATTATTTCAGGTCAGGAAAAACAAATTATTTTTTTCTCCGAAGCGTTTGCGAAGAAAAGATTTTATCCTTTACCTTGAACAGAGGTTTTTGAAGCGGATTTAAATCGTTCAATGCTTATTGTTACTTGCTTTTGTATTGTAAAGTGTTTGAATTCAATGTTTGAGGATTTTTTATGAGTTTTATTGTTTCACCCGGTTTATGCGTTTTGTTGCTGCGCAGGGCAGTGGCGCCGGTTCTGCTTCTCTTTTTTCTTTTCTCTGCCATGCCCCCCTCGGCAGTTGCGGCTCCGCCGGTAAACAGCGAGATATCGAGGATTATGAAAGAGCGTACAGCGGTGGAGGAGAATCTCCGAAACCTCAAACAACAGCTCAGGGAGTTTCAGGAAAAACTCAGTTTGACCACAAAGAGGGAATCTCAATCGTTCAAGGCACTGGAAAATATCCGCAGCCAGATTCTGCTGCTTGAGAAGATGATCAGTGAAAACCAGAACTATCTTGAAAAGCTCGACAGGGATATTGATCGTCTGCAGGGTGAGCTTCAGCATAATCGCCAGACCTACAACCGGGTTTCCGATGATTTTCGCAGGACGGCGGTTTCGGTTTACAAATATGGAGGAAATCGCGATATCGAGCATCTTTTTGCAGCAGGTTCAGTGAACAGTGCTCTGGTACGGGCGCAATACATGGGATTTTTTTCACGGGCAGTCCGTAGCAACGTTGACGAACTGCAGCAGGTTGCCGTCAAGCTTGAAAATAACCGTATGGCCCTTGAACAAAGTTATCGTCAGAAAGCTGAAGCGGTCAAGGAGCAGGAGCGACAGTTGAAAAACTGGACAGCAAGCAAAAAACAAAAAGAGGTGATGCTTGAGCAGTTGAAGAAAAACAAGAAAGAGTATGCTGCACAGCTTTCCGCTGTCCAGAAAAAACGCCTTCAACTGCAGTCGAGGATAGAGTCGCTGATTCTGGCCGAACAGCGTGCCGTGGAGGCCGAAAATGAGCGTCAGCGCAAGCTCCTCGAGGCGAGGCGACTTGAGGCAAAGCGAAAGGAGATGAGACGTCTTGAAGCTCAACGTCTTGAAGCCGCCAAAGCACAGGGTAAAAAGGAAAAATCGCTCACACCATTGCAAGCCAGGGGCAAACAGCCGCCTGCTGCTGCAGTGGGGGAGACGAGTCCGCCGCAAAAAACTGCGCTCAAGCCTTCACAGGGGAGTCCTGAAAAACAGAATGTTACTGTTGTGCCTGAAGGGCTTTCACCCGAACTTGAAAAAGTTTCGGCAGATTTTGACACAGCTCTGGGCTCTCTGCCCTGGCCTGTACGCACTGGCGTTGTTTCGAGGAGGTTTGGTTCCATTGAGGACAAGGATCTTAAAATTGTCACCACCAATAATGGTATCGATTTTTCTGTTCCGGCCAGCACCCAGGTCAGGGCTGTTTCCGGCGGCAAGGTTGTCCAGATTGCCTTTCTTCCCACTTTTGGCAATATTGTCATTATTCGCCATCCAAAATCCTATCTTACTGTATATGCAAACCTTGGCCAGTTGAATGTGGTCAAGGACGATCTTGTGAAATCACAGCAACTGCTGGGCCTTTCCGGCAGAATGCCTGAAGGTGGTTCTGTTGTACATTTCGAAATATGGAAAGGGCGAGTCAAGCAGAATCCTGAAAAATGGCTTAGACGATAACTGGTATGGGAGTTAAAGAACTTTTTTCAGCGATATTCACAATCCTTTTTCGCTACCGCAAATTCTGGCTTGATCTCCGCCAGAGCAATTCTGGTGAAGAGTTCAATGTACTTCGTGATTATGCGGTTCCGGTAATAGCTCTTGTGCAGCTTGCCAAATTTCCCCTGATTGGAGTTCCTCGTTCTGCCATGTTTTTTGCCGGCGCCAATTTTCTTATTGATATTGCCGCACTTTATCTTCTTGCAGGTGGTGCGGCATACCTGCTTGATCGTGAACGTTCAGAGAGCATCCAGTCGGGCACACTGACCGTTTTCTCTTATGCGATGACCCCGGTCTGGATTTTTGAACTTTTTTGTTTTACCGGCAACTGGAGCTCGCTCTTTGCCTTTTTTGCGCTCGCCTATACCCTTGTGATCGCCAGAAACGGTCTGGTAGTCCTGCTTCGTCTTGATTCCGCTCTTTCCGCTACGGCGCTGAGAAATATCGCACTCTTGGCGCTCACCGTCAACAGTGCCACTTTTCTTCTGGTCAGGGCACTCATAAGGTTGTTCCATTTTTAGACTAACACTTTTTTATGAAGGTTCAGGATCTGCATCTCGATTACCATCTTGTTGAGGATATTCTCAAGGCATTTCTTCGCAACGAAATCCGAAAATTCGGTTTCTCGTCGCTTGTGCTTGGCCTTTCAGGTGGCATAGATTCTGCTGTCGTGTGTGAACTTGCCGTAAGGGCGCTTGGCCCTGAACATGTACTTGCGCTCATGATGCCTTACCGCTCAAGCAGTTCCGACAGTCTCCGGCATGCAGAACTTATGATCGAGAGACTTGGTATACAGGCCGAAGAACTTCCCATTACGCCGGTTGTTGATGCATTTTTTACCTCTGTGCCCGTTGACCAGTTACTGAGAAGAGGCAATATCATGGCCCGCACAAGAATGGTTTTTCTCTATGATATCTCGGCAAGAGACCGCCGACTCGTTGCAGGAACAAGCAATAAAACCGAGCTGCTGCTTGGTTACGGTACCATGTTCGGTGATATGGCTTCTGCAGTCAATCCCATTGGCGATCTTTATAAAACCCAGTTACGGGGACTTGCCCGCCACCTCGGTATTCCCGACCCGATTATCGACAAAGCCCCTTCAGCCGATCTCTGGGAAGGACAGAGCGATGAGGATGATCTTGGCTTCAGCTACGAAGAGGTTGACCTGCTGCTCTATATGATGCTTGAAAAAAGGATGGACAAACAGGCTGTTCTCAGGGAAGGGGTTTCGGAACCCTTTTATGACCGGGTCAGGAAGATGGTTGTCCGGAACCAGTACAAAAGGATGATGCCGGTAATTGCCAAAATTTCAGGACGAACCCCCGGCATAGACTTTCGCTACGCCAGGGACTGGCAAGAGGTAAAATAGTTAAAACGACCTCAGCACCGTGTCGATAAGAAAATGCTTGTCGTCTATCTCCGGATAATCGGTCGTGAAGTGAAGTCCCCTCGATTCGCGCCGTTTTATGGCCCCTTCGATGATAAGGCTTGCAACCTTGATGATATTGCGAAGTTCGAGGATAGGAGTCGTTATCTTGGTTTTTTTATAGTAGGACTCGGTCTCCTCCTTCAGAAAATCAATTCTCCGTTTGGCCCGCTGCAGGCGCAGGTCGCTACGCACAATACCAACATAATCATTCATCACCTGCTGTGCTTCCCGCTTGTTATGGGAGACCAGAATCCACTCCTCCGGATTGACGGTTCCTGTATCATCCCAGTCAGGGAAATCGACACTGTTGTCAAGCAGTTGCAGCTTCTGACGGATATCGCCGCATGCACGCCATGCGAAGACAAGAGCTTCGAGCAGTGAGTTGCTTGCAAGGCGGTTTGCCCCGTGCACGCCGGTACAACTTGTCTCTCCGCACGCATAGAGCCTCTCGATGGTGGTTTGTCCCTTGTCGTCAGTTCGTATGCCTCCGCATGAGTAGTGTGCGGCAGGAACGACAGGGATCATCTCTTTTGTCATATCGATGCCGAAACCAAGGCAGGTTTCGTAAATATTGGGAAAATGTTCTTTTGTTTTTTCAGCTTCGATATGCGTCACATCGAGAAAAACGCACTCCTCACCACTTTTCTTGATTTCCGAATCAATGGCACGGGCAACGATATCCCTCGGAGCAAGGTTCTGGCGTTTGTCATACTTGTGCATGAACTCCTGACCATTTTTCAGCTTCAGGATACCCCCGAAGCCTCGAACAGCTTCCGAAATAAGAAATGATTTAGCTTTCGGATGGTAGAGTGCGGTCGGATGAAACTGGATGAACTCCATGTTGGCAATTTCAGCTCCAGCCCTGTACCCCATGGCTACGCCGTCACCTGTGGCAATTTCCGGGTTGGTGGTGAAAGGATAGACATGGCCAAGACCTCCGGAAGCGAGCATCGTGATTTTGGCAAGTATCTTCTTCGGCTGCCTCTGCATTGAATCGAGCACATAGGCTCCATAGCAGGTGATATCGTTTGTCTTGATACCAAGGTGGTGCTCCGTCAGCAGCTCGACAGCGAAATGATGCTCAAGCAGGGTGATGTTGGGATGGCTGTTGATACGATCGAGCAGCGCGGTCTCAACCTCCTTTCCGGTCAAATCCTGCGCATGGACAATGCGGCTTCTTGAATGGCCACCCTCCTTGCCGAGGTGCAGATGGTCCTGGTCTGAAGTTGTGAAGTTAACGCCGAGCTCCGTGAGGCGCTTGATGTGCTGCGGCCCCTCTTTCACCATCAGCGTGACCATCTCCCTGTTGCAGAGTCCCGCACCGGCATCGAGCGTATCGGCAATATGCAGTTCTGAACTGTCGTTGTTGTCGATGGTGGCCGCAATGCCTCCCTGCGCCCAGTTGGTATTGGAGGTGGAACTCTCCTTTTTGGTGATGATCGTTACTTTGGCATATTCGGCTATATGAATGGCAAAATAGAGTCCACCTATGCCGCTGCCAATGACGAGAACATCGGTTTTGATTGCTTCAGTCATAACAGTGATGCACCGCTTGTTAAAGGTTGATCTGTGGAAAATAGCATAGCCGCGCTCAATATCCGTGAAATGTTGTGCATGAAAAGCCCATTATCACTCATGAGCAGTTCTTTTTTTTTGGCTTGAGGCTTTTCAGTGCGCTGGCTATAATAAGGATGATGCCTGCAAGGATAATGGTGTGCAGGTATTTGACGACATCGGGAAAAAGAGTTGCAATGAAGTAGCCGATCAAGGTGAAACAAAGCACCCAGATAACGGCTCCAGAGAGACTTAAAAGGAAGAATACACGGAACGGCATCTCTGTCACACCCGCCAGGGTGGCGGCAAAGCTGCGGATAACCGGTACAAATCGTGCAAGAAAAACGGTTTTTGAACCGTGTTTGCGGTAAAAAATCTCCGTTTTCTCTAAATGTTCGCGATGAAAAAATCTTGAGTCAGGTTTGCCGAAGATGGTTTTTTTAAGTTGACGGCCAACAAAATAACCGGTTGCGTCACCCAGAACCGCTCCGCATATAAGGGTTGCAATAACGAGGTAGATGTTGAGGCTTCCTGATGCAGCAATAAGACCCGCTGTAATGAGCAGGGAATCGCCCGGAAGGAAAAAACCGGCAAACATGCCTGTTTCAGCAAAAATAATGATGAAGAGCAGCAGATATCCACCCCACAGGATCAGTTCGTCAAGCGAACGGATATTCTGGAAGGAAGCAAGAAAATTCATGAACGGTGACTGACTATGGATTGATGTCCCGACGGGCCTGCAACAGCAAACGGGGAACAGGGCCGTTCTTTGGCCTGTTCCCCGTTTGCTGCAAGCTTTTTCTATACAGGACGCCGTTCTCCTGTTCGAGCCCCCGGTTGGTCTGGTTCAGTTTTCGGGAACCGGACAAAGAGCGATTATGGCAGAAGAACAGCGCACGAGATGACGGTTGTCCAGAGACCATTTTCACCTTCAGCGGTCTCAGTGATGTTGTAGGAGTTGATGATCTTGCCGCTCATTTTGTAGATGCCCTCACGTTCGTCCCAATCCTTGTTGGGGTCAAACTCTATACCGAGGGTGGTTGCAAGCATTGTGGCCGCCAAGTCTTCGGCGTACTCACCGGAATGCTCGGCTGATTCTCCAAACGGATGGTGTTCCGACAGATAGCCATACTGAGTCTCATCAGCCGGAATGGCGACGCCAACCGAAGCGGCGATAAGACGGTTGTATTCATTGGTTGAATTGCGGGCCATGACCGCGAAGGTGATTTGACCCGGAGAAAGATATTTCAATCCTTCTTCGACAGTGATGCGCTCACAATGAGGCGGAAAAATACTTGATACGGTAACCAGGTTGCATTTCTCGATTTTGGCCTCTCTCAGGGCAAGCTCGAATGAGGAGAGATACTCCTTGTGCCTTCCCACACCCTTGGTGAAAAATACTTTTGATGGGACAAATGACAATGCCGTTCCTCCGGATTAATTTGTTGATTCAAAGAGTTTCCAGTACCGAAATTGTGCAATTATAGGAAAAAGCCGTGGCATTCAAAATGTTTTTTTTGCGGCGACTTTAAAAAACCTTCTTTTTCCGGCCCTGATAATTTTTGGTTCACTCTCCAGTTCGACGCATTCGGTGATCTCTTCGACTTTCCGGTCGTCAATCACTACCGATTTCTGCTGGATCATTCTTCGTGCCTCGCTTTTTGAACTTGCAGCACCAAGGGTAACGAGCATGTCGATGAGCAGCACTGATCGCTCTTCAAATTCAAAGAGTTCGATCTGGTCCGGTGCTTTTTTATGGATAAAAACCTGGTCGAAATGCGTTTCTGCACCTTCCGCTGCTTCCTCTGAATAGTAAAGCGCTACAATTTTTTTTGCCAGCGCCCGCTTGGCCGTTCTCGGGTTTTCCTCCCTTTGAGCGAGAATTTCGCCAAACAGCTCTCCCGGTGGCACCAGAAGCCGACAGTAGGTCTCGATGAGCGGGTCGGGAATCGAGAGCATCTTGCCATACATGTCAGAAGGCGGGTCATTGAAGCAGATGGCATTACCGAGCGATTTCGACATTTTTTCTTCGCCTGCAGTGCCAACAAGCAGTGGCATGGTAATGCATACCTGTGGCACTATACCGTATTCACGCTGTAAATCCCTGCCGACAAGCAGGTTGAACTTCTGGTCGGTTCCACCAAGCTCGATATCATTTTTCAGATGTACAGAATCCATGCCCTGGGCAAGAGGGTAGAGAAACTCGTGAATTGATATAGGTTCCTGTGAGCGGTAGCGCCGCTCAAAATCGTCGCGTTCGAGCATTCGGGCAACGGTGTAATGACTCGAAAGCCTTATGACATCGGCAAATTTCATGGCGCCGAGCCAGTCTGAGTTATAGCAGATGGTGGTTTTTGCAGGATCGAGAATTTTCGAAGCCTGTTCGAAATAACTTATGCCGTTTTCCCGAGCCTCTTCGGCTGAAAGCTGTGGTCTGGTCTTGCTTTTGCCTGAAGGATCGCCAATCATGGCTGTGAAATCGCCGATAATGAGAATGGCTTCATGGCCGAGATCCTGAAACTCCCTGAGCTTGCGGAGTACGACCGAGTGACCGAGATGCAAGTCAGGTCGTGACGGATCGGCGCCGAGCTTGACCTTGAGTGGTTTGTTTGTCTGGAGACTGTGAAGCAGTTTTTTTTCAAGTTCCTCAACGCTGATTATTTCAACAACATTGCCGACAATGAGATCAAGCTGCTCCTTAACGGTTGGAAAATACATCGATTCCCGTGGTTTGTTTAATATTGTTTTTTTATCTGCTCCATCTGCCGCTGGTTTTCCCTTGTCTTGATCGTTTCGCGCTTGTCATAGAGTTTTTTGCCTTTGGCGATGGCAAGATCAATTTTCAGGATGCCTTTTGGATTGAAAAAGGCTTTCAGGGGAATGAGTGTCAAGCCCTTCTCATTGGTTTTTGCCTGGATTTTGCGGATCTCCTCCTTGTGCAGCAGCAGCTTGCGGCTCCGTTTCGGTTCAGGTACCTCTATATGGTTATGTTCGTAAGGGGTAATCTGCATGTTTTCCAGCCATATCTCATCATGATGGATGATGGCAAAGCTTTCGTTGAGGCTGGCTTTTCCCAGACGAACCGACTTAACCTCGCAGCCAAGAAGCTGGATACCGGTAACGATGGTATCGAGAATTTCGAATTCGTAGCGGGCCTTTCTGTTTTGAATGGCCTGCACATAGTTTTGAGTGTTTTGCTTTTTCGCCACCTTGGAGCCTCTACTGATTCTCTTTCGTTTCCAGATATGCGGCAGGCACAATGTTTCCTCTGTTCAGTACCAGAAAGGGATCAAGGCATTTCTTTACCCTTACCATTTCCTCGATGCCGCTGTTTTGATACATCCCCACCAGATACTCTGTCTTGAGCTTGCCAATGCCATGCTCGGCAGAGAGTGTTCCTCCCAGTGTCAGAGCCTTTCCGACAAATTCCCGATAAAGAACTTTTGCCGCAACAAACTCTTCACGGTTGCGGGGCAGGATGTTCAGATGGACATGTGCATTGCCTATATGACCGAAAATAATATAGACAAAGCCGTGATGTTCGCAAGAACTCCGGTAAAAATCGAAAAGTTCGCGGAATGCGCCGTCCGGCACAGCCATGTCGGTGCTGATTTTACTCTCAAACTGTTTGCTGATCCAGTCGTTGACAAGGAGCGGCAATGCATGGCGGAACTCCCGTAACTCGGCCTGTTCTGCACGGTCAAGTGCTATCCATGACGCATCGGTCATGGCATTGCACAATTCCATCCTTCTGAAAAGGGTGTCAAGGTCGGTTTCTTCGCTTTCCGGAGTGGTTTCAAGCTCAAAATATATCGCGCCTTCGCTTTTTGCGGGCACTTCCGGATATTTTGTGGCAAGAAAGCCGAGCGAATTACTGTCAAAAAACTCTATTGCCCTTGGTAGAGCGCCCTGTTGAGGATCTTTGAGGCTGCCGATAAAGTCGAAGAGATCGTCGATTTTCTGGAAATAAACCAGACAGGAGATGATGGTGTCCGGCAAGGGAATGAGCATGAGATCAGCTTCGGCGATAATGCCGAGTGTTCCTTCGGATCCGATAAAGAGGTCAATGAGATCCATTCCCTCCTCTGAAAAGTATCCGGCATTGTGCTTCGAGGTTGTCGGCATCCGGTAGTCAGGCCTCCTGAATTCGATCTGACCCGCAAGAGGGAGGTTGAGCCGGAAGAGCCCGTTTTCGTCAGCCATAACGGTTCCGCGTGACAGATCGAGCATGTCGCCCTGGGCAAGAACCACAAGGATTCTCGAAATATGGTTTCTTGTCGCTCCGTACTTGAAGCTTCTTGCACCCGAAGAGTTGTTGGCAATGGTGCCGCCGATGAAACAAAGCTTTTCGGTCGGGTCTGGAGGATAAAACCATCCACTCGCTTCCGCTTTTTTCTGGACATCACCAAGGAGCGCTCCGGCCTGCACAGTCATGTATCCCTTTCCGCCGTCAAGCGCTGTCGGCTCGCCGATCCGGTCAAGCTTCTGCATGGAAATGACATAGTCACCCATCGGAATTCTTCCGCCGGTCGTTCCGGTTCCATTTCCGGCTATGGTGAATCGGTGCTGTTTTTTTTCACTCTCTTTGAGCAGATCCGACAGCTCTTCGACGGTTTCCGGAAAAAAAACTCCCGGCGTATGTCCGCTTTTAAGGTTGCTGGTATCTTCGAGAAACCCCTTGATAGAGGCGGGATCATCCTTGTAAATCATTCTTTCTGCTCTCCACCGTTGTTCTCGTTGTTATTGCCTGCGGCAGGTTCCGCACTATTGAGAGGGATTTCAGGTATTACCACCGGCAGATCGCTTTCCGTACTGTCAGCCTGCTGCAAGAGTGTATCGGTTGACTTTATACCACTCTGCTCTGATGAGAGCGGCAGCTTCTCTCCCTTGACATAATACTTTATCAGTTCACGGGCAATCGGGGCTGAAATGGCTCCACCGAAACCGGCATTTTCAACAAGCACCGTAATGGCGATTTTTGGGTTTTCCACCGGCGCAAAAGCGATAAACCACGCATGATCCTTGCCATGGGGATTCTGTGCCGTGCCGGTTTTGCCGGCAACGCTTACACCGGGCACTTTCGCAAGTGTTCCAGTTCCCTGAAGCACTACGCCTATCATGCCATCCTTGATAATGCGGAATGTATCTTCTGAAACCGGCAGCTCTTGTTTTGAGTATGACAAGGGGATATATTTTCCTGTTCCTGTATCCCGGTACCCAGTGACGATATGCGGCTGGTAGAGTGTTCCGTTATTGGCGATAGCCGCAGCATAAGCCGCAAGCTGCACCGGAGTAGTCCCGAGTTCTCCCTGACCAATGGCAAGACTCACCAGATACCCTTTGCTCCACTTGTCCCTGCCGTACCGTTTATTGTAGTAATCACTTGATGGCAGAAGTCCCGAGCGCTCTCCTGGCAGGTCAATGCCGGTTTTGTCTCCAAAGCCGAACATGGCGCCATACTTTGTCCAGTTCTCAAATCCGACGTTGAAAATCAGGTTATAAAAATAGACATTGGAAGAGACGGTAATGGCATTTCTCATGTCAACCCATCCATGCCCCTTCCCTTCATTGCTGAGAAATCGCCTGTTGCCATAGACAAAAACGCCATTGTCAAGTATTTTTTTTGCCGGATCGATACTGTTCTCCTCAAGTGCAGCCATGGCAAGAATCATCTTGTAAATCGAACCTGGCGGATAGACCGCCTGAATTGTCCGGTTAAAGAGTGGTTTCTGGGGAGAGGTGATAATGGCGTTCCATCCCTTGCTGTCCGTCGAACCATTGAAGATATCCAGATCGTAATCAGGAGCGCTTGCCAGGGCAAGGATGCCACCATTCGATGGATCCATTGCCACCACAGCCCCCGACTTGCCGGTTTGGCGCAGCAACTGTTCTGCAAGCTGCTGCAGGCCGGCATCGATTGAGAGATAAAGATCGTCGCCTTTGACTGAAGGAATATCATTTTTGCCATTGTTGTACTTGCCCGCGAATTTGCCGAGCGGCGTAATCATCTCAAAGCGTGCCCCTTTCTGACCTTTCAGGCGCTCCTCATAAAACTTTTCCAGTCCGCTGAAGCCGATCTTGTCATCCTGGCTGTATCCAAGCTCGGCAAGCTCCTCGACCTGTTCCCTCGGGATTTGGCGTAAATAGCCAAAAAGATGGGCGCCATAAAGGTTGTCGGGATACATTCTCTTGTTGTCGGTATCGATGAGCACTCCAGGCAGTTGCCAGAGATTTTCACTCAGTCTCGATACCGCTACAGCGTTCAGGTTGCGGCTGACAGTGTGAGCTGCAAACCGGTTGAATGCATCGCCCTTGCTTATTTTTTCAGCAAGTTCGCTTTTTTCCATCTGCATCAGCCAGGCAAGGTAGCCGATTCTTGACTTTCTGAAATCGGCAGGGATCACCTTGATGGTATAGAGCGGCTGATTGTCGACAAGGATAGCACCGTTACGGTCAATCAATCGTCCTCTCGGGGGCTGAACCCATACCCTGCGGATGCTGTTTGATGCCGAAATTGAACCGAGCTGCTGAAAATCAAGTACCTGCAGATAAAAAAGCCGGATAAAAAGCACGGTAAAAACGGCGATCACAAAGAGTGATACGTGGGTCGTACTTCGCTGAAGTTTATCCATCGCTTAGTCTGCAAGTGATTTTCTCAAAAACAGCCAGTTCAGGATAACGGCAAGAATGAGGGTTAAAAAAGATTCAAGAACTCCGAGCACAGCTATCCGGTAGAGTGGAGAGAGAGCGAGAGGATTATAGCCGATGGCAAAAACGGCATTGCCACAAAATCCGGCCATCACGACAGCGCCATAGATGCGCCTTGTTTTCTGTTTTGTCGTTGAATGACTGCTGTCGGGGATATGAAAATAACCGGCAATAAAGCCCTCGATTGTCCGTACAAGCATGTTCAACCCTATGTTTCCTGACAGGATACCAATAATTATGCCGGAGGCAAAGCCGAAACTCGTACTGCTTCTCTGTCCGGCAATCAGAGCAATAAATGCAAGATAGATCGTTATGGCATCAGGCGAGACGCCAAAGAGCGAAAGGCGCGACAAACCGAACTCCTGCACCAGCGGAACGATGCCGAGCATAAGAAGAAAAAGAGAGAATTTTCGTGTCACACTGCTTACTGTCTGAAATTAAAAGAACGGTTCTCCGGTGCTGTTGTCGCTGCTTATCTCCACTTTTTCCGGTTCGGCTTTCAGAGGAGCAACCAGAACCTGGCTCAGGGAAGAAAAATCAACAGCCAGCCGGACTTCTACCGTATAGAACAGCTTGTCGGGTTTGATACTGACCACTCTTCCGACAGGAACGCCCCGTATCGAGAATGTACTGAAGTCCGAGGTCACCATCTGTTCATTCAGTGCAAGGTGGCTGCTTATGGGAACATGTTCAACATGGGCAATGAACTCCCTTCCTCCGTTCCAGGAGAGTATCCCCATGCTGTTGCTTTTGTCGGAGACAACACTCACCTTGAAATCGGGGTGAATGAGCGGCATAACCCTGGCATAATGTTCCGTAACAGAGGTCACTCTTCCCACCAGACCTTCCGGTGTCAGAACCGTCATGTCTTTTTTGATGCCATTGCGCCAGCCTGCGTCAATCACCAGCATATTTTCCCGATCACTGAACCTGCGCTCCACAACCCTTGCCAAAGTAAACTTCGACGCGTTGATGGTGGTGTCGGCCAATATCTTCTGGCGGTTGCGTTCATCGGTAGCCGCAGTTTCAAGGCTCAGTACCCTGGAGAGAAGATCGGTATTGACCTGCATCAGCCGATCATTTTCTTTTTGCAGATTGAGCAGATAACTGTAGCTCCCAAGCTTTTCACTCATCAAGGCAGTGAACTCCATGCCACTGTTACGCAGCTTTGTAACAAAATCGTCATTCTGAAGCTTCATGAAGAGAAGGGCGATGCTACAGTACACCACAAAAAGCAGATAAGTATTATAGTTGATAAAAAAAGAGAAAAACTTCCGCACGTTTCAGTTTCCGTTTATTGGTCACAACTCTTTGGCCTGGTTCCGGTAATGGGATTCATACCTCAGAGCCTGTCGAGAGAGTCTATCTATGAGCGTTTTCAGGCATTTTTCTTTTTCCCCGAGGGGTTGGCTTTTTTTCTTTCCACTTCCGACTCGCAGGCCTCACTTTCCGGCAGATTTGCCTGATGCATATTTTTTATTACCTTTTCCTCATCCAGCGCAAGCGCAAGTCAGGTCAATACGTCAAGATGCAACCCTATGACTCAGAATATAAATATAACAGATAAATTTGTTGTTGTCGGTGATCGAGTATTAATCAAACCAAAATCTCTTGACGACAGAACCAAATCGGGAATCTACCTTCCTCCCGGTGTTCAGGAAAAAGAGAAGATCCAGACAGGTTACGTCATAAAAACCGGTCCGGGATACCCCATAGGCCCTCCCCCCGAGTCAGATGAGCCCTGGAAAGAGCGGGTTTCAGCGGCACAATACATACCCTTGCAGGCCAAAGTTGGTGATATGGCTATTTTTATACAGAACAGTTCCTACGAGATCGAGTATGAAGATGAACGCTACATTATTGTGCCGAATGCAGCCATTCTGCTGCTGATCAGGGAAGATGACGATCTTGACTACTATCTGAAATAAGGCAGCCCAAGATTTGGCTATACCTCTGAACCCTTGTTTGTAACCGATAGTAATCAGACCATGAAAAAAGACCTTGCTTCAGCCAGTGCCAGCGCCGCTGTTGCGGCCCATGAAGAGCTTTTCAGGAGAATCAGTGTGCTTAAAAAAGAGATGAATGCCCTGATTCTTGCCCACTACTATACACTTCCCGAGATACAGCAGGTTGCCGATATCGTTGGTGACAGTCTTGCCCTTGCCAGGGCTGCCGAAAAAAACAATGCCGATGTGATTGTCTTTGCCGGGGTTTACTTTATGGCTGAAACCGCCAAAATTCTCAACCCCGCAAAACAGGTGCTGATGCCCGATGCATACGCCGGTTGTCCTCTTGCCGACAGTTGCCCCCGAGACAAGTTCCGCATCTTCAAAGATCGGTACCCCGAAGCCAT
>SESF01013170.1_pt1 | contig 20241 bp, 15 predicted proteins | sample 3171521 | NCBI WGS metagenome assembly SESF01 (sample SAMN10866945, study PRJNA518727) | freshwater metagenome | biome: subpolar coniferous forest; feature: holomictic lake; material: water; isolation source: holomictic Lake 227, 6 m and 8 m depth | place: Canada: near Kenora, Ontario | collected...
ATGGGGAGGACAACGAGCTCACACTGCGCAGTGGCGTAGAGGAGGTTTCCCTGGCACTACGGAAGGAACTCCAGGAACGGCTGGCCAAAGCCGGCGTGGTGGTCGAGGAAGCCCGGCTGACACATCTGGCCTACGCGCCAGAAATTGCGCAGGTCATGTTACGCCGACAACAGGCGGAGGCGGTCATTGCAGCGCGGCAAAAAATCGTGCATGGCGCGGTAAGCATGGTGGACATGGCCCTCAAGGAAATGACGGAGAAAAACGTGGTGCAGCTCGACGACGAGCGGAAGGCGGCCATGGTCAGCAATCTTATGGTGGTGCTGTGCAGCGAGTCCGGAGTACACCCCGTGGTGAACACCGGCACCCTCTACTCCTGAGCCGGCATGGCACAGCGCAAGCCGTTCTTAATGCGGATTGATCCTGCGCTCTGGGCCGAGCTGGAAGCCTGGGCGCAGGCGGAGTTGCGCAGCGTCAACGGCCAGATCGAATGGGTGCTCAAGCAAGCCCTGGAAAAGCGCAAACGCGCCATGCCCCGGCCTTCGGCCCCAGTCGCAAAGCCAGCCAAAGCGCCGGAGCAGGATAAGGGCGGCGGCACGGGTCAAGCGTCGCAGGCGGACTGAGCACCCTGGCACGCCGAGGTCGCTCGTTGACGGCCCCATCTCCAGTCTGGACACGGCCGCCGATTCATGTTCTAAGAAGCGCCACTATGGCGACCAATGGCAGCTCCGCCCGGCTGGCGGTGCCCTCCTCCGAACCGGCCAGCGGCCAAACCTATCGCGGGCCGTTCGCGATTATCCTCTTCTTTATGTGGGGATTCATGACCGCGTTCAACGATATCCTCATCCCGCGGTTCAAGTCGGCCTTCGAACTAAACTACTCTGACCCATGCCCATGATTGATCCCACTCACGACTCGCGCGTCATCATGACGCTTGATGCCGGCGGAACCAACTTTCGCTTCTGCGCCGTTCGAGGCAGCAAGCCCGTCACCCCAACGGTCGCCCTGCCTTCCAACGGCGACAACCTGGACAAATGCCTGGCGAATATCGTCGAGGGTTTTGCGCGCGTGAAGCAACAATGTCCCGAGCCGCCGGTGGCAATCAGCTTCGTATTTCCCGCCCCGGCGGATTATCCCCTGGGTATCATCGGGGACCTGGTCACCCTGCCAGGCTTCCGCGGTGGCGTCGCCCTGGGGCCAATGCTGGAGGAGCGCTTTGGCATCCCCACCTTCATCAACAACGACGCCGACATGTTCGTCTATGGCGAAGCCATGGCCGGCTTTCTGCCCTACGTGAACGGCTTGCTCGCAAAAGCCGGCAGCACCAAACGCTTCCAAAACCTCTTTGGCGTTACTCTGGGGACCGGCTTTGGCGCCGGGATCGTGCGCAACAACCAGCCATTCCTCGGCGACAACTCGATGGCCGGTGAGATCTGGTTGCTGCGTAACAAGCTCAATCCGCAAATGCACGTCGAAGAAAGTGCCAGTATCCGCGGCGTGCGCCGCGTCTATGCGGAGAAGGCCGGCATCCCCTCCGAGCAGGCGCCTGAGCCCAAGGTCATCTTCGAAATCGCAATGGGGACACGGCCTGGCAACCAGGCGGCCGCCGGCGGGACTTTCCGCCAGCTTGGCGAGATAGTCGGCGATGCCATGGCCCAGGCGCTCACGCTGGTGGACGGACTGGCGGTGATTGGCGGCGGCATTTCCGGCGCCGCGCCGCTGTTCCTCCCCGCACTCGTGGACGAGATTAACAGCACCTATGTGGGGCCGCAGGGCGAGTCGTACCGCCGCCTCGCGCAAGTCGCCTTCAACCTCGAAGACCCGGCTCAGCTCCAACAGTTCCTGCGGGGTGAGCAGCGTGAAATTACCGTCCCCGGAAGCCGGAAGAAGCTGCAATATGACCCCTTGCAGCGCACCGGCGTGGGCCTGTCGCGCCTCGGCACCAGTGAAGCCACGGCCATCGGCGCCTACGCCTTCGCGCTACAGGCTTTGGATCAACGTTGATCAGAACTCCACCGCAAGCTCGCGTGCTTTGGCTTCATTGGTGAAGCGAAGCCAGAGCAGCTTGTCTTCCCGATCGTATTGGAAATTCTCCAGCGCCTGACCGGCGAGCTTAACGGAGCGCGGGGCCGTAGCGGCTCGCAGCAGCACAACGGCCGGGGTATTGATTACCCCTTCGACCGCGATTGAGAGTGAATGCTCTCCTTGCTTCGTAGGCAGCGCCTTACACGCGGAGGCGAGCACCTGCGATTGGCTGCTCCGCATGGCGTCGAGATCGAGCAAGAACAAACGCGCACCCGGCACGAGGCTAACCGTCTTCTGGACCCGCAACTCGGGATCGAACAGGTTTACGAACCGGCCACGCAGTGTCTTGATCTCACCCGCGACCGACTCATCCAGACCGGCCGCCAGGACGTAAGGACCGCGGCGCAGTAGCAGGTAGTTCGTCTCCCGCCACTTGAGCCCGGCACGTGCCGCCGCCCGTTTCATCGTCGCTGCGAGCCTCGCGTCTCCTTCGGTCGTCTTGGCGAGACCGGTGGGGTTTTCGTGCATCCAGATCACGCCTCCTTTGCCGACTTTGGTCAATGACTTACCCGCACCCGGTGCGCCCCCACCTTTCGTTCCGGCCGGTTCAGAGCGCATGCCGAGTTGCACGAACAGGTCTTCACGCGGCGTCCGGTATTGGCGCCCATCGCTGTTCCACCACTCGCGGACAGCGTTGTAAGGATCGGTGTCATCATCGCACACGACTAGCACACCGCCCCCCTTGACCCACGCAGCGAGCGCCTGGTGCACCTCGGCGCTGAGCGGCTTCATGCCATGATACGTCAGCAACAGGACGCGAAACTCCTTCAGGTAGTCTGGCAGAGTGAGATTCTCAAGTTGCACGGGCGTTATCGGCATGCCGCGTTTGAGCAGCGGCAGCGCCAGGCCATAAACGTTGCTCAAGTGGGGATCGCTTGGCTCCGGTTCCCCACGCTGGAACATGAGCGAATCGCTGATGACCAGCCCGATGCCCGTTGTGCCGCAGTCCCACTCCACGCGCCGTTGGTTCATGTCGTTGAGTGCGTTTATGACCGTTTGGACCTCAGTCGCGTATTCCGGCGGCATCGGCTCACGTTCCCCGGGTTTGGACCGCGACGGATAACGCCCGCCAAATACGCGCTCCGGCCACGGCGCTACCTCGAATTGCCAGACATCCGGCTGGAGCAGCGATGCCACCATCGTGGACTCCCAATTGACGCGATAGTCTGTCCAGTCATGGTCCGGGTTATCCTCGACCGGGTCGTTCAGGAACCAGACCCGGCGGCCCGTGCCCCGCACGAGGTTCATCATAGCCCCGTATTCCAGGAACGCGGTCTCGAAGGTGCGCTCACGGCGCTCGCCGCGAAACATGTTCGGCGTTCGGGAGGTGCCGGTCCAGACCTGCGCGATGTAGCCGTCACAGCCCTTCAGCCGCGCCAAGCTGGATTCCGGGCTGACAATGCGCCAGTGGGCGTAGTTGAGCAGGCTATGCGTGGGCACATAGCAGCGCACCTGTCGGCCGGTCCGGTGGTTGTAGTCCTGCACGTGGTCAAACACCTGCTGCAAGGCGCGCCGGTAGAGATAATACTTGAGCTTGGAAGTGCGCCATTGGGCGTCCACCGAACTGTGCGGCGGCTGCCAGTCCTCATGGTAATAAGCGCTCCACTCGCGCTTGAAGCCCTCCGAATAGCCGCCACGCACCCAGAACTCCGGCTCCTCCAGGTGGATCGCCTCCGCGCCCGCGTCCAGCGCGCGCTGGATCCCCACGCATAGGAACTTCCCATAGTTCGTTCCGGGGCACATATAATATATGTCGCCCCCGTGGCTGATCTTCTTCCCCTCCCGATCCGTCTGGGCCTCGTCTTCGTGATTCACGCCGTCAAAGCGGCCGTACAGGTAATCCTGATAGGACCCCCACGAAACGCCCGTCATGACGTGCATGCGATAGCCGTGCTCGCGCCACGTCTGCATGCGCTGCGGCAAGCCGCTATCAATGCCGTAAGCCATGGCGACGTCCGAGCGCAGGTTGGCGATGGCGCTCCAAGGCCCGCCGGTCTGGAAAGAGGTGCGCTCCAGCTCTTGCTTTGGGTCGGTGGGAAAGGAAGCGGGAGCCTCTGCGCCAAGCAGCGGAGAGGCCGCGAGCAGGACAACCGACAGACAATACGTCAGACAATGCATCCGGGTTGGATGCACCAACTGGCGCGGGCATTCAAGCAAAGCTTCCGCGTCGCTTCAATTCGGCTTCGCGCCTTTGCTGACCGGGGACTTACCCGACAGCACGCTTTCGATCACCTGCTCCTTCAACTCCATCGGGTGACCGATCCAGGCGATAACGCCTTTGGTGTCCACTAGGAACGCGGTGGGGATGCCGTCCTGACCGGCGGCCTCCATCCACGTCTGGGACATTTTGCCATTCCCGTCGCTGGTCTTATCGTCCAGTGCGACGCGATACGTCATCTTGTCGCCCATCTTCTTCACGAACGGTGCCACCAAACTGTCATCCCGCTCCGAGACGTTCTGGCCGATGACGATCAGGCCCTTATCCTTGAACTTCTTATACACCTCGTTGAGGTGGGGAATGGTGGCGCGGCACGGCGGACACCACGTGGCCCAAAACTCGACGATGTAGGCCTTGCCCTTCTCGAAGTTCTTCACCGGGTCGCCCTGCACCCATTTGCCCGTCTGTAGCCTCGGCGCGGGGTCCCCCACCTTGAGGGTTGGCCCTGCGGCCAGGGTGAACGTCAGACCCGCAGTCACGGCGAGCAGCGCCGCCGTCAATTTCCATTGCTTCATCTTCATCTATATTTCCTGTGCGGGCCAGTTTATCCGCGCACCGTTGCCGGCCCGAAGGCAAGGGCGCATGGGGTTCACAGCCCAGCTTCGTCAAGTCGCATGCCAGGCTGAACCACCGCTTAAACCATATCGCTTCGGATAATACACCACGACAGGCGGAACGTCGCGCCAGAAGTGACGAGTGTCAATGCGGCGACTGAGCGGTCACTGAACAGGTCCGTTCCCGCTTGCACCGTCGCAAGCCCGCGGCCTATAAAGAAGCCATTGATGAGCCCAAAGCATTTCCATTGGTGCCTCTGGCTGGCCTGCGTCGCGGGGGCGACGGCCGCGCAGCCTGAGAGCAATCGGTTCGAATCTCTCGGCATCCCGGTGCGTGTGGGCGGGCTGATGGGGTGCGTGGTCGGGCCAAACGGCCGCGGCGGCGAGGCGCTGTACTTTAACTTCAACCAGGCTGGCGCACCCCTGTTCCTGGTGCAAGTGGACCCCGACACCGGCGAAGCGCATCAGTTCAACGCCCCTCAAGGACCCGGCGCGTGGGCGCTGATTGCCGGCCCGGATGAGAAGATTTATCTCGGCACGTGGGATGGCGGCCTGATCTTGCGGTTCGACCCTCGCCAGCCGGAGAAGGGCATCGCAGTCGTCGGCAAACCCTCGGCCAGTGAGGAGTATCTCTGGCAGTATGACCTCGCTAAGGACGGCAAGCTCTATGCCTGCACCTATCCGCAGGCAAAGCTGGTGAGCTTTGACCCGTCCACCGGCAAGATGGACGACCTGGGCCGCATGCACCCGACCGAAATGTATTCACGCAGCGTCGCCGCGGGGCCGAACGGCAAGGTCTATGTCGGCATCGGTACCGCCAAAGGCGACCTGGTGGTGTTTGATCCCGCCACGCGATCGCACCGAAGCATCCTGCCCGAAGGGTTGCGCGGCAACCCGGCCTGGAACACCGTCGGCGTGTCGCGCCGAAGCGACGGCCTCGTCTATGCCACCTATGGCACCAACCTGCTCCGCATCGAGGACGAGACCGTGACGAGCGTTGCCACCGCTCCGGATGTTCCGCCGCTCAAATTGCGAGACGGTCGCGTAGTGACTACTTTCGGGCGCGGCACCTTTTCGCTGCGCGATCCCGTCACCGGGCAGGTTGTCGAGCGCACTTTTAAGTATGCCGGCGCAGGAGACATGATCTTCGTAGTCGGTATGGGCCCCGGCGGCGCGATCTACGGCAGCACCGCCATGCCGATGGAGATCTTCCGCTATGACCCGCGCTCCAGCAAGAGCGAGCACCTGGGCGGCATGCCCGGCGGGGAGGTCTATTCGATGCTCGAAGAGGCCGGCAAGCTTTACCTCTGCTACTACGGCGGCGCGATCATGAACCTCTACGACCCCGCCAAGCCGTTCTGGAAGTTCGGCACCGGCGCAGACTGCAACCCGATCAGCTTCGGCAGCGTAGGCGACGGACACCTCCGCCCGCGCGCCATGATCCGCGGCCCGGGCGGGCTGATCTACATCGGCAGCGAACCGCCCTACGGCCAGCTCGGCGGCGCGCTCGGCGTGTGGGACCCCAAGCTGAACAAGACCGTCAAGAATTACCGCAACCTCGTCACTAACCAGAGCATCGTCTCGCTGGCTTACGAACCCAAGAGCGGCCTCTTCTTCGGCGGCAGCGGCAACTGGGGCGGCGGCGGCACACAACCGACCGAGAAGGAAGCGAAGTTCTTTGCCTTCGATCCCAAGCTGAAGCGCAAGGTGTTCGAGGCTGCGCTCGTGCCCGGCGCCGGAAGCTACCCCGCCACGGAGGCGGCGGCGGGCAAGGTCTTTACCACGGTAGGCGACCGCCTGTTTGAATTTGATCCGCAGACGATGCAGGTGGTGCGCACCAACACTCTCCCGGGGGCGCAGGCCCAAATCTCCCTGGGCCAGCATCGCAGCGGGTTGCTAATCGGCCTGACCAGCCGCGCGGTGTATGCGTTCGATCCATTGAAAGGCGAGGTGGTTCGGACTGCCTCGGCGCCGGTCCCCATCAACTGCGGTTTCGCGCTAACAGACGACGCAGTCTATTTCGGTTCCGGCCCGACGCTTTGGCGTTACTTGCTGCCACCGCTGCCGCCGCCTGCGCGGCAGGAAGGGAGGGAGCGATGAGAAGCGACGGCTCCGCGAATCTCTTGGTGGAATCAGGCCGCCAAACCCGAAGACCGAAGACCGAAGGCCGAAAGAAGGCCGAATTCCGAAGGCCGAAGAAGCCGCTGAACCGGGCCGAGCGGCGGCCTGTGTTGCATTCGGGTTTCGGTCTTCGCCCTTCTTTCGGCCTTCGGTCTTCGGCCTTCGGGTTTCTCCTGCCTTACGTCCTGCTGGCGCTGACCTTTGGCGTCCTTGCCGGCCAGGCCGCATCTTCGCTCCCGCCCGCTCCCAACGGCTGGCAAACTTTCTCTCCTCGCGACGAGCTTCGCCCCGAGTTCACTTACAATCCCAAAGCCGGTCCGTCGAGCAAAGGCGCCTTCATCATTCGCACCGGCAAGCTGGAAGGCTTAGACGGACATTGGGCCAAGACCTTCCCGGTGCAGGGCGGCCAATGCTACCAGTTCCACGCACTGCGGCGCGTGGACCACGTCTCCTCACCCCGGCGCTCGGTACTCGCGCGCATCCTCTGGCGCGATGACCATGACCAGGCGCCTCGCCGCGACGAGCCAGGCGCGCAGAGCTACGCCCCCGGCGTCCTGCCCACCTCTGAACCCGAATACCCCAACGACGGCCCCACCGGCACGTCGGGCTGGACTGAGGTAGGCGGCATCTACCGTGCGCCGGCCAAGGCCACCCACGCCATCGTTGAACTCTACCTGCGCTGGGCTCCACGCGCGAAGGTCGAGTGGAGCGATGTTGTCTTCGCCGAGTCGGACCCGCCCGCCCCGCGCAAAGTGCGCCTGGCGACGGTGCATTACATCCCGAAACGCGCGAAGACGGCGATGGACAGTTGCCGGCAGTTCGCGCCGTTCGTCGAAGAAGCCGCCCGGCAGAAGGCAGACCTGGTGGTCCTGCCCGAGACCATCACTGCCACCGGCAACGGCGTTTCCTATCTCGACGCCGCGCAGCCGATCCCCGGTCCGGCCACCGATTACTTCGGCGAGCTGGCGCAGCAGCATGGCCTCTATCTGGTAGCCGGCCTCGTCGAGCGCGACAAACACCTCATCTACAACACCGCCGTGCTGATCGGCCCGGACGGCAAGCTGATCGGCAAGTACCGCAAGGTCGCGCTGCCGCGCACCGAGATCGAGGCGGGCATCATGCCGGGGCACGACTATCCCGTGTTCGAGACGCGTTTCGGCAAAGTCGGCATGATGGTCTGCTACGACGGCTTCTTCCCCGAAGTCGCCCGGCAACTCAGCATCCACGGCGCTGAGGTCATCGCTTTCCCGGTAGCTGGCTGCAACCCCATGCTCGCCGCCGCGCGCGCCTGCGAGAACCACGTCTTCCTCGTCAGCAGCACCTACACCGACGTCCCCTCGCATTGGATGATCTCGGCCATCTACGATCGCGAAGGCCGGGTGTTGGCCCAGGCCAAAGAGTGGGGCACCGTCGCCGTGGCCGAAGTGGACCTCTCCCAGCGCCTCTACTGGTCGAGCCTCGGCGACTTCAAAGCCGAAAACCCCCACCACCGCCCCGTCTGGCCCGGCGAGAAGGAATAGCCTCTTCCATGAACCGGTCGCAGACATTGAATGTATGCGATCGGAAACGGGTCTGATTTAGAGCTGTCCGTCTCAGGCAGCGGGCGGGTGAAGGCACCGGTAAGGTGGGGGGTTACGCCCCGCATTCCTATGGAAGTCCTATGGAGATCGTATGGAGTACCTATGGAATACCTATGGAGCAACACGCGATCACCTCCCTATCTCCACGCTTGCAACACGCTTGCAACACGCTCGCAGCGAGCGATGCGCGGCTGTGCCGCCCTTGGGCCAATACGAACCCCGGGAGGGCGAGCGACCTCGCGAGCTCAAACTCCTCGAAGCTCAAGCTCGATCGCGGTGCCGTAGAACGCGTCACACGTCGCCTCGCGGATGATCAAGTCGGCGGGACGCACCTCACCTCAATCTTTGGGACCACTATTTGGGACCACTATTCCGTTGACGCCGGGCGAGGATTCGTTACAAGGAGTAGATGGAATCGGCGGATTCCGTTGAGCGTGCCGATCGTCTTCTTCATTTAATAGGGCGCGAGGCTGCTCAAAACTGACTCGGATGGCAGGGCAGAGAAGCGAGCAATGGAGAATTATGGCAGGTTTCGCGGCTGGGTGGGAGAGGACGCCTTCAAGCTTTTGAAGGCATGTCTCAGGGAATTGTCATCATTCCTGCGTGGCGTTTTCTTTCTGCCGGACTCACCCCTTTCCGCCCGCGGACGGTTTCTGCCCTTGACCCGCCGCCGCTCATTTTCCCTGCAACTTCGCTGCCGATTTTCCTCTGTAGCCTTGTAGAAACCTATGGCGCAACGACAGCAAACGACTCAGTATGAACAGCAAGCAATCATGAGCAAACGAACTTCCATGAAAACGTTCCCCCTTCTTCACCCGGTGATCCTGGGCCTGGCGGCCCTCGCTCAACTCTCAACCCTCAACCCTCAACCCTCAATTCTGTGCCCAGCAACTTGGCGAACATCAATGCCTGGTTCCCGGCGACCAACTTCGTCCTGACCAACTCCTTCCAGTTCATCAATCAGGGCACCGCCACAAATCGGCTGTTGTTCTACCGAGCCAAACGGCCTTGAAATGCGAATGCGGTGCCCAAATCCAATAGCATGAAGCAGATGCAGATTAGCACTCTTCTTGCCAGTCTGGTTGGTTGTCTTGTCTGTTCGCACGCTGGCGGGCAGTCAGCGGCAGATTTACTGGCGGGCGGATGCAGCGCGAAGGGCAGTGTGATTCATTTGTACAGCGGCAGCAGAGCCGCGCCCGCCACGGTCGTACACCTGGATAAGGCTTATAAGGATTACGAGAGCAAAGGTTTCTTCCGGATTGGCGTGCTGCCGATTGGAGTCATGGATGGGATTACTTTCGAGCTGCATGACCCCGACGCCGTTACGAACAGCCTGGCGCGATTACACCAGTGGCTGGGGCCAAAAGGCGCCAGGAGATTGGAGCTGCGCCGGGTCAGTTTCCTCGTATCAGCCCCCGTGACAAATCGCCTGGATATGGGCCGGGCGCAGGTGGTGGCCGACGGCAAGCTGGCATTGCTCGACGGGGTGAGTTTTGTGTCCGGGACGAATCAAATACAGGCCCCGCACGGGATGCTCCAAGTCTCCGGCGCCCAGGCCGGCCAGCTTGTCCTGGAGACCACGCCACCCTGGACTAACCATTTGTTCGACCGTATCGAGACTTCTAAAACCTCCTATCCAGCTAAAGAACCATGAGAATAAAAATCCTACTTGCTACCGCATTGCTGCTCACACTCGCTCAGGCGATCCACTCTCAAACCGCAGATAGCTGGGTCAGCCAGGGCCGCGCGTATCTGGCGGAGACGAATCTCGCCGCCGCCAATAACTGTTTCTACCGGGCCGTGACTACGTCCGCCAACCACCAGACGGGAAACGTATTTTACGCGGTTACCCGCCTGCTGGTCTGGCCGAGTCAGCCGGCCGGCAGCAATTTCCTGAACCGGTTGGAAGTGCCTGCTGCCGGGCGTGACATTTACAACTGGACGGCGCTGCCGCCCAGGGATCGCACCGGCGTGCCGCCGCCGCCCTGGGGGTTGTCCGCCGGCGAATTCACCGCCATGCTGCGCACCAATATCCTGGCCGAACTGATTGGCGCCGAGGCGAACCTGGCGAAGGTGACCGACCCGAACTTCGTGCTGAGCCTGACCAGCAACGAGACGCGCACCGTGGCTGTGACACTGGACTACGGTGACATCCAGTTGCTGCGGGCGATGTTACAGGCCGCCGAATACAGCGCCTACACCACCTATTCCTGGAACCTCAATGTAATGTTGGACCCCGTGTACGATCTCTACAACGTCAATCAGTTCTCGCTCGAAGGCTTTTTGTCTGACCACCCGGGGCTGCTGACCTTCGCGACAACCAATGAGTTGGCCGCCGCCAAAGCCGCGCTGCTGGCCGGGGTCAGCCGATACTGCCAAGCGTCGCAATTGATCACGAACCGTGCCACCAACATAGTCCGGCTATTCAACTACGACGCGGACAAGGCCGACGGCGAGGCCAACTTCCGGCAGACGCTGATTGATCTCACCAATTCGCTCACGCACGCGGTAACGCTCGGAGTGGACACGAATTACACGGTCTTCCTGGGATCGCAGTTTAGCGGGACGCATGCGCCCCGCTCTTTCCTGCCGGTGATACGTGGCGATGGATTTGGCCTCGGCACACTCCCCGACCCGACCTTTGGCAGGCTGATTTCCAACGCCATACCGGGGGTTGTGGAGGACAGCGTGGAGGAGTTCTTTGCCAAGAGCCTGACTCCCATACCGACGATTGCGCCGGGACTCACCAGAGCTGGGCCGCAATTCCAATTCCCGATTAACACGCTGAAGAACCGGGGCTACACAGTTGAGGTTTCCACCAATTTCCACGATTGGACCACCTGTGGCGCTTTTTTCAGCTTTGCCGATAGCTATGCGTTTACCGACAGCAATGCCTACGGTTCCCAGCGCCGGTTCTATCGCATCGTGGACCGCACGAAGGACATGCCGCTGCCGCCCAACAGCAACTTCGCCGGTCGGATTCCTCTCACCGGCCCAGTCGTTGTGTCCTATGGCTACAATGCCAACGACATTCCTGAGCGAGGCGAGCCAGGCTGTTCGTGGAACAGCGTCTGGTGGAGTTGGACGGCGCCGGCGTCCGGCGTAGTAGTTGTGGCGGCTTTCGGGGAGGCGGCATGGCACGAGGCGCATGTTTATACGGGCACGATTCTGACCAATCTGAGTTCGGTGGCCTACGATAGCGAGCCCTTCTATGCCGTGGCCGGAACCACCTACCAAATTCAAGTATGTGGCGATCCGGGAGGAATCAGGCTGGTGATTACCGCCCCGCCGACTTTGACCGTGAGCACCCCGGCGAATGGTGCGGCATTCCCTGCGCCGACCAACATTACCATCAGCGCCTCGGCTAGCGACAGGGATGGCAGTGTCAGCAACTTGACGTTTTACACGAACGGGGTGCTGTTCGGCAGTACGGTAAATACGTCGCTGAGTATGATCTGGAGCAACGTGGGTGCGGGCGTTCATTGGGTGGATGTGCAGGCGACGGACAACTTAGGCATAACGACCTGGTCGAACCTGACCGTCTATGTTCGTCCGCCCAACGACAACTTTGCCAATCGCACCCCCATCACGAGCGTACCCGCCACGGTTAATGGGGCCAACTATGCCGCCACCAAAGAACCGGGTGAGCCCAACCACGCGGATGATCCCGGCGGCGCATCGGTCTGGTGGTCCTGGACTTCGCCGTTCAGCGGTTATATGACCATTTCCGTTTCTCCAACAGTTGGGGACTGGATGAATCCAGGGCCTCCGTGCTGCTCAGGCGGTCCAGAAGTATTGCTAGGCGTCTATACCGGGTCTTCGGTGTCAAATCTTATTCCCGTTGCAAGTAGCGAGTCGGCATTGCCCCAAGTCAGTTTCGTGGCCACGGCTGGGATGTCGTATCAAATTGCCTTAGATGGGGCGGGCGGGGCGAGTGGCGCCAGCATTTTGCGGCTGATCCCCACACAGCCGCCATCGGTAAGCATAACCTCTCCGACTGATGGTGAAGTCTTCAGCGATCCAAACCTGACCATTGTCGCCGACGCAACCGACAGCGACGGCACCATCAGCCGGGTGGATTTTTACGACCACGGCAACTACTGCGGGAGCGTGACCAACGCTCCGTATTCGATGGTTTTGAGTAATCTATACTCCGGCACGGGGCATTCGCTGGTCGCCAAAGCTACGGACAATATGGGAGCAACAGCGTATTCCGACCCAGTGAGCGTCTCGATTGATTACCCCGGAATGCTGCTGCTCCTCAATGTTCCGCTGCCAAACCGGTATGGATCGTGGGATAGCCAGAGTTACTACTGGCTTCAGGTTCCGCCCGGTCTATCCCAGTTAACGATACAGATCTACGGTGGCTGGGGCGATTGCGACCTTTACGTCGGCTGCGGCTACCAACCGACTTTGGACGACTATGATTACCGTCCGTACCTGAGCGGCAACAATGAGCAGGTAGTTATAGACAATCCACCGGAAGGTGACTGGTATATCATGCTGAATGGGTACCAATCCTATGGTGGCGTGACACTGAGCGCGCATCAGTGACGAGTTCTGCCAGCTCCTCCCATCAGCAACTGTTACGAGCCCAGTTGGGCTCATGATGTTTGGAGCGCAGTCCAGAACGCTGCTCCCGAGTTGACTGCGGATGGCGGGAAGGCGGGTGGTCAGGCCGCAACCGTGACCGGAAAGCGCACCTCACCGGCTTTGAGTACCGTCACGCCCCTCTTTGTAATCGCGTTCGCCCACGCCCAGTTGTGATGCTGCCGGACCACCTCCGCCTTCAGCACAGGATTGTCCGAGGTCGTATGCGCATCGGCTACAACGATGATACCGAAGTCCTTGCTCGCCGCGCTGCGCAGCGTCGCGTCCACGCAGAAGTCCGTGGCATAACCCATCAACACCACCATCTTGATCCCGCGTGACCGAAGCTCGGCTTCGAGTGTCGTGCTGTAGAATGCGTCACACGTCGTCTTGCGGATAACCAAATCACCCGACCGGCCCTCAAGATCCGGGTGCAACTTCCAACCCTCCGTGAACGGCACCACGTCCTCACCCCCCGGCTCGCCGTCGTGTTGGATGAAGACCACTGGCGCGCCAGCTCGGCGGGCTTTCGCCGTCACCTCATTGATCCGCGCGACAACGGCCTCCGCCTCAAACGGCGCGGGCTCCGCACAAAACAGTCCCCTCTGCACGTCAATCACTAACACCGCCGCGTGTTCAGGCACGTTCGCCTTCACGCGGGCGGGCTTCAGGCGGGAGCAGGCCGAGAACGAAATCGTAAACGGTCTGCGCATGTGTCAGGGCTTCCTCGAACTCAACGCGGGACGGCATCGGCTCGCCGAGGCCCCCGGGATAGCGGAAGGCCGTGGCGTAAGGGGTCAGGACGTTGGCGGCCTTCTCCAGCTTTGAAAAGTCAGGGCAGGAAACGGCCGCCCGCCTGACCAGGGCGTCAATGTCGTGCGTTTTGGGGAAGGGAGTGTCTTGTCCTTGCAACCACGCCTTGACTGCTTTCTCGGCGGCCTGCTGGCAATGGTAAATCGCGATATCGAGCAGCGGGTCGTCCGTCGCTGCCAGCAGCCGCGCTGAGCGCAAGTCGTGACTGGCCCGCGTGAGCCAGTCGCACACCAGGTCTTTCGCAGCCTCATCCATACAGTTTGCGCCCTTGGTTCAGGACTTGGTGAAACAGCGAGGCGCGGAGATGCTTATACCGGTCAACCTGTGCGCGGGTGGGAACCACTACGTCCTTCGGCATCCGTAACCCACGCAGACAGCGATGGGCGCGTTGCGAGCGGCGCACCGAGGTCTCGTCACTGTCCCGGACGATTACCATCAGGTCCACGTCACTGTCCTCGGTGGGCGCGCCCCAGGCGTGCGAACCAAACAACCAGATCTGCTCAGGCTGAAACTCCGCCACCAGTCGTTGCGTTGCTGTCCGAAGCAGGTTCTCGTCAAGAGCTTCCACAGCGTCATCCTGGCAAACCGGCGGCCTAAAGAAAAGCCTTGCTCACGCTACGCCCGCCGCTCGCGGACCGCGGCCAAAATATCCGCCACGACCTCCGCCTTCGGTTTCGCCCCCAGGCTGCCTTTGCCGTGGACCCGGACGCTGACGGCGCCGGCGGCCATATCCCGCGGGCCGATGACCAGCATCGTGTGGACCTTGCTCTGCTCGGCCTGCTGGATCTTGCCGTTGATCTTGTCGTTGCTGTAATCGCCCTCGGCGCGGACCATGTTGGCGCGCAGCTCCTGCACGATGGCCTTCGCGTAGTTCACCAGCGGTTCATCCTCGCCGATAGTCAGCACGCGCACCTGCTCGGGCGCGAGCCACAGCGGGAAGTTGCCGGCGTAATGCTCGATCAGGAACCCGATGAACCGCTCGTGCGTGCCCAGCGGCGCGCGGTGAATGCACAACGGCGTCTTCTCGGTGTTATCCCGATCCCGATAGACCAGGCCGAACTTGCGCGGCACGGCGAAGTCCACCTGGTTGGTGGCCAGCGTGAACTCGCGGCCAATGACACTCCACACCTGCACATCAATCTTCGGCCCGTAGAACGCCGCTTCATTGGCCACCTCGACGAAGTTGATGCCCGAGGTCTTGAGGACGTCGCGCACCATGTTCTCGGTCTGAATCCACAGCTCGGGCTCGTTGACGTATTTCTTGCCCAACCCCTCTTTGACGTGGGTGCTGAACCGCATCACGTATTTCTCGATGCCGAAGATCTTGAAGTACTTCAGATACATCTCGTTGACGGCATTGAACTCCTGCGCGAACTGCTCCGGGGTGCAGTAAATGTGCGAGTCGTTCATGTTGAGCGAACGCACGCGCATCAGGCCGAACAGCTCGCCTGATTGCTCGTAGCGATAGCAGGTGCCGTACTCCGCCAGCCGCAGCGGCAGGTCCCGGTAACTGCGCGGCTCCGCCGCAAAGATGCGGTGATGGTGCGGGCAGTTCATGGCCTTGAGGTAGTAGCGGTCGCCCAAATCAGAAAGCTCCTTTTCCAGCGAATCAACTTTGGATTGTGCAGACCATCGCTGAGAGAGACGCTCCTTGAATTCCTCTTCCAACGCGGAAGAATCTTTCGCCGCAGCGTCCGCTTTCGCCGACAACTCAATTAAAACCTCCAAGCGCGTTTTTTCCTGAGATAGCTCCAGCGAAAGCTGATCCCGCCTCTTTCTTTCCTCTTCTTCCAATAACCACATCGGCGGAAACATGCTCTCTGCATAATACGGCAAATGCCCGGAGGTTTTGTACATCTTCTCCTTCGCAATGTGCGGCGTCTTCACCCGCACGTAGCCCGCGGCGAACTCCGTCTCCTTGGCTAGCTTCTCTAGTTCTTCGAGAATCGCGCCGCCCTTGGGCAGCCACAACGGCAGGCCGGGCCCGGTGAAGTCGGCGTCAATTGTATAAAGGCCCATCTCCTGGCCGATCTTGCGATGGTCGCGGCGCTTGGCCTCTTCGAGCATTGTGAAGTAGGCCTCCAGCTCAGTTTTGTTCTTGAAAGCGGTGCCGTAGATGCGCTGGAGCTGCGGGTTCTTCTCGTCGCCCTTGTAGTACGCACTCGCCACGCTGGTGAGCTTGTAGGCGCCGATGTTGCCGGTGCGCATCACGTGCGGCCCGGCGCAGAGGTCAATGAAATCGCCGCTCTTGAAGTAAGTGATCGGCTCGCCCTCGGGGATGTCCGCCAGGTTGCCGAGCTTGAACTTGCTCGGGTTGCCGGGCCGCTCGATCAAGCCACCGAGCCGGCCGCTCTCCGAGTCCTTGAGCGCCTGCTCGCGGGGCACGACCACCTTCTCGAAGATGCGATTGGCCTTAATCTCCTGCTTCATCTCGGCCTCGATGGCCGGAAAGTCCTCCGGCGAAATGCGATGCTGGAGCTCCACGTCGTAGTAGAACCCATTTTCGACCGGTGGCCCCGCTGCGAACTGGGCGTCGGGCCACAGGCGCAGGATGGCGGTGGCCATCACATGGGCGCACGAGTGGCGCAACCGCTCCAGGTCGGTCATCCGGTTGCGGTCGTCTAGTGTCTTACGTTCAGGCTGCTTGCTTTCGTCGGCTTCCATATATTCTCTGCACATAGTAGCAGCCGGCGTGAAGATCTCAAAGTCCAATCCGGGCTTGACGGTTGGCGGGAATGTGGTTGCATATCCGGCATGAATACGAAGATGCTTGTGGTGTTACTCGGGGGGCTCGTTCTCGTGTCGGGCTGCGTGAAGACGGTAAACGACCGGCATGCGTTCGCGTTGTCGCCCGGCAAAGACAAGTTTGAGAACCGCTACAAACGGACCGTGGACTTGGTTTATGCCGCGGCGCTCGATGTGGTCGCTCGCAACGGCACGATCTTGCGGGAAAGCGTCATTAACCCTGGCACCAATGCCGTAAAGACCATTGAAGCCAAGGTCAACGGCCAAAACGTCTGGGTGCGAGTCGAAGTGGTGGATCCAGAGGTGACTTCAGTGCAGGTGCAGGTGCGCACCCGTGGGGGCGGCACGGACCTAAGTCTCACGCAACAACTGCAAAATGAAATCGGCATCAAGCTAGCGACCCTGTAAGCCCCGCTTCAGCCCGATATTCTGTTCGTAAGAGCCAAGCTTAACGGCTTGGCTCTTGTCTTTTGGCTTCATCTCCAGCTTCAGCAGCGCCAGCCGGTGCCGCGCCAGCTCGGCGGCAGCGCCGTCCGGGGCGCGATCAACAATCCGTTGCAGCGTTTCCCGGACGGCCTCGTAGTTGGCGCTGTGGCGGATTTGCAGATCGGCCAATAAGTTCAGCCAGTGAACCACCAGCCGCCCGGGCTGGTGCGGGTGGGTTATCATTTCCTCCAGCTCGCCGGCCGCCAGGTCTAACCGGCCGTAATGGTCAGCATAAATGACCGCCAGCTTTTCCCGCGCCTCCATGTCCAGCGGATGCTGCTCCAGATGCTTCACGCATTCACCGGCCACCTGTTCCGGGTTGGGCTCGGCCGGTTTCAGATGCTCCTGATCCCGCAGCAGGCCAAGGTTCTTCACCCCTTCCGGCACGATGAATTTCTTCTCCTCCTGTGACGCCAGCAGCATCTCCGGGCTGCCCAGATGAGCGATGCGGTGCGCCGCACTCAAGGCGAACTCGGTTTCGGGGAACAGCGTAATGACCTTCTGCAGGGCCCGTTCCGCCGCCGCGCGGTCCTGCCCGACTTGCAGGTGCCAATCCGCCATTGCATAGAGGGCAGACATAATGATCTGCGGGGCGTGGTCGGGCTGGGCGCAGAGGCTCTCGATGGTCAGTTCGGCCGCTGGCAGGTCCTTGAGGTCTTGGGCCTGGATTTTCGCCAGCAGCATCTGGCCCTCGACATCGGTGGGAAGCTGCTCAAGCTGCCGGCGGATTTCGGCGATGGCCTCCAGGTATTGGCCCTTCTTCTGCCGGGATTGCGCGATCGAATAGCCCGGCTTGGGAATCCAGTCCTGGCTGCCACCATCGTAAAGCATAGTGAAGGGCTTCGCCGCCAACTCGGCGATGCTGTGCCGCCAGAGAATGGTCAATGCGATGGCGCAGCCCGCCGTCAGCGGGAGGCAGATGCGAGTGTAAATGCCCCCCTGAAGCGCCATCGGCGCCACCACCGCCACGAGGAACCACATCACTGGCACCGTAATGACCCACTTCAAGAGAAGCTTCCTCGGCTCGCCACTGCGCTTGAGGCAGCGTATCAGGACCCAGCCGAAGAAGCTGAGTGCGATCGCCAGCAGCACAATCCCGCGTACGATGTAGTAGGTGCGATCCGTCATGACATTGATTGGACAGGCCTGGCCGCCAAACTGCACGACGAAACTGCTCGCGTTAGCACTGTGGTCAAGAGAACGCGCTACGTAAAGCGATTGGGGAGCATCGCAGGTTGTTCCCCCTCACCCCGGCCCCACTGCCGTTGAATTAGGCTCATACTGAGGAGTTCGCAGCATACACTACACACTACACCCAAAGCTGCCGAGGCTACTCCCTCTCCCCATCCGATGGGGAGAGGGCAGGGTGAGGGGCAGTGCGGCTCAGCTTGAAAGCGATTTGGAATAAGAATCCACCTGACGTAGCAGGCGACATCGGCCAGCAATTCTGTCATGCTGCCCTTGGGCAGACATCGATCGGTGCCAGCTTCCTGGCATTTGCTTGACTTTTCCGCACCAGTAGCCCAGTAACCTGGGCCCATAATCGACATGTCCACCTCCAGCCAATCATGAACCTGTTCCGCCGCAAAAAGATTTCCGACCTGCAGGCAGAGATCCTCTCCGACCACAGCCTGAAGCGAGCGCTGGGACCGGTGAACTTGACCGCTTTGGGTATCGGGGCGGTCATTGGCGCGGGCATCTTCGTTCTCACCGGCCAGGCCGCCGCCAAATACGCGGGTCCAGCCATCGTCTTCTCGTTCATACTCGCGGGGCTGGCGTGTGCCTTCGCCGGGCTTTGCTACGCCGAGTTCTCAGCCATGATCCCAATTTCAGGCTCCGCCTATACCTACGGGTATGCCACGCTGGGCGAGTTTGTTGCCTGGATTATTGGCTGGGACCTTATCCTGGAGTATTTATTCGCCGCCTCCACCGTTGCGGTCGGTTGGTCGGGCTACATCGTCTCCTTCCTAAAGGATCTTGGCATCGTCATTCCGCCGGCTTTCACCTCTGCACCCTATAACCACGCCGCACCTGCGGATGCGGGGTGGAACATTTGGCGCCTGTTCACCGAGGGTTGGACAAGCACCGGGGACGTGCTCAACGTCCCGGCCATGGTGATCGTGGGCATTATTACGGTCCTGCTCGTGCTCGGCATCAGGGAGTCCGCCACCTTCAACAACATCATCGTGGGCATCAAATTGATCGTGATCCTGGCGTTCATCGCGGTCGGATTGGCCTATATTAACAAAGCGAATTGGCAGCCCTTTGTCCCGCCCTCCCTCAGCCCGGGCACTTTCGGATGGGGCGGCGTGCTGCGGGCCGCCGGGGTCATCTTCTTTGCCTACATCGGCTTCGACGCCGTCTCCACCGCCGCGCAAGAGGCCAAAAACCCGCAGCGGGATATGCCGATTGGAATCCTGGGCTCATTGGCAATTTGCACGGTGCTCTATATTGTCGTGGCTCTTGTGCTCACCGGGATTATCAATTACACCAACCTCAATGTTCCGGACCCGATTGCCGTGGCCATTGACTCGCTGGGAAAGTCTGTGGCCTGGCTTCGCCCCATCATCAAGATCGGCGCCATTGCCGGCCTTTCCTCGGTGATTCTCGTGATGATGCTGGGCCAGCCCAGAATCTTTTACGCTATGTCCAAAGATGGCCTGCTGCCGCCGGTCTTTGGCGCTGTCCACCCGAAGTTCCGGACCCCGTGGCTGGCTACGATTCTCACCGGCTCAATCGCGATGCTGGTTGCTGGTCTCTTCCCCATCGGCCTTTTGGGCGAGCTGGTCTCCATTGGCACCTTGCTGGCTTTCGCAATCGTATGCCTGGGCGTCTTTGTCCTTCGGTTTACTGATCCTGCAATTCCGAGGCCGTTCCGCACACCCCTGTTTGGGATCGTTTGCCCACTGGGTACTTTCTTCTGTCTTTGGTTAATGTATGGGCTGCCGCCTGACACTTGGGCACGACTCATCGTCTGGATGGCCATCGGGCTGGTGATCTACTTCGCCTACGGACGCCGGCACTCCAAAGTGCAGCAGGCAGCGCAAGCGGA
>SESF01023041.1_pt1 | contig 20210 bp, 17 predicted proteins | sample 3171521 | NCBI WGS metagenome assembly SESF01 (sample SAMN10866945, study PRJNA518727) | freshwater metagenome | biome: subpolar coniferous forest; feature: holomictic lake; material: water; isolation source: holomictic Lake 227, 6 m and 8 m depth | place: Canada: near Kenora, Ontario | collected...
TTTTACCGGACACTAGTGATAAAATGATAGTACTCATATTGAAATAGGGGTCAAATCAAAATGGTAAGTAGGGACTAAACAAAAATGGTATTAGGGGATCATGGCTTATTGAAAATAGGGGGTTAAGGCTAATGGTATTTCCAGCATCATTTACGCACAGTCGTTTTGAAACTATATCGAATTATATGTGAACTAATTATAATAAAACTATAATTAGTTGATTAATAGTTATTTATAATTATTTATAATTACTTTTTTGTTGCGCATCCATGTTGTTTTCGCAACAAAAAGACATTTATAAGCCGAAATTCGTATTTTTATCCAACAAATGGCCAAACACATTAATTCCATACAACTAGCAGTAGAAAACCGTGTAAACCGTATGCGGAACGGCACCGTCATTGTTTCCAATCAATTCACTGATCTTGGAACCGATACAGCCATACGCGCCGCGCTGCAAAGACTATGTGAAAAAGAGAAACTGGTGCGGCTTACTGCGGGTGTATACCTGTTGCCTAAGAAAGACCCGGTTCTGGGGATCCTATATCCTTCGCTGGAGGAGATAGCGCAGGCCATCGCCAAACGCGTTGGCGCTAATATCCGTCCCACCGGCGCTTTTGCACTCAACCAGCTTGGCCTATCAACGCAGGTGCCCACTAACCATGTCTATATTACTGATGGACAACACCGGCTGATGACTATAGGTAAAGCAAAGATCCAATTCAAGCATGCAGCGCCGAGTAAAATGGAACTGAAAGGCAAGATCTCTGCACTCCTGATCCCTGCCATTGATGCTCTGGGTCAGGAAAATATCACCGATGAAGTATCAGAAAAGGTGGTTGCGTTGTTACAAAAAGAAAAGCCGCTTACCCTGCAGCGCGACCTGAAATCGGCCCCTGCATGGATCAGGAAGTATATCGCTGACCTACAAAATCACAAACCATGAACTGGCTATCATTAACGGACGAACAACGTAGAAGTTCGATTAACCAGGCCGTGTTGACCGTAACAGGCATAACCCAAAAAGCCATTGAAAAAGACTGGTGGGTAACGCTGGTACTGCGCGTACTGTTTAGCTCAAAACACAAGGAGCATATTCTTTTCAAAGGTGGCACTTCTTTGAGTAAATGCTTCGGCTTGATAGACCGGTTCTCGGAAGATATCGACCTAGTATTGAAAAGGGATTTCTTAGGGTTTGAAGGCATTGTATCGAAAAACAAGATTGGAAAATTAAGAAGCTCCGCTGCAACTTTTGCAATCGGTGATTTGATCCCGATGCTTGAAGAAGATCTTGTCAAATCCGGAGTTCCGGAAGGAATAATCAATATCACTGCTAAGCCGGAAAAAGACAAGCAATCGCCCAATGATCCGCAGATCATTTATATAAAATATCCCTCGTTATACCCACCTGTATCCTATATAAAGGATGAGGTACAGGTGGAAGTCAGTGCCCGCTCCCTGATTGATCCATACACTTCATGCACCGTAAATTCTATATTGTCTACTGCCTTGTCGACTGCGCCGTTCGCAGAACAATCGTTTGAAGTCCCGGCAGTGGAACCAAAACGTACTTTTTTAGAAAAAGCCTTCCTCATGCATGAAGAGTTTCAACAGCCGGCGGATGCCCAAGATCCGTTTCGCAAGTCGCGGCATTTCTATGATCTCGAAAGAATGATGGATCAGCCGTTCGCTGAAGAAGTTTTGAAAGATGAGGATCTCTATCAAAAAATCATCGATCACAGAAAACACTTCAATACATTGTCAGGTATCGATTACGCGTCCCACGCAAGAAAAACTATATCGTTTTACCCACCTGAATATGCGATAGAAAATTATCGAAGTGATTATGCTACTATGCGTACCGAAATGATCCACGGTGATAAATTAACTTTTGAAGAATTAATGGTTCGGATTGCTGCACTTCAGAAAAGGTTTCGCAATGAGTGAGAATGCTTTAAATATTTTAATCTTAAAACCGTATCTATTACACAAAAGAAATTTATGATTGTTTTTCTGATTGGTAATTTTTACTACCTGGTTGGAAATAATTTTACACGGCTCAGGTACAACAGCTAATTCAGGACGAGACTAATTAATTTATCTTTTGCTAATCTTATTCATCGATATATTTCTCTGTAAAGAACATTTGAACCGATTCATTCCAGGATTACGCTTTTGTTCGTGTTTTTGGCTGATGCCACTATTCACCCTTTTTCTCCATAAATTAAAACTGCTTCGCTTCAGTTCCTTGCGCATAATGGCGATAGTCTCGGCTTCTGTAATTTCAAATTGAAACTTGATGGCTTCAAATGGAGTTCGATCCTCCCATGCCATTTCTATGATTCGATCAAGGTCTTGCTGGTTCATATTACAATTGTCTATACAACATCTGTACTTCTGAATTGTTTTGATGAGTGCAAGTAACTAGGCAAATGAAAACCGTTTTTTCTGAGAATAGGGCAGAGGTATAATTGTTTTTTAATTCATGTTTCGATATTCGATTGGTGTCATTCCGGTTTTTGACTTGAATAGTTTACTGAAATATTGAGCATATTCGAAACCAAGTTTGTAAGCAATTTCATTTAAGAGTCCTTTATATTCCGAAACTTCACTACATCATCAAGAACCCTGAGACTCCTGGATATATTCTTTGTTATAAATATTTTGCATCACTTGCATATGAGGTAGAGTCAATAAACTAATCAAGATAATAAAAGCGGGTGCCCCAAAATTTTGCCAGACTGAATCAGGCGTTATTGCATAAACAACTATCAAACCAATCATGGAAAGTAAAGTAAATGGAATAGCTTTTTTCCATAACTGAACAAAAGTATTTCCTGAGTTGATATAATTTTTGATATCATTAAATGCTTGATAGCCATGCCATCCTGAAAAATAAAATGCAAAGCCCCCTATCAATCCTAATTTATTAGTAAGAATAAGCAGTAGCATAAATAATACCCAATCTATTCTTTTACTTCTTTCTGGAAAAGAAATGAGACCTGTCAATAAAATAAAAATGATTGTTGGGATCTTAAAAAGAAAATATATAATAACAAAAACAGGGTCTTTTTTGGGGATGATCAAATGTAACCAATTTAGTAAATCTGCTTGATGGGGTAACAATAGCCAAGCTGTTAGGGTGATGCCATAAAAAAAACTGAGAATGGTATTTTTTTTTCTGAAATAATGCATATCAGTTGCTCCGAAATGAAATGCTGTTAAAAATATAAATAAGCATAAACCTAATCCTGGAAACAACCACCAAACGCATCCATATATTAACATGATAAGCGTATAGCGATAAAGAAAATGTAAAAGGATAAACTTTTCCTTTCTTGTGTCAGATGTTTTTTTTGCTACAAGGTGATCAATGGCTCCATGAGGAATGCCAGTAAAAATAACTCCTAAAAGAAGTATTAAAATTTCAATGATGAATTGCTTTTGGGGAAATAGAAATACTATCAATTTTAAGAGCAACCCAGTTATTAAAAGAAATATTAAATAAGTAATTGAAGATTTCATTTTATTTAAAAATTTGTTTTAAAAAAGGAATCGCAGGTAGTTTTTTGAATATTAAAGCTTCTTCATAAAGATTTGTTTCCTCATATAAGAATTTTAGAACCATCGGGATGGGTATTTTTTTAAACAACTTCCTGAATATGCTTACCGCTTCTTCTGGCTTTTCTAGAATTATTTTTAATAAGAGTTTGTCATAGAATTTAAACCTTTTTGGGCCTGATTGTTTTGATAGCTTAGGTGTAAAGTAATTGCTAGCTAATCTTGCAGCATCGATTTGCATTTTTTCAAATCCATATCCAGATGAAGCTTTTATTTTTCCTGCAGCGGTCCCGATTAAAATTTCACCTGCCTTTCCTAATGCAGTATGATTATAATAAGCCATGGGAATTCTCCCCTGTTCATTTCTTTCTATTTGATACTTAGCCCCATTCAATTTATTGGAGATATATTTATTTAACTGTTTCAAATAAATACCATCGTCCCATGTTTCTGATGAAAATGCTGTAACCTCAATTAGCGCCTCATTGCTTGAGTACGGTAGAATATAAACAAAGTCAAATGAATTTGGTAAACAGTTACTAAAATCCATTATCGTCATTATATTTTCATCAAATATATTCTCCTCTGTTTTTATATGCCATCCCTTAAAATGTTGCCATAAAAATATGGGAGCCTCGTGAAATTTGTTTTCTATGATACTACTATATACTGTAGATGAAATATAAGCATGATGCTTACAAATCACTTTAGATAAATGTGTTGAAGTTTTTTCAATGCTTAGAACCTCATCTCTAATAATCTTAATATTAGGGAATTGAGGAATAAACTGATTTAAAAAGTAGTGATAAAAATCTTCTCCTTTTATGGAAGAGTATATATAAGGCTGGATTTCTTGTGTAGTTATGAAATGCTCTGCTGCGAATCGAATATTATTCCAAGAACTGGTAATTAGATGTTGAAGTGGATGATTGCCTTTATGCCAGAAGCACCATGTTTTTTGTTGATTCTGGATTTCTTTTTCAATGACTAATATTTTTAGTGTCTTAAATTTTGGATAACGTTGTAAATTAAATAGAAGCAGCATCGAAGAACATCCACCACCACAAATGATTATATCAACATTTTCTTTTACCACGTGTAATCAAATATTACATAATGAAAAAGCATGCTTTGCATATTAAAATACAAAGCATGCTTTAAAAAATTAATTCAGTTGTAGTTATGCAGCTTCTTTACGTGAAAGAGCATAAATTACTAATCCAAAACCGATTTTATTTACAGCATCACCGATGTTATAAACAATATCCATTGCATGACTAGCTGCTGCTGGATCACTTACTAATTGCAGACCAAATAATCCACCTGGAGTACCTAAAATGTAACCCAATGGATAAATTGCCCAACCAACCAAAACGAACCAAGCCAAAGTTTTAGTTGCTTTTGCAACTGCATCACCTGCATCTTTAGCAAGTTTTGATACTTCGCCAAACCATACTAAGTAAACGATGTAGAAGTAAGCTAGACCGCTAATAACTCCCCAAAGAACACTTTTTTCTCTGTTTACAGTTTCTCCTAAGTAACCAGTAACTAACATCACTAGAGCAGCGAATATTAATTTCCATAATAGTCCACTCTTAGCACCTGCCTTTTTGGTAATTAAATAAAATTCAACACACATTAGAGGTACCGTTAAAGTCCAATCTACATAGCGAAAAAATGTTGGTGATTCACCTGTTTCCAAGTTGTAGCCGCGCATGTAATAATAGTGTACAGCAGCAATAAATGTGATTAATCCAGAAACCAAAACTGATGTTCTCCATTTAGCTGAAGTGTTTTGGATTTCAAAGAAGAAGAACACAGATGCGGCCATCATGGCCATACATCCAATAAAGAATGTAAACGCAACATAGTTGTCACTGGCAATTACTTGCACATTTAAAAGTGTTTGATTCATATAGCAGTTTTATTTTCCTAGACAATCAATTTTTTTAAAAGTTTGTTTAACGAAAATTGTAAAAAAAATAAATTATTGCTATATATTATTGTAAATCAAGATTTTAGGTTTTATTCCTGCTACGAGATTTTCTTTATTATTGATAAATAAGTGATATAGATTGCTGAAAAATAGCTGGATTATAGTATAGTTTTCTGTTTTTGAAATAAAGTATATGAATGATATAAATCATATTAATGATTTTGGTATATTCCATTTAATTAATAAAACGAAAAATGAAATACTTCAAATTAATTGCTTTCTGTTTGACATTGATTCTTTGTTCCACACAGTTTGGTTTTTCACAGTACTCATCTCGGTTCAGTAATAATAAATATATTGAAAATGGCGACACATTAAATTACCGCCAATTGTTTCCTGATGCAGATAATTTAAGAAAATATCCACTGGTTATTTTTTTGCATGGTTCGGGCGAACGTGGCAGCGATAATGAAGCGCAATTGAAATGGGGTGTAATGAATTTTGCTTCTGATCAGAATATGATGCTGCATCCAGCTTTTGTGATTGCACCACAATGTCCTGAAAAAAAGCAATGGTCTAATTTTTCAAGGGCGACTATGACCCTCGAACCAACAGCATCTAAACCAATGGAACTTTTGATGGGGTTGATTCATCAGTCTATCAAAAATTTACCAATTGATACCAATCGCATCTATATCACGGGTCTCTCCATGGGCGGCTTCGGTACCTATGATGCTATTGAAAGAAACCCCAATTTGTTTGCAGCAGCCGTTCCTGTTTGTGGTGCAGGGGATACTGCAAGAGTAAAAACAATTGCACATATTCCGATCTGGATCTATCACGGAGCAGAAGATCCTTCCGTGAATCCTAAATATTCTTTAGACATGCTGGAGGCTCTAACAAAAGCCGGAGCCCATCCTGGATTTACCCAGTATCCAGCTAATGGACATTTCTCATGGCTCGGTGCCTATAGCGATGCCTTGATGTTGGAGTGGTTATTTAAACAGCATAAATAATTAATTCCAATTGTACCAAGCGTTTTTATTTCATTTCTATTTCAGCTAGTAAAATGGTTCTGGGATCTAGTTTAACGGCTGTAGGTATTTTAATATAGGGAATAGAAATTTTTGCATCTTTTGTGTTCACTTGAAACCGTAAGATTTCTGAACTATTTGTATCGCTATTAAAGATCTCTACTTCAATTGGAAAATCAAATACCAATGAACCAAATTGTGTTTGCTTCAGGCTTAGGTTTATTTTTTTGGAATCAGCATCATAATCCCAATGTGCAGAAAGTTTTAAATTATCGGCCTTGTATAACCATTGATTAAAGAAACTGGTTAAGTCTTGTTTAGAGACCCTTTCCATTTCTTCTTTAAAATTGCTGGTTGTGGCATTGGCATTAAAGTATTTTGTGTAGTAGGCTTGAATTCCTTTTCTAAAATTATCATGGCCGATTTTTTCTCGCAACATATGTAGTGTCCAAGCTCCTTTTTGATAAGTGATGCCACTTGTTACTGGGCCTATTTCGGCTGAACGTTCAGCAATGATGCTAAAAGTTGAATCCTTTTTTGCATAGCTATAGACCGATTTTCTGGCATTCTTTAATCCAGTTACAAATTCTTCATAGCCATATGCATTCTCTTGAAATAGCAGGGTGAAAAATGTAGCAAAGCCTTCGCTTAACCAGGCGTCATCCCAGCTACTTTCTGTAACTGCATTTCCAAACCATTGATGCGCTATTTCGTGGATCACTACATTTCTGAGTCTAGTATCAGCTTTTCCATTCACCAGGTTTTCTGCATAAAATATTGCTGAAGATGTTTCCATTCCACCGCTAACACTGGGCGATTGTATGTTCGCTAATTTTTCATAGGCATAGGGTCCCACATAATCTGAATAGAATTCTAACACCTGCTTGGTGGGCTGTGCAAAATCTGCAAATCCATTTTCTCTGTCTTTCGGATATACCCAGGTTTGAATTTCCTTACCATTGAATTTTCCTACCTGCTGTACTGCAAATTCTGCTACGCCTAAAACGAATAACCAGCTTGAAACAGGTACGGATTGTTTCCAATGAGTTAGTTTGTTTTCTTTGTCGATCGAGGATTCTTCCAGTAAAAGTCCGTTTGAAACCACTTTATATTTAGCAGGAGCCGTTACAATAAACTCACTTGTAGCTTTATCATAAGGATGGTCAATAGTAGGTAACCAATGTCTAGCATTGTTGGGCCAGTTCTCATTAAAAAAACTTCGGTCGCCATATTTGGTGGGTCCAATTTTTAATCCACCCGCCGGAACTCCGTGATAATTTATTACAAATTTCACGATAGCCTCTTTGGTAGCAGCACTCGGTAATTGAATTATGAGCGCATCATTTATGTGCGTAAAAATTACATTTGTTTCATTGTAACTAACAGACACAACGATCATTCCTTTTTGTAATCGCTGTTCTGTTTGATTAATGAGATCGAGCCTTATTTGCTTAACATCATTGGTTTTGATCAAAACAGAAATTGTGGTTTTCCCAATTATTTCATCGGTATTATCAGATAGTTTTAGTTCAAACACATAGTGCAATATATCTATGGAATAATTTTTTGGATAGCTGTCTGCAAAACAATAAAAACTGCTGATACTTAATATAACTGCTAAAATAATTTGCTTGTATTTCATAATGGTATAAATAGTTATCGTGAAGGTATTAAAGACTAATTATGATAGTAATCTTTTGGTTTTGTTTGATTGAAATAAACTTTACGGCTCTCTGGATCCTCAAAATATTCGATTAGCTTATTCGACTTCCTGTTAAATACAGCATCTGGATAAACACCCTTCCCCATCAAACAACCATCGTTATTTTCAATAGTTTTTATTGTTAGTTTATTTGTAGAAAATGCAAATGATAATTTACATCCTCTTGCTTCATGGTCAAATTTGAAATAGTAAATGCCAGCATTATTTTTAATTTTTACTGATCCATATAACATTCCCATATTGTAAGATGGTGCACCACGATTTGCATCTAAATAAAATAAAATAGTTGAATCGGTTTCCGGGTAAATGATCATATTTCCAATTCTTTCCTTTTCTATATTCGCTCCATAACTATATAATCCAGCATACTTATTTGTCTTCTGACCAAAACAGGAAAATGCGATAAACAAACTAAAAATTAAAAATAGCTTTTTCATATCATTTTTTATTAGAGAAATCAAAGATCATAAATATCCATTTGCAAAGTTCAACTATTATAAAAAACAAATCACATCAATGCTACCATCCAACGAATTAGCTATCTTGCCAATACAATCAAGCAAAATGAAGAGAACCCTGATCGCCTTATCAATCCTAATTATTGCACAAACCGTGCAAGCCCAATCTGCGCAAAAAACTTCTGCCCCACCGGCGTTGAATGTTATTAAAGTAGCCGATCTAAAAAAAGATCTGTACGCTCTGGCCGATGCGCATTATCGTGGCCGCTCTGCGGGTACCATCGATGAGTTAAAAGCCTCCATGTGGTTAGGCGAACTGTATCGCACTATTGGTTTATTACCTGCCGGAGACGATGGTACTTATTTCCAATACTTTAATATGTGGCATAATCATATTTCCGATAATAGTAACATTAGCATCAACAATCAAACCCTAGCGTTATGGAAAGAAGTAACTGTGGCGCAAATGGCCAATGTGCAAATTGATGCACCCATTCTCTACCTGGGTAATGCAGCTACCATGAACATTACGAATCTTGATGTGAAGGGTAAAGTGCTGGCCATTGAAGCCAACGCTGCTGGCATTAATCAAAATGTTTCGCTACCCACTTGGCGTTATCCCCGCAACATATTGGCTAAATATGGTAATGCACTAATTGCAAAAGGCGCAGCAGCCATCATTTTTATTAATGATGATGTGGCCGAAAATGCATGGACCGATGCTAATGAAAATAATTATCGCGGAACATTTGATATTGATGGCGGTCCGAATGCAGTTGTTCAAACTAAAGTTCCTGTGTTATGGGTACACGCTGCTTCTAAACAACTTTTGCAATCTGCCGGCGCGACGCTTAAAGCAAATCTGATCATTGAACATCAGTCTTATCCTTCTGTGAATATTGTTGGATTGATCAAAGGCACTGACAAAAATTTGGCATCAGAATATTTATTGTACAGTGGTCACCAGGATGCGCATGGGGTTCGTAATTCGAATAATACAGACAGCGTGTACTATGGTGCCGATGATAATGCCAGTGTTGATGTGGCGATGATGGCTAATGCACGTGCTTTTATTAAAAATCCATCTAAACGCTCTGTGCTATTTGTGATTCATGGTGCAGAAGAAAGAGGATTACTTGGATCAAGATATTATTCATCGCATCCTACTGTGCCGTTGCAATCTATTGTGGCTGTATTGAATGGCGATATGATCGGCCGCAACAACCCCGACAGTGCTGCATTGCTGGGTGTGCAAGCGCCGCATCGTAATTCTTCTGAATTAGTTGCGATGGCATTATCAGCAAATGAAGAAGGTCCGAAATTTAAACTGGATACTTTATGGGATAAGCCTGCACATGTGGAAGGATGGTTTTTTAGAAGTGATCACCTGCCATATGCGCGTTTGGGGATTCCATCGATCATGTATACAACCTTATTACATCCTGATTATCATACGCCCTTAGATGATGCACAGCATATAGATTACGATAAGTTAAAGAAGATGGCCGATTGGATGTATCGTACAGGATGGAAAGTAGCGAACGCAGCAGTGCGCCCGGCTAAGGATGCAAATTTTAAATTAGAGCGATAGGCGGACTCATTATTTATTGAAGGTTATTGAATTTAATTATAATAAATTCAAGTTGTCAAAAAGCTACCATATGAAAAAAATCAACTTTATTCTGGCAACCTTAATTACCCTTCTGTTTAGCTATAGTAATCAGATAGAAGCACAGGCAAAAGCCTTCAATAATTTAGATAATTATTTACAAACAGAAATTAAAGCAGGAAGATTAAAAGGGGTTCATGCCGCGGTATATCAAAATGGCTCACTTGTGTTTGACCATTTTTATGGATTTCGAGATGTTGAATCAAAAGATACCATGCAGGGCAATGAAGAATATTTTATTCAAAGTATGACCAAGCCGATCGTTACTGTTGGATTGATGAAATTGTATGAAGCAGGCAAAATTAAATTGGATGATCCGATTGAAAAGTATTTACCTGAATTTAAAAATTTGCTGGTTGTGAACGATCCAAAAATTGGAACTGCAAGTGGAACGCATCCTGCCAATGCATCGATCACTATTAAACAACTATTAAGTCATACCAGTGGTTTATCACATGGAATATCTCCAATCGCATATGACAAAGAGATCTTTAAAACTGCCTTTGATCTTACTATTAAAACACTAGCTGAAAGGGTTACAAAAATTGCAACATTACCTTTAATGTTCCAACCAGGTACAAAATTTACCTACTCTTTTTCAGTTGATCTGACTGCAAGAATTATAGAAGTTGTTTCCGGAAAATCTTTAGACGTTTATTTAAAAGAAAATATTCTAGATCCATTAGGAATGAAAAATACTGGATATAACTTAAATGAACTGCAGACTAAAAGAGAAATGATGGTGTATGATTTCAAGCTGGATAAAACATTGACAAGAGCAGTGGGTCAGCCTAAACCAAATAACAATTCACTTTTTGCAGGGGTTAATGGTTTGTTTAGCACTACCCATGATTATATGGTATTCGCAGAAATGTTGTTGAATAAGGGAAGTTTAAATGGTGTTCGAATATTAAAACCAGCTACTGTTGATTTAATGACAACTACTGTAACAGATGATCTTCTGACTAAAACAAAAGAAAAGTCCGGTTATATCAATGCTGCTACTGGCTTAGTGGTAGATGCAATTGGTAGTATGAATCTAGAGCCTGGTTATGATTTTGGTTTGGGACTTTGTGTATTGAAAGATCCTGCAATTGCTAAGAGAGACAATGCTGCTAAAGGAGAGTTTTTCTGGAGCGGAGCTAACGCAACCCATTTCTTTGTAAATCCAACTCAAAAATTAGTTGCTGTGTTCATGACACAAATTGGCTTTATGCCCAACCGTAATCCCTATGGATTTTATTTTGGAGATGAGTTTAGAAAAAATATTTATAAGGATTTAAAGAATTAATGAATATCCGGTTAATCAAATCATCACACTAACATTTAGATAAATAAAATGAGTTACCAAGCAAATCCCTCCCGTTATAAAAACATGCCGTATCGCCGATGTGGTAAAAGTGGTTTAATGCTTCCTGCTTTATCGCTGGGCTTATGGCATAATTTCGGTGCAATCGATAGTTTAGAAAATGCAAGAGCCATCTTACAACTGGCTTTCGATAGTGGCATCACACATTTTGATCTGGCTAATAATTATGGTCCGCCTGCAGGATCGGCCGAAGAAACCTTTGGTAAGATTTTTAAAGATGATTTTAAAAAATATCGCGATGAGCTGGTGATCTCAACCAAAGCAGGATGGGGTATGTGGGAAGGTCCGTATGGCGATCATGGTTCAAAAAAATACTTAGTGGCTAGTTTAGATCAAAGCTTAAAACGAATGGGACTTGATTATGTAGATATTTATTATCACCATCGTCCGGATCCAAATACGCCATTGGAAGAAACCATGGGTGCATTAGATCTGATTGTTCGTCAAGGGAAAGCTTTATATGTGGGGATCTCTAGTTATAGTGCCACTGAAACAGAAGCTGCTATTAAAATTTTGAATGGTCTTGGAACTAAATGCCTGATCCATCAGCCTAGATATTCTATGTTCGATCGATGGGTTGAAAACGGATTGCTGGATGTTTTAGGTAGAGAAGGCATAGGATGTATTCCTTTTTCTCCTTTAGAGCAAGGTCTACTTACGAATAAATATTTAAAAGGGATACCAGCCGATTCAAGAGCTGCCTCACATCGTGGTAACGGTGCCATGGAAGAGAATGCAATTACACCTGAGAAAATTGAAAAAGTTATTAAGCTAAATGAAATCGCAATTAGTCGCGGCCAGAATTTAGCACAGATGGCCCTCTCCTGGATCTTAAAAGATGATCGGATCACAACTGTGTTGATTGGTGTAAGTAAACCCTCACAAGTAACTGACTCAATCAACTGTCTTGCTAATACTTCTTTTACGAATGATGAACTTTTAAGGATCAAAAATATTTTAGAACCCTATTAATTACAAATTTTGAAAAATTTAAAAGCAATCTATTTATATAGCATTTTTTGTCTCCTTCCTTTTTTGGGGAAAGCACAATCTGCTATTCAATTGAACCAACTTGGTTTTTATCCGAATGCACCGAAGATCGCTGTGTTAACTGCTTCTTCCAACGCCAGTAAATTTTATGTGTTATCTCGAAATTTGAAAGACACATTTTTTATTGGTACTGCAGGCGCAGAAAAACAATCAGCCTATTCGAGTACCAAGACGAGCATTTTAGATTTTTCTGGACTTAAAAAAATTGGGAGCTACATTATTAAAATTGGTGCCCTACAATCTTATCCATTTACTATTAGCAATGATGCGAACAAAATTGCTGCGATTGCTTCTTTGAAAGGATATTATTTTCAACGCTCTTCGATTCCGCTGGAAGAAAAATATGCAGGACAATGGAAGCGTACAGGATTTCATCCAGACAATCAAGTACAAGTTCACGCATCAGCTGCTAGTAAAGAAAGGCCAGCAGGTTTTGTACTTTCTTCGGTTGGCGGTTGGTATGATGCTGGTGATTATAATAAATATATTGTGAACTCCGGGATTACGAATGGCACTTTATTTTCGGCGTATGAAGACTTCCCTGCTTATTTTGAAAAACTAAAAACACAGATCCCTGAATCGAATAATGGCATTCCTGATCTGCTTAACGAAGCCATTTATAATTTGCGCTGGATGCTTACCATGCAAGATCCAAATGATGGGGGTGTGTATCATAAATGTACCAATGCGGTTTTTGATGGCATGGTTATGCCTGGGGTTACTAAAGAAATCCGATACATGGTACAAAAAAGTACGGCAGCAAGTTTAGACTTTGCTGCAGTAACTGCACAGGCCAGTAGAATTTTAAAAGGCTTTGAAAAACATTATCCTGGTTTAGCAGATAGTTGTTTGCGTGCTTCTAAAAAAGCATGGCAATGGTCGCTTGCCAATCCCAACCAATTGTATGAGCAAGATAAAATGAATCAAACATTTAAACCTGCTGTTACTACTGGATCTTATGGAGATAATAATGTAACTGATGAATGGATCTGGGCTTCTGCCGAATTGTATGTAACTACTAATGAAAAAGCTTACGCAACCAGTTTCGAAAAATATAATACGAATTATAAAACCAGTTTACCTTCCTGGAGTAATGTGGGACTATTGGGCTATTATAGTTTGTTGCATGTAAGTAATGCGATCCCTGCTTTTTCTTCTACTCAAATTGAGCAACTAAAAAATACTGTGATTAATATTGCCAATCAATATATCAGTAAGGTGGATGCAAATGCTTTTCAAACTGTGATGGGACAAACTGCAAGAGATTTTAATTGGGGTAGTAATTCAAATGCAGCCAATCAAGGAATACTATTGGTGAAAGCTTATTTGATTACGGGAGATAAAAAATATATCAACTATGCTTTATCCAATGTTGATTATATATTGGGAAGAAATGCAACCGGTTATTGTTTTGTAACAGGATTAGGATCTAAATCATCTATGAATCCGCACCATCGTCAATCTGTATCTGATGGTATTGAAGCACCAGTACCTGGTTTATTAGTGGGTGGACCAAATCCTGGGATGCAGGACAAATGCACGTATCAATTTAAAGAACCCGAAACTTGTTATTTAGATCAATCTTGTTCTTATGCTTCCAATGAAATCGCGATCAACTGGAATGCGCCATTGGTATATCTCACAAACGCGATAGAAGCTTTGAAATTTAAAGTTGGATATGTTTTAAAATACAGCAAAGATTAATGGACAATAAAATAGTTGTTGTAACAGGTGCCGGAATTTCTGTTGATTCGGGTATACAACCCTTTCGCGGAAAGAATGGATTGTGGAATGAGAATCCTACGGCCATGGCATCTTATGAAAAATTCTGTGATGACCCAGCCCATTTTCTGAGTTGGTACTATCATCGTTTTGTGAGTTGTAAAGATGCTCTGCCCAATGCTACTCATGAAATACTTGCAGCTAATAAGATTCGTGTAGTTAGTCAGAATGTAGATAACCTGCATATCAAAGCTGGTCATGATACAAAACGATTAATTGAGATTCATGGTAATATTAATTACAAACGCAAGATCCCTGTTACGCATCGTGAAGATTTGATATTAGCGAATTGGGATGCTGTGAATGGATTGGCAGCAGATACTGATTTGTCTACAAAACCAAATATTAATGATCCCTTGGTGCAGGGTTTATTTGAATTATTTGATATCGGTAAAAATGGTCAAATAGATTTTGAACAATCTTATCGTCCCCATATTTTACTCTTCGATGAATATTATAGTGAACTGTATGAATCTGAGATTGCTTTAGACTGGGTTAAAGAAGCAGACACTGTGATCTTCATGGGTACTTCTAATTCTGTGGGCATTACAAATATGGTATTAGAATCTGCAATGCGGAGAGGCAAAGCAATAAAAGTAGTGGATCCTAATCCCGCACCTTCTTTCCGATTTCCAGGAATAGAAATTATTGAATCTTCAGCAATGGATTTTTGTAGACAGTACTTTTGCTAAAATAGATGCGAGCAATAAACTCTTATATAATTATTAATGACTAATACATCAAAGGCAAGATTTCAATCATTAACTGGCGTTCGTTTTATTGCTGTTTGCCTGGTATTTATTTATCACAATAGAAAATATTGGAGAGATAGTCTTCACCCTGAAGTAATTCGATTATTCAATGAGTTTCATGTGGGTGTGTCTTTGTTTTTTGTATTGAGTGGGTTTCTGATCGCTTATACTTATGAAGACAAACCCCTACAATCAGCCTCAGCTTATTGTAAATATTTTTTAGTTAGGTGCGCAAGAATACTACCACTATATTGGTTGATTCTAACCTTATATTATCTTGATAAGCACTATGGAAATTTTCAATTCTCTTTATTAACCTATTCCTTGTTTCATGGATTTAGCGATGCCCATAATTTGGATGGAATTGCACAGGCATGGTCGCTCACGGTGGAAATGACATTCTACATTTTGGCCCCCGTATTGTTTTTTATAAAAAGAAAAAATCTTTGGTTGCTCTTGATCATATTGGTTTCTTTATTTGCTCTATTTTGGGGGATTGGCGCTATTTGGCAATATTGGAATACGAATCAGCAACGATTCTTTATGCCTATTCAGTTTCTACTATTAAACAGTTTCGCGGGAAGGAGTTCTGAGTTTTTGGCAGGAATGATTTTGGCCTCAGTTGTACAAAAGAATGCTGGCTGGCTTCAAAAATTACCCTTTAAAACAATAATAGGATTTTCATGGATGTTCCTGACAATCTATGCAATTGGTTGGTTTCAGAAAGACATCTACGATCATGGCTATACACATTCAATAGGGATGCTTATTTCAAAAACCGCACTTCCATTAAGCATGGCGCTAGTTTTAGCTGGTCTAATTTATGAGGATACATGGTTGAATAAAACTTTGGGTAGTAAGTTGCTGGTATTGCTTGGAAATGCCTCTTTTGCATTTTATTTAGTGCATATCAGTTATGTGAATTTAAAAATTAAAGACTGGTATACTTTCCCTGATAGAAACTTTATTATACTCTGGATCATTTCAATCGTTCTATATAAATATTTTGAAAGTCCTATTTATCATCTTTGCAAGAAGCTATTAAAAACAAAAAAGGTGGAAAATTAATCCCACCTTTCTATCTAATCCCCCCGGACAGATATCATTACAAAGATGAAATTAGCTATTAGATAATTATTGAACTAGTTCATTTCGTTCATTTCGCATTGTATAAATCGAGTTTGTTACATTTACTTTCAAATGCATTGTAATTATGATTCCAGATCATATTCGTTTTCTTATTGAGGGTAGGTTCGGCAAAAAAATTGCCTACTCAAAAGATTGCGAGGCCTTGGCTTACAGCATTGAAAAAGTATGTGTAGAAAGAATCAGCCCAACTACCCTCAAAAGATTATTTGGATTTGCAAAGAGTATTGATCAGCCTAGAACCTATACTTTAGACCTACTAGCCAATTATGTTGGTTTCATTGATTGGAGTACTTTACTTGCTAAAGTTGAACAGGCATCAAGTTTTTCAGAAACCGAGAAACTTAAAAAAGAAATTATTCCAGGTAATCACGTTCAATTATTTAATCATCAAATTGCCATTTCACTTACAACTGAATCTATACATATAAATTCAGTGATTGATTTGTGTAAAAGGTTTGGAAATGAACCAGAAATATTTCCTTTTTTAACTGCCGTGATCTCTATTGCTGCAGGTCAGAAAAACATTCAATTTTTATCATCGATTTATAGCTTCAAAAATATATTTACTTCAAAAACACATCATCCACTTGGGTTCTATTATATCGGCCAAACAATGGGCTTGATGATGAGAAGGCATAACGATATTTCGGATGAATTGATTATTCCCCTGGCATCCAATGTTCATGCTCAAAAATACTTTATTGAGTGGTTTGTTGATGAAGACCACCTGCATGGTTACTACGGGAAATTATTAGATGCTTATTATTTGAAAGTTAAAAAGACTGCTCACTCTAATCTCTTTTATTATTGTTTAAAATATAAACAATGCTATCAAATAGGAGATGCCGTTCAGCAAAACAAATGGTTTAAAAAATTAAATAAAATAAAATTAACTGAAGATTTCCATCCTATTCCTGCAGGCAGACAAACGGGGATTACTATATGTGAACTATCGAAGACAGGTTATAATATTAAATCGAATTTATATCAAACCATTGTGCTGTTTGCTTTTAAAAAAGAATATGACCATGCAATTGGTTTTTTATTATATATCTGTAGAGAGTTGTTCAGTAGAAATAGGATGGATTGGATGATTTCAATTATCAACGAATTTGAATTACATCATGGCGAATGGGAAATATTCAATAGAACAAATGATCATTGGGGAATTAAAATTGAAAATCAATTAAGGATCTATGCTGCTTATAGCTCTTTTATTTCTGGAAATATAAAAACTGCGCGTCATTTTTTAAGTAAAATAGATCCAAATTTATTTGAACCATTTATATATAAACAGATTCACCACGATTATATTAAAGTATTAGAAGCTATTAAAACTAAATCTAAAATCTAGTTCGTATATAATTGAACAATCAGAATAGAAATCAGTAAACAACAAACGCCCAGTCCCTGTTTAACGGATAGCCTTTCTTTATAAAAAATTATTCCAGTACTGATTGAAACAAATAGTGTAAAGAATCCAAAAATATTGATGACTAATAATGGAATGTTTTGTACAGCTAGGTTAAAAAATAACGTGCCACATAATAAGAATAGGGCAAGGATGAAATAGTGTTTGATATTGCCGGACGAAAAGATATATTTCATTTGGAAGAAATCAGGATCAGATAATCTTAACCAAATTAATGCTGTAAATACAACAGAGCCCTCTAAGATGAATGCTAACGGAATAGCCCCCATCCATTGTGAGGAATATTTAAAAAGTGTATAAGACGATCCCCAAAAAAGGGCTGCCAGTATAGAATAATTACCTCCTTTATTCCAAACATATTTTTTTCCTACCATGGTATAGGATTGTGATAATAGTACCCCAATGATTCCAATTCCGAAAGAAAAAAAATAGATAGGTTTAAAATGTTCTTTCAAAATAATCACCGCTGCAAGAATTCCAAAAATATTGATTGAAGAGAGAGGCACTGAAATACTAACAGGTGAATAGTCTAATGATTTTAAATAAAATACTAGACCCAACGAGCAGATCAAACAAAGCAATATTGTTAAACCATATTGATTGAATGTGGCATGTTCATTAATCAATGAATCTGGAAGTTTATTGCTTGAACGAAAATAGATCCAAGCAATTCCAAAACAGGAACAAGCAATGATTCCTCTAAAGAATACAAGCCCAGGAAAACTTACTTGTGCACTTGCTTTTTTCCAATAAGTATTGCTGATTCCAAATGCAAATGTGCTGAGTAATCCAAATAGATAGGCTATCAATTATTGTATTGTTACTTTCTTTAAATAAAAACCAGATGGATCAATTGTTGGAGGCAAATTACTTTTTAATTTAATTCCCTCTTTACCAATAATACGTTTTTCTTTTTGTCCGTTGATCAAAATATCAAAAGGCAAATCCATAAAATAATTATTGAGTTTGATCTGATATTGTTGATAGCCCACTTCTTTTACAGATACTTCAATAACATTAGTAGTTCTCAAATAAAAATCGAAAAATGATTTTAGCGAGTAGCCCGCTGCTTTACTAAACAGTTGTTCCACATCGGTACTGGTTACGAAATTATCATAGGTAGTTGCAGGATCGGTGGCTAGTTTTTTGATTGCAGGAAGAAAGACCGCATCGCCAATAACGTACCGTAAGCTGTGCATGAAAAAAGAGCCCTTTACATAAATATCATTCTTCGCATAGGTTTCATCTTCTGATAATTCTTCACCACCCACCAATGGTTTGATATACTTGATACTTTTTTTGTGATTAGCGATCATTTCGTTGTACGCTTCTTGTCCCCCTAACTCATACATGCACAAAGCCTCTGCATAAGTGGCAATCCCCTCTTGGATCCACATATGCGCCCAGTCTTTATTTGTTACTTTATTAGCCCACCACTCGTGCGCATACTCATGAAATAGATTAGCGGAATATTCTTGTCCCCCAATAGTTTGATAAGTAAATTTATTATCGAATGTGATCATCGTTTGATGCTCCATACCTGAATTAGGTACTTCTGCCACACCGATTTTTTCTTTTACCCAAGGATATTCACCAAAATATTTCTCTAAAATTTTAGTGTCCCTAATTTTTGTTGCGATCACTTTTTTTGCATGCACGGTATCTTCTTCTAACACATAAAATTCAATTGGAACTATATTTCCATTGATGGTGGTATAGCTATCTTTTGCAACAATGTATTTTCCAATATTAAAGACCACGCAATAGTTGCTGATGGTATAATTTGTTTTCCAGGAAAATATGCTTTTGTTATTTTTTGTTACAACTTTTTGTAAAAGTCCGGGCCCCGCCACTATTAAACCCTTTGGCACAGTGATATTCATTTCTACTCCTTCATTTGGTTCATCGCTCGGATGATCTTTACAAGGGAACCACAATCTTCCGCCTTCTTTCTGACAATTAATAGAGATCCAATCATTCCCGCTGCGATCCTTGCCCCAGATAAATCCACCGAACCAAGGAGCACGCACTGCAATCGGCGGATTGCCTCCGTATACAATATCCACCAAATGTTTTCCTTCTTTGAAATTAGTACCGGTGATATATATTTTATCATCGCCCTGTGTAAACGTGGCTGGCTTATTATCAACTTTAACCTTCTCTACGGTAAGTAAATGCACCAGATCTAATAAAATTGTATCTGTTTGTTTTGACAGATCTAAAGTAACGATCGTATTTCCGTGGATCGATTTATTGGCAATATCCACATCCATATTGATGGTATAATGCCGGATG
>SESF01028501.1_pt1 | contig 20170 bp, 18 predicted proteins | sample 3171521 | NCBI WGS metagenome assembly SESF01 (sample SAMN10866945, study PRJNA518727) | freshwater metagenome | biome: subpolar coniferous forest; feature: holomictic lake; material: water; isolation source: holomictic Lake 227, 6 m and 8 m depth | place: Canada: near Kenora, Ontario | collected...
TCACTCACCACACTAGCCCCGCCCGCTTGCGCGGATCAGCGCGGCAAGGCGCCGCAACTTGGCGCTACGGGCCGTCTCCACGCGCCACTGGGCGGGCGTCCCGGCGACCCGTTCGCTCCAGTTGGAATCGGCCACCGCGCCCGGCACGTTAAAGCGGGTCGTCTCGCCGAACACATCCGTGATCATTACGATGGCCAGCCAGGCGTTGCTTTGGAAAAGCCCGGCCAGCAGCGCCTCGTGGATGGCGTCGTCCATCGGCTTGGGCCCTTCAAAGCCGAACCCCGCGAACCCGCAAAGCTGCTCCAGTTCCCAGCGTTGGTGGCCGTCGCCCGCCTGCGCGGCGGCGCACATCTGCGCCCACATCGCCGCCAAGGGCGGGTGATCGTGCGTCGCGTAGGCGGCCACTGAAAGCCGCGGGTAATCCGACCCGCGCACGAGCTGCCAGTTCGGCTGGCGCTCCCATTGCGGAATCTTGAACCCCGCGATGCCCAGCGACGCGAGGCTGGGCCGGACGTAATCGGGCACAACGCCCAGGTCTTCGCCAATGAGCCGGTGCTCGCCCACTTCTTCCAACAGGGCGCGGAGCGTCTCCTCCCCCTCGCGCCGGTTGGCCTCCCGGTTCTCCCACGAGGCATCGTCGCGCGGCATGAAATGCGGCAGCTCGCCTCCCGTGCGCGCCCGGGCTTCCTCTTCCGAAAGCGGCAAAAACTCCGCGTTGCGGCCGGGCCGCCACGGGAAGCCGTACATCCGGTAAAACCCGAGCACGTGGTCGATGCGGAAGAGGTGGAATATCTCGCGCACCCGGTGCACCCGCTGCCGCCACCAGGCAAAGCCGCCGGCCCGCAGAGTCTCCCAGCGGTAAAGCGGGACGCCCCAGTTCTGGCCCCATTTTTCGATGAACGGATCGTCCTTGTACGCCTTCTCGGGGGGCGCGCCACCCGACCAGTGCAGGTGGAAAATCTCCGGGTTGCAGAAAACATCGGCGCTGTAATAGCTCACCCCGATGGGAAGATCCCCCATCAACGCCACCCCCAGCGCCTCGCACGCCGCCTTCACGGCGGTCCATTGCCCAAACGCGATCCACTGGACGTATTGGAAATAGCGCATCTTGCGCTCCAGGGCGCGGCGTTGCGCCACCCGCTGTTCGTCCACCCACGCCCGCGCGCCGGCCAGCGTCCGCTGCGGCTCCGGCCACGTGTCCCACTGCTCCGAGCCGCCGTTCGCGTCCATCATCACGCGAAAAAGGGCGTAGCCCTCCAGCCACGCCGCCTGCTCTTTGACCCATTTGCGGAACTTGCGGCAGCGGGCGCTGTTGCGTTTCCACTCCCGCTCCATGAACCCTTCAAAGGCGGCCTCCAGCAAGCGCCGTTTGAGCGGCTTGACCAGCCGGTATTGGACCGGACCGGCCCGGAGCGCCGGGAGCGAAACACCTGCCAGGGCCGCCGCGTACGCCTCCGCCGTCAAATCCGGCACCGCCTCGGGCGAAAGCGCCAGCGTGCACGGGTCGATGGCGACGGACGAAATCGCGTTGTAGGGGGAGTTGTCCGCCCCCGTCTCGTTGACCGGCAAAAGTTGCACGAGCCGGAAGCCGTTTTCCGCCGCCCAGGCGGCAAAAGTCCGCAGGGCGTCCGTATCGCCAATCCCCAAATCGTTTTCCGAACGGAGGGCAAAGAGCGGGGCGAGAATACCGGCGAGCGGGTGGTCGGGCGACAAATGCATGGGAAAAAGGAATCCGCAAACATCGCCAGAACCGAGCCGTTCGGCAAGCCCGCAGGAAACGATTCTTTTCCCGGTGGCGCGCACGAGGGCACGCCTCTTTGCCATGACGCCGTTGCTGAAAAAACTGCTCGGGATGCACTGGCTTCTCTTTGCGGTGATGCTGGCGCTGGCGATTTTCGGCATCGCCGCCATCTACAGTTGCACCTACCTGCGCGACAACCCGGCCTACGTCTCCATGTGGCGCAAGCAGACCGTCTGGGTGGCCGCCAGCATCCCCGTTTTCGTGCTCACCAGCCTCATCCCGTACCGCTGGGTGCGCTGGGGCGCGCTGCCGATGTATGGGATTTCGGTCCTCTTCCTGATCCTGACCTTGCGCATGGGCGTGACCAAAGACGGCGCGCGCTGCTGGCTGCACCTGGGGCCCCTGCTTTTCCAGCCCGCGCAGCTCGCCGTCATCTCGGGCATTCTGATGGTCGCCCTCTTCCTGACGCAATGCGCCCGGCTTGCCCCGATCTACCAGCTCCTGGGATGCGGGCTGATCGCCGGGGCTCCCGGATTGCTCATCCTGGTGGAGCCGGACTTGGGCGAATGCCTCGTCTGGGTGCCTGTGGTCTTCGCCATGCTCTTTATCGGGCGGATGCCGCTGCGCTACCTGGCCGTGATCATCCTGCTCGTCGCCGCGGCCATGCCGCTGGCCTACCATTTCAAATTGAAGCCCTACCAGCAGGCGCGCATCGTCACGTTCATCGACCCCGAAATCGACACCCAGGGGGCCGCCTGGGCCGTCAACCAATGCCTGATCGCCATCGGCTCCGGCGGCTGGAGCGGCAAGGGTTTCCTGGCCCGAAACACCCAGGTGGAACGCGGCTACGTCCCCAGCACCACCGTCCCCAACGATTACATCTTCTCCGCCATCGGCGAACAATGGGGGTTCGTCGGCGGGGCCGCGCTGGTGGGCGGTTTTGCTCTCCTTCTGGCCTCCTGCTTCCACATTGCCGCGCGCGCGGCCGACCGCCTCGGCCTGCTCCTGTGCACCGGCGTCTTGACGCTCCTCTTTGCCCACACCTTCCAGAACATCGGGATGAACCTGGCTCTCATGCCCGTTACCGGCGTCCCCCTCCCGCTCATCAGCTACAGCGGATCGTTCGTCTTTATGATCGTCTTCGGCCTCGGGCTGGTGAACAGCGTCTGGGTTCACAGGAAAGCCTAGTACATTGTAATACCATCCATACGGTTTATTTGGCAGAATTGGCAGGGGGCTTCGCTTTCGCGTCCCATGGGGACGCTCTGAGAGTAGCCCGGCGTTTTAACGCCGGGTAGGGAGTGCGAAGCCTTTCGTCCCGGCAGGGACGGTTGAAAATGAGCGTCATTTTCCCCCATCAAACGCCCCTCCGGGACGAAGCGTTATTTCCAGCGAACCCGGCGTTCAAACGCCGGGCTACTTTCGGGTTGTCCCTTTGGGACAATAAGACCAATCCATAGGACCAATCCAACTGTGTCATTGGTATAACAAGGAAAATGGCGCATAGAGCGCCGGATTGTTGGTTCAGGGCAAGGCGGAAGCCCTGGGCCAAAAAGACAAGCGGTATGCGTCATTTCATGCGTTACAAGGTGGTAATAGCAGCCGGGTTCGCCGCGAGCGCATACCCCTCCAACGCCGCCGCTACCCCCCTGGCAAAGGCGAGAAACTGGAAGCATCCGCCCATCAGCCCCGGGTGCATCAACGCCGCGAACGCCCGCATCTCTTTGCGGCGTTGGGGCGTCAGCTCCCGGGGATCGGTCACGTCCGGAAAAACGCGCCGCCCCAAGGCGGCCAGGAAATGGTGCTGGTCGGTAAAGCCCGCCAGCGCGAGCCCGGCGGCCTGCCCGCGCTCCGCGAGCGTCGTGAAATCGACATGGGCCGTCAGGTCCTGCTGGCCGGGATCGGCCAGCGGATCGTCGCAGCGGCGGTGCTGGCGGTAGCCGCACAGCGTCCCCCCGGCGCGTTCGGGCAGGTAATAGTCGGCGCGCGCGAATCCGTAGTCCGCCAGGAGGATGTAGCCCCGTTCCAGCCGCGCGGCCACCGCTTCCAGCCACGCCGGAGCGTCCAGGTTCACCTCCGTTTCGTAGCCCTCCAACGCCGGGAGATGGGGCAGGAACGCCAGCAATTGCGGGGAGGAAAGCGGCCCGTCTTCCCAGCAAAACCGGCCTTGCGTGTCCGCCGCCACGTAGCGCTCCCGCCAGGCCCCGCCGCGAAACACCACCCGGTGCACCGGAAAGGCGTCCACCAGTTCGTTGGAAAAATGGACCCCCGTAAACCGGGGAAGCGCCTCCAGCGAAGCATGCCACGTCACCCGCCCGGCAGCCCCGGCCAGGCGCTCGCGCTGCCGGGCCGCGTTCGCGGGAAAGGGCTCCACCAGCCGGTAGCAGAGCGCCGCCGCGAACTCCGGCCACGCCTCCGCCGCCTGCAAGACATCGCCCGCGAACTCGCCGCCCGCCCCCCCCTGCTCCACCAGGTCAAACCGGGCGGGCCGCCCCAGGCGCTCCCACATCTCCTCAAATTGCACCGCCAGCAGCCGCCCAAAGAGCGGGCCGACGCTCACGCTGGTAAAGAAGTCCCCTTCCCGCCCAATCGCGGCCAGCCCCCCGGCGTAATAGCCGTGGGCGGGATCATACAGCGCCCGTTCCATGAAGCGCCGGAACGGCATCGGGCCGCCGCGCTCTATTTCCGCCCGAAGGATTTCCGCTAACGAAGACATGCCCGCCATTTTCACCCCCGGCGGATAAGCTCCCGCATGGCTTGCAGCGCCCTGCACACCCGGTATTTCGCCATCTTGCAGGCAAACCGGAACCCGTTGGGCCGCCACCCCTTCCATGCCGTCTGGTCCAGGACCCGGAAAAAGGCCGCGCCGCTCGGGGCGGTGTGGTGGCCGTAGATCCACGGCTTGTTGGGGCCCACGAAGTGGAGCACGGGGGCGTCGAGCCGGCAATCCTCCCGCCCCAGGTCCGCCCACCAGGCCGGGGTGTTCCACGCAAGCGGCAACGCCTTCCAGCGGCGGTAGAGTACGACGTTGAGGGCGCTTTGGTCCCAATAGCGGGAGTGCTCCGGGTTCTCCCGCAGATACGCCACCACCTTCTCGCTCACCTCAAAGCGCCGCCATTCCCGCAGGTCGATCAAGAGGAGTCCCGCCTGCAAATAGGGGGCCGCCGGGTCCAGGCAGAACTTCTCCAGGTTGAGCGACTCCTCTCCCAGCGTCTTGGTCACGATGTCGGGAGCCGCCGCGACGACGGCCCCGCCCAGGTCCATCGCCCAGAGCGTCTCCCAATCCGACTGCACGAGCAGATCGGCGTCCACATAGAAAATCCGCTCCTCATCAACCATCTGCGGCAGCGCCAGGCGCGCGTAGGTCATCACGCTGGAGCCCCAATCCTGCGGCAGCCCGGCATAGCGCCCCATGTCGGGCCGCAGGCGGATCAGTTCGCAGGAGCGCGGCAGCGCGGCGAACGTCTTTTCGAGCTTGCGCCAGGAGGCCGGGCGAATCCCGCCATCCAGCAAATAGACGCGGCAATGCGCCCCGCGCGGCGCGTGCAACACGGCGGAGACGAGCGCCACGGCGGCTCCCGTCACGTAGGTCTGATTCGAAGCGCTGCAAAGGACAACGTCACTCATAAGTCGAGGTCTTTCTCCAACGCGGCGAGGATGGCATCGTCCACGGCGGCGTCAAACTTGCGGGCGAATAATTTTCCACTCTCCCGCTGCGCCCGCAGCCAGGGAAGATGCGCCGAGGTGAGCGTCACGGGGCTGGGAGCCCCCTGCCGTTCCCACAGAATGGCGCGCCGGTCGTCGTTGACGAGACTCGCGGCGAGCGGGCTGTTGCACAGCACGCTTTGGAACACGCTCTCGTCGGGAATCCCCGAATGCCGCAGCCACCGGATGATCCGGCGCGCGGCGGGCGCGCCCGCCAGGTAAGCGGCGGCCTCGCGCGAAAGGATGACGTGGTTGGAGCCCCCCCGGTATTGGAACCAGGCGGGCGCTTTGCGCCGAAGGAAGGGGACGAACGGCATCCGGTTCGTCCAGCCAAGCAGCCCCCGCACGCGCCGCCCCAGAAACGGCGTTTTCAAGAACGCCTCCAGCGCGGCGGATTCCACGTAATAGCGTTCCACCCGGTCCGCGAAGTTCGGCCAGAGCGGCTCCGCCACGGGGTCGAAAAAACTCAGGAACGAGGCGGACCCCGCGGCCGCCAGTTCCGTGCTCAGCGCCTCCGGGGAGCGCAGGGGAAAATCCTGGCCGCTCAGCGGGATGAAGTGCGTCCACTCCGCATGCAGCGCCAGCGCCCGCTCCAGCGCTTCCAATTGGACGCCCACCACACTGTAGCGCCCCCACAAAATCGGGCGTGGCCGGAGCAGGCAGACCCCGGGGAACTCCCGCGCCAGCCGGGCCACCGCCTCGTGTTCCCGGCGCGGCGCGCGCCGCTCGTAATGGAGGAAAAAGCAGTTGCCAGGACGGGCCAGGGCGCGCAGGAGCCGGGCGAGTTGCGCCGGGTTTTTATGCGCCAGAATGCAGTATGCGAGCCCCATGGTTCACTTCCGGGTTGCCCAACCGTACAGCCGCAGCGCCGCCGCCCACGCCGCGAGATGCGGCGCATGGGAATGCCTCCACGCCCGCAGCAGGCAATCGGCGGCCCGGCGGGGTTCGGCGCGCTGGAGCAGCCGGGCGGCGGAAGTCCAGGCGTCGCCCGCGCAGCGGCGGCGGATGGCGCGCGGGATATCCTCCCAGCCGATCTGTTTTTCAAACGCCCGCGCGCAGGCGATCGACATCTCCGGCGAATTGGCCGAAAGCGCCTCGCCATGCTTGCGGTACAGGCAGGTCGCCTCCCCCGTGTAGACAAAACGCGCGCCGCTGCGGGCGCACCGCAGCCACATCTCCGCGTCCTCCACATACCGGAACGTCGGGTCAAATCCGCCCACGCGCTCCCACAAGCTCTTGCGCAGCACCGCCGAGGAAGGCTGGATCAAATAGTCCCCCACGAACAGGGAAAGCGGGAAGCGGGCGATGGCCTCTGGCGACGGCGCGCGGATTCCCAGTTCGCGGCCCGTGTCGCTGTCAAAAAGGAGGGAACCGCCATGGGCCAGGTCGGCCCCCGTCTCCAGCAGCCTGCCCAGCGTCGTCTCCAAATGCGTCTCCCGCCAGCAGTCGTCGGCGTCGAGCAGGGCGACCGCGTCGGCGGCGCTCGCGCCGATCCCGGTGTTGCGCGTCGCGGGAAGCCCCTGGTTGACCTCGTGGCGCAGGTAGCGCACCGGCTGGGCCACCGATTGCGCGAACGCCCGCACCAGCGCCTCCGTCCCGTCCCGGGAGCCGTCTTCGGTCACAACGAGTTCCCAGTCCGTAAACGTCTGGCGGCGCACCGAATCCAGCGTTTGGGGAAGATATTTCTCGGCGCGAAAAGCGGGGATGCAAATGCTAACGCGCGGCATAACCAATGGGTCGGTCCATTCGGGTGGGGTGGATGGGATTGCGGGGCGCGGGAACGTCTCCCACTTTTCCTGTCGGATATTAGCCCCGGTTCCCCAAAGAAAAAGGAAAATGAAGCCCTTTGCGCGCAGGGCGAAGGATTTTCGCTCCTCCCCCGCCGCGAGTATGGTGTGACGCGCAAGGCGTGAGCGCAAAGCGGCTGTATTTTCCATCCTCCAGTTGCGCTGGCGATGCCCGGTCGAACCAATAGACCAGCCAGATGCGCTCAAAACCGTCGAGGTCTTTGAGCCCCGGCGCAAACTCCGGGAATAGCTCGACAGCGCCTGCCTTGCGCAAATGCCGGTTGCACTGGAGTGCCGGTAGCCTGTTTGTGCGGCGAATAGATTACGCCGATTGGAGTGATTTTCATTTTGCTTCGCGCGCGGGAATCTGTGGCTCAGGAATTTTGAGGGCCAGGGCGGGAGACTGCGCCTTCGCGCGCGGGGCATTGGCCATGAAGTAGAGGACGGGCACGGCCATCCGGCTGATGAGCAGGGAGGCGACTTCGCCAGCCATGAGCGAGATGGCGAGCCCCTGGAAGATCGGATCGAAGAGGATGACGCCAGCGCCAACGACCACGGCCATCGCCGTCAGCAACATTGGGCGGAATCGGACGGCTCCGGCATCGACGACCGCTTCAGCGAGCGGCATTTCTTCGCGCAGGCGCAGTTCGATGAAATCGACGAGGATGATCGAGTTCCGCACGACAATGCCCGCCCCGGCCATGAAGCCAATCATTGAGGTGGCCGTGAAGAATGCCCCCAGCGCGCCGTGCGCTGGCAGGATGCCGACGAGCGAAAAGGGAATCGCCACCATGACGATGAGCGGCGTGAGGAAGGACCGGAACCAGCCAACCATCAGCACATAGATAATCACCAACACGGCGGCGAACGCGGTCCCAAGATCGCGGAAGACCTCAATCGTGATGTGCCATTCACCGTCCCATTTGAGCGCGGGTTGTTCTCCGGTGAAGGGCATGGCGGCGTTGTAAATTTTGAGCTTTGCGCCCGAGCCTCCGAAGGCCGCGGTGTCGAGCTTCGCCAGCGCTTGGTTCATTTTTGCGATGGCGTAGACCGGGCTTTCAATGGCCCCGGCCACATCGCCGATCACATAGGTCACCGGCATCAGGTTCTTGTGGTAGATGCTCTTGTCTGTGATGGTCTTTTCGATTTTGACCAGTTCGCGCAATGGGACGAGCTGTGTTCCGCTGAACGCGCCGGGCTCGGGGAGGGCGTTGGCGTCACCGGAACGTACGCGCAAGGCGAGCAGTTCCTCCGGGGTCACGCGGGCCGAGCGCGGCAGTTCAAGCGTCAGGTTCACGTCGTCTTTTTCGCGCGGCAGATGGAGCAAGTCGATGGACTCTCCGGCCACGGCGATGCGCAGGGTTTGCGAGATTGTTTCGGCGCTGATGCCGTTGAGCGCGGCCTTTTCCTTGTCGATGACGAATTGTGCCTTGGGCTGGTCGGCTTCGACATACCAGTCAATGTCCACCACGCCGTCCACTCTCTTGAAGATGTCGCGCACTTTGCTGGCCATGCGAAGCCGGGATTCCTCCGTTGGCCCGTAGATCTCGGCCACGAGCGTTTGCAACACCGGCGGGCCGGGGGGAACTTCTGCCACGGCAATACGGGCTCCATATTTTTCAGCAATGGCCGCCACGCGTGGGCGGACGCGCTTGGCAATGTCGTGGCTCTTCGCTTTGCGCTCGTTTTTGCCGACAAGGTTCACCTGGATATCCGCCACGTTTGCGCCGCTGCGCATGAAGTAATGGCGCACCAATCCGTTGAAGTTGAACGGTGATCCCACCCCAACGTAGACCTGATAGTTGGTCACTTCGGGTTCCCCGCGCACGGCGGCGGCGATCTCGCGCGCGGCCTGCGCGGTGCGTTCCAGCGCGCTCCCTTCGGGCATGTTGAGAATGATCTGGAACTCGCTCTTGTTGTCGAAGGGGAGCATCTTCACCTTTACCCAGCCGACGCCCACTAACGTCATCGCGCCGAGCAGCAGCGCAGTGATGCTGGCAAGGAACGTCCAGCGCCAACCGGCGTGGTGGAGTAGTGGCGTCATGATGCGGCGGTAGAACCGCGTGAAGAAATCCTCCTCATGCTCGAAGTGGGAGTGGACGCCCTCCTCCCCATTAGAAGAAGCGGCGACCGGAACGCTTGCAACGCGCCGCAGCATCCGAACCGCCGCCCACGGCGTGACAATGAACGCGATGGCGAGCGAGAAGAACATGGCGGCGCTCGACCCGATGGGGATCGGCCGCATGTAGGGGCCCATCAGTCCGCCCACAAAGGCCATCGGCAGCACGGCCGCAATCACCGCGAACGTGGCGAGGATCGTTGGGTTGCCGACTTCGTTGACGGCTTCCACGGCGATATCGGAACGGTCGCGGCCCCGGTTTTGCGGCAAATGGAAATGGCGCACGATGTTTTCCACAACCACAATGGCGTCATCGACAAGAATACCGATGGAGAAAATCAGCGCGAAAAGGGTGATGCGGTTCAGCGTGTAGCCGTACAGATAAAAGACTAGCAATGTCAGCGCAAGCGTTGACGGGATAGCAATGGCGACGATCCCGGATTCCCTCCAGCCGAGCGTGAGCAAGATCAAGAGCGAGACGCTGAATACGGCGATCAGCATGTGGAAGAGCAACTCGTTGGATTTTTCCGCCGCCGTCGCCGCATAGTCACGGGTGATGGATACCTGCACATCTGCCGGAATGAGAGTTCCCTTGAGTGTTTCCACTTTTTTGAGCACGTTGCGGGCAACCGATATGGCGTTGGTACCGGGCCGCTTGGCAACGCTGAGCGTCACCGCGGCCTGTTCAGGGGTCGAGGAATCGCCGTAAAAGACGTAATTGGAGGGTTCCTCCGCGCCGTCCACCACCTCGGCTACATCTTTCAAGTAAACGGGTTTGCCCGTGTAAACGCCCACCACCACGTTGCGTACGTCTTCCGCGTTTTGTAAAAACGCCCCAGTTTCCACGGAAACCTCGCGGTTTTCGCTCGTCAATCCGCCCGAGACATATTGCCGGTCGGCCTGCTGGATCATCGGGATCAAGCCTGCCGGAGTGAGATTGCGCGAGGCGAGCCGGGCGGGGTCAAGCAGCACGCGCAACTGCCGCCTTGCGCCGCCAATAAGCGTAGTTTCGGCAACTTGCGGCACCTGTTTGATCGCGTCATCGACCTGCGCCGCCAATCTGCGTAGCGTGAGGTGATCGTAGCGGGCGCTATGCAGCGTGAGCGCCAAAATTGGCACGTCGTCGATGGAGCGCAGCTTGATGAGTGGTTGCGATGCGCCGTGCGGAATGCGGTCAAAGTTCGACTGCAACTTCTGGTTCAGGCGCACCAGGCACTCCTCGGCATTGGAGCCAACCAAGAATCGCACGATGACAAGGCTCTGGCCGGGGCTCGAAGTGGAGTAGACGTATTCCACGCCGGGAATTTCCCAGAGCAGTTTTTCCATGGGGCGTGTCACGCGCTCCTCGGCTTCCTTGGCACTCGTTCCTGGCATGGAGACCAGCACGTCCACCATCGGCACTTTGATTTGCGGCTCCTCCTCGCGCGGCAGCAGGAGGACGGCGGCAATCCCAAGCAGAATGGAACTGACAATAATGAGCGGCGTCAGCTTGGAGCCGATGAACGCCCGGGCGATCCGGCCTGCCAGCCCGAGAGGTTCCGGTTGTTGGGGAAGCGGATTCATTTGGATTGCACCTCCACGCGTTGGCCGTCGGCAAGGAGGGCCACGTTTTCGACCGATACTTGTTCGTTGCTATCGATCCCGGAGACCACCTCCACTTCATCGCCAAATCGCTTGCCTGTTTTCACCAAGCGCAACTGGGCGCGGCCTTGGGCTATGACGAATACGATTTCCATCTGTCCGCGCTGCACCACCGCGCTTGCCGGGACGCGCAAAATAGTGGTCTTGCTCACGGGAACCGACGCCCGCCCGAACTGCCCCGTTCGCAAGCCGGGCGTTTGCGGTAAATCGAGTTTCACCAAAAATGTGCGGCTCTGCGCATCGGCGACTGGGGTCATTTCGCTCACCGTCCCGGTGACATTCACGGTTCCGATGCGGACGGATAACTTGGCCCCGGCCTCGACGGAACCGATGATGGCCTCAGGCACATCGGCCTCAAAGCGCAGGGCGTCCGGGTTTTCCATTTCAAGGACGGCCTTCCATGGTGAAGCGAGGTCGCCCACATCCGCCGATTTCTTGGTGATCACGCCATCAAACGGGGCCACGATGTTCATGTAACCCAGGGCCATTTCGGCTTGTGCCAGCGCGGCTTTGGCAACGCGGTTGTTTGCCAGAGCGGTGTCATAATCCGCCTGGGAAACTGCCTTGCTGGCAACCAGCGCCGTATACCGTTGCAGACTTTTTTCCGATTGTTCGCAGACGGCGCGTGCTTGATCGAGCTTCGCCTGGGTTTCGCGGGCGTCCAGTTGCACCAGCACTTCTCCCCGCTTCACCCGCTGGCCGGGAAACGCCGACATTTTTTCGATGCGTCCCGTTCCTTCCGGTGTGATGACTGCTTGCAATTTGGCGCGCACCGACCCGGTGACTTCCTCGGTGGCAATGTGCGGTTTGGCCTCGACGGTCTGCATACGGACGCTGATCGGAGGAAGGCTGTCCCCGGTTCCCACTTCCTGCGGCTTCTTTGTGCAACCCCCTAACGGCAATGCGAGGGCTAAGGTGGCTCCAACCAGAAAGAGACGTTTTGTCATGTGGGCATTCATCATTTGATCCGAACCGTTTATTTGTTGACTATATGAGCGCATTAGCATACGCTGCACAAGATATTTTTTGTCTTATGCCAAAAACCCGCTATTCCCCGAAGCTCTCCGATGCCGCCATTGAGTTGATCGCCGCGCGCTTCCACGCCTTGAGCGAGCCGACGCGGCTCAAACTCTTGATGGCTTTGGAAGATGGCGAAAAGAACGTCACGGAACTGGTCAACCTGACTGGAGCCACCCAAACCAACGTCTCCCGCCAACTCAGCGCGCTCGCCACGGCGGGACTTCTGGCACGGCGCAAGAGTGGACTGAGTGTTCTTTACCGCATCGCCGATCCGGGCATCTTTGATCTGTGTGGCCATGTCTGCAAAAGCCTCCAGAAGCGCATCACTCAGGCCAGTGAGGTTTTTGGGACAAAGGCTACATGATGAAGTTGAAGAGATAGCCGATGAGCACGATGCCCGCCGCAACCACTCCGAAGAAGGTGAAAATAAGCGGCCATTTGAGCACTTTGCGGAGAATCACTGCTTCCGGCGCGGAGAGTCCGATGACCGACATCATGAACGCCAACACGGTTCCAAGGGCTGCTCCCTTTCCTAGCAACGCCTGCACCACGGGAATGATTCCGGCGGCGTTGGAATACATCGGGACGCCCATTACCACAGCCACCGGCACCGACCACCAAGCACCTTTGCCCATCACCGAAGCCAACATTCCTTCCGGCACGTAGCCGTGAATCCCGGCTCCGATGGCGATGCCCAGCACCACATAGAACCAGACCCGCCCCACGATGTCGCGCACGGCGTCCCATCCATACTGGAAGCGTTCGGGCCAAGTCAGCGGCGTATCTTCTGTTGCCGCGCCGGTCTGTGTTGCATAGACCCACTCCTCCACGTGGCGCTCCATGCGCAGGCGTCCGATGATCCAGCCGGCGACCAGCGCGATCAATAAGCCGGTGCTGAGATAGATCGCCGCTACCTTCCAGCCGAACAAGCCGAAGAGAAGCACCAGCGCGATTTCGTTGACCATCGGCGCGGAAATCAGGAACGAGAACGTGACGCCCAGCGGCACGCCCGTGGTGACAAATCCGATGAACAGCGGCACCGCCGAGCATGAACAAAACGGCGTCACAATTCCCAGCAAAGCGGCCAGAATATTGCCTGCGAACTCCCTCTTGCCGGAGAGAATCCGGCGCGTCCGTTCCGGTGTGAAAAACGACCGGATGATGCCGACCGCAAAAACGACGAGCACCAGCAGCATGAGCACCTTGGGAACCTCAAAGACGAAGAACTCCATGGCGGCGCTCAAATGCAGACCGTGTTTGAGGCCAATTAGATCATAGGTGAACCAGCCAGCGAACTGTGAGAGCCTGCCATAAACAAGCCACCAAACCACCAAGGCGGCAAAGCCGCGCAGGAAATATTTATACCAACCCAGGCTGGGCACAACCGAGGGGGTGCCGGGTTGATCGCCCGTGGGGCCATTGCAACAACAGCCTGGTTTCTTAATTGGGTCCATGATGTTCTTTTTTAGCGATGGTTCACGGATGCGCGTTTTGGCTCGACGCATCCAGATTCTTGTTGATCACGTCGCCACGTTTTCCGAGATGCTCGTAGGCGTCCGGTTGCCAATCGAAACGAGCCAGGGGTGTAACGGTGAAAGATTCAGCCAGTGGCCGTTGCAGCAGGCTGCGGGCGTAATCCCATTCCAATTGCTGGCAACGCAGCATATCGGCTACGGAAAAGTCGCCGCTGCGAATCTTCGCCTCTAGCCGGGCCACATCGGTAGGGAACACGCCGCCTTTCAACGCCACCTTGACAGCTTGGCGCGTGGAGAAACGATAGAGGATGAACTCAGCGCCCATGCTGGGATCTATTTTCTGCGTGCCAAATCGGATGCGGCCGCCGGTGAGATACTCGACGACGTCGCCGTAACAAGGTGAGTTATTACAAATGCCGCCAGTGTCAGTTCGGTCAATCACACCGTCTGGATAGAGTTGTCGCAATCCCAGGCTCAACGCGCACGCGGCGGTTACGAGTCCATCGCACGGATGGCCGTGCATCTTGACAAGGTCTTTGATCGTAATGGCCTTGGTCTGGTTCGCATAAGGGCCGAGGCTGCTCTCGGTGTCGCGCACTTCAAATGCCGGCGCATACGGTGCTTGGGCTAGCCAATCGAAATAATACCAATCGGCTGTTTCGTGTCCGGCCTTCCCCGTGGGAGCACAGCGGGGCACGAGGGTCGCCGCGCTAATCAGCACAACAACCGCGAGAATCACCCACAGGATTGCCGAACTTGAACGTGGCTGAGTATCACTCATAGGTTTCCCTTCGTTTTTCATTGGGCCAGGTTTCAATCATCGGGCACCGTAGATGAGATAAATTCCGCCCAGGATCACCAGCACGCCGCAGATGGATTTCAGGATGGTGACTCCCTTTGATTTCTCGTTCCAATCGAGATAACGCTGCACAAGCTCCGTCGAAGTGCCCGCCAGGACGATCACCGAACAATGCCCGACGCCGTAGGCCAACAGCATCGCAGCCGCCTGAATCGCGTTTGTTTTGGCCAGCTTGAAAGTCACGCCAAGAACTGGGGCCATGTAGGCAAAGGTGCATGGGCCAAGCGCGATCCCGAACACCAACCCAAGGATCAGCGCCGCAAGCAACCCTTTGCTCTTCATTTCCACCTGGCCGGGGCCAGACCAAGGCGTGGGAATCCAGCCGAAGAGATACATTCCCACCGCAAAAAAGAGGCATGCTACGAGGTAGTTTCCCCACGCGCCGATGTCGCCCATCATGCGGCCCGCCGCCGAAGTGATGACGCCGATCACGGCTATGGTGACAAGAATGCCGGCAGAAAAGAGCGTTGCCGTCCAGAATGCACGCGCCGTGGTAACTTTACCTTGTCCGCCAATGAAACCAACAATCAGCGGGATGCTGGAAAGATGGCATGGACTCAGAAGGATGCTCAGAATTCCCCACACAAAAGCCGCGCTCAGGGCGATGGCTGCCGAGCCTTCCACCGCGTGAGTTAGGGTAATAAAGAGCGTCTCCATTGGTTAGAGCGCCCCTTTCTTTGCACTAAAATCGATGCCGAGTTCTTTCCACTTCGCCAGGATGTCTTCTTTGGCGAAAAAGCCCTCGTGCCGGAAAAGTTCCTTCCCTTTGGCGTCAAAAAAGATCTGCGTCGGAATCATCTTGATGGCGTATTTCTTTCCCGCGTCAGGATTCTCCCAGACATCGATGAAATCCACCTGCATCCGCCCCGCATATTCCTTCTTTAATCCTTCGAGAATGGGAGCCATCATTTTGCAGGGAATGCACCGGCCTGCCCCTAAATCCACCAGACGTGGAACAGGAACGGTTACGGCTGGCAAAGGGGTAGCTGAAAAGGCATCCGCCGCGAGCGCGGTTGAAGCGAATAAGGACGCTCCGCAGCCACAGCCCGTCTGTGGCGAACGATGTGTGCCCGCGGACACCCAAATGAAGGAAATGACCGCAATCGCCGCAATGGCGAGCGTTGTTTTGGATAAGGTTTTCATGAGGGTTATGAGCCTACGCGAGCATTCCTTTGATTTCGTCGACTGAAGGAACCCTCCCGCTCACCTTGACCACGCCGTCCACGACCAGCGCGGGCGTCATCATGACACCGAACGCCATGATCTTCTGAATCTCTGTCACTTTCTCGATTTGAAACGGTAATCCGAGGGATTCCGCCGCGTGTTCCGTGGCTTCGGCGAGTTTCATGCATTTGGCACAACCTGTGCCGAGGATTTGCAGTTTTTTCATAAGGTGGCTTCTTCTTTGGCTTGTTGTTTTTTGCAGCAGGATTTCGTTGCGGCGGAGGCTGCGATCCGTGCGCAGGAGCCTTCGTCGAGAAGTGCGCTCACAGACTTGGGTCCCATGAGCTTTTTCAGTCTTTCGAGGTCTTTCCGAAGAATTGGTTCGCTCTGAATGGCATCCCGCAAGCACTTCAAATTTGCATCCAGGGCCTCCGGGCGATTTGCGGGCAAAGAGTAGATCATCCAGCTTTGGTAGCGTTGGCCAGTTACTAGGTCGCGCTCGCGCAGATAGGCCAAATGCTGGGAAATAACGACCTGCGACTTGCGCAGAATCGATTGAATATGGCAGACGCACAGAGGCGAAACGGACAGCAGGTTGAGAATTCGAAGGCGGGTTTCGTCGCAGAGGCACTTGTAGATCGAGAGCAATTTCACGCAGTCAGGATAAGCGTGCAGCGATATAACTCAAGGGCTATAACTTAGGAAAACAAAGGCGATTTTACCGCAGTCGCAGCCGGCCAAACAGCCAGACCTTAGGCCGAAGAAATAGACAGTGGCTCCAACGGCGAATTGGTCCCGAACCGGCCTCGCTTGGCTTTTACCTCTTCGCTGCTGAGTCCCCGCGTCTCCGTGATGGTGATCGTTGGATTGGCGCTTGATCTTGGCATTTTCTGCCACTTTGAAGGAATCCAAACCGGAGTTTTCCCAGACCAAGATGTTCTTGGGTTCGCTCTCATGATGGAGAGGGGTAACTTCTTATCGGCTGGTTCAGTGGTTTCGGGTGCGAAAATTTCTGGTTGCAAACCCGTTGAGTTTTGGCTAAATTGCCAAACATGCCTTCCCTAACAGCCAAATCTGGAGCCTACGTGCCGCGTTCAGCGCAAGAATACCGGGCAGGGGCGGATGTTTTCAAAGCATTGGGGCATTCCAGCCGGCTCTTGATTGTGGACGCTTTGAGCCATGGGGAGCGGTGCGTGGCTGATCTTACCCAACTCATCGGCTGCGATACGTCGACCGTTTCCAACCATCTTTCCATCTTGCGAAACGTGGGGATCGTCGCCGACGAACGCCGTGGACAGCAGGTTTTTTACAGGCTCGCTGCAACATGCGTTACCAAGGTTTTTGCGTGCCTCGAAGAAGTGCGCGCGGCGCGCGAAAACCACCGCTGATTTTCATGCCAATGCATTGCGCTTTTGGCCAAACCTCCAATTATAGATTTCCTTAACCCGTCCATCCAAACTCATCCAAATCCATGAAAACCGTATCCGTCCAAGAACTGCAAAAAATCCTCGCCTCTGGCGATCCTATCGAACTGATCGACGTTCGCACCCCAGCGGAATATGCCAGCGTCCACGTCCCCGAGGCGCGCCTTTGCCAACTCGACGGCCTCGACTGCGGCGCGATCATCGCCTCGCGCAAGGGAGGGGTGAATTCGTCCGTTTACATTCTCTGTCATAGCGGCGTCCGCGCAAAGAAAGCGGCGGATAAATTTGCCGAAGCCGGGTTCGCCGACACCGTAGTGGTGGAAGGGGGCACGCAAGCCTGGGTCGATGCGGGGTTGCCGGTGGAACGGAGCGCGAAAGCGGTGCTTCCGCTGGATCGCCAGCTTCAATTGACCGTCGGTGCGCTCGTCGTTACTGGCGTGCTGCTTTCCTACTTTGTGAATCCCAACTGGATATGGCTATCCGGTTTTGTCGGCGCAGGCTTGATGATGGCGGGAGCCACAGGGTTCTGCCCGATGCGGAGCCTGATCGCCCTGATGCCCTGGAATCAGAAGGGCAAATGTTGCGGCGGCGGGTCCTGCTGTTCGTGCTAAAACGATTGTAAGCCACTTGGAGGAGCCTTATGAGCCGAAAGAAAATTGTGATTGTTGGCGGAGTAGCGGGCGGTGCGTCATGTGCAACCCGGTGCCGGAGGTTGGATGAAACCGCAGAGATCCTCCTCATTGACCGAGGCCCGTATGTTTCCTTCGCAAACTGCGGTCTCCCCTACTACGTGGGCGACGTAATCAAGGACGAGTCGAACCTTCTATTGGCCAGCGAAGCACTCTTTCGGAACCGTTTTAACATTGAAGTCCGCACCCATCACGAGGCGGTTGCCATCGACCGCGAAAAGCGCGAGATCGAGGTCAAGGAACTCGCCACCGGGCGCGTCTATCGAGAATCCTACGACGCCCTCGTCCTTTCGCCGGGGGCAGCGGCGGTTCGCCCGCCCTTGCCGGGGATTGACCTGCCGGGCATCTTTATCCTGCGCTCTATTCCCGATAGCCGGGAGATTCGGGCGTGGATCGATGCAAAACAGGCTAAGAGCGCCGTGATCGTCGGAGGGGGATTCATTGGCTTGGAGATGGCGGAAAACCTTGCCCACAGGGGACTCTCGGTGAGCGTCGTGGAAATGCTCAACCAGGTTATGCCGCCGCTCGATCCCGAGATGGCGCAACCGGTACAGCGGCACATGGAAGCGCATGGCATCAAGATGGCCCTGGGCGACGGCGTTGCCGGGTTTGAAACCAACGCGGATGGCCAACTCGTGGTCAAAACCAAATCCGGCGCAGTTCACGCGGGCGATCTCGTGATCCTCGCCATCGGCGTGCGACCGGAAACAGCGCTTGCCAAAGCAGCCGGTCTGGGACTGGGCGAACGCGGGGGCATCCGCGTGGATGACCAGATGCGCACCAGCGATCCCTCCATCTGGGCCGTGGGCGATGCCGTGGAAACCCGCGACATCGTCACCAACCAAGCCACGCTCATTCCGCTAGCCGGTCCCGCAAACCGCCAGGGGCGCATCGCCGCCGATGTCATCTGCGGGCGCGATTCGCATTTTCGGGGCGTTCAAGGCACCGCCATTTGCGGTGTGTTCGACATCGCCGTCGCCAGTACCGGCGCGAGCGAAAAGGCGCTCCAGCGCGCGGGCATCACGGATTACGAGAAGGTGTATCTGCACCCCAACCAGCATGTCGGCTATTATCCGGGGGCCAAGCAGATTAACCTGAAGCTCATCTTCCGCAAAACCGACGGACGCATTTTGGGAGCGCAAGCCGTGGGCGAGGCCGATGTGGCTCGCCGCATTGACGTGATTGCCACCGCCATCCAGTTTGGCGGCACCGTCTATGATCTGGAGGAGGCGGAGCTCTGCTACGCCCCCCAGTTCGGCGGGGCCAAAGACCCGGTGAACTTCGCGGGCATGATCGCCTCCAACGCGCTACGTGGGGACAACCCATTGGCCGACTGGGGGCAGCTCGGTTCCAATGGCATCTTCCTCCTGGATGTGCGCGACGTCGACGAATTCGAGGAAGGCCACATTCCAGGGGCGGTCAACCTCCCGCTCAATGAGATTCGCACCCGCATGGACGAACTGCCACGCGACCGTGAAATTTCGATTTACTGCGGCGTGGGCCAGCGCGCCTACTACGCCACGCGCATCCTGCTCCAAAACGGCTATCATGCGAAAAACCTGGCCGGGGGCATGCGCACCTACAAACAAATCACGACAGCCAATCGTTCCTGATTTCCCGTTTCGGAGAGCATTTTTTCATCGTATCGGGATAAACAGATACAGAACACCAGGATGGCCTAGATAGTGTCGTCACGAGATTGCGAGCCAGAGAATAATGCAACGGATTTGAACGAGAGCGAGGAAAGAGGAAGCCCTTTTGGCATAGCGAGTTGCAATTCCTCGCCAGCGTTTGAGATGCAGGAAGGCATTCTCTACCAAATGCCGTAGTTTATAGAGATACTCGTCGTATTCCCGTTGAACCTTTCGGTGTTTTCGCGGTGGAATAACCGGCTCTATTCCTTGGGAAAGAGCCTGCGCAACAATGGCGTCGGTATCGTAGCCTCGGTCGGCCAATAAGTAATCGGCTTCTATGCCAGCAATGAGGTCGCAAGCCTCTGTGCAATCAGCGACGGCACCTTCTGTAATAACAACTCGGACCGGCATACCATGCGCATCCACGGCCAAGTGTATCTTGGTGTTGAGCCCCCTTTTGTGCGGCCTATGGCTTCATTGCCGCCCCGAGCGCCTGTTGCATGCGAATGGACTTTGGCGTGACTGGCATCGATCATGAGCCATTCAAAGTCCGGGGCATCGATAAGCCGCTCAAGCAATCCCTCCCAGATTCCCTTGTCGCGCCATCGGCAAAAGCGACGATGAGTATTATTCCAGTCGCCGTAGTCAGGCGGCAAGTCGCGCCATGGCGCTCCAGTGCGCAAAATCCAGAGGACTGCATTAATAAAGAGGCGGTTATCCTTTGCTATCCCTCCCCAGACCCCTTTGCGTCCAGGCAGATGCACTTCGAGAAGTTCCCAGGCTTCGTCGCTTAAATCATGTCGCCTGTGGGCTGGTATTCCTTGAGATTGTTCCATGGTTTCCATGCTTTTTATGCATTTCTACTATGTTTGTCAATCTCGTGTCCACACTATCTAGAGCGTTTTTGGGTTA
>SESF01031957.1_pt1 | contig 20145 bp, 19 predicted proteins | sample 3171521 | NCBI WGS metagenome assembly SESF01 (sample SAMN10866945, study PRJNA518727) | freshwater metagenome | biome: subpolar coniferous forest; feature: holomictic lake; material: water; isolation source: holomictic Lake 227, 6 m and 8 m depth | place: Canada: near Kenora, Ontario | collected...
GTGGATGCCCAACATGGACGGTCTTGATCTGCTGAAGAGATTGCGCGCCATCAACCCGAAGCTGCCCGTGATCGCGATTTCCGGCGGCGCACCAAGACGGGCACCCATCGACTATTCCGTAGCCCTGGCCGACACCTTCGGAGCGGATCGGGTGCTGCACAAGCCGTTCGACAATGATGATCTGGTGGATGAGGTGAAGAAATTGCTGGCGCAATATGCCGAGAGGGCGGCCTGAACTATTCGTCGTCGTCCGCGAGCAAGCTTTCATCGAACTGGGGCAAGCCAAGCTCAAGCAGGCCGTCCAGGATCGTGCGCATCGACTGGACCAGAACTTCTCGGTTTTCTATTGGTACTTTGGCAATGACCTCCGCAATTTGAGCGCGGGGGTTTTGGTTTAGCATTTGGCGACCGGCCTTGTTGACGATGATCAGGTCGGCTCGCTTGCTACGTGGATTGGGGTGGCGGTCCACCAAGCCCTTCTCCATCAGCGTACGCACGGTGCGCGTGATCGGCGCCAGGGTCAGGCCCTGGAACCGCGCCAAGCTTGCCATGGTGCGGCTGAACGGTGGCGCTTCGGCAAAATAGCGCAGGGCTGTCCACTGGGCGGGGGTCAGACCACCAGAAAACCGTGCTCCATGGATCAGGCGGGATGCCTGCTCGAACAGGCCGGTGATGCCTTCGGGGGAGAATTCTTCCTTCATCGGGTCGGCACGCTATTCCCCATCATCGCCGCGCTGAAACTTGCGGCTGGCAACCATGCTGTTGAGATACCGCACTTGTGGCGCCGCGGCAATCCGGCGAATTGGGCAATTATCGAAGCGCTATCAGCGCTCTTTACCGATGGTGATGAGGTCAAGAACATCTCAACCATTGCTCATAGCAATATTACGGACTATGCTCGCTAGGCATAACCTGTGAGGCTGACATTGCGAACTTCACGACTGGGAAGTGCGTGAGAACGAAGCCACTACCACTCTGAAGTGGCAACCAAAACTAATCCACGTTCACCGACGAAAGGCGACTAAAATGACAAGCCCAAACAACAAAGTTGTGCATCATATATGGAATGACCGCGCGAAGGAGTTGTTTGACATATTCTATGATATATTCAAGCCGATATGGGAGCGGGCATTGAAGCTTGAAGGCGATGAGCCTGAAAATATTACTAACTATTACGACATAAGCTTTGTCATAAAAGTGTTTGATACAGAATATTCGTTCTTAATGTTTAACTATGGTGTTGCAAGCCTGATGAGTTCAATGCTTGCTATTAGATTTCGATATTATAGCATTGACATTGACGGTAACGAGAATGGTGACATGATATTGTTTATGGAGAGGGTGATTGTAACGAGCGAAACGACGAGTGGCAATGGCGGTCATGATCAGAAAGTCTTTTATGTGTTTCATGACTATATGGAACAAAGCGATACATCGGAGAATCAGATGTTGCCTGTTGTTATGACCATGAAATCAATCAGCGACACGACGATTCGCGAAATTGAAGCCGCTCCGAAGTATCTACAATATTAGCGTTCCCACACATAATCATGATCCAATTAATACTCGTCAACCGTGACCGACGCGGTCGGTCACGGTCACGCTGTCAGCCAGCGTCGTGATCAATGCTATCGGATAGAGGAAGCATACCGGGTCCAATAGTTTTTAGAACCTGATGAGTTTCTTGCTTTTCCCGTAACAAAACATGAGCCTGGTTGCTTTTCCCCGAAATACGAAATGTTGCGACGACGTTACCGGCCGTGATGTCGGAGCCGACCTTCCGCCCGCTTGGCAAGCCCGTAGAACAAACCGGCCGTCACGGCGTGGCCGTTCTTGGCCGCAAGGGCCGCCGCCATCAAAGCGGCGGTCTGCTCCTGTTCCAATTGGGCGATGTGGTCTTCTTCGCGGCCGATCCTGGCATCGCGGGCATATCGGGCGCGGAGCCACCTGCTGGCCGCCACCTTGGCGACGAATTTGGTCAGGGCAGCGGACACCTTCTTGTGTGCCCACCACCCGACCACGGATACCGCCGCCGACACCGCCAGCATCGACCAGCCACCATCCGCAACGCTGGTGCAGCCGGCCACATTCATCGTTACCGCAACGGGCAATGAGAAACGAGCCGCGTTGCTCCATTCCTCGAACTTGGTCAGACGCTGATGTTTGCGATAGAGGGATAACATCTTGACCTCCCGTTTACCTGACGATAACTCCGCCTGTAGGAAGGTCAATATGTGCTTGCCGATGCAATCAATATTCTTCGGCAAGCATTACGGTCATAACCCGCATGGTAACAGTCGTATCAGAAGGATCATTTGACCCAAACTCCATTGCTCGATCATAGTAGGACATCTTCCAGAAGATCGATTCACCGTTGTGCTCGATCTTCCCGAAGTCGTGCTCAAGGTAGGGGTCATTGTCCTTGGTGAAGTTATTGAATGATCTGATCTTCGCCATGATCTCCATGATCGCCTGCTGCCCCAAGGCCTGAATGCCACTGGTCAGCATGATCCGGCCACCACGACCGGTCTGGCGGAATTGATCGTTGAGTTGACGAACTTTGGCTGTCTTGGCCTTCTCGTTCATGGCATGTTCTCCTCTTGGGGCATGGCTGATGGCTCGGGGAGAAAAATCCCGAGTCGGCATTGGAGTTGATGGTGCTGAGCCAGCTTCCTGGCAGGAAGGACGGTAATGCCTTGGTTCTGGCGGTCAACACGCCATTGACACGGATTGAGGGAATTTTCTTGTGATCAAATCGCGCTTATTTTTGAAGTCAAGGGTATCCAGCCGTGATTTTGCAATACCAACCAGAGTGCGGTTGAACGAGATGCCAAGACATATGGCATTTGAGTTGTGTCGCCATCGAACAGGTCAGGCTGAAGCCACCACCTCGCTCACCGTCTGGAAGCCGCAGCGCCGAATGGTGTTCAGGATCGAGGTGCCCGACCACTGACCGCCGCGACGGGTTTGAACCCCGCGTGAATTCATCTGGTCGGCAATCTTGTGGACGCTGACCGTACCGGCCCGCACGATCTCCCTGATGGTGCCGAGCACCTTGCTGGCATGATCGTCGGCATCCTGGATCATCGTCTGGTGACCGGCGGCTTGAGCGTCGGGCAAATTGGTTGGATTCCCGAGTCGCACGCCTCTGGCTTTGGCAGCGGCCAGCGCGGCGACCGTGCGTTCGCTGATCATCCTGGCTTCCGCTTCACCGACGGCGGCCATTATATGGAGTGTCAGGCGATTGGCGGCGGGCATGTCGCAGGCCACGAACTCGACACCGGCATCCATCAGGTTGGCAATGAAGCTGACGGAGCGCGCCAGCCTGTCCAGCTTGGCGATGACCAGCGTGGCTTTGAGTTTTCGAGCCAGGGTTAAGGCTTCTCCGAGTCGCGGCCTTTCCGAGTTCCGACCGCTCTCGACCTCGATGAACTGGCCTGCAAGGTCATGGTCACGACCTTGGAGGAAGGCTTTGACGGCTGCCTGTTGCGCTTCGAGTCCAAGGCCCGAGCGACCCTGTGCGGCTGTGGAAACCCTGTAGTAGGCAATGTATCGAGGCTGGGCCATGGGATGCACCACAATCTGTAGATGCATCAAGTATACGGTCGTTTACGATTTAGATCTAGGGATGGTTGGGGTGAGTGGGTTAAATTTTGGGAAGGTGGTGGGGTGACGGTGATGGACTGACCGTGGTGGCATCGCTTCCCTTGACGCCGCCGCCAGAGTATGAAGATTTATAGATTCGTATGAAATCCACGATCGGGGCATCCCGACGCTTAACGAGGGGAGGATGTTGTCAATGTTGGCTCGGTATCTGTTTGCTATGGTCGGCACCGCTGTGGCGCTCGCCGCGACCACGGCGCATGCCCACACGTTCGGAACCACGGGCTTCGGTTTCATGGAAGGGATCGGACACCCAATCAGCGGCATCGACCATATCATGGCGATGGTTGCAGTTGGCTTGTGGGCATCTCAAGAAGGTGGACGGGCGTTATGGGTATTGCCCGTCACGTTCGTCACGATGATGACCTTCGGTGCGTTTCTCGGTGTTGCTGGCATACCTGTGCCAGCGGTTGAACTTGGCATTGCGGCATCTGTGTTGGTTCTGGGCGCGTTGATCGCGATGTCTGCCCGCCTGCCACTTGCTGCGGCGATGGCTCTCGTTGGCGCTTGTGCCATCATGCACGGCCATGCCCACGGTGCAGAGATGCCAGAAGCCGCCGCACCAATACTTTACGGAATTGGCTTCGTACTCGGCACATCAATACTCCACACAATTGGCGTCGGAGTAGGCTACTGGGCACGGTCAAGCATTGCAAGAGTGGCCGTTAGGGTCAGCGGCGGAGCCATCGCTGCCGCTGGTGTTGCGCTAATGGTTGCATAAACTCTCCAGTTATCAATCGACGCTCTGGGAGACAAGCTCAAATGGTCTCCCAGAGTGAATAGTTATTGTTTTGAACCTGATCCGGCGCATTGGGTTGAGTGCCTGGGGGAACTGGCGGCGGCGGTGGCTTGACGGTTTGGCCGGACTGACGGTGTGAACGATGATCCCGACCAGCATGTTCGCCACCGGTTCCAGACCGTCATCGAGCGGTTATTATATTTTGTGTCCGAGTCGCTCATTGCCACGGTCATCATGGTATCAGACGGTGGCTTGAATGTACTGGCGATGATAAGCGTTTGGGTCAGGAGGTCAGGAGATTCTCCGGCGCGGTAATATGAGGATGGTCCGGTGCATGGGTGGAGAGCCTGAGGGAACTGGCTTCGACCGTGGAGTGACGGACTGGCCGGTGCCTCACTGATCTTCAACGCATTAATTGCCTGACGGCCCGCGCCGCCTTGCCTTGATTCTCTCATGCCCTCAATGCCCTACCGTTTCCACACAGAAGCCATCCTGCCAACATTGACTTTGACATTATAGAAACGCTATTATTATCCGTAATAACAGCATGTTTGTGTGATACTCTCATGAGAGGGAGGTAGCAATGGAGGAGCAGAGAGCCATCGACGACCTCCATCTAATCGAACGGCAGCACGCAGCCTTGGGAGAGGCAATTGAAGAGTTACAGGAGGTTTCCGTCGCTGACCTCGCTGCAGCTCAAATCTCGGCGTGCCGCTTGACGCTGCTCACTTCACTCGGCTCTCACATGAAATTTGAGGAGGAACTCATGAAGCGGCATGGCTATCCTCTGACATCAACTCACACCATAGCTCACCGGGCATTCCGTGACCAGTTTAATTCTGTTATTGATGGAATCGATAACGGCGTTGTATCAGCTTGGAATATTTCGTCGCTCCTACAAAAAGTTCTCAAACACCATGAGATAAACCATGATGACATCTTTGGGCATTTTCTTATTGACAAATACTTTTTCCATGCTGTCGAGGATGGCTCAGGCATTTGAACATCCAGCACCTGACTCGACTCGTCTGTTGAATCCCATTTGCGTTGTTAGGAACGCTATTCGAGGATTATCGAAGATATGTGCAATAGCATTATCCCACGACTTAGCGCTCGCCTTACTGTATTAGCCGCGAGGCTGGTCGCAGTCGATGACCATGTCAGATATGGTGATGTAACATTAGTAATCGAAGCAGCCAAAGCGGTCGAGTGCGGTGATCTCGCTGCCAAGGCGGTCAACTTTGGGCTTATCCTGGATAACTGGTCCAGCAGGTTCCGGAACCTGGGTGACACGGCCGGTTCGGACGAGGCGATACGACTGACTGGCTTGGCCCAGTTGTGGCAAAGCCGCCTGTCAGGCGCAATCGGGGCTGATAAGTAGTACGTTCTGCATTGCTTGAGCAGGACAGAATTGTTGGCATGGCGAGCGTGCAATATTTTGGATCGTAGGGCAGACTTACAATAAGTAACGACGAGCTTCGTGGAGCGTAATTATGGTCGGCATGCGAATATTGATAGCTGATGACAACGCGACCATGCGCTCGATGCTGGAAAAGTTTGCCGGGCGAATAGGAAGATTTGATATCGATTTTGCCGGCAATGGGAAGGAGGCTCTCAGATTCTATCGAGAGAAGCATCATCAGCTAGTGATCATCGATAACTTTATGCCGGAATTGAACGGCATAGATGTTCTGAGAGAATTGCGAGGCGACCCTCTATTGGATAATACTCATGTCATGATGATTACTGGTGAAGTTAATAGGCAACTCGTGACGACGATTCGGACAGAGTTTCTAAAGATTGACGACTTGATCGCAAAGCCGATCGATTTCGAGAAGATGACAGCAAAGGTGACGGCCGTAGTCTCACGATTTAATCGCAAAAATAGGGCGAATGGGCCATTGCTACGAGCAGCCGATCCGGTTCAAGCGCAAACAACAAAAGATGCAACTCTAACTGCCGATGTCGTTGATCGAGGAAGTCTCGCCATTATAGAGCTAAATGGGAAGCTAGTTAACTCAAATCGATCTGTAATTGCCAAAACTCTAAAAGACATGCAAACCATCTTCGCCAAAACAATTGTTATCGATATCAATGGCGTCGATGAGATTGATGACTTTGGGTGTGGCACCCTTGCTATAATGAGTGGGTGGCTTTCCCTGAACGAAAAAGAAGTGCTTCTGGCATGCGACGACTGCGCCACAAAGGAACGCATAACCTCACTCGGAATTAGCAAGCTTGTACCTGAATATAAAGGTTGTCTCGATATTATTTGACTGAGCAACAATGGATAATGGGCCAGTACGTTGGAACGGAGGGCATGATATGGAATACCGCATTGATTCTGCCGAACAGGGCCTATCCGCCTATATTACCGGTCGGCTCACGTTTAATGACCATGCAAAGATACGAAGCCTTATTGCGGAGGCATTAGCAGGCGTATCCAATACGGTTTGCTTTGATCTGGATGAGTTGCAGTTTATAGATTCAGCGGCAGTTGGCATGCTCTTGATTGCCCATGAGGAGTTGAATAAGAGCGGAAGGCGTTTGGTCCTGCGCAATGCGACCGGGCAAGTTAAACGTGTTATTACCGTGGCGCAGCTTAGTAAGGTGATCACAGTTGAAGAGTAGCATTCTAATGATGGCGCCGGCAAGCCAGCAGGCACCAGCATCTGGAAGGATCGTCAATGGGACAAACCGTCATGACCACCGATGACCCGGTTATCGCCAATCCTTCTCGAAATGATGCAGACGGGAGCCTGCCGTCAGGGTGGGCACTGACCGCATTTCAGCAGGGTCTCGAAGCCGTCAGCGCGGGCACGCCATTCACCAGCAACCCATACCCTCCAGATTCCAATCAGGCCGCTATGTGGGAAGGTGGATGGCAGAACGGAGAGACGGAGCGACAATCGGCAGCCAGCGTCCAGGAGGGTTCACCAGGGTGATCGCCACCAAAGGGTTACCCGAACAGCGTAAACCACACTGGGGTGAATGGCTGGGCACCGAATGGGGTGACGGCGTTGAAGATCATCACCCGGCGCGTGGTGTTTGAGAGCCTCGGGGAACTTGCTGTGACCGTGTGAAACGGCTGAGGAGATGGTGATGGGTGTGATGGTGGTCATGGGCGTTGCCGCCGTTCGCTCTGACAGCCAACGGATAGGACGATGGCAATGTGGCTTAAGGGGCCAATGATTGCTATCATGGCCTCGGATTATTGCGGGCAGCTATGTGGACAATTGCCGTTGTCGAGGCTAATGATCTTTGCCGACTTGTCTTGCCCCACCCGTCAGGAGTATTGCCTATGCCGAATGAGCAAGTGGGCCATGCAGCCGAGAAATGCGGCGTCAGTTCCGGCAAGAACCTCTCGCCGCCCTCAGCTCATCCATCATCTCGTTTCTACTCCTCGACCATCGGTGCCATGGCGGGGTTGGCGGTTCTTTTCCTCGCGGCACTTTCCTGGCATATCTGGCAGGAAACGGAACAAACGCAAATTGAATACTTGTCGACTGTGGCCGAGTCTGCCTCCAGAACAACTGATTCCTATTTCGATCAATTAGCAAAGGGCCTCGGCGGCCTGGCAGAAGATATCGCCCAGACGGGAACGAACATCAACCTTGACCGAGCATACGGCTTGGTAAAGCGGTTCGTAGATTTGCATCCAGAACTTATCAATGTCACCTTGATAAGGGCCGATGGTCAGATCCTCCTGAGCGCAAAGGACCCTCCTTCCCCGACCCTGCCATCCCTGGCCACGCCGTCGTTCAAGCGCTTCTTGGACGAACTGCCGCAAATCGATTCCGTGCAGATCGGCCAAGTCACGATAAGCGCCCTCACTCACCAGCCGAATGTGCCGTTCCGCTTCGCCGTCAAGGCCGCGGACGGGGGTCTGGTCTTCGTGGTCAGCGCTAACCTGCCGGCCGACCATCTGAAACACCCTTGGGAGGACACGCCCTTTGCCCGGATCGCCTCGTTCGGATTGATCCGCGACGATGGCTTCCTGCTGAGCCGCTATCCAGTTCCAGACCGGGTCGAAATGCAGGAGTTGTATGGCACTCCGCGAACCGGGGATTTTGTTGAATATCTGCGTGCAAACGGATTTCCCACGTCTGGTCATATGATCGGAGTATCAAGTACCGACGGTAAGGAATATCTCTTTGTCTTTCAACGCCTGTCGCATTATCCGGTCAGCTTTTTCGCGGCCGTACCCAGAGTGGTCTTACAGGCGAATTGGTGGCGTGCGATCCAGTTCCCTATCCTGTTGACTGGCATACTTCTGGTGGGGGGCGTCTTCGCGCTTCGCAGCCAAGAGAGGAATAACCGTAAGCTGGCGGCCAGCGAAGAGCGCTATCGCGCCCTGTTCACCCACATACAAACCGGGTTCACCTTGCGTGAAATCATCCTCGACGACGCTGGTCAGCCGGTGGACTGCCGATTTTTAGCGGTAAACGACGCGTTTCTCGCCACCCGTGGCTTGCGTGCCGACGAGGTAATCGGCAAGACTCTGACTGAGGTCCATCCCGACGTGGTCAATGATCCGACAGACTGGATCGGCATTTTCGGCGAAGTGGCGCTGACCGGTAAACCGATTCATTTTGAGGCATTCGGAACCGTTGACAAGCGTTGGTACGAGGTAACCGCCTATCGAACGGAATCACTGCAAGTCGCCACACTGTTCAGCAACATCACCGAGCGCAAGCAGGCCGAAAACGCTCTCGCCGAATCCAGCTATATGCTGCGGACGATCATCGACACAGCTCCCATCCGCGTCTTCTGGAAGGATAGGACCCTTCGTTATCTCGGCTGCAATCCGGCATTCGCCAGAGATGCCGGAAAGAAGCACCCGGACGAGGTGGTTGGCGAGGATGACTACAACTTGGCATGGGCGGAGCAGGCCGATCTGTACCGTGCCGATGACCGCGATGTGATGGACTCGGGCATTCCCAGGCTCTCGTTTGAGGAACCGCAGACAACGCCGGACGGCCGGACAATATGGCTATCTACGTCGAAAATACCGCTCAAAGATCGCGACAATGAGACGATTGGAATATTAGGGGTTTACGAGGACATAACCGAACGCAAGGCGACTGAAGCGCTCAGGGAGGCACGGGTATTACTGCAAAAGGAACTCGCCGAGCGTAAAGAGGCGGAAAGGATTTCGCTGAGGATCCAGAGGGTCGCCCTGATGGCGCTGGCCGATCTGGCTGAGCACCGGGACACCGACACCGGCGACCATGTTCTGCGTGTGGCCCGCATGACCCACGAGATTGCCCGTACCCTCTTGAACAAGGGCGTGGAACCCGAGGTCTGTGATGAGAATTTTCTTCGACATGTGGGATGGGCCAGCATCCTTCACGATGTCGGCAAGGTGACGATACCTGATAATATTCTGTTCAAGCCGGGAAAACTCTCTATTGAGGAGCGCCAGATCATGGAGACCCATGCTTTCGGCGGCTCCGCCATTCTGAACAAGGCGACCCGCATGCTTCCTGACAGTGCCGGTTTCAAGTTGGCTAGGGACGTTTCCCAGTATCATCACGAGAACTGGGATGGCTCAGGCTATCCCGCCGGTTTGAAAGGGCGCGATATCCCGCTGTCCGCCCGTATCGTCTCCGTTGCCGACGTCTTCGATGCCTTGACATCATCCCGTCCCTATAAAAAGCCCTGGACGCAGGAGGCGGCTAAGGAGTTTGTTCGTGAAAATTGCGGCAAGAAGTTTGACCCCGTCGTTGTCGAGGCATTATTCGATGTCTTGGAGATACGCGAGCAAGCCGAGATTGTCGAATGGAACAACGACATCGCAATTGGCCACCCGGTCATTGATCGTGACCACCGCATTTTGCTTGGTCTGATCAATCAGATCGCCGTCAAGCAGAACGCGGACGACCCATTGGCGGTGCGGTTCGTTCTGGATGGGCTTGTGAGCTACACTTTCGACCACTTCGAGCGCGAAGAAATACTGATGAAAGAGAGCGGGTATCCAGATATTGAAAGGCACAAGGGCATCCATGAAGCGATGTTCTCCGAGATTCAGCGCTTCATTTCCAACCTTGACGAAAGTAAATGTGACATTTCGACGGATTTAGCGTCCTTCCTGAAGGGGTGGCTCACCACCCACATCATGCAAACAGATAGGGAATACATCCCGTTCGTGGTTCGGGGCGGTAACCAAAGCTTCCAAAAGCCCACACAGCAGGTGTTAACGGTTCCCAAGGAGCAGTTCAACCCAGACCGCCAGGCAAATTTCATCACATAGCCAGTCGCTCGACGTTTATGGATCACAGCCTGCGACACGGATTTGGTGACGGCTCCAGCGTCCAGGAGGGTTCTCCAGGGTGATCGACTGATCGACAGCATGGGCTACCCGCGTAGCTGGATTCTGGAAGGCGTAAATGGCGGGGCACGGCAGGGCCACCATGAGCCCTCGCCAACCCGCCACCTCTTGATTGACAGGCAATCGCAAATTACGTAATGGGACTACAGTGCAAAGTGCCCGATAACCAAGCAGGTAACACATGAAAATCGTCCCGCTGCCTGCGAACGAACAAGATCGTATAGCGACTCTCCGAAAATACGATATCCTCGATACCGAGCCCGAGGCTGCCTTCGAGCGTATGGTTCAGTTGGCAACGTATATTTGCCAAACACCCATTGCCGCGATCAGTCTTGTCGATGAACGTCGTCAGTGGTTTAAGGCCATTACTGGATTAGATGCCAAAGAGACATCTAGGGATGTGGCGTTCTGTGCCCACACCATCCTTCAGAGTGAACCATTAGTTGTGCCAGATGCAAGAGAGGACCAACGATTCTTTGATAATCCCCTGGTCATATCGTCTCCAGACATTCGGTTCTATGCAGGCGTGCCCTTAGTCACCTCGCAAGGGCATCATCTTGGTACACTTTGTGTCATTGATCGAGTGCCGCGTGTGCTGGCAGATCAACAATTAGATGCCATCAAAGTGTTGGCTGACAACGTAATGGCGCACCTTGATCTGCGGCTGTCTCACAAGAATATTCGCCAATATGTAGACGACCTTCAATTGGCAGCTACAATTTTCGAAGCCAGCAGTGAAGCGATGGTTATTACTGATGCAGAAAACCGCATTATCACTGTGAACCCCGCCTTCACAGCTACCACAGGCTATAGCCTCAGTGAGGTGATTGGACAGGATCCAAAAATACTAAAATCTGGAAAGCATCGGAATGATTTCTACAAGGATATGTGGTCATCGCTGAATACGATGGGACATTGGAGCGGTGAGGTATGGAATAAGAGGAAGAACGGAGAATTGTACGCGGAGTGGCTATCTATCAACGTCATTTTCAATGATGATGGCACGAGAAGAATGCACGTCTCAATATTCTCAGATATTACAGAGAAAAAGCAGGCCGATGAACTGATTTGGAAGCAAGCCAATTATGATCACTTGACTGGACTGCCTAACAGGCGACTGTTTCGCGACCGCCTGGATCAGAGTCTCAAGATGGCTCACCGAACGAGTGAGCCAATGGCTCTACTTTTCATTGACCTTGATCACTTCAAGGAGATTAATGATGCAATGGGCCATGATGTCGGTGACCAACTTCTCATTGAGGCAGCAAAGCGGATCGCTCAATGTGTGCGCGATGTCGATACAGTGGCGCGTATGGGTGGAGATGAGTTCACGGTGATCCTGTCACAAATTCTCGGCGCCCAATATGCAGGAAAGATTGCTGGAGAAATTATCCAGATACTGTCTGAACAATACATTATCAACGAAACTGTGCTAAGGATATCAGCAAGCATAGGTATTTCTGTGTATCCCACTGACGGAATTACCTCAGAACAGGTACTGAAGTCGGCTGATAAGGCGATGTATGCGGCAAAAAATGGTGGGAGGAGCCGCTACATATACTCGACCATTCCGTGACTGGGCGTGATGCCCGGTGCAGCGTCAGGAAGGGTCCTCCAGGGTGATCGACATCATGGATGTTGATAAAATGGTGGCGGCTTGACAGCCGATCACTGCCAATCTGATAATCCATACCGAACCTGCATATGAGGCAAACGATGGCGAAGCTGGCCGAGAACATCACCACGGAACCGGAAGCCGAACCTAAATTGGCTGAAGCGACTGGGTTTGTTGGTAAAAATGATGGTATGGTTTCTACAAATTGTGAATGCTGCATGATGCCTCTCACAAAGGATACCGGCCAGAGAACTTCAGAACAATATTGTAGTTTCTGTTACCAGAACGGCAGGCTCAATGCTGAAGGAGCTTCGCTTCAGGAGTTCCAAAGACGCTGCTTTGACGGGATGCGAGGACGAGGAATGAACTTCTTGATTGCTTGGTTCTTTTCTTTTTTGATTCGGTTTGCGCCTTATTGGAAGGCCCGAAAGGCCCGTAAATAGGACGTTATCCATGAGCACTGGAATGAGGGGCAAGGCCGTACCGTCGACAGCTTTGTCCCTGCCATAGCGCACTGCCACCCGATATCGAAAGCCTCATTCATATGGCTCGTCACCGTTCACCACCGCCTCCAACCGTCCCCGACCGTTCGCCACCATCTCGAACCCATCGCCCCACACTCACCAGATGCATAGCCATAAAGATATTCGTAATGAACTCTCAAGAAAGTCAGCTGCTCTACAACACTGAAATAAGTTGTAATGCAAAATCTGATGCTTATCTAAAAGATCAGGAACGCTTAGCAACCACCAGAGAGAACGAAATAAAATATGCAAAATCGACCACAACCCATTTTCAAAGCCGACTTCAAAGTTCGCCAGAAGTTCTCAAGCATGATAGCCCAAAGTCAGTCAGCTGCTCTATCGAACGGTAGAAAAACACGTAAATTACACGCCTGATTTTTATATGCTCTAACATATTGATTTCTCAGCACAGATTTGTTATAATAGGCTAACTCTTAATCAGCGGGCCGAAGGTTCGAGTCCTTCATCACCCACCAATTTTTTCAATAGGTTAGCGATATTTTCTTAGAAACAGGATTAGCGACTGTTTCTGCCAACCTATTGAAATATCGATGAAATTTGTTTTTACACATATCTGGCACAGTCGAAAAATCGTGAAAAAACGGTTGAATTACACGTATTTAACACGCGGCATTTTGAACCCTATGTTCCAAAACATCATTCTGGCGACGCTGGAAGACGCATCCTGTGAAAAATCTTGGCACAGTCATTTTACACAGATTGATTCGTGAACGGTGACGGAAGCGATTGGAAGCGTGGATATGATGATTTTCAAAAATGATTTCAAAGTTTTGGCAGGCTATCGTTGAGAAGGCTTTGAAGATCGTTAATAATCGTCTTGATGTGGGTAGCCGATGTGAATCTAGTCGTAAATGATTATATTTTGTTCTGCAATGATGCTCTACAGTAAATATGAGTAAAATTGGGTAGATCGATGGTGTTGTTGAAAGGACATCTGAGCCTAATTTCCAGAATTCTCGAATGATGATGATATCGTAGAAGTTGTTTAGGGTGCAGGTCAAAAGAGGATCACGGTTAGGTTTATCGGTCGGTTCAGAAATCTTTTTATTCACTGATAAATGGGTCGATAATACGTGGAAAATTGATAATAAAGCGGGCGCCAGTTGTATAATCCTTGTCAATTTCAATGCGACCGTTAAGCTTGCCGACGACCAAATTATGTATAATATACATACCAAGACCAGTGCTGCCAGAGTTACGGCGTGTTGTAAAAAATGGCTCAAATATCCTATCGCGAACCTCAGCTGGTATACCTTTGCCATTATCAGAATAGCATATCTCGATTATTTCTGAGTTTAACAAATTCGCTTTGATCGACAAAATGCCACTCAGTCCAGCGTCAAACCCATGGACAACACTATTTGTGATTAGATTAGTAATAACTTGTGAAATCACACCCGGGTAGCCTTGTATATCAAGAGGTCCTGTGCAGTCAATATCGATGCGGTGCCCTGGCCTTCTCCACACTGGCCCGAGACTGACAACAATTTCATGTAGCCAACTATCAAGCTCGAAGCTTCGACACACATCGCTTGCTTGGTCAACGGCGACATGCTTGAAGCTCTGGATTAGATCAACGGCGCGGCGCAAGTTGCTCGCAACTAGGTTGCATGCTTCTCGAGAATCGGCAATGAATAGCTCTACCTCGCTCTTTCTCAGGCGGCCACTGCTAAAGCTTGCGGCGAGTTGATCGATTTGATCAGAAAAAAGGGATGATATAGTTACGGCAACGCCAATTGGTGTATTAATCTCATGAGCCACGCCTGCTACAAGGCGGCCAAGGGAGGCAAGCTTCTCAGCCTGAATAAGTTGATTTTGCGTAGTAAGAAGATTTTCAAGGGCATCTTCCGCTCTATCCCTTTCTGCCTTAAGATTGTTTTCAATCTTTATCTGATCAGTAATATCAATATAAACAACGATCATTCCATACGAGCCAATCTTTGACCTGCTGATCTTTATAAACCTCTCGCCAGATATTTGATAAATTATCGATAAGTTTTGTTCCGGTTGTGACTTGTACCATTCAAGTCGTTTCGATATCAGCTCATCGACATCTGTATTATCACTAGAATACAACCCCTTCTGAGCCAGCGTCCGAAGAATTGTATCAAGTCGATGGCTAACCTGAATACTATTTTCATCAACACCCAGAACCCTATATAGTTGTGCATTACAAGCAAGTACTGTAAGGTCAGGAGAGAGCAATGCAATGCCTTCTGGCATGTTTTCAAGCATAAGGTCAAACTGCCCTGACTTCTCAGCCAAAGCACGTTCAGCCCTAACCTGCTCGGTGGTATCTGTGGTAACTACCACGAATCCAAAATCACCGTGTGGCGATCGTGTCGTTTTGACGAATCGATCGTTTTGTGTTGGAAATATTGACCAAATAGTTTCGTCAGGGCGAGACGCATACCAAGCCATGCGCTCTGCTATCCGTGCATCAATTTCAGGAGTCCGATACATTCCATCAGCTGCCGCAGGCCGTAAGCATTCAGTCAAGCTCTGCCCAACGAACAAATATTGCCTGTCGAGCCCAACTAGCTTGTTAATGTTGAAATTAACTGCTTCGATCCGAAAGTCATTTTTGACACCGGCGATTGGTTTTAATAAAATAATACCAGCAGGCGCGTTATCCATGATTAACTCCATGTGCGCCCTTTTTCGTTGTAGCTCGTCTTGATTAATGCGCCCCCGTATTTGTGATGTAACTCTGAATACTAAATCCGCTGGAGAAATTGGCTTAACTAATAACTCATCTGGGGTGCAATTATTTTTAAGAATGCGGTCAATCTCTACATCATCAGCGATAACAATGACCGGGATATTTGGAGATGCATCAGGACTACTTTTTAGTATTTGGCAAAAATCTATGCCCTCAATGTAAAGAGTTGCGGCATCAATCAACACGATATCTATCGCCTCGCACCGCACTGAAGCGAGCCCCTCCGATCCACTTGACGCAAAGCGAGCTTGGAATTGGCAGCCAATATGTTTGACAATGAAGTTAGCTAACTCTACTTCTGGTGTTATGATTAGTGCCACAGGTTTTGGCTCAGTCACCGTCTTGGTGGCATTCCACGGTCGATTTGGCCCCTGGCGGAACGATTGCCTCATAATGGTTGCCCGTGATATCTACCTCGGAATCAGCGCTATATCATCGTCATGTCATCGGAAAACTTGGCAAACCAGCAAGCAATGAAGCAACTTGGGACTGCCGGTTGGTGCCCGTCTTGGCAAAGATTGCCTTAACCTGAGCCCGAACAGTTTCGAAGGAAACCGTGTGGCGGGTCGCAATTTCTTCAACTGATAGCCCTGCGGTGATCGCGCTTGCAACTTTAGCCTCTGTTGGCGTAAGGTCGAACAGACCGCGAATTATTGCCAACCCTGGGGCATGTGATGGATTTACCGGAGTAAGCACCAAAACACCAAATGCCCCATCAAATAAATCCCTTGCCTCTCCAGTTATTGGAATTAGGTGAGCAATCGCCAACGCCCCTGGCGTCATGCTCTTGACTGGAAAGGAACGCACATCTGCAGCGGCTGGTGACTTTAATCCAGCAATACCCTTCTCAAGAATCGTGGTCGCCGATCGATCAACAAAAGCAACCAGATTTCCGGGCCGCCAGATCACAAACTCTGTCATCGTCTCGATCAGTGAATTAGTGGCAAGAACCTTCCCGCTTAGACTGAGCACCGCCGCTGGTAAGCCGATTAGCGCCAGGGCTTCAGCAGCAACATGCAGTCGTTCCATCCGCCAACGCGCCGCCAATAGCGCGCTTCTCGCAAGATGTGGGCGGAATTTATCAAGAAGATCAAGGTCGCTTCGACTAAAGGCGGGTTTACCACGGGTTCTCTGGACTTGTATTAAACCAATGTCACCATTTGGCACAACAATAGCTGTTGCCGCACCATAATGTGTTCCGTTCGGAGCAGCCCAATCGGTATAAGATGGATCGGAAGTTATTTCGTCTTCTGTAAAAATCTCATAATCAGCGACAAATCCGGCCCGATTTACAGCCACCAGCTTCATTGCCGCAGTGCTCCGGCGCGCATTTTCAGAATAAAGAAATTCCTGCATGAAGGGGGCTACACCAGGAGAGCCACAACCGCCGAGCCACGAATCATTCCGCTTAACGGTGAAGCAAGCTCCCTGTCCTTCGACGATGCCGCTCAAGTCGTGCAAAAGCGACGGCCATTCTCCAGGCACGGCAGAGACTTCATAGATACGATTAATCAGCGCCTCATGGTCAAACACAACTACCTCGTTTGTAACGTACTCAACAAACAACGTGAAATCCGCGCGGAGGCACGATGGCCTTCACAATAGCCCATAATCGTATCTTATAACCCATCTGGGTGATGACAATCAACGGGCCGCAAAGGTAGTTCAATGGCGAATAATATGAGCTTCTGAGCCTATCTATCGGACACGGTGACGAATGACCAAATCCCCTTGGATACGCAATGATCGTGACCATTGGCGCTGCCGGCTGCTGGGTTGCGTTCTCGATGTCGCCGAGCTTGAGACCGATAAATGGGGATGGACGGTCTGCTTAGGCGATCACTTGATTGAGGCTGGGATGACAACGTCAATTGAAAACGCAAAGATAGCTGCAGTTGAAATATATCAATCTTCTATCGCAAGTCAAGTTGTGGCGTAATTTCCTTCTTGATTGTCTCTACAATCAAAAATTCTAATTTTTACAACCACGATCCTTGTGCTTGCTCTGCCTCCCTTAGCCTGCTAACTTTTGGGCTGCTTCACTCTCCCATAAGAAGCGGGGGCAAAGTCAATGGGCCTTCATACCACAGCCGAACGAGAATTGTGCGACGGTCGTGTCGTCATCTATCAGCGCACCGACACCATGACCGCAGTCTGGCAATGTCGAATCGCATTTCCAGGCCAACCCTACATTCGCCAAAGTCTGAAAACCAGGAATGAGGCTGAAGCCGTCAAGTTGGCGACCAAACTCTACGAGGACCTGCGCTACCGTCACGAAAGCGGTCTCCCGATTCGCCGCAAACGGTTCGAGGAGGTGCTCGACCTGTATCTCGGCAATCTTGCCCAAGAGGTTCAGCACGGAACCCAGAAGGCCAAGAAACTCGATGATCAACGAAAAATGAGCCGGTATTGTCGAGAATGTTTTGGCGATAAACTCATAGACCAGATTAAGACCAGCGATATTGGTAAGTTCCAAGACTGGCGGAGAAAATATTGGGTCAGTGGCCCAGGCTCGAAGATTACAGAGCATGTCTACCAGAGAGAGGGTAAAACCGTCAAGTTAAAGCGAATTTACTCAGCCATTCCAGCGGCCAGCACTCTGAACTCTGAGGCCGTTTTGTTGCGGTCGATCTTTGCTTTTGCGGTTAAACATGACTGGATCGCCGACAACCAAGTCCCTGACATTGGCGAAAAAATACCTTCTGCCAAACGTTCCAGAGATTCCAAACGCCGGCCGGGGCTTGATCGTGAACAGGTCCAACATCTTCTCCAGGTCGCTGAAAAACGCATGTACGAGGTTAAAAGTGAACCAAGGCTCCGGCACCAGCGGTTGATGCTGTGGGCCTATACCGGCTTCCTGGCTCATACCGGGATGCGACCGTTCGAGGCCATCCTGGTCAGGTGGAAGTACATCAGCCTGACCACCATCCACGGCGACGAACCCTGTTGGCGCATCAGGACCATGGGCAAAGGCGGTGATCGGGAACGGTTCCTGATCCCATTGGACGGCGTTGGAGTCTACATAAACGAGTTGATCGAATACCAATTGGAACTGAAGAACAAAGACCTGCCACCAGAACAGAGAATTAAGAATATCGATTGGGATGATCCGTCACCAGTCTTCTACGAATATCGTGGTGAGGAGATTGGAAGTTTCTCACGGGGATTTGCCAACCTGATGAAGGAAGCTTGTCTTTATGTCGATGACAAGGGCAAGACACGAGACGCTTATTGCTTGAGGCATTATTACGCTACGGAGAGATTATTGGCTGGAGTTAGCATTTATACTCTTGCAGAGAATCTCGGTACGAGCGTTGGCGTTATTCAGCAACATTACGGCCACCTCCGGCCGGAGATGGCGGCGAATGAGTTGACGCAGATCAGCAGCGCCGAGAGAGAGCGGTTGAGGCAGGCGCGGGTGAATGCGGCGGATGACGATAGTGAGTAATCCTGCCCAATGCCGCCGGCATGCCCGTCCTGCCCCTGCGGTGCTCGGCCGTTGTGCTGGGCTGTTTGCCCGCTATGCCGGTAGCCCCCAGAGTCCAATGCCCTGGCCGTCGATCTCTGAAGCCATTCCTTGATCGACATCAGCCACAGAAAATGGTACTAAAAAACAAGACTGCTTGAGAGGTTTCTGGTACGCCTTGTTGATCAAGTAGCTGATCTAAAATAAAATCAAATTTATGCAATCCAATACACTATGTTGAAAAATCGCCTTTGTGGAGGTTTATATGGCGAAGCGGAATCAAAAGATATTGATGTGGCGGTTTCTTGAAGTTGATGATGTTATCATTGGTCCGATCGAGGGCCAGGGGCCAACAATTGTTTATCCAGATGTACAACATAAGCTTTATGCGGCGCTTCATGGAAAAAAGTTTAAGACTGATGATGATCTTATCGATGCAGTTCGTAAAATTGAACCCAGTGCATATCGCGTAGCAATACGAGTTGACGATGGTGCGGTTATAAAATTGCTGGACCAGCTTGGAATTGACATACCTATGAAGAGTTAATATTTTACAATGATTATCTGGTCTTGTTTCCAGCAAACAATGTCATGGTCAAAATGACAGCCGGCCATAATTCAGGCCGGCTGTCATCATCACCAATCTTACTTGCCATTCTTCAGGAACAATGCCTTTGCCGGTTGCATTGTTGATGTTCCATTGGTCGCCGTGCCGTTTGTCGTACCGTTCGTCATGCTTGTCGGTTTACCATTCTTCCCCTTGCGTAAACGGCGACGTTGATCTGATACAATACAAAGATCAGCATCAAGTTCGCCTTGTAGCACTGCATCCCGCAAGGTCATCAATACTTCAGGAAGTTTAGCCATTTCACCAACCAGGATGCTGGGCTTGCCGTTAATATTCAAAGGCTTGTTGCCGAACCTGAGTTCGACCAGTACATGGCCTTGAGCATCTTTGAACCAGAATTTTCTCAAGGCTGATTGAACGGTGCGCAACTCTTTACTACCACCTTCAACCGGCATCCATCTTTGTTTCTCCTTTACAAATGGCTGCCCGGCTATTT
>SESF01009283.1_pt1 | contig 20085 bp, 54 predicted proteins | sample 3171521 | NCBI WGS metagenome assembly SESF01 (sample SAMN10866945, study PRJNA518727) | freshwater metagenome | biome: subpolar coniferous forest; feature: holomictic lake; material: water; isolation source: holomictic Lake 227, 6 m and 8 m depth | place: Canada: near Kenora, Ontario | collected...
CAGTCACCGCAACCTTTGTTAAGGTGGTGAGCAATGGATAACGTGCTTCCTATTTTTGTTACTTCGAGAAGCCCCGAAGGGGCCATCGGAAGCACCCCCACATTATCTTTACAGGTGGATGGGTCCAACCCAACCCCAGTGGAGTGGGTGGGTGGACTGGGAGTATGCCCCTATCTTTTAACTACCTCAGTGTGTTCTAGCCCAGGTGCCTACCATATCCAAGGGGTTGAATCCCCGGTAGCCAGCACGGCTCCTTCTTGCCAGTATGGGTTGCTACAAAATGGCCTAATACCCCTAAGTAACATTGTTACCAGCCACACTTGTATTCACTTCATAGCAAGATCCGCTGCTGGTCTCATAGGTCTAGTCTCAGTCCGACCTGATGACTTAACTAGTTCAACTAGCATCGTATGGAGCTATCTCCCCGAACCTCTTGTTGTAAACACGGGGGTTAATTTTTATCTAGTGGTGTCTGGCTCCAAGCTTCTCATTGTTATGAACACCACAGAGTCTATGCTCTGCTACTATTGCGTAACCCCCGAGCATATGGATGGCACCTTACCCAAGGTTACCCAGATCCTTAAGAAATATACAGAGCCCTTCCTGGGGTCTATTTTGGCTGGAACTATTTTTGATGATCGTCCTCTACTGGTCATCAAGGGCTCAGCGGCTCATACGTCCATCTGGATGCCCAACACAACTCCAAGTGGATTATCCAGAACTCCAATAAATATCCCTCTCGATTCTAACTGGGATATTGCTAGAGCTACTATTGCTCCGGGGAACCCTCTAACTATATGGATGGCTGGTTCTGACACTAGTTCAGGAAGCCCTGTGCTGCTTAGGTTCAGCCTACCAGACCTCACGCTCAAGGCTAGCATAAGAGATGACCTCTCAGGCTCCTTCCTTGATATGGCCGTAACGCCCTCTCACGTTTACCTATGTGGGGGTGCTGGTATATACCAATTTGCGGTGTCTATGTGGGAGTCCCCTACCGACATACCTTGGTCTACCATCAGTACGAGTGGCTATCACGCCATGTTGGTAGATATGTGGTCACCATCTAATCTATGGAATAACCCTAGTGTTCCGGCTGTCCTCTTGGGGATTCACGTGGTATCTCGTGATCAAGTCACTGTAGATTCCACCACACTAGATATCCTCACCACAGAACACCTGAGTATGGCTACCATGATAGAGATTCCATCCTGGTCTCCTGGAACCTCCATACCTCCCACCCCAAGACCTACCCCCATCTGGGATGATCGTGTAATTTATGAGGCACCATACTCATATACTAATGTGGATCTCCCCGTCTCGGTAAACTTGATTCCACTACCACCCCAAATGGATCTAGTAAGTTCTGACACCCCCCTGGACCGCTTAGATCCTACCGGGACCATCATAGTAAACTTGAATCCAACTCCAACTCCTGGGGTTAACCCTCATGGGTTTATGCTCGCCACAGAATCTCAGGTGTATTCCATTGGTTACCCTTCTGCCAAGATGGAGTTCCCATCCCTTTACATTACGGCACCTATTCCGACTGTAGCTTTACTTCCTGCAACTTTGTTCCCGCTTACAAAGCGTCAAATATTCTCTGGGATAGTCACTGACCCAACTCCTGTAACTTCCTTCAAGGCCATAAGGGTTGGAGACACCACCTTTGTGAGCCTCATCGCATTGAACGCTCAGGGTGTATACCTAGGCCCGAGTAGGATTAAGCTCCCACCTGTCCTGACCGACTACCCCATTGTTGGTTATTCGGACCCCGAGATTACTGCCTACCTCTTCAACCCGGATCATACCGTAGAGATGACCATCACGGTGACTATCGAATAACCTCCAGAAAAATAGCTAAATTGCCCCGCGACAATAAAAAATCACGGGGCAATTTATTATGTGTATATCCCTTTATCTAGAGGTGCTAATATCTTTTCAATGACCTTGATCAGAAGCCTCATGATACTAAAAATATACTCATGACACTAATTATTAGGTGCCATGCACATTTTGATCAGAAGGTGGTCCATGGAAACTATGCTGTGGCAGTTCGATAAGCTTAAAAAGGTGGGGCGTCAATTCAATTCGGAAGTCACCCGTGCGTTCCATGAATATTGTTCAAGTAATGGTGGGGTCCCTATGGATCTCCACGCTGCCGGGGCTTTCACGGCTTTGGTCATGGCTAACCTAAATCCGGACCACAGGCGTAGAGACCAATTTTTACGCATAATCCAAAAAAACACCATAAATCCTAAGTCCTACCAAAATTTGAAAATTCTGAGATGGAGTGCTGCTCAAAAGATCCTACAAGTTTACGCAAAGGTTCCTCACACGGAACCGGACATCGAGACTCTAATCAATATGCAGAGACTCAGACACCATACTATAGCCCCCACCTGGGCTTCCACCATGCCCGACCTCATCTATGCCATGAGTAGGTTCCCCACCCTGACGAGTGATATTTTAGATGAACTCATGATGCCCTTTGGGGCCTCAACGCAACAAGCATATGCTCTATTCTCTGGTGTTAGGGTAAATGGGGCACCTAAGATGGTGCACCACGAATCTCTACGACAGTTCTGTATCTCCATTGCACATAACACGGGAACGCCAGATGCTTTTGCTTGGGATATCCGATCCGGATTACAAGTATTTGGTGAAGGACTTAAAAAAGATGTCTATTCTGAAGATTAACTGGACAAGAAGGTATATTACGGCGTATATTAGATGAATGTAGTTTACGTGCCCATAGCTCAGTTGGATAGAGCATCAGCCTTCTAAGCTGAGGGTCACTGGTTCGAGTCCAGTTGGGCGCACCATTTTACAGGAGCCACCATGCCAAACATCTCTATCACTATTAGGTGCGGGACTCATATTTGCTCTAAGAGTCCAGGAGAGGCTTGTACGTTTGCGGGAATGATGTGGAGCCAATCCAGAAAGGCTTCCGTTCCCATCTGCCGCTTGTTTCCTTCTGGTGCAAATGCTTCTTTCACAGAATTGGCTGAGAAAGATGGCTTCGCACTACGATGTGAGACCTGTCTGTCAGCCGAGATGGATGATCCAACAGTGGCTCTCCGCAAGAGACTCCACGACCTTGAGATTGACCTCATTAGCAAGAGTGACCCTGAATCCTAGCGGTGACCCCATGAGTAAGCCCTGGTGGAAAGGACTGTCTGACTTAGAGATTATGGCTAAATTGCTGGATATTTTCAGTAGCAACCCCAAATTCTCTTGGAAAAGTATGCCCGGATTCTCTGAGTCAGAGATCGCTATCTTAGACTCTTGCCAAGAATACGTAGAGAACCGAGACCCTTCTAGGGATCCCACGGAGATCGCGCAGGATATTATGAACTCAGTGATTGATCTGAGAGAAGCGGCTCTGCTTGAAGTAACTCAGTGGCCTGGAGCTTATAACTATGATCTTGTGGATGCCGCACTAGAGTTATACATTGATGAGTCCAGTGTAATGGGCCCTTTCTTTAGGCATACCTTGATACGCACTGCCGAACAGTTCGGACTAACACTAAACGAGGATACACATGAGTAGAATTCTATTTCTAGATACAGAAACCGGACTCATTGACCCCCTACCAGGATCTGTACTAGAGTTGGCTTTTGTCGTTTATGATCCGGGCATCACAGAGGAAGAGCCACAGACTTTTCACGCTAGGCTCAAGTGGCCCGTATATCAAGTGTCTGCTAAGGCGCTTGAGATCAATCGTATCAATCTAGTAGATCATGATAAGTGGGGGGTTACCCCGGTCCAATTCTGCAAGGATCTACACAAGTGGGTGTGTGAGCATGTCATTAATGTAGAACAGCCCAAGATCACCCTGGGTGGACATAACACGCATTTTGATATGCGCCAGTTGATGTTTATCCTTAACTATGCCGTGGACCTGGAGTGCTTTGAAGCACGGGATCTACGCAAGGTGTTCCTGCATAGAATGGTGGATACCTACCCAATCGCTCACGCTCTGCATGAGTCTGGTAAGTTGAAGATTGAGGAGATGGGCTACAATGGATCCATTGATCTGCCCTGCCTTACCAAGGCTCTCGATATTACGCTGGAAGGCACTGAGGTGCACCACACCGCTATGGGGGATATCCTAGCAACCATTCAAGTTTATAAAAAACTTGTGGACCTCATGCGCTCGTAGACCCTCTAACTACTTTAATAGAGGACGGTCTCGTATGCCTATTGAGCTACCTAGCCATTTGCAACCCATGAATGGCAATAGTTTCTATCTTGTAGAGGACACCTTCATTAAGGGTGGTTATATAGTTGTTGCAACCGAAAGCTCCAGGGATGATATACCCGCATCCAATAGAAAATCCGGAATGCTGGTATACACACAAGAATCTTCGAGAACTTGGAAATTAGAGAATGACCTAACCACATGGCTTCTAGTCCAGAGAGGACTGCTGCGTCAAACTGTTACTCGTGACCTTGCGGTTGGAGTAAATCCAATGACGTTTGAGCTAGCTCTTGGAGCTAGCTACTACCTTAGAAGAGTGACCACCTCCAGGGATTCTCGTGTGCGAGTATACGTGGGTGCCTCGTATAGGGTGAACGACCTGATTCGGTCTTACTCTACTCTGGCTACTGAAGACTCTGGAGTGGTCCTGGATGTGCTCACCACGGGTGGTTCTACTAAGAATCTATTGAAGACCCCCTTTGGAACTAACTTTGAAACACCTGCATCTCAATTAGCCTATATCACGGTACAGGCTGAGGAGGGGTCGCTAAGTGTAACCTTTGAAGTTGATTCCGTGGTTTACTCGTGATTTGTATTTGTATGTATAAGTAGGTTTTTCCATAGTGGGAAGTACCCGTGAACCTCAATCCCTTGTTAGCCTTGGAGCTAGGTCAAATGAAACCTGAGACTCGCATTTACACCATCTTAAAAGGTGGCCGCGTTTTGATGACAGTTAGAGTCCCCATCACTGAAGATGAGACTAAGAATGTAAAAAAAGCGCTAGAATTATCTAGACTCGCAGATTTTACTGATATAACTGTATCTCGCTAGCGTCCTACCCTATATATTACTCTTGGCGCAATATGACCCAGCCTATCCACCGCAGAGATTGCAATGGATAGGCTGGGTCCTTTAAATTCAGGGTATATCTGAACGCTGGACCTAACCGTGGGACAGTATGGGGATGCGTGGAGATACGTCATTCTATCAGACGTATAGGTCAAGGCAAGCTTGATCCTAAGACTCTTCGGGGACCCACATGAAGCCGGGAGTCCTGTCCCCAACCCAAGCACCACTAACGTTAAACTCAAAGTATTCCACAGCTTCTTCATATGTGCAGCCATCGCGCATCAAAATTTCAATGCACTTACTCCTATCATATAAAACAAAGTTGGCCACACGCTCGCTCGCAAACACCGATAATGGCATCATCAAAATCATCAGCAAATAATAGTTCTTCATCAAACTCTGCCACAATACTACGATCCACGGGATCTCCTAGGTAAGGACTTCTCTATTTACTTGCACCGGGTTTCTGTTGATGAACCTAACAGGCCAGGAAGCCGTTTCTGGACGATGCTGAGCATAGATATCCAGGGCTGCTTGGAAATCCTCATCACGGAGAGCCTGGAGGATGCGGGTGAAATCCGTGGAAAATACCACTTGCACTCGACCACGCATAGCTTTATTATCGTAGATCCAAGCATCATCCTCAAAAAACCCTATCTTACTTGGCTGTATCCCGTTCGACCTAATCTGCCAGTGGAGTGGATACACCTTCTTATTTCGCTTGTGTCCAGAGAGCGGTGGTGGATCCAGGCGGCGTTGATCTTGAATGCTGAGAACACCTAGATCTTTTTCGTACTTAGTCATGGAGACCTCTACATGACTATACGCAGCATATTTCTCGATTTCCCTACAATACCTTTAAAAGAGGACTAACTTGCGGTCCTCTTTAATAAAAGACCTACTATTGGTCTATCCGAGGAGAACGGCCATGCTAAAGAAGGTACAGTCTGAATATTTTGCTTACCAGGAGGAGACTGTACCTCGCAACATATTGTCTAGCTGGTCTAAGTATATGGGGGATCATGATTATGATACCCTAAAAGACCTAGTTTTATATCTCAATGACTTCTGCAATAAAAATAACTGCTATGTTTATAAGGGTGCTTTGGCTAATTATGCCATTGAGCACAAGAAGTCCTCAAGAAATATCGAGTCCTCCATATGAAGGCCATGAAAATTATAACCCCGAAGCCAGCCGTCTGTGGTCCACTACACACAGATGACGCTAATAGGTTTGAGGACAAACCCTCTCAGGGGTTAACTCTGATAAAAACATCCAGACTATTCAGACCAAAAAACAACCCAGGCTAAACCTGGGTTGTTTTTTGTAGTTTCTGGGATAGTCTATCCAGAGCCAATAGTGCATCTTTTCGTAAGGTGGCTATCTCTGGGGCGTGTCCATACGTATTGAGAGCTTCCCTAATAGTACGTAGGTCTTCACTTATGCTTGATGAATGCAATGACAAGGATCACCAACAGAATGGCTCCCACGATCCAGTAGTTCTTTGAGGAACTTTCCGATCCCACCTGGGATTCTACTGGGGCTGGAGAGGGGTTAATAGGGGTAGGATCAATCGGATCTGGAGTGATGGGATCCTTACCAATAGGGCCTTGATCAATGGGATCTTGGTCTACGGTTGGTATCATTACTAGTTTCTTCTTAGCCATTATATTCTCCTTGTGGGTCTTCCACACTAAAAGGAATCCTCAGGGGTCTATTCTCCTTGTGGGTCTTCCACACTAAAAGGAATCCTCAGGGGTCCTCTTCTTCTATGCCATCCGGGTAACAGTGAACTAATACTGACATTTCTCCGGCGCACTCTGAAAAAAGTTCAACCTGAAAAAACATTCCATTTGGTAGAGTCTCCGTAAATACAAAATTATTAAGGTACTCTTCAATGAATAGGATATTCTCAGGCGTGGGCACTCCATCAAAGTATTCCTCAATGTGAGCCGTAAGAGCACTTGTGATTAAATCAATGACTTCCAAAAATTCATCATCCATCTGCACACCTTACATTTCATACAACTAAACATAACCCTCGGCTAAGTCTAGTCCTCAGAGTAGAACCTCTTCGCTGGAATCCCCTCCAAATAAAAGAAGAAGTTCTGCGTATGAAATGTGATCCCAAGCTCCTTCTCCCATGGAATTTCTCATGATAGTTGGAATCTCTAGGTCCATATATTCCAGGGATTCAAGCATATCTGGAGAAATGATCACACCGTCAGGTAGAATTATACCCTCCTCGGTGTATCTACTTGTAATGGGTGCCACGTAGGGACTCCCCCCAGCACCCTTTAGCTTAAATCTAACTTGGATCACGTAACCACCTCACTCCTGGATAGGATCTAGAGGTATATGTTTCTGTGAACATTTCATCCGGAGTTCGCTTATTTGCTTCTCTAGCCATACTAGATGCCTGCCCAACTCATTCTTGGACTCAGTGTATGCTTGCTCAGTCTTTCTAGCCAAGTTGATCCCACTTTGGTCTCGGCCCCACTTCTGGGTAGCTCTATCAAACTCACGCAATAAACGCGCAGATTTCTGACTCAATCTAATAGTATCCATGTTACCTACACTCTTCTCTTTGAAAAAAGGGGAGCGTGTTCAATAACCCGCATGAACTCGAACTCCTGTCCCATAAAGAGAATAGCATAAGAACCCCCGTGTGGAGGCCCCCATTCTTCAAGATCCCCACACACTCCGCTTACTCGTAGGATACCTGCACTGGCATTGAAATCGTGAAAAGATAAACCACTACTAGAGAATGGAGCCAGTTTCCTGGGTGCGTTGAGCCTAAATTCAAACACTAGACTTACGCCTACGTTGCTTCGGCTGGGTCATATTCCAGCTTGCCAAAAATGTTAAATCTTCTTCTGTGAATTCAAAGGTGCTCGGACCATAATAATCCATAGCCATGCTTCTGTAGAGGTGGGCCACCTTGCTCTTATTCTCCTGAACTACTCTTTGTACACAAGAGTCCCTGAAATACTCAAAGGAGTCCTTGGGGCTCTCATACTCAGAGCAAGCCTCCTGCATTAGGTCACGAACAGTGTCCACGGGAAGATGAGTTATAAAGTCCACAATCATCTGGCGGAACTTATTCTTGATAACCGTGTTAGGGTATGTCTCCGTGTAGATTTCTAGGATATCCTCAATACTCATAAGGCCTCCACTACCAAGAATAGTTTAAGTGGGGAGCAGTGGCAATGCTCCTACTAAAAACGGGTTTCCGCTGTGCAAGGGTTTCCTTACGGTCACATGCCTTGTAGGCATGAGACACATGATCCCGACCCCACTCCTGGAAGTCCTCTTTGCTAATCCATGTGTATTCCTGAACCCGCTCGGCAAGGACGATCCCACGGGACATCTCCTGGATACAAGCCCTCCACAGACCCTCATACATAGGTTCATCAGCCTCTCGCCACGCACGGGCATATACCCGCACACTGGTCTTACCCGTGGTGTAGTATTGTTCCAACCAAGTATCTGTAACGGACATGTGACTCCCTTACCTAATATACGCTGGAAATGATTCAGTTTGTGGTGATTATCTTCTAGTCTCGATGGTCCTAGTCTATCTTTAGCTAAACCTGTTCTTTGTAGCAATTTCGCTCACTACGTAAAGCTCAGTGCGAATGAGATTCCTCAAATCTTCGGATATGTCCCATTCGAGTAGCTCTTGTGTGAGCAGGATTAGCTCATTCATTGAGATTCCTGTTTTTATCAACCCATGGTAGTTATAGTCAATTACAGATAAATGCTCAGCATTTTCATATATCCAGAAATTATCGAGGGCTTTCTCCGTCAGGAGGATACCCAGCATCTCAGCAATTTTTTCAGGATACTTGTTACAAATAGTTCCAATAAGTAAGCCTACACTAGTAATCATCATGGGGTATCATCCTCCCAGACGAAGATGTCATGCGTCAAGTAGAGCAAAGCCGCATAGGACAGAAATGTCCAAAAAAATTTGATGTTTAGAACGCCTGGGGTGATGGCCCACATGGTAGTAAGTATTATAGTTGTAATAGATAAGGTAAGGATAGCTAGGCGAGTAATCCATTCACTCATGGAAGATCCTTCAGGTGTTGCAGCTTCCGTAAGATACCATCCACAAAGTATGCGGAAAAGACGAACAGTTCATCTGTTCCTCCGGCCTCCTGGGAGTCCGTATACCCGTAGAATACAACTTCACCTTTAAAGTCAAGTCGTTCCCAGCGTTGGTTAACTCTGGCCATAAGTCCAGCTAATCTACGAATTCCTTCAGCTTGGGGGTCACTCTGATCTTCTATATCGTAGGTCTCATGCCAAAAAGTACCATCGTTCCGTATCTCGTACAGGTCTAGGAACTGCGCGGGTGTGTCCTTTGTTTGAAAACAAATACTCTCTAGCCCACTAACCGGTAGAGGATACTTGCAGTAAAGTTCATCAAACATCCCCATGAGAGCCCCCTAATGTTTCAACTAGTTTTCTCATCTCAGTCAACTCTTCTTGTTGAAGAACTATTAGTTCGGACTGATCTAGGATAAGGTGTCTCTGCATTAGGATCAGAGACATAAACTCGTCTTGCTCTTGAGAATCTATGAAAGCCTTCTCTAAAGCATCTAGTTCTTTCCTGTCCATGATCCCGCCGCAGAAGAGCCCTAGGGGCTACTTCTAGATACAATAAATATTATCGCGGGTTCACTTTACAAGGCTAGCCATAGAAACTAAGAACGGTTCCTGGTCGGCTTTCTTTCTGGATTTATGGGCCTTGATGGTAGCTCCAGCCGCGCTACACCCATCTAGGTATATCCAACCCTTAGTATTCTCTCGAACACGTATGGGTGCCCACATGATCCTCATAACCTCCCCAGGCTTTCCTAGGGCCGCTTCCAGCCCATCCACGATGCCTAGGTGATACTTATCCAAGCCGCAGATCCATTCCCGGTAGCGAGGCCATGTGATGTCCTGAACGCCACCTAAGCCCTTCAGCCATCCATGAGCATGCCCCCGAAGGGACATGAAGGACTCCAGTGAGGTCTTAGTGGTCCATGAATCTCCATCCCATTGCTTGCCGTTACAGGTCTGAATGATCATGCTACTCCTGGATCACAAGTCTAGTTGTTGTTTTATGATTCTACCACACTTTGTGCACTTCAGAGTATATAAAACTCCTATCTGTTTAGATGCCCCGTTTGGGCAAAACCCTTCGTGGATATGACAAGTGTAAATAATATCGTACCGATGTCTATGACCCCAGATGAGAATCTCTAATAAATCAAACATCTCTACTATCTATTTCACCGGGGAGGCGATCCGTGTAGTACTCACTATCCTCAATGGCTATTACATGTATCTGCTCTAAGGACTGCTTGTACTTGGGATGCTTCGTGTCATACTTAATGATGGTGCATAGGCTAGTCTCTCCGGCTTTGACGCGATCAAGCTTGGAGAGCAGTGCCAGTAGATTACGGCGGGTTAGATAAACTTTGGCTGAATGTGTCATACCAAGCTGATCTCATGGATTTCAATTTGCTCAAGTTTCAATTCAGGTTCTTTCTTAATGGTCATCCGGTAAGCCTGTTTACGCACTTTGTCCCTATTAATGCCTGCACATAGAAGCTCATCGTAGGTAGGCCAGCGGTAAGAAGCGATATAAATTTTTGCCATAACTACCTCTAATCCAAAACAGGATTACTTTTTTGATGCACATTCCCTGCAGATATAAAGGGGGTAGTCTTCCTTAGCGTCACGAACCTGATAGGTATGGTTCGATGCAATTTGTACAGAACAGGAACTACACACCATCTGGGCCACTTCTTTGGACTGCATGGGTACATATTGTTTAACCATGTTACTCTCCTAGGGGTACACTCACCATTTAACTCGTACCCCGGCTCCGTAGTTACTGCCGATGATAAAAGCTTCAAAACCAATTGAAGTTGTTTGCCAAAAAGCGCGGCCCGTATGATCTTTAATGGCATTAGTAACGAGAACATGTCCGATGGACGTTAATAGATACGTGAGATTGATGGCTCCCTGGGAAGCATTCTTCTTAACCAAGGGGCTGAAATCAATAGGGGTGTAGCGTTCCTTATATCCAGGCATATAGGTCATAGGATTACCATTGATGTCGGTAGAGGGCATCGCAGGAGTATACCTATGGATGTTTGAAGACTGCCGCCAGTTGTAGAAAAGCATAGCCTGGAAGGCACCCTCCATAGCCATCTCCTGTTTAGTCCACGGGGTGGATACGGGCAGGCTTTGTGCAGATGCAGAGGCTACCAACAGTGCTGCTACTAGTAATTTCTTGAACACGCATACTCCTTAAGGGTTGGGGTCCAGCCGGAAATTAGTTTTACCTAACTGGCTCACAACACTAATACAAGTATCATTTACTGAGAATGCCCCACTTTTAAGCATTGCAGGGGAAATCAGTCCCAGTTGGCATCCACGGAGCACGGCTATAAACTTTGATAGGTTCTCATGACAATGATCCTTGAAGAGTACCCATATATCTTTTCCGTAGATCTCGCTAGCATCCAACGCCAAGAGAACTCCAAGCCCAGCATCAAAATGCTGAGTATCTATCTGCTTGGCCTCTTTAAGGCACATTGCCAGGACAGTGATGGCCCCTGGGTTACCCTCTGAAAGATCAAACACTACTTCATACAAGTCTTTATTAAGATCCACCCTAGTCATACGGGCTCCTAATTTGAAGGGTGCACACGACAGGGATGGCGAAGTGATCCGTCACCGCTGGGGCATGAACAACTAGGTGCTGAAATCCCAGGATCAAGTACAGAGTTGAGCGCAACCCGCACTTTGTGACCTACCGAGCAGGGGCTGTGCGTACCACAGGATTGTCCAGCAAACAGGGCATTCTCTAGTAGGTCCACGAGTAGATGCAGCTTATCCGTTTCTCTAATGAGGAGATCACATAGGCGCTCATTAATGGATTCTAACTCTCTAATACGCACATCGTGGTCAGTCACTGAGTTCCTCACGAATAATTTTAGCTGCCATGAGCAGTCCGATAGAGATTCCATCCCACCCGGCTACCTGACTCCAACGTTGATCCGCGATGGCAGCAGCCTTCTTGGCTTCGTGGTCACGAATCCGCATCTCGACAAGTTTAAGTGCTGTTCCTAAAGACCCGTTTCTCATTCTTCCACCTTATCCCAGATGGGTGAGTTCAACATCTCACTACAAGTTCTGACCACTACCTCAGTCTTAAGACCCTCGCCACGCTTATCCAGAACGCTCTTGATAGAGTTCGTCATGAAGTCTACCTCAGTTAGATCCTCGGCTTCCCAGCCAATCTCTCGAACCCTAGGCTCTATGAAACTGGTTCCAGAATCACAGTGATCTCCAATAATAGTATCAATCTCTTCCACAATGGTGGAGAAGGGAGGACCATACGGGTAGTCATCTTCGGTAAGGGTGAAGACCAGTTCCACAATCATAGTATCCTCCTAATCCGGGTACTCTTCAAACGCCGCACAGTTAGCCCCATCCCGATCAGGATTCAGTTGAGGCCTAAAATTAACAGTCTTGTTAAATACTTGGGATAGATTTTCATGAGTCTCCTGAGCCCAGAAGGGCAAGGGGATTATACAGATACCACCCGCCAGGGTATCAAGGGGTGAGCAATGAATGCAGTTCTTGCACAGGATCATTTTTTTAACTCCAGTTGATGAAGATGCTCTCGCACGGCAAGTTTAAGACTACCTATATCACCATAGTACCTGTCAGGGATACTAGGGCATGTCCACAACGCATCATCTAGGGTCAAAACACACCCTCGATAGATAAGTTGTTTATGCTTGTCCACTTTCTCTACCGAAGGCTTAGAGGTGAGGTGCCATTCCTTACAGGAGGGGCACTTATAGGGGCTAAGCTTGATACTAGACATAGCGGCATAGTGCAGGGCATCCTTGCGAGAAGTGTAGATGATCTTGCGATCAGGACAACAGGTGCTTCTACGGGCCTCACAAGCAACCTTCTTCCTACCCTGTTTGTCACTCACAAGTCCTCCGTGGAGGTATTCTCATTTAGGAACTTGATAGTCCCCCTCAGAGTTTCCACGCAACCAACTATAAGAGGCCACTCTTCTTCATCGAAGGAAACTTCACCGTGGGCCAGTGTTTCTAGTTCTTGCTTTATGGTGATGAAGGGACCAGCGGCCTCGTCAACAACCTCAATTACCGTGGCTCGTTCACAGAAGATGGTACTCCCTTTGGGGATCACCACATAACTCAAAGGTAGCGCAACATAATCAGTCATGGGTAGCTCCTAGTCCCAGAAACTTCCCCAATGCTCCACGAGAAGTTCCAAGCCCCGCTTACGCTTAGCCAGAAGGGGTTTAGACCACTCTTCATAGAGATCCTTGTTGAAGGGGGCTCTCCCGGTGTCCTTGATCTGCATAAGTTTTCCATCAGAGCCTTCCACATCTTCCCACTCGATGGGCTCGTCACTGTAGGTTCCCTTCGGGACCGTATCCTCCAGACGATGCTCAAGGGAAGCCTCAAACCCTTCAACAATCTCGTTCAAGATGGCCTGCCACTTATCTGCACCAGTATCGAGAGCGTCCCCATCCTTGGGATTTTCACCCATGGGGTAGTCTGATAGGTGGGCGGGGAAGCCATTATTATGATCCCGAAGATCACGGATAACCCCGTGCATCACAGTCTCAAAGTAGCTATCGGCATCCCAGTGGTCACAATCCGCATAACCACGGTAGCCTCGCTGGCAGAAATACTTGAGGGTACGCCAGTAGTTGCTGGGGGTGAGGTATTCCTTCCACCACGGCCAGCAAAACTTACGGAAAGAGTTCCGGCACAGTGGAAAGAGTCCAAGGGTATAGTGCATGTGGGTCACGGTTTCTCCTATCTAATATACGACCAGAAATTGACAATCACTCGAAAGGATTGTACCAAGCCACCGCAGTATTTCTATCAGCCTTACAGGAGTCCAGGTGAGATGTTAATACCTCTAGTATCATAGGTTTACAGGTGGGGCAGAAATTATGCTCACCCGTAGACAGCCAATTCTCAGGGCGATCCGCGTTCTTAACCGTAGAGCACTTATCACACAGTAATAATTTTGTCATTGATAGCCTCATTCATCAATACTTATCTAGTAGTCGCATGAAAGCACCCATTCTGTGCTCATGCTTCTCCGACTCTTCCTTAATAATATCAAGCACGGCTTCACCCACGTGAAACTCTGCTTCTTCGGGGGTTGCGTAAGACTTGTCTCCCTCCGAATAACCCTGATAGATTACCGCGTGAGCCGATTCACCCTCCAGGTGAACCCCTACTGAATATCGGTCTGCTACCCATTCTTTCATACCGTCTCCCACTCTCTATACACAGTAATCTTCTTTATTAGAGTGGAGATATTGATGCGATCCTTTCATAAAACAGCCAACCGAAAATTTGCCAAAACGAAGGAAGAGATTCAGGCGGAGATCACAACCCTGAGTGAACTCTACGATTCCTTAGACGTATCTATGACTGCTATCAAGAAAATAACGACTACACAGAAATATGACAATACCCCCTTAGATATTATGAGCGAGATCGAGAGCACCTACCTATCTAAATTTGGTATCTCTCCAGGTGATTGGGAAGATGCCAAGAGTGCCGTATTTGAGGCTCAGACCCAACTCACCTCCGCCGTGTATGCCCTTGAAGATGTATTCAAGGATAAGCTTGACTCCATCTCTCTCAAGTTGGATGAATCCCAGATGGATCTTGAGGATTATGACTTTGTCAATAGACAGGAGCCCCGTGCTTAAGGTCAGTAAGATGCTCAAGACTGCCATTCAGTTCAAAAATCTAGCCCCCCATGATGAGGGAGACTTTGATCTAGAAGTAGCCCAAGATGAAGAAGAAGCTCTATACTCCGCACAAGAAGCTGAGAATCCAGACTATGAGTGGGAATACCGCAAGCAAGAAGAACAAGATGATTTCCAGGAGTGGAAGTCCCAAGGACCCAGGCTTAATATCCCACAGGCTTGGAAAAAATCCAATAAGGTAGCTGTTTTCAGCACAGGTGAAAACTCCAACCCTGAGTTGGACAAGTCCTCTCACTCACCAGAAACACTTGAGAAAGTTAAGCACGTGCGCCTACTCATTGAGAAGGCTCAAGGGGTGGTAACATCGCTCACAGGAAACAAAACACTAGATAAGAATATATTGTGGAAAGTCCAGACTCATCTACAGAAGGCCAGACTAGAAATAGGCTATGAGGGGAGCAGAACCCTTCGTGACGATGACATCAGTGAAATATTTAAGGATATCTTGAGATGAACTGGTTTATTGAAGCTGCCGCTGATATCATCCCCTTTAACAGAACCCAGAATGCCCCCAAGGATGAAGCCCCTAAGTTTTCAAGGAAACTTGCAGGGGATCTCAAGAAGGGTGACATCGTAGATTTATATGCCCATAAGAGAAGCCTGGGGAGCAAGGAGATTGTACTAAGTAAACACGAGGAATTATTCATTGTTCAGGGCGTCATGAATCCCACCCCTAACCCCGATAATAACCCCAAGCTCACAGGCACCATGACACTCCTACTCCACCGTGAAGGTGGTAAGAATCATGTTCCGGCTACCTGTCTCCCCACGCATATCGTCTATGTGATAAATCTATAGCCCATATCCAGAGAGAGTTATCTTCAGGGGCAAGTTTGGGTAGAATTCCCTGACTTGCCCCAAACATTTGGGACACATCTCCTCGTCCCCGTCAAACCCATGCTCCATAAGATCCATGATGCTATCGGAGTACCCAAACTCTTCAGGCCTTTTAATCCCGCATAGAGTTGGGTGTAGAACCCCTTTCGCAAAGTATTCCGCATAATCACCCTCCCACACAGGAGTGTAGGCAATGACATGGTAGGGCTGAGCATCCAAAGCCTCACGCTTTGCCAGGAGGTCCATGAAGAAGCCCCCGGACCCCTCCTCCCTCACATCTCCTGAAGGTGTCCACTTCGTGGCCATCAATACCTCAGGGATCTGGAGTCCTACCTCCTTGAAGAATGCCTCGCCCGTCCTTAGCACACGGCTCAAGGCAGTCTCAAAGTCCTTTAACTTCTTGATAACCTCCGGTGAATACTTCAAACTACCCCTCAAGCGGAATCCGTTATCACCCCAAAGTTTGATGATGGGCTCCAGCGTTTGGAGATTATCCACCGTTAGCCCCAACCTCTTTAAGGTATGGGCATCTAAGTCCCCCGTGGCGGAACTGAGGGTCTTTAACTTACTCATGATTTCTCCACTTTGTGGGCGGGTTAAACAAATCCAACTGGAGTGTCAGGGCGGGTAAAACAAAACACACAAGCGGGTTCTGTGCACTTTGGTTCGCGCCAAGTATTGCAGGTAGGGCACGCATAAGCATCCCATCTCTCTATATGGACGGTCTTACCCCCGCACCCTTCACACGTATAACAGGACAGGGGATTCGCAAGATCCCAATCCTTATCTCCAGGGCGCGGCAAATCATATTGCATAATTTCTCCTATACGGGCTGGATCAAAGACTTTTGCCCTGGGTTAAGACCTATCCACTTATCCTTCTGCCCATCCCAGTAGGTAACCCCAGGGATGATGCTACCTGGGAGGATATCCCAATAGATAGTTGTTTTATCATAGATAATTTTACAATGTGAGTAATCAGAAGTCTTATTCATGTATAGGTGGGTAGTCTTATTATCTTTACCCACCGTGATGATACATTTATCAAACTGACTATCCTGGAGGTGCGCGAGACCTATCCAATCCGGATTGGCCCACAGGTAAGTATAGACCCCCACCCCTAACCGACAGGCTACATCATCTATCAGCGTCTGCTTGTCAGGTGGAATCATAGATCCTCTCAGGAATCTCTAACCTCTTCATAAAGTTTAAACCTGCCCTGCACTCACGGATCATGCCCTCATGAGTCTTAATGAAAACCTCAAGTTCTTTGTTGTAGGTTTCATTGGTCCCAAGATTACTCTTAGCTCTCTTGATGGCATTCCTCAATTGTTTAATGGTTGCTTCTAAACTATCTTCCAGCATCTACACCTCATCGCGGGACCAGTAGCGTCTAACTTTTCCACCCAACTCTTTAAGAGCTTGTTCCAAGGGCATAACTTCTACCCTCCTCCACTCTCGGCTATCTTGAGGGGTTTCTCTAACCCACATCTGGTATAGGGTATCCTTGGAATCTTTTGCCATGATGAAGGTAGGTGTCCAAGCATCTTCGGAAATCATGAAACCCCCTACTCTGTGGTTGATTCCAATCTTTCTAGAATTTCCAGCAATGCACTCTTTACCATAAGGGCATTGTTCAAGTCATGTTGAAGATCCTGAATTCTTATCTCAACCAGATCTAACTTTACTAATATTTCTTCGGGTGTCATTCTGAGCCTCAAACTAATCTGCAGTTATAAAAGACTCGTATGCGTTTTTAGCAACGTCCCAGTGTCTCACATCATAGATACTGAAGACCGCCTCTCTAGAGCATAACCCCACGGTGGCCCGAATACAAGCGTGGTCAGCCCGAAGGGTCCAATGAAATCCGACCTTGATGAGCAACCCAGGATGACTATGTATCTCGGCTTCCCACGCCTTATTGCGAGTAACCTTGCCATGCCAACACCTACTGACCTGATCCCTATCTGTCTTGAAGGGATTCTTGAGCGCTACATCAAAGTAAATCATTTACTCTCCCATATCAATTCCCGTAAGGATCAACTTCATCCTCATTCTCAAACTTTATCTGAAGCTCCACGATCTCATGCACAGTCTCTACTGCCTTCTCCTCATTCAAGGAGATCCTAGTAGCCATCCGTAACTTAGAGGCCAGCCTGTCATAGGCAATGAGTCGGTCCTTCTGAGTAGTCTTCCTCATCACTCCACCTCCCCTCGCCAAACCACCTTACTCTTACGTGGCTCCTTAGCCTTCTTAGCATCTCTCTTGATGGCTTCCGTGGCATCCTCGAAGGTCGCATAGTGTACATGAACGACCCTTGGCCGCTCATGGGGGGGAAGTACCTTATTCTCTACAGCCCACCAGAGAAACCACCCCCTCCGCTCAGCCGTATACCGAACACTACCCCCCGCAACGATATGCTCTGTAATTCGATACTTCATGAATGCCTCCTACTAATATACGACTGGATGGAAGGAAACTTCCAATCAGTGTTTGCCGAGCGGCTTTGCCGCCTAGCTAATCTTCATCGGCATTAAACTGGCCGGGTCCAGACTTCTTCTCCCACCTACCGATTGCCTTAGTGGCTTCCTGGAACTGTGGGTCATAGTCATTGAACGCTGCTCTGCACTTCTTGAGGGCATCTACTAGCTGGTTCCCCATACTTCGGAGATGGTTATTCTCATTCATCATTTGTTTGGCGTACAATAGTTTGTCAGCCTTATCGGCCTTCTTCGCAGCCTTCTTCTCCCGGTTGGACTCCACCTCCTCAGGACACTTCCAGCCAAGATGCAAAGCCCGTCTACGCTTTTCCTCTGCCTTGAAGACATCAAAGGTTTCCCGGTCCTCATGGAATCCAGGCTTACAGACCCGGCGAAGCGCGAAGTAGTCTTCATCCGTCATAGGTTCCACTTGAGGGCTAGTCTCCAGCATCAGGTTCCTCATCTAGGTTTTCAGGGGTAGGGACAAGGTCTTCCTCTAGGGTAGCCCAATTCCACCCGCAATCCTCGCAGTGGGTGTAGCACATCCCCCCACGGGTGGTATTACTAGTATGAGAATGCCAACAATCCGGGGCATCAATCTCATTATTAAGCGGGGTTTGGTAAGTACGACTGCGGTTTGTGGAGGATCCCTTAGGCTGGGTCACGTGGACTCCCTAATCCCAGCAGGAAACTTTCATGCTCTTCAAGAAATTTCGCCGCCGTATAACTCTTCTTAGCATGCAGACCAATCTTATAGGTAGAGGTCACACACTCCCTATGCTCACCTGGATTGATGGCCATGGCTAGGAAGATGATATCCTTAGCCATCTGCTTCGAGTCCAAGGATTCATCATCTCCTACCAGGAACTCAATGGAGATCCCATGAGTCCGAGTGTTCTTATAGAGACTTTGCACCTACTCCCCCCAACATGGCCTCATCAGTCCCCACCCAGAATTCACGATACTCGTCAATCTTAAGAAGTTCCTCGTGAATCTGCTTAGCATCCAATCCCTGGACCATGTAGGTGATGGCTTCTGCCATGATGTAGGACACCGCCTCATCCGTGGAGAGTTCCGAGACCCCCGCACAACATCCCCCCATGGAGCTAAGATAGTTACGATCATCAAACTCACGGCCAGGGAAGGCAACTACCTTGCAGGGTGGGGAGGTAGGATCCATAGGGCTACTAAGGATCATGCAGGAAGCTAATTTCATCATCTTCTCCAACGCTAATTGGCCTGGGGGCCAAAGGCCCGAAGCCGAAGAGCCATAACTTCTTTCACGTTGAAGGGTTCCTTCCCCATCGTGAGATTCTTCTCTACCAAGAAGGCCTGATACTCCTTGTCATCAGGATCACTACTAGGGATGGGGTTTAAGAACTTGGCCACGTGGGACTCCTCTGTTTAGAGACGGCTACTAGAAACAATCCAATGATGATTGGAATACTTACGACCCAGAAAGTAAATCCAAGTCCATTACGAATCGCGGGGCTGAAGAACTTATCCTCTACCCTTCTACTCTCCATACAAGCCTCCTTAGTAGTAGGTCACCTTCGGACCAGACTTCCGCTTAGGGGGGTTGGTTAGATCCACGGGCTTAGTTCCTAGACGATGATGACGAAGCGCCCAAGCAAACTGATGGGTGATCCCCCCTCGCCTAGATGACTTTCTACGCTGGTAGGGTAGTGAGACTCTCAGGTGTCTACGATCCCACCTACTCCTACGATCAATCTTGAAGAGTGCATAGATTGAATACCCCACCGAGAGACCAACTAGGCTGAGGACTAGTGCGATTGGTAACATGATTACTCCACATTAGCGGCAGGTAGGTTTGCGACTGAACGGTTGGGGAGTTCATCATCCCCCATC